>Ga0210018_1000104_pt1 | contig 36484 bp, 27 predicted proteins | sample CryGeyCG2014_010_2_FD_183967 | JGI IMG/M metagenome (GOLD analysis project Ga0210018, IMG submission 183967) | Groundwater microbial communities from aquifer - Crystal Geyser CG09_land_8/20/14_0.10 (SPAdes) (version 2) | ecosystem: Environmental > Aquatic > Deep subsurface > Groundwater | place...
TGCGGCAGGAGTTACCCCGAGGTTTACGAGGTGCTTGCCGGGGAAGCCCATTACCTCCTCCAGAAAAAGGATTTGACGCGTTTCGTCGTAGTCAAGGCGCGGAGGGGAGACAAGGTGGTCGTTCCCCCGGATTACGGGCACGTCACCGTCAACCCGAGAAACGAGGCGCTGGTGATGAGCAACGTCACGGAGGCCTCCTTCAAGAGCGAGTACGGGAATTACGAGGCGAAAAAGGGCGCGGCTTACTACGAGTTTTGCAACGGCTTCAAGAAAAACCCGCTTTACGGCGGGGTTCCCGAACCCGAGGTAATGGAGGCGGCCGCCTTGGACGAATTGAAGGGAAAGGAATTATACTTGTTGGGCTTGGAAAAGGGGGCGCTGCGGTTCCTCCTGGACCCCGCGGAATACGAGGAAAGAATTTAAATTAATATAGGCGGGGCGCGTAAGAATCTCATGATGAAAACCGCGTTTTACGCGTTTTTGTTGTTGTCGCCTCTGGCCGCGCTGGAGGCCTGCGCAACCCTGATTTACGTGGCCAATAACGGGGAGACCTTGTTCAGCCCAGAGTATGGTTGGAACGTGAACGCGGAAAGCATCCGCTTCAGCACGTTGAATTCCGAGCAAGTGAAGGAGTTCAACGGCGAGGGAAAAATCTTGTACGCGGTGACCAAGGAAACCAAAAATAACCAGGATTACAGGAAGCTTGAGGGCCGCCTACTTGTCAAGCCTTACGTGGCCGAACGCGCCATTGATTTCACGCTTCTCCCGGAAAACAAGGTGGAATACGCTTGCGGAGGCGACGAGTGGAGCGTGGAATTCGTGAACGAAACCCTTGAAACGCCCGCCGCGCAAGTGAGCGGAGAATTCCTGCGCGTGGAATCCCAAAAGAATTACGCTTTCGGGTTCGACGGAATCGATTCGGCATCCCATTTTTACGTTAGGTTGGGCGTGGAGGGCGCACCAATTTATTACCCGAGCGGAGGCGTTTACCGCGTTGCCGCGGACAACAACGTCAACTACCTTGGTTGTTGCGAGCACTCGTGCGTTGACAAGGAGAACGGGTGCAAGGGAACCGTGCTCACCGCGGAAAACAAGTGCGTTGGTATGGATGCATACCGCTACCAGTGCGCCCTGGACGCGTGCGTGCCCGTTGTGGAGGACTGCGTTACCTGCGATAACGCGGAGTGCACGGCGTTGCCTGAAGAGGAACCAGGTGGGGAAGCCTGCGTTGACTCGGACGGCGGGCTGCGCCCCTTTGAAAAGGGCGGCATCGGCGAAAACGAGGACTCCTGTGACGGCTTGGACGTAATTGAATGGTATTGCGAGAACGGCGAACCGCAAAACGCGCCCATCCAGTGCGAACACGGCTGTGAAAACGGGGCGTGCAGGGAAGCGCCTCAGTGCATTCAAGGGGATTCCTCGGTTTTGTACGGCGGCGATGAATTCCTGCCTTACTGCTCGGTGGAAGGCCTCGTGGAATACTCGTGTGAAGGCAGCGAACTGCACAGTTCCGTTACCCCGTGCAACTGCGTTGGCTCCCAATGCGCTGCAACGGAGGAAAAGGTGGATGGAAACGGGTTCGTGCTGCCGGCGCTCGCAATAATCATCGCGCTCGCGGCCGCATACCTGTGGCTCAACAAGCCGCCCGCCGGAAAGCACCGCAAAAAGTAATAAATGACCGTTCCTCCAATTCTTTCCTGTCTCTCTCGAGTGCTTCAGCAGGTGGCATGAAACAAAATGAATAAATTATTCGGAACGTCGGGCATCCGAGGCATTTACGGCAGCGAAATAAGCGGCGAGCTCGTCCAGGGAATGGCCAAATCGTTCGCCCACTACCTTGGGGAAGGAAAAAAGGTCTGCGTTGGAAGGGACACGCGCCGCAGCGGACCCGACCTGGAGCAAAAACTAGTTGAAGGCCTCACGGAAAACGGGTTGAACGTCGTGAAACTCGGCGTAATCTCGACGCCCGGCGTGTACTTCCTGACGCGCGAACTCGGGTTCGACGCCGGCGTAATGATTACCGCGAGCCACAACCCCCCCGAATACAACGGCCTCAAATTCTGCGACTCCCAAGGAATGAGCGTTGACCAGCAAAGGATTGAAGAAGGATACTTCAACCCCCCCGAATTCGCGGCGACCGCCAAGGGCGGCGTTGAAGAATTGGATGGTGCAAACGAATTTTTTTCGCGGCTCGCAAAAATCTGTCCCCCGCCCCTCAAAAAACTGAAACTCGTCGTGGACTGCGCGTGCGGGCCCGACTCAACGCATTTGCCGGACTTCCTGCGTTCGCAGGGGCACGAAGTGCTCGAAAGGAACTGCGTTGCCGACGTTGAAAAATGCGACCGTCCCCTGGAGCCGAAGCCGGACACCCTGCAAAAAACAATTGAATTCCTAAGGCAGAACCGCGCCGACGCCGGCCTGTGCTTCGACGGCGACAACGACCGCATCGTGTTCCTGGACCGCAACGGCTTCCTCGGCCTGCAGGAAGCCAACGCCGCAATCGCCTCAATCGTCATAGGCAAATCCAAAAGCAGGGAAGTCGTGGGCTCGGTTGAAACCGGCCGATTCGTTGAAGAAGCCGTGAAGCGCGCCGGCGGTTCCCTGCACCGCACCATCGTGGGCGACGCGTTCATCGCGCGCACCGTGAAGGAACGCGGCGCGGCGCTCGGCCTGGAGGAATGCGGGCACTACATGATTCCGCGCATCGGCTACTTTTCCTCAACCATTTACCCGGCCACGCTCCTGCTCGCAAAGCGCGACGTCAACGAAATCCGCCGGGACTTCTCCTCCATCCCGAAAACTTTTTTCGCAAAGGAACGCATCAACTGCCCAAACGAAAAAAAGGCGGCGGTGATGAATGCGGCGGCCGAAAAAATGAAGGCGATGCGCGGCGGCGAAATCACGGACATTGACGGCGTGCGCGTGGACTGGGAGGACTCGTGGCTGCTCGTGCGGCCGAGCGGCACCGAACCCTACATGAAGGTGAGCGGCGAAGCCCTCGCGCAGGAACGGCTGGACGAATTGATTGGCCTTGGAAAAGGGCTCGTAAAGGAGGCGATGAAAAAATGAAGGCAGTCATCCTTGCGGCGGGAACCGGCAAACGCGTTTACCCGCTCGCCGTGAACAAGCCCAAACCCATGTTCAAGCTGCTAGGCAAGCCCTTGATGGAGTATGTGGTGCAGGAACTCGCGGAAGCCGGAATAAACGAAATCATTTGCGTGGTCGGCCACAACTCGCAGCAAATCAAGGACTACTTCGGCTCGCAATCGCACGGCGCGAAAATCGCTTACGCAACGCAGGAGGAAGCGCGCGGCATGGCCGACGCGCTGCTGTGCGCGGAAAAACTCGTGAACAACTCCAAGTTCCTCGTGGTGAACGCGGACGACGTGTTCGAACCAGGCCTCGCCAAGAAAATGCTTGAAAAAGCGGACGAGTGCGACGTGGTCTTCGCCTCCCAACCCGTTGAGGAAACCTGGAAGTTCGGCATCCTGGACCTGGAAGGCGACCGCGTCAAAAAAATAGTTGAAAAGCCGGACAAGGGGAAGGAGCCGTCCAACAACGCCGTAATCGGGTTGTACGCCTTGCACCCGGACGTGTTTGACTACATCCGCAAGACGCCCGCGTCCGACGCGCAATACGAGGAAGCAATGCAAAAAATGATTTTGGACGGGAGAAAAGTGCGCGCCCTGTTTTACGAGGGCTTCTTCGGCTCCTACAAGCTGCCGTGGGACTTGCTGCGCTTGAACGACTACTTCCTGGAAAGCCAGGACTCCTTCATTGCTAAAAGCGCGCGCGTATCCGAGCGCGCAGTTGTCAAGGGGGAAAACGTTTTCATAGGCGAAAACGCGCGAATCTTCGAGCACGCCGTGGTTGAGGGACCCTGCTTCATCGGGAACAACGCGATAATCGGGAACAACTGTTTGATTCGCGGCCGCACCTCCATTGGCGCGGGCTCTGTCATGGGTTACTCCACGGAGGTGAAGCACTCCGTGATAGGCGAGAACTGCTGGACGCATTCCTCGTACGTGGGCGACTCCATCGTGGGCGACAACTGCTCGCTTGGCGCGGGCACCATCACCGCGAATTATCGTTTCGACGAGGAAAACATTTGCGTTGACGTGCTCGGCAAGGGCCGCATGGACTCCGGCACGAACAAGCTGGGCGCCATAATCGCGGACAACTGCAAGACGGGCAGCAACGCCACCCTCATGCCGGGCGTGAAAATCGGGCCGCACTCAATCGTGGGCGGAGGCGTCCTGCTTTACGCCGACCTGGAACCCAACAAAATCGCATTCCAGAGCAAGCAAGTCCTCGAAATCAAGGACAACAAAATCGCGTTGCAACCAGAGAAAGCGAGGAAACTCAAGGAAAACCTGGACAAGTACGCACGCATAAAGGCATAAGAAGGAGTGGGGGGCAAGAATCATTTAATGCGGAAACAACCGGAACCCGAACAACTGAAATTCGACCTTGACGCGGGGCAAAGGAAAAAACGCGCGAGGGCATTGGAGGAAGACCGCGAAGACCGCGCCTCCCTCTACCGCGGGCCCAGCTACGAAGAGGTCAAGCTAATGAAAATCATTGACGACTTCAAGTTGCGTCTCAAGGTAAACGCGGCTTGGACGCACAAATACGTTGAGCCAATCATTAAGGCGATACACAAAGAAGCCAGCGTAACGAAAATGCCGGATTATGCCTTTGACGGCGTTGAAAAATTCATCAAGTCAATCGCTTATCAAAAGGGGGGCAATGAACGCGACTATGTTGAAGAAATACTACGGAGGCATAAGAGTGACCGCTTTGAAATTTTAACGGCTCACTCGCCCCTTTACAGGCACGCATACAACCTATTCAAGCTGAAGGGAATGGTTGAGGGATTGCACGACCGCAAGCAAGAATACTTCAAAGCCGAATACGGGAACCAAAGCGCTTAAAACAAGTTGAAAACAAATAATTTGACTATCAAACTCGGATTACTGGGTTGAATGAATCATGGCGGCCAGCAAGAAATTATTGTACGCGTTCGGGTTCCTCATCATCGCGAGCTTCCTGTTCGGAATGCTGTGGCCCATAATGATTACGGACAGCGCGTCGCCTTCCCCCACCCCTCAACAAAGCCAGGACTTCGAGGGGCAGGGCCAGACAACCGCGAAAATCGCTTCTTTTTCCAGCGATTACCTGGTTGAATGCAACGCAACCAACGCGAAAACGTTGTTGGAAGGCGTTGAAGGGGTTGGCTTGACTTTCACGGTGGCATCCGGCTTGTACTCGGTTACCGGGCAAAACGCTTCAAGCCGCGCCATTTACGAGGCGTTGGCGGATTACTGCGAGCCCTGGATTTACCGCAACGCAAAACTGGAATACGCTTCGTCGCTTGAACTCGACGCCAACACCACGCTCCCCGCATACGTGCTCAACCAGTTGCCGGCTTACGTCGGCGGATTCCACGAGGAAGGCGACGAAATCAAGGTGAACGTATTGATTCAAGTCACCGACGGCCAAGTCGTGAACGCGCAAGTGTTTGAAATGCCGGAAACCGTGCCGTTGCCCGAACCCGGGCCGTTCAACGCAACCGACGCGTTCAATGAAACCAATCAAACCGGAGAAGACGAATCCAACAACGGAAGTGAAGAACAATGAATGAAGGCGATTTCGCGAAAATTGATTACGTTGGCCGCGTGAAAGGCGGCAAGGTTTTTGATGCGACGAGCGAGGAAACCGCGAAAAAGGAGGGAGTCTACAACGAACGCGGCAAGTACGGCTCCGTACTCGTTCCCGTCGGCAAGGGCGTCGTGTTAAAGGGCTTGGACGAAGAATTGTTGAAGGCGAACAAGGGCGACGAAAAAAAGGTTTCATTCGGCCCCGACAAAGCGTTCGGAAGGCGCAACCCCGAACTCGTCAAACTCGTTCCAATGAAGCCCTTCAAGGAACAAGGAATTCAGCCCGTGCCCGGAATGCCCATCCAACTCGACGGCATGCAGGCGCGCGTGCAAAGCGTTTCCGGTGGCCGCGTGCGCGTGGACTTCAACCACGAACTCGCGGGCAAGGAAGTTGAATACGATTACAAGGTTCTGGAGGTTTACTCCAAGCCCGAGGAAAAAGCCGCGGCCCTAGGAAAGGACTTGCTCCCGGAAGCAAGCGTGGAATACTCGGAAAAGCAAATCAAGGTCAAGGTGCCTGGCGAACCCAACAAGGCGACCGCGGACTACGTGGTGCGCAAAAACCAGTTGATTGCCCAACTCCTGGAATTCGTGGGCGCCAGGAAAGTAGTCGTTGAAGAGGAGTGGGCCAAACCCAATTCAACGCATTAAAGACTTCAAGCCTGCGAGGTTGCACGCCGCCTCAACCAGGCGAACCAAAACCATTAACGCTGCCGCGAACGCCAAATCCAACCCAAGCGCAGTTGAAAAGAAGAGCGCGCCCGCGCCCTCCTGCAAGCCCAAGCCGGCAACGCTGAACGGCACGAACGACAACGCCGTCAACACCGAGTTGAACGCCGCAAACAAAACCAATTCGTTTAATGCAAGGGGGTGACCGAGCGCGGCGGCGAGGCACATCCACTCCAAGCCGCGCAAGAACGCGCCCACAAAACTCACGCCAACGTTCAAGTAAACGAGGCGGGCGGGAATGCGCTTGGAGAAAACGTCTTCGTAAAAGAACGACAATTTTCCGCCGAACCAGGGAACGCGCGGCAACAAGTTGGACAGGGCGGCCCTCTTTGCGGCGAGCGACCACAACGCGAAAACCGAGCCCGCCAAAAGGAACGCGGACGCGAACGCCAGGGACTCAATTGATTCAAAGAGCAGGTAAACGCTTACCGCCGCGAAAACCCCGCGCGTGAAGAAATCCGCGGCCAGGGAAACCCCGAAAACACGCGCGCCCTGTTGCGCCTTCAATCCCCACTCCCGCGCCTTGACCACGAAGAACGCGTAGCCCGAGCGCCCCGGCGTGTAATCGCTAAACAGCATTCCCGCCAAGTGCGCCCAGAAAACCCTTGAAAGGGAGGCGGGCGCACCCACGGAAGCACTCAACCACTTCAAGCGGAACGCCGTGGTCAACTGCAACGCGTAATAAAGCGTTATTGCGGGCAAAATCCATTCAAGGCGCGCGCCCGCGAGAACCGAGGCAATTGACGCGAAGTCAAGCGAGGAAAAAAACAAGTAGACGAGCACGACGGCCAGGGCGGCGTTCAACGCGAGTGCGAAGCGTTTGTTCACGTCAATAGGTTGGTTTGGGAAAATAATAAACGTAAGCGTAGCCGCCTAAGTAATCAAACCCCTAATGAGAACTACAAAAAGGAGAGTAATATTCCTGCAATTGCAAAAATAACGAGGACTGAAGGTAAAAGGAGGACTGCTATAACTGCCTTAAGCCATGAAAAGTCGTGTGCAACCCTTAAAGCGGCAAGATTCAGGTAAAGGAAGTAAACAACAAAAACAACTACCAGCAAAGCAACAAGCAAAAGGGCTAGGCCGGGCAATAACACCGCCAATATTAAAACCAGAATAAGTGAGGCAGCGAAAATCAATGAAAGAGACGGCATTGGAAGATAAAACAAATAATATTGTTCAACAAAACGTCCTTTTCCGCCTAAAAGCCGCGCAATAACAAAAACTATGCCGGTAGAAATAAGCGATTGAATTAATGCAGTCGGAATTGACAAAAGCAGTAATAGGCCGGCTCCGCCTAAAAGCATTCCAAGAATTGAAAACGGCGCGGGAAGAAAAACCGAAAACGAACCAAGTAAAAACAAAACCAAAATCAAAGCAATAGCCGGAAATAAAGAAGTCAGGATTCCGCGCTTTAAAGTCGCAAACTCTTTCTCCGACTTAAAGGTTTCAACCGGGTTAAAAACCGCGTTCTTCCAAGCGCGAATCAAAGAATGCTCTTCATTCATTGAATTCAAAACAAGATTTGAATTATTCGGTTTTGGTGAAGGGGCAGGCGGTGGGGGCAGTTGGCGGGGCTCTTTAACAATCCCTTTGTTAGAATCCGTTTTTTTTTATTCCTGCGGGACCCAAACCCATAAACAAAAACCAAAGGGAGGATAACCCGGCATAATATTAAAGTTTCTATGCGCGCCCGCCTATTCTTTCGTTAACGTTTTCCTCTTTCGGGTTTTCTTTCTTTCATTAAAGTTTCTTTCCCCAGCAAACGCTTCCGCGTTTGCGGGCACGCGACACTGCAAATCAAAGATTTGCTGTGCCCGTAAACCTTCGAGGTTTACTGGGACCTTCGCGGTTCGCAGTGTTTCTTTCCGCAAAGAAAGAAAAAGAGTGCTTTGATGAAGAAAAAACTAACTTGTTTCTTTTTCATTAAAGTTTTTCTTTTTGAAAGAAAAAGTTTAGTGGACTGGACGGGATTTGAACCCGCGGCCTCGTGCTTGCGAAGCACGCGATCTACCAGTCTGATCTACCAGCCCATCATTAACCCCTTAACGGGGAACTTATTTGGGTTGCGTTGGTTTAAAACAATTGCTCGTATTCGTCCAACTCGCGGTGGGTGATGCTGCACCCCGCATGCCGCAAGGCGTGCATTGCGGCGCGCGCCGCCTCCGCTTCGTCCACGCCGTAATCGCGGTAAAACCCTTGTTCGGCGGCCACTGCTATCACTTCCGTGGAGCGTATGACGGGGTAGTAAGCGTTTTTGCGGAAGGCGCGCAGGTGCTTCTGGTTGACGTAGACCTTGTTTTTTTGCTCCCCTTGGATTGACTCAAGCAGGAGGTTCGGGTTTTCGACGAGGAGGCGCGTGGTCTTCTCGTCCACGAGGAGGGCGGCGGCGTTCACGCTTGACGCCAAGGCCAGGCACTCCAGTTCGCCTTGGTGCAGGATTTTGAGGGGTCTGCGGCCGACCTTGAAGACGTTGTTGGCGAGGGAATCCAGTCTCCGGGTCTCCTTGCGCAGGTTGGGCGGGGAAACCGTGCGCAGGGTTCCCGCGTTTATGAGGCGCCGCATGCGCAGCGCCGAAAACCAATAGTGTTTGATGTGCAACGGCGATTCAATGAGCTCTTTTTGCACGGCGGGCGGGATGATGAACGCCGTGCCCGCGTTGTCCTTCAAGTATTGCAAGGCGTTGATGTTGCACGTCTCGCTCAAGGAGATTACGGAGGATGCGTCGCAGATTACGGTGGTCAACCCGTCAACGCCTCCCTCGCGCGCTTCAAACGCTTTTCAAGCGCGCCGTTGGAATACTTTTCGGGTATGCGGGTCGCGCCCACGTAATCCGCTATCTCGTTTTTGGGTGCGCCGGACAAATCGGCGGCGGAGCCGAGGGACGCCCCTTTCGCGTATATGTTGGCTCCCGCCTTTATGCGCGCCTTGTCCAGCGTGTTCAACACGAACCTGCCAAAAGAGTTGCTCAACTCTTCCACGCTTGCAACGAGTTCGCGGATTTTACTGCGCAGGGGCGCCCGAGGTTTTTGCGAGGAAAGTTCTATCGCGGTTTTCAGGCCCGCCTCGATTTTTTCGGTAAAACCCTTCCACGCGGGATTGTTGACTATGTAAGGCTTGTCGCAGAACTTGGCGAGGGAATAGGCGAGCACTGATAATTCAACGAGGTCGCGGTCCTGCTCCAAAAACGCGCGCTGCGAGAATTCGCTTGAAAGGTCCTTCAACTCGGGTATGTTGCGCCCTAAAAACGCTTTCTCCAGTTGTTCCAAGGCGGGGTCGGCCATACGAATAAGGTTAACGCAATTGAATTAAAAAAGTTAGCGGCGTTTCTTCGGCGCCAAGGCCTTTAACCGTTTTCCGGCCGCGAGGACGGCGTTGCGCGCGTCTTCAGGGTTTGACTCGCTTAATTTCTTCAATGAATTCTTGAGGGGAATGAAGATCCGGTCGTGCCTCGCCGGGTCAAGGACAATGGAAATGTGTTCCAACGTAGACTCAATGCTTTTCCTAGCCGACTCGGCCGAAGGTCGTTCTTTGGATAACTCGGAGTGCGCCGCGCGCAGGTGGTCCAGGGCGGCGTGAATCCTCAAGGCCGCCTCCCTCTGCCTCAAGCGCGGAATCACCGTGTTTTCCACGACGCTCACTTCTTTGCCCAGATGCAGGGGGATGACCGCCAGGCAGGCCTGGGCGGCCGGCCAGTTGCCTGGTTTCAGCAGGTCCACGGCGCCCAACTTGAATTCGCCGGCTTCCTTGCCTTCGTGACCCGCCAGCAATCCCTTGGCGCGCACCTTCAACTCCTTCCTCTTTCTTTCAAGGGTTCCAAGGTGTTTCTTCAACTCTTTGAGGTAGGGCATGCGCTTCTTGAGAGTTGACCCCCTGCCGAGGCCTTCAATCTCGCGGTGAATCCCTAAAATCTTGTTGACCAGTTCGTTGACTTCTTCAACGCTTTTTTCCTCGCTTTCCCGGGCGTGAGCCATTCCGCGCACGGCTTCGTCCATACTGTTGAATTCCTGTAACACAAGCATCCTCTTGTTGGGCGCGTACCAGGAGCCGATGCGGACCCTTACCTTGCCGCGGCCCAAAAGCGAGACACCCATTTCCTCTAGGGAAGGCATGTCTTCAACCCTTTCAGCCATGAACGATTCTTGCAATTCAACATTAAAAATACAATCGGAACGCCGGAAGCACCGGAAGGCAGGGGCTGGAACCCGCATTTAAACAAGGGAAAACAAGAAGGAGTGCCCCCGAAAGGGCAAAGGAAAGAGGTGTTCAAGAAAATGAGGATTGACGTAACCAAACTGTCTTACAACGAGCTGACCGCCGCGTTCGCCACCGCGCCCTTTGAAGTCAGACAACTCGGCAGGGTAGGTGCCCGCGTGGTGTTGGATTGCACCCCCGTCTAATTCTTTTTATTTTTAATTCCCCTTCTATTTTGGACCCATGTTCGTTGACCGCATAGAATTAAGGAACTTCAAGTCGTTTCGCGACGCCAAGATAAAGCTAGTCAACGGCGTTTCCTGCGTTATCGGGCCGAACGGCTCCGGTAAGTGCGTGCGCGGCGACTCGCTGGTTTGGCTCGCGAGCGGCGAAACCAAGACGATTGAGGAACTCGTTGAAACGGCGTTGGAGAACGGCTCAAACGCCGAAATGGATGACGGCACTCTGACCTTGGACAACCCGCTCGGCATAAGCGTTTGGTCGCTGAACCCGGAAACGCTTCAAATGGAAGAGAAGATGGTTCAAGCATTCGTCAAACGCTCCTCCCCAAATGAGTTGTACGAGGTAACCACGCGTACCGGCAATAAAATCGTTGCAACCGGCTACCACCCACTAATGACCCTTCAAGACGGAAAATTAGCGGCGCTCAAAGCCGAAGAATTACGGGAAGGAACCTTCATTGCCGCGCCGCGAAGAATGGAATTCAGGGGAAGGGATTACTCGCCGCTAAGAGAACTGATTGAATGGAGGACGGGTTTATACGTTGAAGCAAAACCCTTGGAAAAAAGGATGAGGCGCGTCAAAAACGAAAAAGGCAGGACTTGGAAGCAGTTAGCCGAAGATGCGGGCGTGCCGCTCAACGCGGTCAAAGGATTGCTGGACGGCCAGTCAATAGAGGTATACCACGCAAACAAGCTTGCCCGCATCGCCGGGTTAAGTGAAACCGAAAAAAAGGAGTTATTCAAGGACGTGCATTCAAGAAACAGCCGCAAAAAAACCCGCATCCCAACGGAGTTGACGCCCGAACTCGCGCGCTTCCTTGGTTACGTAGTCAGTGAAGGTCGAGTAGTTGAAAACGAGGTTTTCTTCTACAACTCAGACGAAAACTTGTTGAAAGACTTTGAAAACGTTGCAAGGAAGACGTTCAACTGCACCGTAACGCGTTGCAACTACAAAGGCAAGGAATTCGTCGTAGTGCCGTCAAAAACGGTTTACAAAATTTTGGAAAAATGTTTCGGCTTCAAGAAAAACCAGCACTCGCGTGAAAAAACAATTTCCAAAAACCTTGAAAACGCCGAAACCCACGTCATCGCCGAATTCTTGTCAGCGCTCTACGACGGCGACGGAACAATTCACGGCTCGCAAGTAAGTTATTGCACGGCAAGCGAAGCGTTGGCCCAAGGAATCAAGCGCTTGCTCCTGCGCACGGGGGTGACCGCCAGCCTAAAGCCCTGCCTAAAATGCGCAACCAACACGGATAAAAAAATCAAACGAAAATACTACCGCGTAACCGCTTACGGAAAGGAGAACGCGGCAAAACTCGCTGGACACCTGAAACTGTTGTCAAAAGAAAAGCACAAACGACTGTTAAAACTTGCACTAAGAAAAAAAACGTGCAAGGCAACAGACCTTGTACCGGGCGTAAACAAAGAGATAAGAAATTATTTAAAGAACAACGGTTTCTCCGACAGAAAACTCAAAAAAATAAAGCCGGGCAGGATACGCGCCTACTACGAAAACCGTTGCCTGCCAACACGCGCCGGCTTGAAAGCCGTTGCAAGATTATTGAACGGCGTTGGCGCGGTTACGGAAGCGGAAGAAGTCAGCTGCCTCGCGGAATCGGGTGTTTACTGGGACAAAGTAACCTCAATAAAAAAAGTTGACGGCGAACAATGGGTTTACGACTTGTGCGTTGAAGGCAACCACAACTTTTTATGCGAAGGGCTTTTCGTACACAACAGCAACGTCGTTGACGCGTTGATGTTCGCTTTCGGCGAGTCCCGCCTGCGCAGCATGCGCGTCAAGAAGTCAACGGACCTCATATTCCACAACGCCAAAGCCGGCGAAGCCGTGGTGGAGTTCCGCGAAGGCGACAAAACCCATCCGGTGAAACGCGCGTTGAAACGCGACGGCAAGACGCGTTACCTGCTGGACGGCAAGCGCGTGAAGAAATACGTGATAGACGAGTTCCTCGCCAAGCACAACATCTCCATGAACAACGTCATCAAGCAGGGCGAAGTCCAGCGCATAGTGGAGATGAGCGGCAATGAGCGCCGCGAACTCATTGATTTCGTGGCCAACATAAGCGAGTACGAGGAAAAGAAGGAGGAAGCGCTGAAGGAACTGGCGAAGGTGGAGGCAACCCTCAAGGAAGCGCGACTCGTGTTAAGCGACAAGGAAGGCTTTCTCGCCGAACTGAAAGCGGAGAAGGAGGCCGCCGAAAAATACGTGGCTTACGACAAGGAGTTCAAGGAATGCCGCGCCACAACGGCCGAAACCGACGCCGCGGCGCTGGAAAAAGAATTCAAGGAATTAATCGAGAAGGCGGGCAAGGCCGACGAACAGGAAAACGCGTTGAAGGCGCGCCTCAAGGAAGTGGAGGCGGCTCTTGAAAAAACGGACCGGGAAAAGGACGAGGTAAACGGGGAGATAACGGAGCGCAGCCGGGGCCGCAACCTGGAAGTGCAACGCGAGATGCAGGAATACTTCAACGCGTTGGAGCGCGCCAAAGCCGTGATTGAAGACAAGCGGGAGGTGCGCAAGCGGCTGGAGGAACGCCTCCGCGATAAAAACGTGGAGGTCACGCGGGCCGGAGGCGAACTGCAAGGCGTTGAACGGCTGTTGAAGACCGCGGAAGAAGAACTGGAAAGCATCAGCAAAATTCTTGACTCGGAAGAAGGGAAGCTGAACGCGTTGCAGTCCAAGGAGAAAACTTTTTCCCAGGAATTTCTGGACGCCAAGAAGACGATTCAGGAATGCGAGGAGGGAATGGCGAAGGCGCGGGAGCGCCTCGGCGAACTCCAAGGCGAACTCGCGGCCCTGCAGGCAACGAGGCAAGCAAAGGAAAAGGAGTTGGAGCGGCTGCGGCGCGGGGTTGCCGGAGAGGACTTCGAACAACAGAAAAAGGAGTTGGAGCGCCTTGAAAACGCGGCCCAAAAAGAATTGGGTGCGATTGACAGGCGCGGAAACGCGTTGTTTGAACGCGAAAACAAGTTGAACCAGCGCAACGCGGAAATTGAAGAAAAATTGTTGGAGGCGAAGGAAAAGGTCTCCGAACACAGGGGGCGTTTGCAGCACGCGGGCACCAAAGGCCTGTCCGAAGCGCAGGCGGCGCAGGAACTCAAGGAAAACGTCGAAGGCGTTTACGGCACCGTGCGCGAGTTGTGCTCATTTCCCGAGGAATACGCGGTTCCCGTTGCGGTCGCCCTCGCGAACCGGCTCGGCTTCATCGTCGTCGCGGACGTGGACGCAGCCGGAAAGGCAATAGACTACTTAAAGCGCAACGACCTCGGCCGCCTCTCCTTCATCCCACTCAACAAAATCAAGGCGCGGCCCCTGAACGCCGAGGAGAAGGCGCTGGCGAAAAAGCCGGGCGCAATCAGGCACCTCATAGACCTGCTGAAATACGATTCAACCCACGAAAAAGCCATGCAATACGCGTGCGGCAACACCCTCCTCATGGAGTCGTTCGACGACGCGAAAAAACTCGTGCGCAAGGCGCGCCTGGTAACGCTCAAAGGCGAGCTACTGGAGTCCAGCGGCCTGGTCACCGGCGGAAAACGGTCCGGAAAGGCGGAGGACGCGTTCGCGGAAAAGGCGGCCCTTGACAAGTGGTCAAAGCAGGTTGAAAGAACCGCGGCCGAACGCGAAGCCGCGATGCAGTCGTTGCAGGCGCTGCGCGACGAAGTCAACGCCTTCAGGAAAGACCGCACCCAAGCCGAAGTGGCCTTGAAGGAAGTGCAAATCAGGAAGCAGAACCGGTTGGACCGCGAGAAGTCTTGGCTCTCTCAAAACGCGGACGTTGAAAAGGCGTGCAACGACTTGAAGAAGGAGGCAAAGGCGTGCGAAAGCCAAGCCGAAGAAAAGGGGGGTGAAAAAAGCGCGCTCATCAGGAGGATGTCCGAACTCAACGTCAAACTCCTGAACGCGAAGCAAAAAGTGGACGTTGAAGCCGAACAAAAATTCGGCAACCTGTTAAAGGAAAAACAGCACCAGGTCGGGGAACTCAAAATCGCCTTGAAACAGCGCGAAGTCGAAGCCGACTCCCAGAAAACCAAGAAAAAGGTTTTGGAGGGGCAACTCGCGTCGTTGAAGAGGCAGTTGGACGACTTCAAAGCCGAAGACGATGACGCGAGGAAGGCGATGGACGCGGCGGACGAAACCATAAAGGACTCGCGCAAGCAAATCTCCGCGTTGAAGGAAGAACAAAAGGAGTTGAGCAAGGGCTTCGAGGAACTGGTGGACAAGCGCGAAGCGCTCGCAAAAAAAGCCGAGAAACTGGAGGGGAACCGGGCGCATGCCAGGAACGAGTTGGACGACTTGGACACGGGGCGCCGGAGCACGGACGCGCGAAAGGTGCAGGTGGAAACCCGGTTGGCGGACGCAAAGGCGCGCCTCGCCGAATTCGCGGGCGTGAAATGCCTCCAGGGAAAGACGCGGGTGTGGCTGATTTCGCGCGCGAACGAGTTGGATGACCTGATAAAGGAGATGGGCGCGGTCAACCTGCGCGCAATAGAAACCTATTCCCACAAGGCGGCCGACCTGGAGAAGCAGCAGGAACGCGTGGGCATACTCGAAAAGGAGAGGACCGCCGTGATGGCGATAATGGAGGCAATAGACCGCAAGAAGACGGCAACATTCATGAAGGCATTCGACGAAGTCAACGACTCCTTCCAAAAACTGTTCTCAAAGATTTTCACGGGCAACGGCATGCTTTACCTGGAAAACCCGGACAACCCGCTGGACGGCGGGCTCACCATCCAGGTGGAGTTGACGAACAAGGAAGTAATGTATTTGGAGTTGATGAGCGGCGGGGAAAAATCCTTGATCGCACTGCTCTTCCTGTTCGCCATACAATCCGCAAACCCGTCCTCCGTGTACATACTTGACGAGGCGGACGCGGCGCTGGACCAGGAGAACTCGCGCAAACTCGCCGCACTCCTCAAGGCGTTGAGCCGGGAAAGCCAGTTCATCGTCGTCACCCACAACGAAAACGTTTACAAGGCCGCGGACTGCCTGATAGGCGTTGCAATGCACGGCAGGCAGGGAAGCAAGGTCGTGGAAGTCAACCTGAACGACGCCAAAAAACTCGTCAACGAGGGGGCGGGAGAAAAAGAAAAATCAGTTAAATGAAATCGCTTTGACGGGGCACGCGGCCTCGCAGGCGCGGCACTCCACGCAGTCCTTGGGGCGCGCCACCCCGGACTTGTGGTCGTCCCCCAACTCCAAAACGTTCATGGGGCACTGCTTCACGCACGCCCCGCAACCAACGCACTTGTTCCCGTCTATTTTCGGCAGCATAAAAGAAAACACCCCGCACTTAATTTGCACGGCTACGGTTTTAAACGGTTTCCGTCAAAATCATTAACGCAATGAAAAAGAATTCTACGATAGCGGTCATCGGAAGCAAAGCCGAAGAGTTCTGCCGAGCCGCAGCCAAGAAAGGCGGCGAAACCGATTACCGGTTGTGGCACGCGTCATCCGCCGACAAGATAATCACCTTGTGCGAGCCGTTCAGGTGGCCCGAAAAAATGGTTTCACTGGCTTACTGCCTCAACCTGTCGCAACACGCCGTAATCGCGCAGGATTCACCCGACGCCGCGTTCGGCGAAGCCCTCGTAGCACTCGACCTGCTGGGAATGAAGAGCGGGTGCTTCGCCACGGAGTACGGCCTTGAGGAATACGCGAAGGGCACGGCCGCGGAAAAATACGAGGTCAAGCCGTTCAACGAGGCAATCGAGTGGGCGAGGCAACGCGAAAGCAAGCCGGTCGACGGCCCCGCAAAAATAGTCGTGGACGAGTCGTTCAACGTGAAAGGCGTGGGGCAGGTCCTGCTCGGATTCGTAGAACGCGGCACCGTGCGCGTGCACGACAAACTCACGGCTTACCCGTCGAAAGCAGTAGGCAGAAGCGTGGAAGTGCGAAGCATTCAAGTGCAGGATGAAGACGTCGGCGAAGCCGGCTGCTTCAGCCGCGTCGGCTTGTGCTTCAAGGGCTCCACCACGGAAGAAATTTCACGCGGCAAGATGCTGAGCGCACAACCCATCCAAACCGCAATAGAACTGGAGTTGCGCGTGCAAAAGTCGCGTTACGCCAACAAGAAGGAATTCCCGCGGCACTTGCACGCCTGCTTCGGCCTGCAAAGCGTCCCATGCGAAGCCGAATGGAGTGCGGACTCGGTGCGCCTGCGCTTCGGCGAGCCGGTGGCCTACGACGGAGAAAAAGCGTTGCTGTACGACTTGAACCGCGGGCTTCCCCGGGTTGTTGCGTCAGCCGAAAAGAATTGAATCCCGGCCGCGCAACCCCGCCCCCAAAAAAGGAAAGAAGGCGGATACTGACGAATCACCCGCCTTTCTTTGTTATGATGCTGCTAACCGAGTGACCGCGGTCCTCCAACGCGGCCACGAACTGGGACATGGTTTTTTTATAAAAGTGGTTTGGAGCAAAATCCGGGGCAAAAACAAAGAACCTTTTTCCATTATGAAGAACGGCGATGACTGATTTATTCGAACGACCCAGGTAAACGGAGTGAAACAGGCCGCGGCCACCAAACGCTATCTTCCCGGTCTCAAGTGCTTCCGCGAAATACTCCTTCGTAAAACATATCAACTTCAAACCGAGTTGACGGGTTACCTCGCGCAAATCGGAACGCGCTTTTTGAAGACAAACTTCTTCCGGCGCAGGCATGACACTATTTGGGGAAATTCAAAGAAAAAGCTATTGCCTGCAAACCCTCAAAAAGTTTTCAAGGATTTTCTCGCCGTGCTCGGTGTGTTCTACTTCGGGATGGAAAAGCGTGCCGTAAACGGGTTTGGACTCGTGCTTGAAGGCGTGCCACTTCACCGACTCGGAGGACGCGAGGAGGCGGAAGCCGGGAGCGCTCACCACCTCGTCGTTGTGCGACGCCCACGCCTTAAACCTTTCCGGCAACCCTTCAAACAAGTCGTCGCTTTCAACGACCTTTACCTCGACCTCGCCGAACTCCGGCGTTTTTGCCGGCGCAACCACTCCGCCGAAATGCGTTGCAATCAATTGCTGGCCCGCGCAAATGCCGAGAACGGGCCCCTCAAAACCGTCCAAGTAAGCCGAACAATTTCCCAAGACGCCCGCCTCGCCCTGGCCCACGAGCGCGGCTCCCCCGCTGAACACTAGGCCGTCCGCGTCGCACAACCCGTCTAGGTGCGTGGTGTTCGGGACGAGCGCGGTTTCAACGCCCAAGTCGCGCAGCCGCCTCCAGATGCGGTGCTCCCACTGCGAACCGTTTTGCACCACCAAAACCTTCATTCAACAACTCACTCCTATTCTACCGTCCCCGGCGGCTTGCCCGTGCCCACCTTCTTTCTTTCAAAAAGAAAGAAGCTAGGCGCACCAAGAAAGAAACGCTTCACTCCAACTCACTCCCACTCCACGGTTCCCGGCGGCTTGTCCGTCAAGTCGTAGACCACGCGGTTGACGTGTTGTTTCAGCGAGTTGCAGATGCGAATTGAAATGCGTTTGAGCAACGGATTCGGCAGTTGCGATGAAGCGGCGGTCATTGCGTCCAGGGACTGCACCGCGCGCACCACTATCGTCCAGCCGTAAGCCCGCTTGTCGCCCTGCACCCCGACGCTCCTGACAGGCAACAACGCCGCATAATACTGCCACGGCTTCTCGCATTCCCCGCGCTCCACCGCGGCCTCTATTTCCTCTTCAACTATGGCGCACGCCTCGCGGACCAACCCCGCTTTTTCCGGGGTCACCTCGCCGAGAACGCGAATCGCGAGGCCGGGGCCCGGAAAGGGCTGGCGCGAGTAAACGTCTTCGGGCAGGCCCACCGCCTTCCCGACCTTGCGCACCTCGTCCTTGTACAAGTCGCGCAACGGCTCCACCAGGGTCAGCTCTAAGTCCTTTGGGAGGCCGCCAACGTTGTGGTGGCTCTTGATGTTGTCGCGTATCCCCGAACCCGACTCAATCCAGTCCGGCGCAATCGTGCCCTGAACCAGCCACTCCGCGCCGAACTCCCTTGCCTCCTCCTCGAAGATGCGGATGAACAATTCGCCGATTCGCTTCCTCTTCTCCTCCGGGTCAACCACGCCCTTCAACGCGTCAAAGAAGCGTTGCTGCGCCTCAACCTTTTTCACGCTCAACCCGACCCGAACGAAGTTCTCCATAGCCGATTCTGCTTCGTTCTTGCGGAGGAGGCCCGTGTCCACGAAAACGCATTTGAGTTGGTCGCCCACGGCGCGCTGCACGAGTATTGCGGCGACAGTGGAGTCCACGCCGCCCGAAACCGCGATGATGCCTTTCCCCTTGACGGACTTCAACTCGTCCGCCTTGGATTCGGCGAAGCGCTTGGCGTCAAACATACCTCATTAATGCACGCTGAAAATAAAACCTTGTTGGAGAATTAAACCAAAACCAGAAAAAGCTTTAACCGCAAAAAGCATTCGTGGAACCGGCAAGGAAAAGGAACAGGGAACTGCTTGACAAATACAGTGGGAACGGCATCGTCTGGAAGGACGACTTGAACGCGTATTTCGGCCAAGCGGAAAAGTTTTTCGGGCCATCCCTCAAAGGCAAGCGCGTCCTGAACCTTGGCTCCGGCGACTCCGCGGGACGCGAAAAAGAGAGCTGGCTCGCAGCCATGCTGAGGGACCGCGGAGCAGACGTGGTTGACCTTGACCACAGGCCCCCGAAAAGGAGGCCCGCGGTGCGTGCCGACCTTCTGGAAAAAAATCTTCCCTTCAAGGAAAAGGTTTTTGACTACGTGGTAAGCACCCAGGTATTTGAGAGAATGGGTTGCGAACCCGGCGAAAAACAGGCGCGCAACCTCGCACGCGAAATAAAGCGCGTCCTAAAGCCGGGCGGGGGATACTTCCAGTACACGCTGAACGAGCCCTCCCTGAAAACAAAACACTTTGAGGGAGCCGGCAAAACCGTGAAAGCTCGCGGGAAATCGGTTCCGCGCGAAGACATGGACCTGAACACGGAATTGATGATCGTGAATTCTCCCGTGCCGCTCGGCTGGATTCCGTGGCTGAGACAACGCGGGCACGTATTGAAGTTCAAGAAAAACAAGACGTGATCTGTTCGGTCTTTGGAAGTAGTGGAATAAGGGTCTGAAAAGCCCTTAATAAGCACAAAACAAATCAAGAACATGCGTTTCTTTGAATATCAAAAACTCTTACTTAAAACAAATCCTCGCGTGGTTCTCAACGTAAACGACCGTAAACGAATCTTAAAACCCGTGTTGAAAAAGGGTTCGATTAAGAGGTTTTGCCGTAAATACGGCTTGAATTACGACTGCATTAGGTTATGGATTGGAACTGGTAAAAAAATCAGGCAACCAACTGCGGCGGGCTTACAAAAATTAGAAAACATTCTCGATATCAAAACAAAAAAACGAATATTCCAAGTCAACAACTCAAGGAGAATAGTGTCTGATAAAAACGTTATGCTAACCGAAGACGCTTGCATAGCAATAGGTTTATTCCTGTCTGAAGGACAGAAAACCACGAACAAGAAAATCACGTTTACGAATACGTCGGAAAAAGCCGTGTTGTTCTTCAAAAAATTTCTCAAACAAACGTTGCACGTAAAAACCAACAGAATTAAAATTTACGTTTATCACCCACGGAGGTCGCCTAACAAAGCACGCAATTACGTCAACAAAAAATCAAGCAAGACATGCTTCATCGTCTGCGCATACGACTGCTTCGCAAAAAGGGTTTTGAATAAACTAATCGGGGAGCTTGAATCGCCCACAAGCGAAGAAGCGCGCGGTTTATTGCAAGGCCTGCTTTACGGTGACGGCAACCTTGACTTCAGTGATTCAAGAAAGCATTACGAGATAAGTATGGCCCTGGGCAAAAAGGAATGCAAAATCGCTGAAAAAACGCTTAAAAAACTCGGAATAAATTACAAGAAAAAAACTAAAAACAAAGTAGAAATCATCTCAATCCACAAAAAAAGCAACTTCGTTAAGGTTTGGCGAGCCGGGGGATTCGGAAAATTTGAAGAAGCGAAAAACGATAGGTTAAAGAAAGCCATATCAAATTACACTTACTCGAGGTGAAGCACAAAATTGGAGTTTGAAGAAATGCGGGACTGCGTCTTTAAGGCGAAGGACGCCAACGTGACGATCTACGCCAAACGCGAATTGTTTGAGGCAATGAAGGGCGACCGAACCTTCAAGCAAATCAAGAACGTTTCGCACCTGCCCGGATTGGAAGGCAACGCAATGGTCATGCCCGATGGGCACGAAGGATACTCTTTTCAAAGCATTTGATAAGGGCCTTTAACGGTTTCCCAATCGGAGGCGTTGCCGCGTTCCGCATGGAGGACGGCGTTATCTCGCCTGGCGGAGTCGGGTATGACGTGAACTGCACCGACGGAGAAACCGCGGTTTTGTTCGAACACGGCACGTACCTTAAAATCAAGGAAATGGAAAACGGGGTCGGCGAAAGTCAAGCCCGTTTCCTTGACATCAACGGAGCGCTCGCATACGGAAACGCAAAAGTCGTCTGCTTCATGAAGAGACCGGAAGAATCCCATATATATGAAATAACCACCAGAACCGGCAAACGCATAAAAGTAACGGGCGACCACCCGATTTATACTAGGGAGGGAATGAAAAATGCGGATGCCATTAGCACAAACGATTCGGTGGCAACAACCGCGTTTAACGGCGTGCCTCACAAAGAACCAGAAAAAAAACTAATGGTAACCAAAGAAGAAATAGAAAAAATACTTTTCGCAAAAAGAGGCAAAGTAAGAGGGAATTCCATAGCGCAAATAGTCAAAGACCTTGAAAGGCGCGGCTTGTTGCCATTAACTTCTTCACACCCGCAATTTCCATACCTCGTCAAGACGTTGGGTTACGTGTTTGGAGACGGTTCGATATCCTTTGTCAACGGAAAAAAAGGAACGACTTGGTTTTACGGCAAAGAAGAAGATTTGGAATCAATCCGCGAAGACATCAAGAAAATCGGGTTTACTCCTTCCAAAATCTATAAACGCACGAGAACACACCGCATTTCCACCTACTATAAAAAACACGAATTCATACAGGTAGAATACAGCTTTAAGGTAGGTTCAACTGGTTTCGCGGCACTGTTGACCGCCCTTGGAACGCCTTCGGGCCTGAAGGCCACACAAGAATATGAAGTGCCCGGCTGGTTGAATCAAAGCCCCCTGTGGATTAAAAGACTGTTTCTTGCGGCTTTTTTCGGTGCCGAAATGTCGGCGCCAGCAACTCCGAACAAATACAACTTTTATGCGCCCACGCTCGGCATGAATAAACTGGAATCACTCGAATTAAACGCCGCAGAATTTTTGGAACAAATCAAAGCGTTATTATCGGATTTCGGGGTTGAAACCAGTCCAATAATGAAGGTTAAGGAATACGGAACCAAAGGAAAAAAAGGCGTCACTTGCGGCTACAGGATTCAAGTAAGTTCAAAACCTGAAAACTTGAAAAAATTCTTTGAAACGGTTTCATTTGAATACAACAAGGAAAAATTCAAGAAAGCCTGCCTTGCAGCAAACTACATTTACCTTAAAGAAAAGGTTAAAGAAAAAAGGAAAAGGATTCGAAAAACTGCGATAGCCCTTTATGCCGAAGGCAACTCGCCGCAAAATATTTGCAGGGAGTTATGTGACGAAAACGCTAATGAAGGATTCGTAAAGCATTCCATTTGGACAAACTACAAGGAAAACCCCCGCATTACGCCCGACTTCATGTCGTTTTCGGAATATCAAGAAAAATACGCTTGCGGTGATTCTGGAGCATCATGGGATGAAATAGAAAAAATAGAGAGAATACCCTTCGATGACTGGGTATACGACATTACGATTGGTAACGAAAACCATAACTTTATCGCCAACGGATTCATCGTCTCAAACTGCGGGATGCGCCTGCTGCGCTCGGACCTCCAAGCCGACGAAGTGAAGCCCCGCGCAAAAGAATTGGTTGAAAGGTTTTACGCCAACGTGCCCGTCGGCGTCGGCACCAAGGCGCGCAAAACCTTTTCAAAGGAGGAACTCGGCGAAGCCGTGACGCGCGGCTTGGGCTGGGCGCTGGAACAAGACGTGGGCGTAAAAAAAGACGCCGAGCACTGCGAGGAAAACGGTTGCATGGCGGGCGCGGATTACTCCAAGGTGAGCGACCTCGCCAAGAAACGCGGAAAACCCCAGCTCGGCACCCTTGGAAGCGGAAACCATTTCTTGGAGTTGCAACGCGTGGCCCAGGTGTTCGACGACGAAAAAGCGCGCGCCTTCGGCTTGTTCGAGGGCCAGGCCACCGTAATGATTCACTCGGGTTCGCGGGGTTACGGCCACCAGATTTGCTCGGATTACATCCGCGTGATGCTTGACGCCAGCCGAAAATACGGCATTCACTTGGCCGACCCCGAACTCTGCTGCGCCCCCATCAACTCGCAGGAAGCAAGGGATTACGTTGGCGCGATGGCTTCGGCAGTGAACTACGCCTTCCTGAACCGCTTGTTCATGGCGCACTGGGTGAGGCAGTCATTTGAACAAGTGCTGGGAGGCGACTGGGAAACGCACGGCTTGCACTCAATTTACGACGTGTGCCACAACATAGCCAAATTCGAGGAACACGGCGGAAAAAAATTGTGCGTGCACCGCAAGGGCGCTACGCGCGCTTTCTGGGCGGGACGCGAAGAAGTTCCGGCCGACTACCGTTCAATTGGCCAGCCCGTAATCATTCCGGGCTCAATGCAGACCGCTTCATACGTGTTGTGCGGCTTGGAGGGCGCGAAGGAATCGTGGGGAACCGTTTGCCACGGCGCGGGCCGCGTCATGAGCCGCCACGCAGCAATCCAGTCATTTGACTCGAACGCTCTCGTGAAAAACATGCATTCCAGAAGCATTGAAGTAAAGGCAAAAGACGCGCGCACGCTCTCCGAGGAAGCAGGGGGCGCTTACAAGAACGTTGACGACGTGGTGGAAAGCGTTGAGCGCGCGGGCCTCGCCAAAATCGTGGCGCGGTTGGAGCCCCTCGGCGTAATCAAGGGCTAGCCCACTGGCAGGAGTAACCCGTGCTGGACGAGGAGTCCGCCAGGCAGGTACAGCCAAGGTAGCTTTGACGACACTCGCTTATGCCCGGGTGTTTGAGGAAACCCTCGTAATCTGAGGACCTCACCTGCAGGCATTCATCGTTCGCCTCCTTCTGGTAGGCGTTAATGCAGTGAAACAATTTCTCGTTTGGGTCGCCCTTGCGACTGCTCCAGGCGCACGTGGAGTGCGGGCCGCACAAGTTTGCTTGCGACTCGCTTCCGCTAGAAAAAGGAAAATCCTCGTCCTGCTTGATTTGTAATGGAACGCAGTAGTCGCCCGCCTTCAACGACCGCGGGGTGTAGCAGAACTTCTGCAAATCGTCATAAAAGGATGCACAGGTCTCGCTGGGCTTGCACTGCTCGGTTTTGGTGCACAGCTTGAAGTTGAGCCCAATTATGTAGGGAAGGCACTCAACCATCTTCCGCGGGTCATCCCCAACTTTCTCAAGGCATTCTTCAAAGTCCGCACTCTGCTCTGGCTCGCGTTCTTCCTCGGGCGCTGCGTCCGGCGCGCCTCCGCACCACGCCTCGGTGTAGTCCTCGTTGAATTCAATTAGGCAGGGCGCGCCCTCTCCCTCAAACAAGAAGTATTTGAGGAGGGGTTCGGCTTCGTCGCCGTAAAACAGCCGGCCGTCCTTCAGTTGGAGGTAAACTTTGCCCTTGGGGTCGCTGGTGGCAACCGCCTTGATTAACGCCTTGCCTTCGCCGGCTATTGACTGCTCATCGCGCTCGAAGTCGAATGCCTTGCCCCAGTCAAACCCGTACTTGTTTATGGTCAACAAGTTGGGCGAGCTGAATTCGTCCCAATCCATTTCGCCGCTTTCCTTGACAAAGGGGTAGGGAAGTGAAGTGAAGGACGGGAAGTCGGTTCCCGAATAACCGAAGGCGTCCAAGAACAAGTTGGCTATGTTCGTCTTGGAGGGGCCCGTCAAAGAGGTTTCATAGACCTCGTTCCACGGCGTGCCGTCTATTTGGTCCACGAGAACCCAGTCATTTGTCCCGCCGCCAAACGCGTTCGCGGGGTCGAACTGGAATGTCAGCAGGCGTATTCCGCCGGCTTCGCCGCTCTTCACGGTTTCCCCGCTAACCTTCACGGGAACTATTACCTTGAGGTCACTCAAGTCAATTATTGGTTCCAAGTGCTGGAGCGTACCCTCGCGCGGGGTGAGCATGCCTTTCAAACCCGTCTTGAACGAGGCCCAGAACTGGGGCCCGTATTGCTGGGATGAACCCACCAAGTAATTGAATAATTGCGAGTTGCACGTCGTGAACTGGAAGGCGTCCCCGTAAATATCGCCGAAGGACGTGCCGGTTTCCTGAACCGTAGTCAACTCGGCGGAACAAGACAACTTGAGTTGCTCCAACGGGTCTCTGCCTATTGCCTTGCACGCCTCGTAAGTCACCTTGGCGGCCACATAGTCCGCGATTGCGTCATCCAACGCCTTCTCGAACATGTCCGCGGTCCCGGTGACCAGCGAGGCCTCGTCCACCTTGTCCAGCCCCTCGTAAAACTCCTGGTACGCGTCGTTTACCACGCGCTCTATTTCCTGCTTGACGTCTTCAAGTTCGGTGGGGGTGCAGTAACCGGTCCGCGAACAGCGGAGCAACCCGCTTTCAACTGCGCCGGGGTTGCCCACCACGTCGGCTATATAGTAATCGGGTCCTGCCTTAGACGCTTCAAAATGGGCTTGCCCGACCTCGTCAACTCCCCTCTTAATCGCGACTAAGCCGTCCTCACCGGCTTTTAGTTCGGCGTAATCCCAGCCCAACGGCTCCAACACCATTTGGTTGGACAATCCCTCACCTGAAACCGTGAAGGTCGCATCTTCGCCGCCGGTTTGCACGTTGTTCGCTGCGAGCACGGGTTCGCGCGCGGAGGGGTTGCGGTAAACTATTTCGCCGCCCAGCGGCATCAAAATCAAGCCGAGTTCGGACAAGGATTCGTCTTCCTTCACCGTGAACCTGATTTTCACTTCGCGGCTGGATAACCCGGAAGTTGAAACCTTTAATTCAATTGTCCACGGCTCCGAATGCGCGAGGGTGAGCCGGCCGTCGGATTCGTAAACGAAGTCCATGCAGCCCTTCTCGGAGGGATCAAATATCAACGCGTAAGTGCGGTACTGGTTCGCGGGAAGCATCAGCGCCTGGCTTCCAAGGTCCACGAGGTTCGTCACCAGCGAGCGCAGCGTGGGTCTATCGCGCTCCAAGTCAACCAATTTGAAGCACGTCCCCGTGCCCCCCTTCAGGAATATCTGGGTGTCCTGGCCGAACGAGTTCTTCACGGAGAACGCGATGCCGTTCGTGGGAATGAGCGCGCTGATTTCCTTTGTGCACGTGAGCGAAGTGGTTCCGCTGCACCCTTCTCCGCCCGCCGAGACCTGCAGGCCGTAAGGCGAGACCACTATGTAGTTGTCGGCGGTTGAAGCAATGTAACTTGATGTCTCGGAGGGGTTGAACAACTGGTTCGCGTGGTATTGTGCGAGGCGCCGCGCGAGAATTGACGCGAAGTTGAAGTTCGCCGGCTCGCACTCCTCGGCTGAAAACTGGGTGCAAGACGAGTAAACGCGGGAACCATTAAAATAATTCGCGTATTGCGCGAGGCACTCGCCTTCCGCCTGCAACTCCAGGCACTCTGCTTCGGTGCACAATGCGCAGTGCTCGGCCGAGCACTCGTATTCCTCCAAGCCGGCGGTGGTCTTGTTCAACTCGCACGAAACAAAAGAGTAATTCCCGTCGGGCAGAATTGAGTACTCGGGGTAACAATAATCCCCTTTCTCCATGAGGTTGAGGCACTGCGCCTCGTTGCACGCCCCGCAGTTCGCCGAAGAACAATTCTCCGAAGCGTTGACTTCCGGCTTCAGCTCCGCGCACGAAACCTTGATGAACGCCGTCTTGGAGAAAGCCGAGCCGCTGGACTCAAGCACTGAGTTGAACACGAGATAGCACTCACCGTAACGAGTGGGCTCCAAAAATATTTGCGTGTCGCCCAAGCCCTTAATTGAAAAAGAGTAATCGTTTTGCCCCACGGGTTTTATGCTGGGGCCGCTCAACGAGGCGCACGCAGTCCCCGAGAACGAGGCACGCACCTCAACCTCGGACTCCAACAGGTTTTCAACGCGGAGGGAAGCGCCGTCGCAATCCAGTTCAATGCTTCCGGGGTCGGGGTAAAACTCCAGCCAGTCAAACGCCTTCACGGCCACTTCCACGACCGCGTCGTTGAAGCCCGGCTTGCTTGCAACCACTTCTATTACTCCGGGCGCGCTCGGCCTCAACCCCTTGAACTTGTATTTGCCTTCTTCTCCCGAGTCGCGCGAGCCGTCGCCGAGAACGTAGTAGTCGCCGTTGGGCGACGAGCCGAACGAATAACCCTCCACCTCAACTATTTCAACTCGCGCGTCCTCCACGGCTGCGCCGCTCTTTGAAGCCAAGGTCGCAACCAAGTCGGTTCTCTGCCCCGTTCTCAACTCGTCGGGCTTGACCGCGAACACGAATTCACCCTTGCCCGTAATCGTGACAAATCGCTGGGCGCGCAGCAATTCGCCGTCGGAGTCGCCGAGCACGAAGTCAAGGCGCGCGTAATCAGATGGAATGCCCGCAATTGCCTTGACCGCAAAGAAGTCCCTGCCCAGTTCATCCAACGCAAGGTTGACGGTGAACTCGCCGGACTCCACTTCCTTGGAGGAATTGTTTTTGAGGACTTCCGTGAAAATCACTTGGCCGTCGGCCGCTGAAACCTTGACGTAGGGGGAAGAAACGCTTTTGAATACGCGGGCCTGAACGCTCGCCGCGAACTCGTGGTCCACTTCCACGGGCAGCCCGTTGGAAAGCAGTTGGTTGCTGGTTGACAACGCTATTGCGAGGCAGGCGTCGTCGTTGCAGGTCGCCGAACCCGAAACAACTTCAAAAGAGGTTTCCTCGGTTAGGGCGCGGCACGCCTGCCTGCCGGAAACCGATTCCTCGGACCCGAGGTCCGGGTCTTCGGGCGCGCGGAACCAGTAGCCGCCCTTCTCCGCAAAAGCGCGGTAATCAAAGGAAACGCTTCCCTTCGCGGAGGGCTTGACGAATACTTTTGCGGAAAGCGTGCGCACGCCGAACCCTCCCTCAAACTCTAATTGAACCCATTTGTATTCTTCTGCGTAGTCCGCGACCTCGTCCGAACACGAGTAATCGGGCTCGTAAGCGTCGCCCTTGATGACAACCACTTCGGCTCCCCCGGGTTCGTTCCACGAAACAAGTACTGCCTGCGATTCGTCGGCTCCGCCGTCGCCTCCGGCACGCAAAACAAATCCGCTACTGTCAGCTCCCGAAGGCAGGCTGACTGTGAGCAGGGCGCGGTAGTAGTTCCCCTTTTCAATGAATTCCACGGGTTCCAGCGTTACCGCGTCCACCAACTCAAACGAGATTATCTGGAGTTCGTCCGAGTAACTCGCGGGCACGAGCTTCAACGTCTTCGCCGCCTCCTGTCCCGTCCCCAAAACAATGGGTTCGGACTCAAACTCGGAGTATTGCTCGTCGGAAACCTTCAAAACCACGGGCTTGTTGGCGCGAACCTTCAACTTGCACGAAACGTTCGTGGAACCCGCCCCAGTCCTGCACGAGGAAATCTTTTCGTCGTCTAGGAACGCCTCCACTTCCACGGCCACGTTGCGGCGCGGTTGCTGGGTGGCGTCCACCGCGTCCACCTTCAAGTAAGCGTAAGTCGGCTCCAGCCAAATTGTTGACTCCGCCTCCTCGGAAACCGAAACCTTGAAGGCGTCGCCCTCCCCCGAAGCCGAGCCCTTGCGCGCGATTGCGCGGAACTCCGACAAGGGAAGCGATTCAAACAATGCAGAGCCGTCGTCCAGGGTTTCCGCGTCGGGAACCCCGGAATTAAAGCCGTCGCTGGTGAGCAAAGAAACGCGCGCAAAAGGGACGCGGTCCCCCTCGGGGTCGAGCACGAGGACGCGGGCAACGCCGTTGTTTCCGGGAACCGTTTTCTCGAGCGTGACTGTGAGGGTATCGCCCGCGAGAACGCTTTTCTCCAGGTGTGGGAGGAACCCTTGCGCGAACACCGTCAAATAACCGGTCGTGCCCTCGGCGACCTCCATTTCCGCGAGCCCGAAATCGTTGGTTTCCGCGGAAGCCAGAAGGTTGAGCGGGTTCTCCAAGGAATAAAGCATTACCTGCGCATTCCCGATTTCGCCTCCCTCCTCGTCTGCGGCAGCAATCGTTATCGTGCGCGTGCTCGCCACCCCTTTTTCCTCGAGGTTGACGCGGAACTCTATTCCGCCGACCAGAATCGTTTGCACGTTGTCAAAGCCGGGGTACCCCCAATAACTCGTGTCCTCCGGCGAAACCGATACGTAAACCCTGGTTCCGACCGCGACCCCTTCAAAGAAGGCGACTCCGTCCCCGCCCGAAACGCGCTCGTCCAACAACTGGCCCGTTGAAGCATCAAACAGGGATGCCCTTGCGCGCGCGCCTTCGCCGCTCGGCTCCTTCACGAAGACGAGAACCGAGGCAGTTGCCTCCATTTTCCCGCCTTCGTCTGTTGGCGTGGTCTGCTCGGCCTTCAACTCTATGAAGCACGTTCCCTGCGAGGCAAAACACGTCTTCTTTTCTTCCACGAAGCCCTTGCGCCTGACCGTCAACTTGAATATTTCCGTGCCGTCCTCGAACTCCAGGAACGCGGAGCCGCTCGCGTCCGTGGACTCCTCCACCTGTTCGCCAGTGTTTGGGTCGGAGAAAAGCAGGACCGCGCCGCTCAACGCGTCTCCATCCGGGTTGGCGACGGTCACCGTCAACTTCGGCTTTTCAATTGTTTCCGGTGAAAGCGTTACCTGCTTCAACAAAACGTTTGCCCCCTCCTCAAGAACGAGTTCGAACTCGGAGGCAAACAACTCGAACCCCTCCAATGACACGCGCACGCTGGCGCCCGCACCTTCGGGCAGGCCGTCGAAGCGCGCCGTGCCCGACGCGTCCGTAATCCTTTCAACTGACTCGTCGCCGTAGTAAAGCGTTACCAGCGCGCCCTGCAGGGGCGAGCCGTTGCTCGAGGAAACCGTTACCTGGACGGGCACGCCAGACGGCGCCAGAAGCAGGGCCGAGAGGCCGCCGAGCACGAGGAGGGCGAGGAGCGCCGCAATCGGAAACGATGGAATGCCGCTTTTCTCCACAGGGGTAATAAACCAGTCGTAAACCCTTGCGCCGCGCTCCTGAAACCAGTCCATCAAAGAGTAATATTTCTCTTCCAACGAGAAGTAAAATCCCCGCAATCCGCCTTCTTCGCTCATGAATAAAATAAGGTTCCCCTAACTATAAATATTGTAATGAACGCGTTGCAACACTTGTTGGCGGGGGTTTTGGCGGGAGCGGTGGCGCTCGTCCTGCTCGGCGAGCCGTTCACGCTTCCGGCCGCGGCAGTGATAGCAATGGGCGCGTTGCTGCCGGACGCGGACCACCACAAGACCCGGATGTTTCAAGCCGTCTCCCTGGCAATCGGAATCGGCGCCTTCTTCCTCTCCAAACCAGTGATGCAGCAACGATTCGGGGAGTTCAACGGCGGAATCGCTTCGCTCTGCATCGGGCTCGCCGGCACTGCGTTGTTCCGGTTGCTGAAACCAAAACACCGCGGAATAACGCACACCGTGTTCGCCGCCGCGCTCTACGCCGCAATCACTTGCTTTTTGTCCACGCCGCAACTCGCGTTGGCGGGCTTCGCTGCCTACGCCTCGCACCTCGTTGCAGACGGCCACGTCAAGATGATTTGAGTTGTTGGGGAAAGCAATTTTATTCGCTGGCGCGGTTTGATAACTCATGCTTTTCTCCCTGGTCGCCGAAACCTTTCTTGACCTGGAAAAAACGAGTTCGCGGTTGGAGACCACGGCAAAACTCGCCGGGCTGTTCAGGAAAGTGTCGGGAAGCGAAGCCAAGCAAACAATTTACTTCCTGCAGGGAATAGTCGCTCCCCCCTACCACGGCGTGGACCTCGGCGTAGCCGAAAAACTATGCGAACAGGCGATAATGAAGGCGTCGGGTTGCAAGCCGGCCGAGGTAACCCAGTTGTACAGGAAGACGGGCGACCTCGGCGAAGCCGCGCGAATCCTGCTGGAAAAAAAGAGCCAGCAAACCCTCGCCAAAAACAAATTAACAATTTCAAAGGTTTACGACAACCTTTACAAGACGGCGACCTCTTCGGGCGCGGGAAGCCAGGACAGGAAAATCGGTTTGTTGTCCGAATTGTTGTCGCACGCCTCGCCCGCGGAGGTCAAGATAATAACGCGGTTCGTTGCAGGCACGACCCGCCTCGGCACCGGCGACGCGACCATAATTGACGCATTGTCCTACGTTTACTCCGCAGCCGAGAAGAAGGATGCGAGCAAGGCAATAGCGCGCGCCTACAACCTCTCGTCCGACCTCGGCTCAATAGCTGAAAAACTCGCCGAAAACGGGTTGAAAGCAGTGGAAGGCGCCAGACCCGAGCCATTCAACCCCGTGCGGCCAGCGCTCGCCGAACGCTTGAATTCGGCCGAGGAAATCATCGCGAAACTGGGGCCGTGCAAGGCGGACGGCAAATACGACGGCATGCGCCTCCAAATCCATTCGGACGGCAAACGCGTGGAAATCTATTCGCGCAAGCAGGAAGTCGTGACGCACATGTTCCCCGACGTGGCCCGGGAGGTTGCTTCGTGGAAGAAGAAAATCATTTTTGAAGGCGAAGCCGTGGGCTACAAGGACGGCGCGTTCCTCTCCTTCCAGGAAACCATTCAGCGCAGGCGCAAGCACGGCATAAAAAAGAAGTCGGAGGACGTACCAATCCGCGTCTACGCATTCGAGTTATTGTATTTGGGCGGGGAAGACTACACCTTGAAGCCCTACGAGGAAAGGAGGAAGGCCCTGGAAAAAAGCGTTGGAGGAAAAACCGTAAGGATAGCCGAAGCCGTGGACTGCGGGACTGCAGGGGACCTCAAAAAATTCTTTGACGAATGCGTTTCGCTGGGCCTGGAAGGCGTGATTGCAAAGGACCTGGAAGCGCCCTACGTTGCCGGAGCCCGCAAATTCGCGTGGATCAAGTTGAAGAAGTCTTATTCCGAGGCGTTGGCGGACACCGTGGACGCCGTGGTCGTCGGCTATTATTACGGGAAGGGCAAGCGAACCAAATTCGGTTTCGGGGGGCTGCTCGCCGCCGTGAAAGCCGGGCAAGAATACCGCACCGTCGCGAAAATCGGTACCGGATTCACCGAAGAACAATTGGACTGGTTCAGGAAAACCTTGGAAAAACAAAAAGTCAAGCAAAAACCGGCGAACGTTGACTCGCTCGTGGAAGCCGACGAGTGGGTCAAGCCCTCCCTCGTCGTGGAAGTGAAAGCCGACGAGATAACCCGCAGCCCCGTGCACACCTGCGCCATGAAGGACAAGGAGGGTTTGGCGCTTCGCTTCCCGCGCCTCGTGAGAATACGCGTAGACAAGTCGCCGGCCCAAGCAACCACGGAAAAAGAAGTAATCCAACTATTTGAAAAACAACGTCAATCAACGTAAAACGCATCGTTAATAAAGGTTGTCAAAATACATAGCATTACATCCATCATTGGAGGTGCATGGAGAAAAATGGCTAAGGAAGCAAATGCAATAGGCCCGTGGGCGTTTCTCGCGGGTATCGTAATAGCGCTCCTGGCGGCGTTCGTAACCGGTATGGATTCGACCATATTGCTGGTCTTGACAGTCCTCGGTTTGATAGTGGGAATCCTCAACGTTGGGGACAGCGAAGTGCTCAAGTTCCTGGTGGGAACCATCGCGTTCATCGTGGCAGGCAGCAGCCTCAACCCGATTTTCGTGATAATCCCCGGAGTGGGAATCCAGCTCGCAATGGCAATGACCTACTTGGTGACCTTCGTGTCGCCAGCAGCGGCGGTAGTCGCAATCAAGGCCATCTACGACGTTTCAAAAGACCGCTGAAAAACGGCTTTCCCACCTTTTTTTCTTCTTCTTTCTTTTCAACCCTTTACGCCGGCGACTATCATACGGAAAAATTCTAGCCCTTCACGCCTGCGATTATCAACGGGAACGCAATGGTCGCGTCGCATTGAACGCACGCCGTGGCCGCCTTTTCCTTGACCTTGCCCCACGAAACTGCCTCGTTCACGCGCGCCCCGCTCAACGAGCCGTCGAACGGCGTTGCAGTGGTAACGTAAACCGCGTAATCCAGTCCGCCCCGCAACAGGTTCGCGCCGATGCAGAAGTGTTTTGCCGCGCCCCCGCCGAGCAGGATTCCCCCCGTCTTTTCGGCTGAGAGAACAATTGGCGCCAACTGTTTCATGTCGCCGGCCGCGTCAACTCCGAACTCGGGGTGCTCCTGCGAGTAAAAAAACATTTGCAAGCCGAACGCGCCGTCCGTTGGCGAAGGGCACGCCACCGGTATCCTGTTCCTTGCGGCCCAGTAAACAAACGAGTTCTCGTCGCTCATTGTCAAGCCGAGGTCGCGAATCAATTCGTTGGGCGCGAGCAGTCGGCCAAACTCCTTCTGCTTGGCGAGTTCCGCGTCAAAAAACGGCTTCAAGTTTTTTTCAAGCAACTCGTAGTGCCCGTTCTTGACGAGCACGTCCCCTATCCGGTTCGTGCCCTCTTCATGCAATGCAACGTCGTCCGCGTTAAACGAGCCCAGTTCGAAGGGCGCAAAACACTTCATGTAGTCCTCTTCCACGGAGCCGATGCTGGTAACGATTACGTCCACGAATTTTTCGCGGCAAAGCTGCGCGAACAACTCGCGGAGGCCCGACGAAACCATGTTTGAAGTGAACGACAGGAAAACCGTTGCCTGATTTTCCTTCATCTCCTTCACAACTTCAACTGCCTTGGCGAGTTCGCGCGCCTGAAACCCGACGCCCTTGAAACCCTTGACGAGTTCCGCTGCTGAAACGCCTTTTTCCACGGTCAAACCTTCAACGTTCATCAGTCCTGTTCACCGTCCTCGCAACGCTTTTGGTTGCCTTGAACCTTTTCACCAGCCATTTCTCCACCTTTCCTGAATCAAATTCCTTGCACGAAAACAAGTCCACGTGCGCGCTGCCGAACCGCGGGTACGTGTGCACGCTGGCGTGGCTCTCCTTCAGGAAAACAAATCCCGTAAGGCCTTCGTCGCGTTTTTCCTTGACCCGCACCACATGCGGCTCGCCCAACGCGCGCATCCCCGCCTTTCCAGGCGCGAGTTCAAGCGTGCGGTAAACAAATTCAAAGTCGTCCAAGAGCCAGGGCGCGCAGTCGTACAAGTCCAACAACAAGTGGTGGCCTTGCGAGCCCGGCAGCGCTTCAAGAAAGCGCGGCGCCAGCAAATTCACCAACTGGTAACCGGCGTCAAAACAAATCAAGGCGAGGAAGTAAGCCCATTCGCCCGTCCAAATGCTCACGCCGAGCGCGCCCAAGTCAAGCAACAGCCGGTGGCGCCCGACGAAGGAGAGCACGGGAACGCGCCTCCCCTCCAGGAAATCGTTTAGCGCCTCGTCCGCGAAACCGAATGCAACCAGCGCGCCGAGAACCACGAAATCAATTGGTGGAACGCCCCAGAACGCGAGCGCCAAAAACAATGCCGCCAAAGCGTATTGGTGGGCGCGCCTTTCAATTTTGGCTCCCAGAAGCACGCCTATTGTAACCGCGATTACGACGGTTGCGAGGGGCGTTGAACGCGTAATCAAATAGCCAGCGCCGAAGCCGTACAAAAAGCCGGTCACGTACTGGAAGTGCTTGTAAACGAAGAGTTTTTCGTCAACCTGCCAGTCGGTCAACTTCGTCAAAAAGCCGGTTGCAAAACACAGTAGGTATTCCAACATTCGTTCACCAAGTCAAGGCGTTCGCTGCACGAAAATCAGGGACAATCCTTTTTCGCGAAACGCATGACAACAAAATGAACGAAGCGGTTTAAAACCGTAGCGCAAGCAACACCAGGAACAACGCCCACAACGCGTTCAGGGTGCTGTTGCCTAACGCCTTGTTCAAGAGGTAGAGGATTTTTGACGCCAGCAGGAGCGCCAGCCAGGGAACGAAGAAAAAGACGAGGACGACCTTGTCAACCACGCTGCCGGAAGTCAGCTTTTTTGCGGGCCAAACCAGCAACGCCTCGTAAAAGTTCTTGAAGTCCACCCAGCTCGGCAGCGCCGTGAAGGCAAGCGAGCATGCAACGTATAACAGGAGCAATCCGATTGCCCCGAATTGCATCAAGCCAAAAGAGGACTCAAACAAGGCGAGCGCAAGAAAACTCGACAAGAACAAGGGCGCGAAATGGACGAGGGCAAGGGACCAGATTGACGTTTTCCGGCGGTCGTATTCAAAGGAAACGTAGCCGAGATAATCCCCCCGTAAGGAGAACCACACCACTTTCCTGGGGGTCAAGCCGGCGGCGAGCACGGCAAGGTAGTGCGCGAACTCGTGGAGCACGGCCCCAGGAAAAACAAACAAGGCGTAAGCGTAAAACGCCAAAATTTTTCCCTCAAAAGCGTTGACGGTTCCAACGCGCGCCTCAACCATTTCCCCGCTTTCAATCATTGAATAAACAACGGGGGAAAGCGTTTAAACCGTTTTCTCCGTAATTAAAACCAAATGAAGCTATTGGAGTTGCACTGCGACTATGTCGCCTACAAGCCCGGCAAAAAAGCGTTGAAGAACGCGCCCGAACTCAGCGATGAAGAAAAGAAGGGGACGCGCGTGGAGGATGTGCTCGCTGTTTTCACCACGCTGGAGGCGGGAGACGACGAGTCGGTCGTGGACCAGGCGGTTCAACAAGTAAAAAAGAATTTCGGCGAAGTCAAGGCCAAGGGAATACTGGTCTACCCTTACGCGCACCTGTCCAGCGACCTTGCCGACCCTGAGACGGCCACGCAACTACTGGAATACTTTTACCAACGGCTCAAGGAATTAGAACCCAACACCAAGAAAAGCGTTTTCGGGTATTACAAGTCCTTTGAATTGAAGTGCAAGGGCCACCCGTTGGCGGAATTAAGCAAGTCGTTCAAGGCGGAAGAAGGCGGCAAAAAAACCAAGAAGGAATTGAGAGAGGAAGTCGGGATTTCGGCTTCGCTGGAAGCCGAGAAAAAAGCCAATAAACGCCTCCTCGTGCTCACGCCGGACGGAAAACTGCATGACGCAAAGACGTTTGACTACGGCGAACACGAGGCGTTGAAGAACTTCGCGGGATACGAAATCAACAAGGAACGCGCTTACGCCGAGGAACCCCCCCACATCGCGTTGATGAAGGAGCACGACTTGTGCCAGTACGAGCCGGGCAGCGACGCCGGAAACTTCCGCTGGCCCCCGAAAGGCCTCTTGGTGAAGAGGTTGCTGGAGGAAGACATCACGAACTACTGCGTTGACTACGGCGCAATGGAAGTTGAAACCCCCATAATGTACGACTTCGAGCACCCCACCCTAAAAAAATACTTGAACCGCTTCCCCGCGCGCCAATACGTGGTGCAAAGCGACGACAAGGAATTGTTCTTGAGGTTCGCGGCGTGCTTCGGCCAGTTCCTGATGACGCACGACATGGTCATATCCTACCGCAACCTCCCCCTAAAAATGTTTGAATTAACGCGTTACTCGTTCCGCCGCGAACAAAGCGGCGAGTTAAGCGGGTTAAAG
>Ga0210018_1000105_pt1 | contig 36420 bp, 35 predicted proteins | sample CryGeyCG2014_010_2_FD_183967 | JGI IMG/M metagenome (GOLD analysis project Ga0210018, IMG submission 183967) | Groundwater microbial communities from aquifer - Crystal Geyser CG09_land_8/20/14_0.10 (SPAdes) (version 2) | ecosystem: Environmental > Aquatic > Deep subsurface > Groundwater | place...
TTTAGACCTTAGATTCTGATAGACATTTTCAGCAAAAAACGGCATTGTTGGAGCGATAAGCCTAATTAGGCCCAAAAGTACATAATAGAAAACTTCTGCTGCCTCTTTTTTCTCTTTTTCGTTTCCTGGTCTTTGCAGTCTCTTTCTTGACCTTCTGATATACCAAAGAGAAAAGTCTTCTACAAAAAAATCTTCGATAGCCAAAGTTGCAGTTCCGGCATTATATTTATCCAAATTGTTTATAACTTTTTTCACGAGGTTATTAAATCGAGAAACAATCCATTGATCTAACAGATTTTTGGGAAGTTTTTTCAACTCAAAGCTAAATTTAGAAAACTCTTCCTTTGAGACATAGGTCTCAAAAAAAGCATAGCTATTCCAAAGTGTCAAAAGTTTTCTTTTAATCTCATCGGCAACATTATAACCGAATTTAAGATTATCTGCCGGATTTTGTCTGGCATACATCCATCTCATTGGATCAGCCCCAATTTTTTCTACCGCCTCGTCAAACCAGATGGCATTACCTTTGGATTTGTGCATCTCTTCTCCTTTTTCATCTCGTACCGAAGCATAACCAAAAATCGTTTTTGTTGGTCCAACGCCTTCCAAAACTGTGCTCATTACAATCAAAGAATAAAACCAATTTTTGAATTGGCCCGGAAAAGATTCGCAAATCAAATCCGCAGGAAACCATTTTTTCCAGTAAATTTTATCATCGAAATAACTCACTTTTTTGGTTTCGGGATCAATTAAAGTGGAAAAACTGACTATGCCGGCGTCAAGCCAAGGATTTCCGACATCTTTGATTCTCGATATAATTTCGTTGCATTTGGAACATTTGATTTTTACATTATCTACCCATGGCCTGTGCGGAGAATGGTCTTCTCCGCCGGAGGTGGATCCGCCTTTGGCGGAAAATTTATCCCAACCCTCAACGGCTCTTTCTTTTAATTCTTCTTTAGATCCAATCACTTCAAAATTTCCGCAAGAGCATTCGTAAATTGGCAAAGCCAACCCCCAATATCTTTTCTTTGAAATCAGCCAATCCTGCATATTCTTTAGCCAATCAAGCTCTCTTTCCAAGCCAAAAGAAGGAATCCATTCTATAGTTCTGGCAACTTCCATTAATTTCTCTCTAATTTTCTCCATTGAGATATACCATTCGTCAACTAAACGAAAGATTAATTCCGTCTTGCAACGCCAGCAAGTGGGATAACGATGCAAATAATCTTCTATTTTGAAAACTCTTCCTTTTCTTTCCAAGTCTTCAAAAATTAAATCCCTGACTTCGTTAACGTGTTTGCCTGTTAAAAATCCAAATCCCTCCAAGTACCTACTTTCATCGTCTAAAGGATTTATCACCGGAATTTTCATTTCTTTGCTAAGCTGAAAATCTTCCTGGCCACAGCCCGGAGCCGTGTGTACAATTCCGGTTCCCTCTTCTAAAGAAACATTTTCCCATAAAATAACCCCGTGCTGATATTCTTTAAGGCTTTCTTTGACCGCCGGCAACTCATCGAAAAGTCCTTCGTATTTTAGCTTTATCAAGTCTTTGCCGTTTAAAGTCTTTAAAATTTTCCCTTCGGAAATTAAATCTGCCTTGTCTTTCAAAAGAATAAAAATTTCTCCCTTTTCATTCTTAATTTCTACGTATTCAAATTCGGGATGCACAGCTAAAGCTACATTTGCCGGCAAGGTCCAAGGGGTAGTGGTCCAAACAAGAAAATAAGTGTTTGGCTGACTAACAACAGGCAGTTTAAAATAAATTGCTTTATGGCAAATTTCTTTATATTCTTCAGTCAAAATCTCATGCTGGGAGATGGCTGTTCCGCATCGCCAGCACCAAGGCACCACATCTCTGCCTTTATACAGTAATCCTTTCTGCCAGCAGATTTTTAAAAAATGCCAGATAGAATAGTTATTCTCGTCAGCCATTGTATAATAAGAATTTTCCCAGTCCATCCATTGACCCAGTCTAATTGATTGCTCGGTTTGAATTTTCGAATATTTCAAAACCCTTTCTTTGCACATTTGGACAAACTTATCTATGCCATAATTCTCAATATCTTTTTTTGTTTTAAATCCTAGTTCTTTTTCAACCTCGACTTCAACCCAAAGGCCCTGGCAATCAAAACCATTTTGGAATCTTTCATCAAATCCTTGCATTGCTTTATACCTTTGAAATAAATCCTTATAAGTTCTACCCCAAGCATGATGAACTGCCATAGGATTATTGGCAGTAATCGGCCCATCCAAAAACGACCAATTTTTTTTGCCTTGGTTTTTCTTTCTTAGTTTTTCAAAAATTTTATTTTCCTCCCAAAATTTTAGTATTCTTTTTTCTACTTCAGGGAAATTTAAATCCATTATATTTTTCGTAATTCGCCGGGTTTAATATAGTCTTTAGTGGCTAAAATTTGTTCTATTAATTGCCTGTGGTTCAAACCCTTCATTGTTCCCTCTAAAATCCAAAGGGGATCACCGTGGCCAACGATTAAAATATTTTTGCCTTTATAATACTTTTCAAGTTCTTTAACGAAACTCATCATCCTTTTTTTTACATCGTTCCACGATTCCCCTCCCTTTGGTTTTTGGGTAAATCTTTTAATTGGGTCAGGAAAAGCTTTGTAAAAATCTTTTTTCAACCCGTTATGGAAAATTCCCAAGTTTAAATCTCGAAGCCTTTTATCTGCTCTCACCGTAAGATTTAGTTCCCTTGCGACAATATCGGCGCTTTGTTTTGCCCGGAATATATCTGAAGAGTATATAAAATCAATTTTTTCTTTTTCCAACTTTTTTGCTGTCGCCTCAATCTGGCGGATCCCTCCTTCGCTCAACTCAGTCGGCGGATTATCCGGCCAAGGATAGGTAAAATCTTTCTTTTTTGAAGTATAAACATTATTTCCGTGCCGCAAAAGAAAATACTGGTTTTTCAGTTTCATATCTCTAAAATATCACAGTTTTTTACTTTTTTCAAGCTAAAAGCCGCCTGCTCTTCCCGAACATTATTATTTGATAGAATTTTTCTCTCTACTTCCCCATCATCTCATTGATAAGATTTCTCGTTTTTGGTCCCACATATCCTGCGGCTATGTTTTGGTCTGAAGTTATAAGTTTGTATTTGAGTTGAAATCTAATAACGGCTTGTTTTGTAAGAGGTCCAAAGTAACCAGTAACTAAGCCTTCGGGATAAATAACTGTTCCTTGAGACTTCAGAAAGACTTGTAAGTATTTGACATCGTTGCTCTTGGAGCCGTATTTCAACAAGATGGTAAACCTGTAATCAGCTGGTATTTCTGTGGTTATCTGTAATTGGGCAAGTTTTGCCTGCAAATCAGCAATCTTGGCTATCAATTCAGCTATCTTCGCTTGCAACTCAGCTATTGTCATTTGTGAAATTGGTTTTTCTGGAGCGGGTGTTGTAGGTGTCGGTGTAGGTGTGGGTGTCGGTGTCGGTGTTGGTGTTGGCGTAGGCGTGGGTTGGTTCGGCGGAGAACTGGGAAAAGAGATACTAATACCAGGGCAGTTCTCAGTGGTATAGGTTAAAGAGGCTGTGCTGGTCTCTGTTCCGTCTCCGTTTCTGTATTTAACATAGAAGGTAAAGGGATGAAAACAGACTAAGTTAGAATCTTGCCAAGTATTGGTTTGGATCCAGCCAGAGTTAACTAGGTCTCCTTTTCTGTAAAAGTAATAACCTGATAAACCTTGAGTGTAGTTTGAAAGGGTATCTACAGTAAGTGACATTGAAGTTCTAGTAACAGATGTCACTGTAAAGTTTTTGGGTTCTGGAGATAAGGTGTATTTGGATGAGGTTTCAGAGTAAGAAGATTCATTGTTAAGAGAATCCTTAACTTTGACTTTGTAGATATACTGGGTATTAGAAGATAATCCTGTGTCAGTGAAGATTGATGAAGTTTGGTATTCTGTTGAAGAGGAAGCTCCACTATTTCTTGATGTTTCTTGAAAGTAATAACCAGATATTCCTGCTCCAGGATCTAAAGCTTGAGCAGTAACTGTTAGTTGAGTAGTATAGTCAGCACTAATAGATGAGATTTGAACACTAGTAGGTGAACTAGTATCTACTAGAACTTGACCAGAACTAGAATAGCTAGATTCATTGTTAAGAGTATCTTTAGCTTTAACTTTAAAGTACCAGGTACCATCAGAGAGAGCTTGAGTATGAGTAAAAGAGTTAGTAGTAGATGTTGAAGTATTAGAATCACATCCTGTATAGTTTGAGTTAGAACACCATTGCACTGTATATGGAGTAGTATTTAATCCTGAGCCAGAATCAGTTGAAGCTGTAAAAGACCAGGTAGGAGTAGTATCTGTGGTTGGTGTGGTAGTGGACGGTGTTCCTGGTATTGAGGGAGCTGTGGCGTCAATATAGTAAGGTCCAAGGTGTGAAGCTGTTCCCCAATTGCCTAGGTTATCTACTGCTCTAATATGAAAGTAATGGCTATTACCGTCTGATAAAGCTGATGAAGTAACAGTAGTTACCGTGGCTATGTCTTGGGTTGCGTCAGGTGTAGTATTAGAAGTTGTGTCAAAGATATAAGAGTAACCAGCTAACCCGCTGCCTCCATCAGTGGCAGCTGTCCAAGTTACAGTAATGGTATTATCATTTGACCAAGTAGAAGCGGTATGATCAGAGGAAGTGAGGTTGGTAGGGCCTGAAGGTGGTGTGGTATCTACTGAAAAGGTATCTTGCTGGTTGGAAGAGGTGTTTGAGGCTGAATCAGTGGCTCTAACATAGATAGTATAAGAACCATCAGATAAAGCTGGAGATACAGTACAAGTAAAAGCTTCTGAGGTTTCATTAATTGTTTCATCATCAGCTGTACAAGTAGTCCAGATTCCTCCTGTTCCATCCATTTGGTATTGGATTGCAGTTAAGACAGAGGTGGCATCAGTAGCCGTTCCTGTAACAGATGGTGTAGTGTCAGTGGTTGGATCAGGAGAATAAACAGTTAGAGATACAGAAGGTTGGGTGGCGTCAATATAGTAAGGTCCAAGGTGTGAAGCTGTTCCCCAGTTACCCACGTTATCAAGTGACCTGACGTGAAAGTAAATGGAATTGCCATCTGATTGGACTCCTGATGTTGTTGAGGTGCCAGTACCATCTTGGGTTGCGTCAGGTGTAGTGTTAGAAGTTGTATCAAAGATATATGAATAACCTGATACTCCTGAGCCTCCTGTATCTGTGGCTGCAGTCCAGGAAACATCAATGGTGGTGTCAATGCTCCAGGTGGAAGTAACGTGAGAAGATGAGGTCGGGCTGGAAACAACAGAAGGATTGGTCGTATCGTAACTGATCGTGTAATCCTGGGTGGCTGTGTTGCCCGCTGCATCTGAAACAGTCACGGTAATGGTTGTGGTACAGGTGTCGGCTGAACTCACATCTTCATAGGTAGCTGACCAAGCAGCAGGCGTGGCATCGGCGCCGGGGGAACCAAGGCAGGTTGAGGTAAAAGTCGCTTGGTTTAAACCGGAACCTCCATCAGAAGTTGACCCGGAAACAGTGAACGACTGGGCAGAAGACATATCATCTCCGTAGTAAATTGTGGTTCCATTGGTATAAATATACTCTGATGAATCTGAAGAAGTTGGGGAAGAAATAGTTGGGGCAGACGTATCGATGGTAAAGTTAGAAGTGGTAGCATTATATACTACCCAAGAGGAACAGGCAGGAGTATCATCACAGGCTTTTACCTGCCACTTGTATCCTGTTGTATTAGTAAGACCGGTAACATTTACTGCTCCTGTGTATGGGGTTGATGAGTAATTATCTGAGCTTGAGGTAACATACCAGATCTTGCTGGCACAATCTGCATAAGCTGTGCCTGAAGCGCAGGATGTTCCAGTAGTCGGAGTAGCAGGAGAAGAAAAAGAATCTGCATTGGCTACTGCTTCCAAAAAAAGTGTCAATGTTTCTGTTGTATCGGCATCGGTTGCTGAAGCACGCAATTTAACATTTGTTTCATTGGTGTATCCCTGGTTACTAATCGTTGTTGAAGCGTCGTTTTTAAGCTGAGTCGGTGAAGTTGGAGAGGAAGGAGTATTATTTGTTGAGTACTCAATATGGAGTCTGGGGGCGTCAGCAGGAGTACTATCAAATGTACGATATGTCCGATAGGCATCAGTACTAGAACTATTATTTGCTAATGGGAATTGCATGGCGGAACCAGCACTATAATTATAGCTGTCAACCAACTCTTGAATAATTATATTTAGGCTCGGCGTATTATACCAAGTACCACCTACCCACGAGTCTACATTATTCCAATCAACTGAATTAGTTGTTCTGGTCAATGCCCAAAAATCTGCAGTTTTTGTCGGAGCAACTGCGGCAGCTATGTCATTACCTTCAATACGCAAATTACAAGTGACACCCGCTGTGTCGAGATGTGCCCTGAAAGACAAATACGATGTACTAATCACACTGCTAACGGGAATAGTAACACCAGTAAAACGAACTCCTCCATATTGTCCTGCGCTTGTTCTATTACCCCAGTGAGCATAAGTATCTAGGTAACCATAAGTACCATTAGTACCCGGTATTGTAACATCCTTGATTTCATGATCATTCCAAGCACTAGCCCCCACTTGATAATTCAGTGTCGGGTCGATAATGAGGTCACCATCGGGAAGAGAGTCAAGGGTATCACTTCTTAAACCAACCAGAAGGTAGGTATCATTGCCTTGTTTGTAGAAACGCTTTCTTAGTTCTGTCCTTGAGTTTGATATTTCTTCTCCATTACTATCGACTACCCAAGCATCTGATATTGGCATAAAAGCAAGGAGTCGATCCGTCTCATCTTTAAACTCAATATTCTTGCCTTCATCAACCAGGTCAAGATCACTGCCTTTACTTTTCTCAACACCGTCTCTTATTACTTTCGGGATATCGTCCCAATCAATGTCAAAGACAAACCCAAACCAGGTCTCATCTTTTTTAGTCTTCGACGCTTTATTTGTGGCAATCCATTCTCTTGCTTTTTGGTCAACGACAATCTCCTCTTTTAACTCATCGCCATTCACCCTCCACCTTATCCCTAAACTCCCTCCGTCAGGAGTAGTCCAGAGATTTTTCCAGGAAAGAGCACTCTCAACGGGTAGTTCTTCATTGTTTGGACCAAGAGTTAAATTATTTACTTGAGTTGAAAGATTCTCCCGGTCATAATTAATTGCTCCGCCGACATCGTCAAAATGTTTGTTGTTCCATTCCAAGTAACCTACTTGAGCGAGTCTAAAGTTAAACCATCTCTCTCCTTTTCTTCCGCCAAACCCCACCCAACCGTCTTCTCCTTTATCGGTAGGCGTACCTAAACGGTAGTGCCAACCATTTTGAGTAATCTCCCAACCATCAAGAACAGCATTGTTAACACGAACCGGAGTCATATCAACAGGAGAATCATAGTTGCCTGAGTCGATAGTGGATTCGTAGTGAATAGTGGCCAGTGACCCATCCCAGGAAAACTTATTCGGATTCTCAGCATCCTGATAGGTTTTACTGGTCCTATTCCTTTTATCTGTTACTTCCTGCCAGTCAGCAGCAGAAACGTTCCTTGGAACAACAATTAAGGAAATAACAGAGAGAGAGAGTATTAAAATAAACTTATAAGTTCGACGAGGATTTTGCATATATCGATTTAATAAGAAACTTCTTCATTAAGATCTTTTTTCATTATATTAGTATCCTACCCAGTTTACATCTTTTCTGGCGCGGAAATACTCATCAGGTCCAACGTATTTTTTAAAACAATTTTCGTAGCTAGAACCAATCCCAAACGCACCTGGGTAAGGTTTTTGTCTCCCGAAATTACCCGGCAATCACAATAAAATTGATGGAAAGCAGTCGCTAAATCAACGGCGTACTGCGGTAATCTTTGGACTTGATAATCTTTGGCCGTCTCTTTAATAACTTCCGGCAATCTAATTAACTGTTTAATAAGTCCCAACTCCGAAGGATGATTAAGTAGTTTTAGATTTTGATTTTTGATTTGTATTTTTGATTTTTGATATTTGATATTTAATTTTTTTATGATGCTACAAATTCTCGCATGAGCGTATTGTACGTAGTAAACCGGGTTTTTCTCTGACTGCTCTTTAGCTAAATCCAAGTCGAAGTTTAAATGGCTATCCGGACTTCTGGTTAAAAAGAAAAACCTTGCCACATCTAAACCAACCTCATCAATCAATTCATCTAAAGTCACATAAACTCCTGTTCTTTTTGACATTCTTACTTCTCTGCCGTTTTCAAACAATTTTACTAACTGCATTATGATAATTTCTATCTTGTCTTTTCCGTATCCCAAAGCTTCAGCCGCAGCTTTAATTCTGCCGATATATCCAAAATGATCAGCTCCCCAGATAAAAATTAACTTTTTAAAACCTCTTTTGAATTTATTTTTTAAATAAGCGACATCGGAAGCTAAATAAGTTTTTTCACCATCAGCTTTTATCAATACCCTGTCTTTATCATCGCCAAACTCTGTGGACTTAAACCACAGAGCTCCGTCTTTTTCATAAGCTAATTTTTTCTTTTTTAAATAATCAAGGTTTTTCTCAACCTCTTTGCTTTTATATAATTCAGACTCGTAGAACCATCTATCAAACTTAATTGACATTTTTTTAACCGTCGGCATTATCATTTCTTTTAAAATCAAATCAGCAGCTTTTTTGCCAAGTTTCATCACCTCCTCCTTCGCCAAAGTAGCTTCGGCTACGAAGGCCGAGCCGGACGGACAAGTCTTTTCTTTCAGCCTTTTTCTCAAATCTAAAATATAGTTTCCTTTGTAAACCGCTTCCTCGTCTCCTAAAATAGAATGGCCCAACTTTCTAACTTGCTCGCCGGCATCGTTAACATAATATTCTCTTGTTACTTCGCAACCTGCTTTTCCCAAAACATTCGCCAAAACATCACCGCCAAAACCGCCTCGGCCGTTTCCCAAAGTCAAAGGTCCGGTTGGATTTGCCGAAATAAACTCAACGTTTATTTTTTTACTCTTGCCAATTTTTAACTGGCCGAATTTATCTTTTTGTTTTAAAATTTCAGCAACGTGTTTTTGTAGATATTCTTCAGAAATGAAAAAATTAATAAATCCAGGTTTAACTACTTCTATTTTTTCAAAAATTCCTAATTCCTGATTCATAATTCCCGATTCTAAGGATTGGGCCGTTTCCATCGGGCTCTTCTTTACAACTTTTGCCAATACCATCGCCACATTTGTTGAATAATCGCCATAGGTATTATTTTCTGGAATTTCAATTATAATTTCCGGAATATCAAAAGCCGAAAAAACGTCCTCTTTTTGAAGTTTTTTTATCGACTTTTCAATTAAGTTCTTAAGTTCTTCTCTAATCATTATTTTAGTTTATCCTTTTGAATAAATTTTGTCTAACAAAAAATGGAAGGCTTTTCAGCCTTCCATTAAACCTATAGGGAACGAGTGATGTCTAATCCCGGTATTCGAAAAATCTGCCAAGATATCAGACTAAAGACAACGCCAACCAGCATACCGCCTATAACGTCAAATGGATAATGAACTCCAACGAAAACTTGGGCAAAGCTAGTGAAAAAAGCAAGAACTAAAAAAACAAAACCCATCTTCCTATTGAAAAACAAAATTGCAGTAGCCAGAGCAAAAGTCAAAACAGCACTTCCCGAAGGAAACGAATAAGACAAAGCATCTTCGGAGACCAATTGATTTACTTGGTGGACCACAAAAGGTCTTGGTCTAACGAACAAATCTTTCAATGCTGGCGTTATTAGAAAATAAGAAAACGCTGCCACCGCGGCGACAAAAAGAAAACAAAAAGCAGTATCTACTTTTCTCCCTTTCTTTAGAAACGAGTATAAAATAAAAACTCCGAAGGCCAGAAATAAGAGATATTTTAGATAATCGGCACAAAAAATCCCCAGAGAATCTATTAAAGCAGACTTCCCGGCTAGACTATTTATCATCTGGAACAGCTGAAAATCAAGTCCGAACATCGCTTCTTCTCCTTTTTACCAGATTTTAAATGTTCAATTTATTCTTTAATTATAGAAGCAATTTTTAACGAGGCAAGATAATCTTAATCAAAAGAGGGACCTTTAAGGATTGTCCCTCTTACTACTTATCGCCCCTTTTTGCCGTCAACGCCAATCTCCCTTTCAATCTATTTCGCTAGAAAGTACGCGACTCTAGCTTCAGTCTCGGCGCCGCTCGAATCTGTTTGAAATTCGGCAAGCCTTCCGTCTGGATTTAAAGGTATCTCCTGAAAGGGTATCTCCGGCAAAGGTATGTTTGGTTGATTTTCAGGTATCATACACATTTCTGTACTTATTGAAAGATATACCCGGTACTCGCTACGTGGCTCAAACCAATATGTATAAATATCGTCTGCATATTTCTTGCCAATCGCAAATCCTTTATAAACAACAGCACCGTTACTATTAATAACAATGATTTCCATCGCCGCATTCGGATCAATTGCACATTGAGAAACAGTGCTTCTTTTTTCCTTAATTACTTCTGCTTTCGCCCACTTGAAAGAGGGAAACGCTAAGACTAAAACGATCATCACAATCCACAAAAATTTCCAATCCCATCGCAGTCTTTTCATCTTCCTACCTCCTGTTGTATTTAGTTTTAAACCTGCAAATAGATTATTGCTACTATTATAATACTCTTATTTTCAAATAGTTCAATTTTGTTTGTCCTTTAGATAAATTTGGTCTAACAAAAAAAGAAGAGGATTGTTTCCTCTTCTTTTTATCGTTGCTTCCTTTTCCGCGCCGAGGAGCAGATCGGGAAAGCTAGAAAGGCTCCATCGCATTATACTTATGAAAACGAATGGTCCGACATCTTTTGAGGCCATATTGATACCACGGACAAGGATTACTCCTGGTCGCTAAGCAATTTCCTGTTTTACAATGCTCTGAGTACGATGGTTCAAAGAGCTCGGGATTAATACCTATCCTGACTATCTCTTTGATTTGATCAAGGGAAAGACGTGTTGGCGGCACATTCCTTGCGGTCAAACTTCCATTCAGAAGCATCTGACCGGTTTGATGAAAATACCATTCTTCCGCGCCTTCCACTTTACCCTCTGAGGAAAGCGTTTTCCAATCACTCGTCACTGCGCGACCTTTCGCCTGCTGTTCAGCAAGACGAATCATCTGAACAATGTCATACAAGGTCAGTCCATAATATTTGTTTGTAAATATCTGGACATTCCCTGACGACTGCTTCTGAATTATAACAGCCGAGTAGCCGCCATGGACAGACCGAGCAAGCTGGCTCATTTGCGTATTGTCTGACTCAATGGTTACCATTCTCAATGAGCGACCGTTTGGCCCTTGAATCTCCTCAACTTCAGCTAACCGATCGAACTCCTCTTTCACTGAAGTCAAGAAGGATACTTGCTCCTGATACTTTGCCTCGATACCGAGCATTGCCCATTCGATCACCTTTTCAGGATCGTCTGGGAACTGGGAATGAAGCGTCTTGACCAAGTTGGCAAGATCAAAAGGATTGCCGCCGCCCTTCAAGTCGCTATTCTTGACAAAATCAAGAATTTGCCCGAAGGATGGGTCTTCCGCTATCCCAAGCTCCTTCGCTACAAGAGTAGCAGCGCATTCACCCTCTTTCTTTACGCCATTGACCGGATGTTCATCAAAGCGGCCACCGCCGACGCCGACAAGAAGAATGCCTTCCTTCTCATAGTCAACAGCCGATCGGTTATCCGGTGTTTCGCCGCCAGTGCTCCAGAAATCCAACTCCACAGATTTCATACCAGGAAATTTAGACTCACCGAACTTCTGCAGAAGCCAGACAGCGACGATCTCGTCGAGATGAGGAGCGACATGAGTTACTATCGTACGGAATCTCATCTTAGCCTCCCTTCACCAATCTATATGAAATTTAAAAGCCAGAGTTTACTCTGTTGCTATAAATAGCATAACATATTTTTTGCCCCTTGTCAACGTTGAACGCGACGAAACCGGTTGTTACACTAAAGTAATGAATATCTTAGCCGAAAACGCCGTTACCTAAACCTTCGAGTCAGGTGACAGATCAAGCCCCGCAGTAAGAACTTCTTGGAAATTTGCTTTTGTTTGGAAGATTTGAAATACTTTCTTTATTAAAAAATCTTAAGGGCACAGTCCCGTAGTGAACGAAGTTCTACTACGGGGCAAGCAAAAAAGAGTTACAAAATTGTGAAGGTTCTTGCAGAAAATAAGAAGGCTTATTTCAACTACGAAATCCTGGAAAAGTTTGAAGCTGGAATTTCTTTGATTGGACAGGAAGTAAAATCAATAAAATTAGGGCATATCAATCTTGCCGGCTCTTATGTTATAATAGACAAGAACAGCGAAGTTTTCTGGATTGGAGCGAAGGTTCCGCCTTATCAACCAAATAACGCTCCTGCAGATTATAATCCTGAAAGATCAAGAAAATTGCTTTTAAAGAAAAAAGAGATAAATTACCTTATTGGTAAATCCCGGCAGCGAGGCTTGACTTTAATACCCTTAAAGGTGTATACTAAAAACGCTAAAATAAAACTGGAATTCGGAATTGGTAAGGGAAAGAAGGAAATTGACAAAAGAGAGATAATAAAAAAACGCGAAACAGATAAAGATATTGAAAGAGAATTGAAAGCACGGGGATGAACGGCTTTGATGAAGAATTAACCAAAACAGTCAGGTCAAGTTGCCAGCATCTTGTAAAACTGCCGGCAAAAAAATAAGTGCCAACTTATTTGCTCCGCTAAGCGGAGCTCCCGCTTACGCTTAAATCGTAAGCCATCTATTCTACTGATTCTCGATAGGTAAAAATAGGTGTCAAAAAATCGAGATAGACATCTATCACGTCTCGGATATGTGTCGAAAACTAGAGGCTAGGAATACTAAAGTTTTATCTATTTAAAATTTAGTTTTCCGAATAAATAAAATAGATTAAACTTGTAGAACTATTTTGGCCAATATTCTTCAGACGCGAGTCCGATTCTCGCCATCTCCACTCCTTCGCTCCTCACTTCGGTTCGGAGCTTCGGAGTGCAAGCACTTCAAATCAAATTATAAAATTAGCAGATAATAAAAAAGAGTGTCCTCCATGGCTTTATACGAAGGAGGGCAGATAATAAAATCTATTTTAAAGAGACCTTTAGTCAACAATCAAATAAGAGCTCCGCAAGTAAGATTAATTGATGAAACCGGAAAACAGCTGGGAGTCCTTCCTTTGTCAGAAGCGTTTGATTTGGCTGAAAAACGCGAACTGGATATAATTCAGGTTACTGAAAAATTGGATCCCCCTGTTTGCAAATTAATGGATTATGGTAAATATCTTTACTGGCAGGAGAAAAAACAAAAAGAAGCTATAAAACATGCTAGCGCCGGCGAGTTAAAGGGAATTAGATTATCTTTTGGAATCTCTCAGTATGACTTGGAAACCAGAGTTCGCCAAGCAGAAGCCTTCTTGAAAAAGGGAGATAAAGTCAAAATCGAGATGGTTTTGAGAGGCAGAGAAAAAGCCCTTGGAAATTTTGCGAAAGAAAAGATAATCAAATTTTTAGAAATATTGAATGGACTCTTACCAATAAAAACCGAAAGAGAATTAAAAAGAGAAATGCGAGGTTTTACAATGATAATATCAAAAAAATAATATGCGAATAGGGATTCGAATTTAATGCTAATCATTCGAATAGGATTTGCATAATTCGCATATTTCGAGCATTAGCGAAAAACAAGGTTCTCGCCGAAGGCAAGGTTCTTATAATTCGCATCGAAATTCGTATGTCTCTGAAGACACGAAAATCTCTAACAAAACGCTTCAAAATCACAAAAACCGGTAAAATCTTAAGAAGAGCTACCGGGCTTAATCATTATCGAGCTAAAAAATCGGGGAAAAAAGTTAGACAAGGCCGGGAATGGGTTAAGTTATCAAAAGGAGAGGCTAAAAGGATAAAGAAATTACTTCACTAACCCGACACCAATTTATCCCGATTCCATCGAGGACTCTCGACGAAGTCGGAGCGGATTAACACCAATGATACTAATTATTCGTAACATTGGTATTTCATTAGTGTATTAGTGTCGAGTTTAGAACCCATGGTTCGCGTAAAAAAAGGAAAAGCAGCCAGAAAACATAGAAAACATTTGTTGGAATATACAAAGGGTTTTCGTTGGGGTAGAAAATCGAAATTTAGAGCGGCCAAAGAAGCAATTTATCACGCTTGGGAATACGCCTACAGAGATCGCCGAAACAAAAAAAGAGATTTCAGACGACTTTGGCAACTACAAATTAACGCTGCTTCTAGAAAAAATGGTTTAACCTATAGCCAATTTATTAATAAGCTTAAAAAGAATAATATTGAATTAGACAGAAAGGTTTTGGCAGAATTAGCCCAGAAGAAACCGGAAGTTTTTCAGAAAATCTTAGAGAAAATAAATTCTTAGAAAAAGAAAAAACCGCCCAGCCGGGCGGCTTTTTAGTTTGACTAATACAAGGTGCAAGGCTCCACGGGATAATCTCCTGTAAAACAACCTAAACAGAAATTTTCTCTCGGCAAACCAGTTGCGCTTATCATGCCTTCTATACTTAAATAACCCAAGGAGTCTGCTCTGATAATTTTTCTTCCTATTTCTTCAACGGTTAAACCGCTGGCAATCAATTCTACTCTTGTTGACATGTCAACTCCTAAAAAACAAGGCCAGCAAATAGGCGAAGAACCAACTCTTAAATGAACTTCTGTCGCCCCTTCTTCACGAACCATAGCCACAACTTTTGGTGAAACATTTGCCCTAATTATTGAGTCTTCTGTAGCTACCACTCTTAGCCCGTGAACAAGTTCGCGCACAACGTGGAGTTTCCTTCTCTGAAGAGCGCGTCTATCGGTTTCACGGCTAGCCATAAAAGTTCTTTTGGCGTAATATCGATTTCGGAAAATCGCATCAACCAAAGGGATACAAAGCTCTTGAGCGAACCCATAGTTATATATTCGGCCCGAATCCGGAACTGAACAAACAATGTCAGCTTGAACAGGATACTCTCTTGCTAATAATCTGCCGGCGTTCTCTCTGTAAGAATAAACGCTTTTACCCATAAACCTGCTATCTGGTCTGGCAAAATAGATAAACTCGAATATACAAAATTTCAACTCAGGGTTAGTCGCCCAAATGAAAGAATTCTCTATACCGTTTCTGCCAAGAACTATTAATTCTCCCGGCTTAACTTCTCTAATAAATCTCGCTCCCATAGTCTTAAAAGCACTCTCTTCCGAAGCTAAGATAAAACTATTTTCGTCGCGACCCAAGCAAAGAGGACGAATACCTTTCCCGTCGCGAATACCGATAACTTTATCTCCAAACAAAAAAATCAATGAAAAAGATCCCTTTAATCTTGGCAAAACTTTAGTGATTGCTTCTAGAAAATCTTTTTCTGGAGAGGTCGAAACGAGGGCTAAAATTACTTCTGTATCAGAATCCTTGGAGCTGAAAGAATATCCTTTTTCTTCTGCTTCCCGTCGTAATTTCTCAAGATCTATTAAATTGCCATTATGGCTTAAGGCAAAGGGATTAGCTAAAAACTTACCAACTAAGGGTTGAAGAGTTCTTGGTTGCTCTTTCTGTTCTGCATTACCAATCGTTGAATAAAGAGTATGGCCAATTCCAAAGCGTCCCGAAAAATTGCGTAAATCTTCCTGCGTTTTATCATCAAAAACTTCGGTAACCAAACCGATTCCTCTGCGTTCCATAACGCTTTTTCCGTTCGATAAAACCATTCCGGCAGCTTGTTCACCGCGATGCTGAAGGTCATAAAGGCCCAAAACTACTTTCTGGGAAACTTCTCCGTTGCTCACAACGCCCAAAATTCCGCACATTCTTCACCCTCCTTTATCCGGATTTTTATTTATTGTCAATGTTCTAGTTGTTTCTTGATTTAAAGGAAAAATTAAATAGGCCTAATATCAGCTTCTTCTTGTAATTCTTTTATGTTACGAAATCCTTGTTTTTGCAAGCTCTGTTTCACGCCCACAATAAGTTTTGGTAAAAAGTCATAGCCTGAACCTCGATAGGGAACTTTTGTAACTATCCCCTCGGCAATTCTTACTTTTGTTTTATCAACGGCATATCTTACTGCCGACCTCCTTTCCATTGCTTCCAAAGATCCCATGCCTCGATACTTTTTAACCATTCTATTATCCTCATAGTCAAATTCCTTTTCTCCAGGCGATTCATCCAGACCTGCAAACAAACTACCCATCATCATAGTCTGCGCTCCGAGCGCCAGAGCTTTTGATATATCGCCAGGCTTTTGCGCATCTTGCCCTACTTCATCAATAACTTTTATTCCTCCATCAGCAATTAGCGGAACCAAACTATATTCTGATTCTAATTTTTTTGCTGCTTGGCTACAATCGAAAACTGCCGAAGCCTGAGCTCGACCAGTGCCAAGTTCCTGCTGGGTTATACAAGCAGCTCCCGGCCCTATCCCTATTCTTAAGGCACCGCAGTATTCTGAGGCTTCCTTTATTATCTTCTCAACCATCTCGGCCGAATCAACATTGCCCAATACTACTTCTAGTTTTGAGAAATTTTCCTTTGTCCATTTGGCAATCTCTAATTGTTCTTTAAAAACGATACTCGCGTCAATGATAATCCCGTCTACGCCTACATCAAAAGCTTTTTTAATTCTCTCTTGAGCTAACTGTAGCCTTGATTCTACAGCGATAAATACTCGCAATTGATTATTTTCATCTTTTGTTGCCAAAGGATATTTTTCATTTTTTCTAATATCAGAATCTGTGACCAAGGCGACTACTTTCTCCTCGTCATTAATAACCGGCAGGGTATCTAAATTATGTCTTCTCAAAATTCCAACTGCCAAACTTAAATTATTCTTATCGATTGTCTCCGATTTTTTAACTATAACTAATCTCTCTCGTGGCGTCATCACATCTTTTAACTTTGCTTCCATATCTTCCCTATATCTAACATCACGGCGAGTCACAATTCCAACCAATTTCGAGTTTAAGGTCCCATCTTCTGTAATTGGTATGCTGAAAAATCCGTATTTATCATTAACCTTATAGACATCTCGTATAGTATTTTCTGGAGATAAAACAACCGGATTGAAGACGAATCCGGCTTGAAATCTTTTAACTCTTTTGGCTTCTTCGATTTGCTCATCAATAGTCGAGAAATTATAGTGGATTACTCCGATTCCGCCCATTAGAGCCATCAAAATTGCCATTGGTGCTTCGGTAACTGTGTCCATTGGCGAAGAAACAAAAGGCGTTTTAAGGGTTATTCTTTTTGTAAAATTCATAGTTAAATCTACCTCATCTCTTTCAAAGTCAGGCAAACGATTAGGAATTAAAGTAATATCTTTATACCAGAATTCTTTGTTTTGCAAATCAGGATGCAATTTTGCCATTAAAATTATTAAATTCTAAATTCGAATATCTGAATTCCAAACTCGAATCTTCCAAGCTGTTTGTTATTTGAGATTTGGAACGTTGGAGTTTGTCCTAGACCCGTCCGTTCCGAACGGGACGGACCTAGCGGTTTAGGATTACAAACCACTCGCTTTGCTCCTTGCAATTGCTCCGCAATTGAGAGGATTTAGGATTTTTGAGGTTTTTACTATTATACCTTCTTTCTTCAGTATTGCAATCTTCTTTTTAAAACCCTTGTTGTAACCTCCGATTTTGCCATCCGATCTTATCACCCGATGGCAGGGAATTTCGGGGTTATCATTTTTATTTAGAATATTTCCAACTGCCCGCCAAGCCCGCGGCCTACCCGCAAGCTTTGCAACTTCTTTATAGGTTAAAAAACTCCCTCTCGGGATTTTCTTAACAATTTCATAAATCCTCCTTTTAAAACCTGATTCCTGGTTCATAATTTATGAGCGGCAGCGAAGAAAATATATCGGCGAAGTCGCTATAATTCCTGCTTCTTTAAATATTCATTTGCCTTCCCAAGAATGTCTTTTGCATTTTTATGGGTCAGCAAATTTTCAGCTTCATCATAAGGTAACCATTGATAACCAATATGCTCTGAAGAAATTTTTACTTCGGCGCTTTGCGTCTCCGCCAAATAAAAAGTAACCACTTTGAAAATGGTTTTACCTTTGTATTTGAAAAAATATTTTATCCATTCTTTAAATCCTTTTGCAAATTCAAGATCGGTTAATCCGGTTTCTTCCATCACCTCCCTCCTTACAGTGTCTAATTCTTCTTCCCCCTTTTCAATATGTCCTTTGGGTAAATCCCAATATTCCTTCGGCGTCTTCGCTGAAGAAGGATAATGCAGCAATAAGTACTTTATTTGATTTTTCTCTTTGCGGAAAACCACAGCTCCCGCAGATTTTTCAAAAGGCATAACAGAAAAGCTCAAATATCAAAGCTCAAATATCAAATAAAATTCAAAGCCTAAGCTTCAAACTTATTCGCTTTCAGCGAAGAAATCTTCAACGAAGTCGAACATTTTTGGATTTTTGATCTTAGGCTTCATTTGGCATTTTGATTTTGTAATTTGAACTTTCACTTCAACATTTTTAACAATTTTTCTATCGACCAAACATTAACAATATCTCCCTTTTCTGCCCAGCCGCGACGGGCTTGAGCTACACCAAATTCCATAAATCGAAGATGGTCTTTATGGTGGGAATCGGTGTTAATTATCATTTTGACCCCAAATTCTTTTGCCCGCCGGATATTTTTGTCATTCAAATCCAAGCGTTCAGGATACGAATTGATTTCAAGAATAGTTCCTGTTTCTTTGGCAACTTTCAAAATTTCGTCGAAATCAATTTGATATTCATCTCTTCTTTTCAAAATTCTGCCTGTGGGATGTGAAATTATGTCCACATTTGGATTTTTCATAGCTTTAATAATTCTTTCTGTCATTTCATTTTTTGTTATTTTAAAACTAGAATGAACCCCCGCAATAACAAAATCTAGTTTTTCTAATGCTTCGTCTTTTATATCTAAAGAACCGTCATTTAAAATATTCGCCTCGCATCCTTGCAAAATTTTAAATTTTAAATTTGAAATTTGAAATTTGAAATTTATTTTATCTATTTCTTTTCTCTGCAAAGCCAAGCTTTTCTCATCCAAGCCGTGTTCAATTCTTAAAAATTTAGTATGGTCAGCAATGCCAATATATTCATAACCCATATTCTGCGCGGCTTCGGCCATTTCTTCAATTGTATTTTCACCGCCGTCCCAATCTGAATGGCAATGTAAATCGCCTTTAATATCTTGGTATCCAATTATCTCTGGCAAGCCATTTGGCTTGCCTTGCTTGTCCGCCGAAGCCTTGGCGGAGGCGGAAAATTGTCGAAGAGAAGCTTCTATTTCGCCTGTGTTTTCCCTTAATTCTGGTGGAATTAAAACCATGCCTAGCGCTTTGTAAATTCCTTCTTCATTTTCGCCAGCTATCATCCGCGACCCCTTAAAAAGACCATACTCTGAAAGTTTTAATCCCTTTTCTATGGCAATTTTTCTGGTAACTATATTGTGTTCTTTAGAACCGGTAAAGTACTGTAAGGCGGCACCATAACTTCTTTTGGGCACCACTCTAAGATCCATATCAAAGCCTCCTTGCATTCTAACAGAGGCTTTGGTAAAACCCTTGCCCCAAATTTTTATCACGCCCGGCAAAGAAACAAAAAAATCCATTACCTTTTGCGGATTTTTTGAAATAACTAGAAGGTCGACATCTCCGATAGTTTCTTTTCTTCTTCTGACAGAGCCCACCGGAACCAATTTCTCCACTTCTTTAAGACTTTTTAATTTTTCAGTAACATCTTTGACTATCGGCAGAATTTCTCCCAATAAAAATCTTCCTTTGCTCCTTTTTAAAAAAGTTATTCCTTCTAAAATATTTTTTTCTGTTTTTTCCCCAAAGCCGAATAAAGGAGCAATTTTATGAGACTTGGCTGCTTTTTCCAAATCTTTAAGATTTCTGATTCCCAATTTTTCGTAGAGGAATTTCACCTTCTTTGGGCCCAACCCTTCTACCGCCACCAATTCCTCAATTTTCAAAGGCAACCTTCTTTTAAACCTTTCGTAATAAATAATTTTCCCTGTTTTTAGATATTCCTCGATTTTTTCGGCAATACTTTTACCAACACCAGGAATATTTTCTAAAGCCTTTAGTCCGCCTTTTTTATAAATTTGCTCCACATCCTCTTCTAGTGTTTCTAGTGAAATAGCCGCTCTCTCATAAGCATAGGGTTTGAAAGGAACAGCATCCATTTCCAGATAATCAGCTATCTCATATAGTATTTTGGCAATCTCTTTATTTACCATAGAAGCTTATTATAAGTTTGGTTTTTCAACTGATGGCCGCGAAGCGGCACGACCTCTGCGGAAAATAGAACGACGCATCGCCAGCAGGCTGATAGAAGACATAATCCCGAAAACAGACACCAAAACAAAAACCACTTTAAAGCCAAACAGGCTAACCATTATAGCTCCGAGCGCCCCGGCAATTCCCGCGGCAAGACCTATCCCGGCGCTTTCAAGGCTCCAGGAAAAAGCTTCTCTTCCTCTATCAACATGTCTTGTAAAAATAGCTGACCAAGTCGGAATCACGCAGGCCATTGCCACGGCTCTTATCAGTTCCAAAATAACAATATGCCACGCTTGAGTAGAAAAAACATAGCCCAAAGGAACTAAATTAGCGATAAACATTCCCCCTACCAAAAAAGCAAAATCGTCCCTTTCCCCATGATTAATGTCAAGATAATTAGCAATAAAAGGCTGAAGCAAAGATTTAAAAATCCAGTAAACTGCGGTAACGAGCCCGACTAACTCTAAGCTGCCCCCTTCAATTTGTCCTATCAAAAAAATTGCGAAAAGCGGACCGATCAAACCCCAACCGGCCTGCAACAAAAAATCAGAAAGAATTAGCACCTTAATAACTTTGTTTATTTTGAACATAGTGAGAAACAAGGTTCTTGTTTTAAATTTTGAACATTTTGGTTAAGAATGTTTTGTTATCTTAATATAGCACACACTTCTTAACGCTTAAATAAGTTTTTAATTGTTTTTACTACAGTATTCTCTAACATCTGAATAAAAAACTTGATAAGAAAAACCGAACCAATTAAGGCTAACATTAGTTCAGCAGAACAGATTATCAAAGCAAAGGCCGCTCCGGTATTTGCTCCTAATTCCATATTTCTAAAAACAAAAGATTGAATTACTTCATGAGAACCAATAGCAGCGGGAATAGGAAGAGTCGTTGCTAAATAAGAAAAGGCAAGAACCGAAATCCCCACTGAAAGCCCAATGCTTTTACCCAAAAACGAAATTAAAAGCATTGTTCTACCAAGCATAACAGCCCCGCTTAAAACGCTAAGGCCAAAACCCCACAGCATTGTTCTTTTGTTTGGCCTAAAATAATTGAAAATTTCTTTTTCAATATCCATTGCCGTATCGACGTTAGTTGAATTTTGAAAGTTGACTCTCTTAATGAAAAAATAAATAATACTTTCCTTTTTAAAGCTTTTGAAATAAAAAATGGCTATTGCTAGAATAGCCAAAAATATTAGGGAAAATATAAAAATGCCTGTTTTTTCTGATGGCAATCCAACTTTTAATATAAAAAAGATTACTCCAAAAATTGTAGCAATGGCAAAAACTGTTATTTCTAAAATCCTGTCTATTACAACCGAGGCTATTGATTTTAACCAAGGTAGGGAATACTTTTCTTTTAAGTCATAGCAACGGAAAATTTCTCCACCAAGAATTACCATTGGTATCAAAAAAGATACAGCTGAACCCGAAAGATAGTATTCAAAAACCTCAATTGCGGGAATATCATATCCTTGGCTTTTTAGAATTGTTTTCCAGCGCCATCCCTTAATCAAGGCGGCTAGGACCGTCAGTATCAAAATCGCTAACCACTTCCAAATAGAAAAAGACCAAAAGACTGATTTTATCTCTTCCCAGCCAATTTCATTGATAATCCAGATAAGTAGCGCACCCCCAACACAGAGAGAAAATAAAAAAAGCAAAAGTTTCTTCATACGAGAAGTTAGGATTTTTTCGCAGCTTTATTAATATCTTTTAGAAACTTTTTTAAATCGATCCGGTGGGCTTTTGCTGCTTCTTCAACGCTTTCTCCGCCAGAAACCGAACACCCAACGCAATGAAGACCATAATCAATAAAAACAAAAATAGTCTTTGGGTATTTTTTAATAACCTCGCCAATAGTCATTTTTTTGCTTACTTTTAGAGATTCTTTCATGTATTTAAATTATATCTTATCTTTACAAAAAGCAAAAATCCCCCGAGAGCCGGGGGATTTTTGCACTAATCTCTTTTTTACTTGTTTTGGCCTGGCGGTACATCTGGTTTTCCTCCACCATTACCTGAAGAAGAATTAAAGTAGTTAAATAATCCGTCATGGAGAGCAGTGGCTTCTTCATCGGTTCTGTTACCAAAACGAACTTGGTAATTACAGGTTGAACTTGTATCATATTGCGAAACCGGAATTAGTGTACTTGAAAGATACTGATTTGCCTCACCGGTATTAGTAATATAATAAGCTTCGGTTAAGGCAGAGACTAAATGATCATAAACGGTCATCCCATAACCGCCGTGGGCTAGACCTTCATTATTTCCAGTAAGGGGCACCAATTTTTCAAGTAAGGCCTTGGCTAATGGTAAATCCTGTCTCTCATTATAAATGACCATTGTTCCATCGTATGTCGGAACAGTTGAGCCATTATGGTGGACAGAAACTAAAGCGTCGCATTTTTTACCATAAAGACTCTTACATCTTTCTACTGCCAAATCCACCCTCTCTTTATTGCTGGTTATAGTTTCATCACACAATCTGCTTAAAACAACTTTGGCTCCGTTCGTTTCTAATTTATTTTTTAATGTATAGACAACTGCCAGATTAACATCCTTTTCATACACTTTGCAGTCGGAAGGATCGCCGTCATCGGCACAAGTAGCTGGATATTGTGCTCCTAATTTTTCTCCACCGTGGCCGGCATCAAGAGCAATAATCTTATCTTGAAGGGGGTTAGTCTGGGCAAATATTACTCCTGCTATAACTAAACCAACCAGAGCTAAAGAACTTAAAGTGATTAATCCTATCTTTATCTTTCCCATATTACTCAACCATTGTTTTCTCCAAACAACGGTTAAATTTTAATGTTTACTCGACCTTTGGTTAGGGAGCAACCGGAAGTCCAAGACCGGTAGCAGTATCATCACCAGCAGCCCAAATATCTCTTGCAATGCTCTGTAAATAACTTCTGGTATCAGAAGCTGAACCCTGCCAGAGTTTAGCAGCTAATCCTGAAACGTGAGGAGTTGCCATAGAAGTTCCAGACATCAATGTATAACAACCATCTTTATAAGTTGATTCGACACTGACTCCCGGTGTCCCAAATTCAACCTCTCTCTCTTCAATTATGGAATCTCCGTCATTTACTCCTCGAGAAGACCAACTCGGTACATTCTCGCTTGAATCAATCGCTCCTGCGGCTATAACTTTTACATAAGCTCCGGGATAATCTATGCTACCGTCTTCTGGTCCATCGTTACCGGCTGCTGCCACCACCAAGACATCTTTACCAACTGCATAATCAACAGCAGATAAGATTTGTGAATCGGGGGAATCTCCACCAATACTCATCGAAATAATGTTTGCTCCATTACCCGCGGCATATCTTATACCTGCTGCCATATCATCGCCGAAGCAGAACTGGCCTCCGCATACTTTTATTGCCATTAATTTCGCTTCGGGTGCCACTCCGTAAATTCCCAAACCATCTGCCCCACCATTAGCTAAAACGGTTCCTGCAACGTGGGTTCCGTGACCATTATTATCGGCACACCCGTTTCTGATTCCTACTTTCGTTGCGTCTTTACAATCTACAACATTGGCTTTCAAATCTAAGTGGTCTTTATAAACTCCTGTATCCAGAACTGCTACCTTCACGCCCGCTCCACCTGAACCACCGTTAACCTTCACAATACCCCAAGGCGTTGGAGCACTGGGATAGCAACTTCTTGCTGGCGGTGTGGTTTCACCAACACATTTACAGTTTTCGCATACATATCCTGTTGGACATTCTGACAAACCTGGTTCGCCACATTTTTCGCCTCCTTCAATTATTCCGTTGCCACAGGTTGGCTTACCTGTAATCTCATAAATCTGGACCGGCTCGGTTTTTATTAATCCTAAAACGCTCAATACTTTTAGCTGGGGAGAAACTCCAGTAGAAAATACACCGGGAAACTCCTGATTCACTCCCAATATTGTTTTTATTACCGAGTTATCTGTCAAAACATAAACTCTTTCTCCTACCGGATTATTCGCTGTGGCCAACACCACTCCAGATACTACTAAAATACTTGCAATGAATATTCCTAAAGCTATTTTTGTGATTCTCATATTTTTATTTAATTAAATTTTAGTAAAGTCGACCTTCACTCTCCGATTTTACACTAACTTAGCGGACTCGTCCTGTCAAGCCTTGTCTTTTATCGGCTTTAGCGAAACTTATACGGACAGTTTTATTTCAGCGGCGGAATACCCCGACGCTCCGTCGTCAGGGATGATGGAGCCGCTGAAAGAAGACATTCGGCTGAGCAGTTCGGCCCTGAGCTCACTGCCGAAGGGCTCAGTCGAAGCCCTTGTCTAAAGGGATACCCCGCCCCTCCCCGACAGCGATGCAAAAGCTTAGCTTTGCGGGCTGGTGGGACGGGGTGGTTCATTTTGTTGTAGAATTTTTTTACTCTATCTTTTGGTTAGGAAAACACTTATCTAAGGTAGCCATAAATTTAACCAAAAGTGGATCATCCACTCTTTCTTTGGAACCGATCCACCAAGATCTATATGGCTGTGTTTTCTTTTTTTTAGCATACTCTAAAGCACGTAAAAGTGTTTCGATTCTATTAATTTGGCTAACAAATTTTGCCTCTTTGCTTTTCAGGCACTCATAATCTGTCCAGAGAGCCAAAAACTCTTTTTTTAGCGAAGAGGGTAATTTTCCAGTTAGCCTTTTAAGCGATTTTCTCTCATTTCTATGTTTCTCTTTGGAGAATTTTAGTTTTTTTGATTTTGGGAATCTTGGCCATTTATCAAATAATTCTGGCCATTTCTTTTTATTTTTCGGCAGAATTTGACCATAATCATAAGGAGTAGTATCGCCAGCATATAATTCACACAAATCATGAACCAAGGCTAATTTAATAACTCTCTCCATATTAAAATTAGTTTTCCTTTCTTTAGCCAAAACCCACGCCATAATTGCTACTCTAAAAATATGGTCAGCGATAGTCTGAGGATTCTTTTCACCAATTAACAACCAACCTCTTTTTGGAATATTTTCCAATTCGCCAACTTTTATAAAAAAATCAACAAGGTTTTTCATAAAAATTTAACTTTTTAGTTTTAGTTCTTCTTTTGAAATTTCGTTTAAAAATTTTAGAATAATTGGGTTGTCTATCACTTCTTCTGCGTGTTGCCACCAAGGTTTAGTAGGGAAACTTTTATCTCTTCGGTAACAATCAAAGGCTTCAAGTAAATTTTCAGCTCTATCGATTTGATGAACAAATATTCCTTCCTTTGAACTCCTTATTTCATAATCCCACCAAAGATTGAATATCTCTTTTTTTAATCCCTGGGGTAATTTTTTTACTAACTTTTCTAAAGACTGTTTTTCCTTTTTGAATTTTTGTGTATATCTTTTCTCTTTTACTTTTTTTAAAAGACGAGGCCATTTTCTAACAAATTCATATCGTTCTTTTTCATCTTCTGGCAAAAGGCCATCGTAGGGCGTGATATCGCCAACATATACTTCACAAAGATCATGCACTAAAGATATCTTAATAACTTTCTCAATGTTAAGCCTCTTGTCTATTCTACCTAAAATCCAAGCTAAGAGTGTCATTCGGAAAGTATGTTCAGCAGTAGTTTCGGGGTCTTTTACCCCATAAAACATAATACCTTTTCTTTTTATGTCTTTTAATCTTCCGATTTCGGTTAAAAAATCAGTTAATTTTCTAATTTCATTATCGTCTTCTTTTTTTGAGTTAAGAAACCTTCTTTCTAGAACATTTTTAACTTTTATTAACAAATGGTCATCAAAAAACTCTTTTGCCCATTCTTGCCAAGGGCCAAGAGAAGGCTTTTTATATTTTTTCCAATACTCCAAGGCCTGTAAAAAGTTCTCCATTCTATCAGCTTGATTAAAAAACCTCCCTTCAGGAGTCAGGCCTTTTTCATAATCCAACCAAAGATTTTTTATCTCTTTTTTAAGACTAGGGGATAATTTTGAAATAAGTTTCTCTAGGGCTTTTTTCTCTCTCTGATACTTTTTCTTACATATTTTTTCTCTTTCGGCTTTTGAAAATTTTGGCCAAGTTTCTATTATTTCTTTTATCTTTTTTTTACTTTGGGCTAAAATTGAATCGTAAGGAGTTATATCTCCAGAGTAGATTTTGCTTAAATTATGAACTAAAGCTATTTTAAGGAGTTTCTCAATATTTAATCCACTCTTCTCTTTGCCTAAAACCCAACCAACTATTGTTGCTCTAAAAGTATGGTCGGCAATACTTTCGGGGGTTTTTATCTGGTTAATGACCCAACCGCGTCTTGGCATTTTTTTCAGTTTCCCTATTTTTGTAAAAAAATCAAGTAATTCCTTCATAGAAAGAAACAAAAATCAGGTTGTCGCCTGATTTTTGTATATCATAAACTTCGCTAAATTTCAAGCTAAGATTATGACGTCAAGTATTTTATTTTTTTAATTTTGTAAACGGTTTTTATCGGCGAAGAAACGGTTACTTCATCTCCGACTTTATGACCCAAAAGCACTTTCCCTACAGGAGATTCATTACTGATTTTACCCAAAGCCGGGTTCGCTTCCAGAGTGCCAACAATCTGAAATTCATCAAGCTGGTCGTCAACTTCAACCGCAACATGAGCACCAACGTTTATAATGTTCTGCTTTTCTTTTGGAGGAATTTTAATAATCTCCACGTTCCTTAAGATGTAACCTAAATCCGCCATCCTTGCTTCAAGCAGGCTTACATCCTCAAAAAACGAAAGGTATTCGGGATTCAGATCTTCAGACTGCCAAATATTGGGAACTTCACTCTTTGTTTTGATAATCTTTAAAGTCTGGAGATCTTTATGCTCCTTTTTGACCTTTTTCAGTTCTTCTTCGGTTATATAAAATTTTTTCTCTGCCATTTTTGGAATACTTTAGTTAAAAATCTCCTGTTTAGGGAGACTGAAGTAGATTTTCTTATTTAATTTTCCTTTAAATAATCTAATCCATGTCTCCCTCAATTCTTCCTAATGTTAGTTAAAACATCCTCTTGGAAGTAAAGAGTTGTTGAGACGGTGATTTTGGGTTCTTTAGCACAAATCATAATATTGTTTGCACAGTTTATTATAAGAACCTGCTTCGCTACGCTCAGCAGAACCTTGAAATAACTAAAGTTATTATAGTCTTCCAACAAACCCTGTCAAGGCTTGACGGATGCCTTAATGTTGTTTAAATAATTTAATTTTAAAATTGTTATCTAATAGCCTTTTTTTTGAGATTTTTAAACCATTCTTTGATGATTTTTATCAGTTCAGAGGGAACGAAATTTGATTTTATTATGTATTTTTCCGCGTTCAATGCCTTAATTTCCTTTTCCAGTTGCGGATCAGTATAATTCGTCAATACAAAAAAGGGAATACTTTTTAATTCTTCAGTTTCTTTTGCCTTTCTTAAGATTTCAATACCGTTTACATCCGGCAAAATTAGGTCTAACAAAACCAAATCCGACTTTTGCTTTTTTCCCGTTCTCATTTCTTCCAAAGCATCGAAGGCTCCTTTCCCCCACTTAATTGTTTCAACAATAAAACCCGACTTCCTAAAAATCTCCTCGTAAATATCAATCGTCGGCAAATCGTCTTCAATAAGCAAAATTTTGATTTTTCTGCTAACCATAAGTAATTGGGTAAGATAAACGGAGTTTGTATTCTCGCCCCGTAGCATCCTGAGCGGAGCGAAGGATTGGTATGGGGTCGTCTTCTATCAATAATATTTTGATCCTTCTTTTAATCATAAGTAATCAGAAATAACAAGAGAGTTGTAAGCTCGCTACGTAACCAAATACATTGCTTATATCTTAATTGTTTAACTTTTAAGAACTAATGTCAATGAAGCTCCCTGCGCCAAGAGCGCAGGGTATTCGGCGAAGGAGAATAAAAAAGGCTCCGGCAAGCTTCGCTTGACGGAGCCAGGATTCCTAGTCTATGACATCGGCTTCCACGGGAGTGATGATTTTTCTTACCTCACACCAGCCACAACTGGTGCACTTTGCCACGATGGCGTTCTGAAAAAAACCCAGGGGCGCAATATCTTCTCCGCTCAAAACAATAAGGGATTGACATTCCGGACACTCGTCGAGCGTCTTTATCGCATTCTCCACGACTAGCTCCACCATTTTATCTCCTCCTCCTTGGATTCCGCTTAACCCGCCCTTTTTCGAATATATAATTTCAGTGTGCTAGTTTATAATTGTTCCGCGAAAACCGCAAACGTAAGTCCGCGGATGAAGCGGAACAAATATGTACTCGCCCCGACGGTAACGTCGGGGATACCACGGACGTAAGTCCGTGATAGTTCATTATACCAAATAATTATTTTTTAGCAAGGCCGTGTAGGCGATTTTAATCTGAAGTGTAATTTTTGGAGAAATCGAGAGTTCTTAAAAAGAGCACTTCGCAGGCACCAAAGCACGGTCTCTGAGTAAAGCGAAAAGTTTGGTGCCGAGAAATGAACAAAATTTCTCGCTGCCTGCCTACCGGTAGGCAGGGGAAATTATTGTGTTTCTTTTTAAGAACTCTCGATAAAATATTTGTTTATTATACCTTTGATTACAACTTACTAAGAAATTCACGCTTTGATGATTTTTTCTTTTTTGAACTCGTCAATTGCCAATCTAATCCCTTCGCGAACCTCAACGCAAGGTTTAAACTTCAAAATTTTCTTTGCTTTTTGAGAATCGCCAAAAAACCTGTCAACCTCAAAAGAAAAAGCTGGTCTGTATTTAATTTTGCTTTTGCTTTTAGTTTCCCGAATTATAATCTCGGCTAATTCTTTCAAAGAGGTTGGTCTGCCGGTTGCTAAATTAAAATCATCATATAATTTCTTTCTTTTCTCAATATCTAAAACACAACTCCACGTCCCCTGAATTACATCTGTTATATGTATAAAATCAAGAATTTCTTTTCCTTTGCCATTAATAACTAAATCTTCGTTTTTAGCCGCCCGAATTATAAATTTGGGAATCACTCTATCTAATTGATCGTTTTTGCCGGTATAAACATTGGCAAGCCTTAGAACTCTAATTATCAAACCATAACTTTCTGAATAAATACGACAAAGTTCTTCTCCCGCAAGCTTCGTGACGCCGTAAACGTTTATCGGATTTTTAGGAAATTCCTCGGTTGCCGGAAGAATTTTAGGTTTTCCGAATACTTCTCTTGAGCTGGTAAAAATTAACCACGGCCGCTTTTTTTCAGCTAGCTCCCGAATAACCTCAAGAACATTCGCAGTCCCGCCAATATTGGTTTCTATACAAAGTTTGGGATTTTCCTGGGCATGCCTTGCTCGGGTAACAGCTGCCAGATGAATAACGCCATCGACTTTGCTTATCTTCTTTTTCAAACGCAAAAAATCCCTCACATCGTCTTTGGGATTATCTTTAATATCGTATTCAACTATTTTAATATCCTTTTTCTTTAAAAATTCCGTTAATGCAGAACCAATAAATCCCGCGCTTCCGGTGATTAGAATTTTCATAATTTGCCGCGGAGACCACGGCTTTATCCGTGGTCGAATGCGGTAAAAATATAAGGACCTGCCCTTCGGGCAGAATCTTGATTTCGACAGGGTAAAATATATATTCCGAAATTATGACCCACCTTTTGCGAAAATGAAATTTTCGCAAAAGGTGAAGTACCACGGCTAAAGAAATTGGTCTCTATAAAATTACTTCAGTGATTAAACGAATTATTGTTCTTCGTACTTTACTTCTTCCGGAAACAAAAGTTGAAACGGATAGCCAACATAGTTTCTTTTTATTTTCCCGCAACCGAGCTGCCTTAGGAAGTCTACCATTTCCTTTGTAATTTCTTTTGGATCAACCTTTTCGTCGCTGCCTTTGTATTCTATTTCTACAAAATCGCCAAGGTTTTTTACCGAATCTATAGCGATTTCATAATCTTTGTAGTTCCAAACCTTTCTCAATTTATCAACTATTGTGATGGATTTAAAATTAAGAGTCTCGAATATCTTTTTCAGCTGATCTAAACTCTCAATTTTACTTTCGTATTCATCGCAATGATAGCTTCTTCCATTTTCATCAAAATACCAGTTTTTATAATTTATTGAATATTCGCCGCCGGAATCTCGCAGCCTTAGCCATTCTTTTAACGGACGCACCTTTGTAAAATCCCGATGCGCCGGAACAAAATATTCATCTATTTGCCTGTTCTCAAACTTAAAAACGCCGTTTCCTTTCAAGAAATCCGTCAGTGGCGCAATATTCTCAACATTAACTTGTATTTCGATTTCTATATTTTCGCGGCGGAATACCCGCCTACAGCTACCTGCCCGCAGTGCCACAGCGTTGCAGGCGGGCGCAGTTGCTGGCGGGATGGAGCCGCAGAAAGAACTTGCCCGAAGGGATACCCTGTCCCTCCGAGGGCGGGGTAGTTCCGCTTTGTATAAACTTTTCCTTGTTCCATTGTAGCAAAAGGAATCTTAACGGCAACTAAAAGCTCCAGCCCCGCTTGGCGGGGCTGGAGCAAAAAAATAACATTTTGCTTACTGGTCTAAAAACTTCTTCAACAATTCACGGATAAATCTAAGGACTTAACCTCTTTACATCTCGCGGGAAAAGAACTGCTTCTTTCACGCTCTTCAGCTCCAATATCTGCTGGACCAATCTTTCAGATCCCATTCCCCAGCCGCCGTGCGGAGGCATTGCGTATTTGAAAATATCCAAATAAAATTCCATGCCTTTTGGCTTTACACCTTTTTTCTTCATATTTTCAATAAGCTTGTCATAAAGGTGAATCCTTTGGCTGCCGGTCACTATTTCCATTCCTTTTAAAAGCAAGTCAAAACCGTAAGTCTCTTCAGGGTTTTCAGAGCTGGGCATTGTATAAAAAGGCTTGTCTTTCCACGGATAATGAGTGATAAAAATAAAATCGGAGTTATATTCTTCTTTGGCATATCTTCCGGCAAGTCTTTCTCCTTCAGGGTCAATATCTGTATTCTTAGGCACGGAATATTTATATTTTTTCTTAATGATTTCTTTAATTTCCGCCAGCTTAACATAAGGGATTTCTTCAGGAACCTCGGGCATTTTAACGCCGTATAAATTTAAATACTCTTTGCCTTCTTCGCCAACGTTCTGAAATATCTTTCTCAAAACCTTATTTAGCATTTTGGCAACATCATAGAAGTTTTCAATAAAAGCCATTTCGGCATCCAAGCTGGTATATTCATTAACATGTCGCGTAGTAAAATGCGGTTCTGCCCTGAAAGCAGCTCCTATCTCAAAAACTCGTTCAAAAACTCCTGCCATTATTTGTTTGTAAAATTGGGGACTTTGAGCCAAATAGGCTTTCTGGTCAAAATACTTTATCTGAAAAAAATTAGCTCCGCCCTCGGTGGCTGCCCCTAGGATCTTTGGTGTTTTAATCTCGGTAAAACCTTCTTCTCTCATTACAATTTCGTAGCCCTTGAGTAGCATGTCGTAAAGTTTGAAAATAGCTTGAATTTTTGGATGCCTCAATGAAAGCGGGCGATAATCAAGCAGATTGGAAATGGTTAAGTTGAGGTCGTTCTTTGCTAAATCAAAAGGCAGATCCTCGATAATATTCGAAACAACTTCTAATTTTTTGCCCCCTATTTCAAATCCTCCCTTAGCGCGATTTTCTTTTCTGACAATGCCTTCTATTACTACTGCATCTCCGGTTTTCGCATCGGTTTCTTTTTCCCATACAACCTGTATTGTGCCCGTATAATCCTGGACAATAAGAAAAATAATATTTCCTAAATTCCTTATGTTTAACGCTCTGCCTTTTATCAAAATTTCTTTTCCCTCATTTTCAGGGATTTTTTTTATAAGTGTTCTTTCCATAAATTTTCCTTTAATTAACTCTAAATATAATATTTCGCCAAGCGAAGTTTGTCAATTTCCCAGCTTATTCGATTCCATTTTTGTATTTTATCACTAATAGCTAAAAACAAGAACCTACTTCGCAGAATCTTGTTTTTCGCTGGTGCTCAAAAAAGCAAAGCTTGTTTCTTGCTTCGCTTGAAATAAGAACCTGCCCTTCGGGCAGAACCTTGTTTCTTGCTTCGCTCGAAATAAAACCCGCCATTAGCCAAAGCTAGGGGCGGGGGTGTTAGCAAAATTAGATTCAAATATGATTATTTTGTCTTAGTTTTCTCTTTTTTATCCACAAATTTGTGCTTTTCTAAAAATCTAACAATCGGAGCCCCGCATTTTTCGCACAACTCTGCTTTTGGGAAATATCCAACACTAGCCATAATTGGTTCTTTTTTAATATTCTTATTGCATAAATCGCATCTGAATGTCAGCATACGACTTCATTATATCCTCTCAAAAACCCGTGTCAATTTTTCCGATAATTTAATCTAACGATATATCGCAATCAATTGCCTAAGAATTAAATCTTCACACTTTTTAATATAAGAACCTTGCCTTCGGCAAGAACCTTGATTCTCGCTTTGCTCGAAATAAGAACCTTGCCTTCGGCAAGAACCTTGATTCTCGCTTTGCTCGAAATAGTCAGTGGAAAAATCAAACCAGACTCTTAAAAAATCTTCTCTCTTAATCTTCCTAATCCTTCCAACCTCTGGATCCTGCAAGTAAATAAATTCTCCATCAAGCCCGATTACGACAGAATAATGGCCATCAGCGACGTCATCTTCGGGATAGTCATACCTGCCCCTGCTAAACCAATCTACAATTACTGGTATATTTTTATCCAGCCAAATTTTAATATCTTCGAAAGAGGAGTTATCCTTAATTTCTACCTCAAATCCTAATTTCTTTGCCGCTTCAGCGATTGATTTGCCATTTGTTCCCTGTTTTGTATCACACTTTAACATTTCCGCTAACTCTTTCTCGCTTTTATCCATTCCATAGTATTCTAAAACCATTTTTAAAGAAGCTGGCCCGCAATAACCGCCATAAAGCGTTTCTTGGAATGATTTGACTGGTAATATATTTGTTCTTGTATCCATAATCAGCTAACTCTATCTCCTAACATTTTCTTTTGTCAAAACTAGTGATGACCATCATATCCTCCCAAATGTATGTTGGTATGCTTGTCCTTGGTGTGGTTTAACGGAAATCTTTTTGTGTTCTCGTCAATAACAAGCTGCGCTGCTTCGTCTATATTTATATCATAGCTATTGGCAAGCAAAGACAAAAACCAAAACATATCGCCGATGCCATCTTCTACCTCGTCTTTATTCTCTAAGAAAACTTTTCTGATAATCTGTGGATCTTGCTCCCATTTAATCAGATTTCTAAGTTCTCCCACCTCTTCCACAATTCCCAAAAGTATGTCTTTGGGATTGTGAAACTGATCCCAATTTCTCTCCTGGCAGAATTTTTTAATTTGCTCTTGTTTGTTGTTCATAAGTGATGGAAAATAGTGTCAACTCTGATTTTTCCTGACACTATTTTTCTCCCTTTTCTATTCAAATCCCACCGTTATACTAATAATTAGATTAGGTTTTTTCGAAAAATTCTTTCTCGTCTACCTCCGCTAGCCTTAAAACTCCTCTAAGGGTTCCCGTAGCAAGTTCTCTATGAAGCGGAACAACCGTAATAATTTCTTTGCCCTTTAAGGTCTTCCTTAATTTAACATGACTGCCTTTCTGCGAAACAAAATAAAAGCCGAAATATCGGCATAAAATTTTAATAACCTTTTTCCCAGAAAAGGTTTTAGGCATATTCAAGCTCAAGAGTGGTTATCAAAGGTGCTCTTTTAGACAAATTCCTTTTGTTTTTGGGATAATCTTCCAAGTAAAGCCCTACAGCTTCTTTGAGATTCTTTTGAGCTTCTTCAATAGTCCTTCCTTGACTTACTACTCCTAACTCAAGACAATAAGCAACATACCACTTGCCTTCCTGATTAATAATTGTAGTAAATTTGTAGGTCATATACTTTACTTTACCAAAAACTTGACACTTTGTCTAATCCTAAGGAAGCGGCAACTCGATATACCTGCCTGCCGGTAGGCAGGGAACGCGCTCCTTTTTCCCTTCCTTCCGAGTCCGCCCACAGTCTACCGCCGTGCGCTTTGATTATCTGATATGCCAGATGAAGACCAATGTCCCGGCCGGTGCAAATTTATCCTCTCATTCTTATTTTGCCGGGCTCTACTACTGTGATAGTATTTTTCAGTTTTTCCCTATTAACGGAAGTAAGAAAATCTTTTAAAGTTTTATTGATTTGCTTCGCGGTAAAATAAAAAGGGACTCTTACAATAATGAGTCCGCAATGCGACTTTCTCGGATAAAGATATGGGTTTCCAAATTCCAAATCTCTTGTTATTAAAATGGCTTTTTTCTGGATCGCGAATCTCAGGATATCCGTATCTGAAGCGCCCTGAAGATTCACATCTTGTGTATGCCACGTCTTTCCGTATTTGCAAAAAATATCCTTGGATGAATAAGGAAGATTCGTATCAATAAAAAAGTTCATACCTTAATTAACTTACGGACTCTTACTTCTTCTCCCTTAAGGAAAGAAGCTGCATAGTTTATTGCGGCAATAACATCTTCTCTTTTTATCCCATATTCTCTTCTAATCTCTTCAAAATCCATTCCCCCAACGAGAAAACCAAGAACCTCCTCTACGGTAATTCTGGTTCCTTTAATAGTGGGTTTTCCGAATCTAACTTTTGGGTCAATAATAATTCTTGGAGCAATTTCTTTCATAATACTTTTATTGTATTCTCTAAAAAGTTTTTGTCAACAACAACCCCGCCGCTTGCGGCGGGGTTGTGCCGTGCAGAAATTTGAAGCACTTAGGTAATATAATATCCTCTGCTACATGTTATGTGTTTAGTTTATCGGCAATTTAATGTAAAACGCGCTTCCTTTACCTCTTCCTTCAGATTCCGCCCAGAGGCGACTAATCTATTTTATTTATAAATGTCGTGAGTATCGATATCGTAGTAAATCACTTCGCTGCTTACTAAGAATCTAAACAAAACCCTGTAGTTTTTGTTAATATAAAAGGACCAGAAGCTAGATAGTGGTCCTTTAAGTTTGTGAGCGTTTAAGCTAGGATGTAAAGTATTCTGTTCAAAAAGAAGAATTTTCCTGATGGCAATTTTCTGTAGGTTTCCGGGAAGCTTTTCGAATTTCTTCTCAAAATGAGGCGTAGAATGTGATTTAGATATTCTTGGCATAATCGCGGCATTTGGATTTCAAAAACTGGCGAAAAGTCCTTGTTTTGCCCTTCTTTAAGGCTATTTCTCCAGCCAAAATAGCCTGAATTGTTTTTTTTAATTCTGAATTTTCTTTACTTAACCTCTCAAAGCTTTCCTTTCCTGTAATAATAAGGTCGTCTTTAGCTATTTCTTTTGGGATAGTAATAACTTTTTCCATAAGCTTTTGCTTTAACGATTGATAATTCAGATTATCATTTTTAGTGACCGAATGTCAATTTATCGGCAACTCGATAAAAAATGTGCTTCCCTTTCCTCTCCCTTCACTCTCTGCCCAGAGACGACCGCCGTTGGCTTTGATGATTTGGTTGGATATATAAAGCCCGATTCCCCGGCCGGTGGTATAAATTTTCTTTGCCCGTTCTCCTCTTTCAAAAGTTTTTTCAAAAAGCCCGGCAATTTCCTCTTTTTCCATCCCAATCCCGGTATCAGTAATAACAATTTTCAATTTTATCGTCGCTCATATTATGAACTCCTTGAGAACCACCTGCGAGATAAGGTTTATTTTTTCAATAATCTAATAAATTCCTCTATTGATAAATTTAATTCTTTTATAATAGAACGGAGCAACCCTTTTTTGATATCTCTGTTGTGAATAGGAATAGTAATAATTTTTTGGTTATAAGGGCAATAAAAAATCCGGTGGCTACCGGTTTGTCTTTTAAAAACACACCCTTTCTTTTCTAAAACTCTAATTAGTTGTTGGGGCTTAATTACTGGTAATTTCATTTAAATTTTCACGGGAATTCTCGCAACTATAGAATCTCCTACTTCTATAGGAACTTCTTTTCGCATTTGTTGGAGAGTTTTGATATAGCCATAGATAGCGTCTTGTGCCATCTGATATGCTTCATCTAAAGTTTCACCTTGCGTATGA
>Ga0210018_1000107_pt1 | contig 36264 bp, 45 predicted proteins | sample CryGeyCG2014_010_2_FD_183967 | JGI IMG/M metagenome (GOLD analysis project Ga0210018, IMG submission 183967) | Groundwater microbial communities from aquifer - Crystal Geyser CG09_land_8/20/14_0.10 (SPAdes) (version 2) | ecosystem: Environmental > Aquatic > Deep subsurface > Groundwater | place...
TGAGTGCGCGCGCCAAATTCGTTGCGCACTCAATTTATAATCAAAATGATAGAAAAATATATCGGTAGAGGACCTCAATTCCTCACAACACAAATGTGTTGTGTATCCTTGAGGTGGATGTAATGAATATTGTTTCTAAGAAATTTATCTTCACCCAATAAAATATCTTTAAGTTTATCAAAATAAAAACTTAAAAACCCTTTATTTTTATGTGGTTTTGAGGTATCATTTTTTAGGTTTGTTTGTTTTTTCCAATTTCCTCTTGATTCTTTCTTCTGACTTACTATTTTTTCTTTTTGTTCGTCGTATAAAACTTCTAATGTATTTTTTATTAAACCCATATTTCTTACAAAATTTTCTTGATAATAACTATCCTTATCTACTAATTTTCTGATGTCATCCATTCCATCTGACTTTTCGGCAATTCTCTGATAAGTTATATCTGTATAAGTCTCATCAAAATTATTTAATTTTAAAAAAGAATTAAGTTTTTTGAACCATTTATCAACTTTTAACGAATCATATTTTAAACTTTTAATGTAATCTATCTCTTTAATAAAGTTATTTAATTTATTAAGGATAGTTGGTTCCATCTTGGTTTTCTGCCCCCTTATAGATGATAAAAATTATACTATTTATAAACATTATGTTTTCTCGCTTTTGATTTTGTTATTAAAAGTGCTTCGCACATGAGAAAGAGTGCCCTGTGTCATACTTCCCTCCCTCACTTCGTAGGGGTTAGTGTATCTAACAAGTGCGTATGTTAATTACAATTCTTGAATTACTCAAATATTGATAAAATCAATTTTATTTATTATAGTGGTATTTTTACTGTTGTTTCTACGAAACTTTTAGATAAAAAATAGTTAGCCATTAAAATAATGAAAAGTGTTATCAAAACAAGCAGTGCAATTTTAACCCAACATTTAATTTTAACTCGTTTATACTTAAATACATTTATATTATTAAAAACATTTGTTAAAACAATTGACCATAAACTTATAATTATTCCAATAAACACTCCATAAAATAGTGATAAATAAAAGGTATCTCTAATGAATCCTATATGAATTGTTTCACCCTCTATATTTTCACCTATAACCATACCATCATAAGGCTTTACTTCATAAAAACAATTACTCTTATTTATTTCTGTACAATTACTTGTTACTGTAAATATCTGTCCTAAAACCAAGAATGGAGATGATAAAAGAAAGCATATCAATAACACAAAAAAATATTTTTTTCTCATTTTCCTCTCCAAGAATGTAATTAATACACAATCCTATATATATGTTTTGCACATAAATTAAAAAAAGGATATTATTAAGCATACAAAAGTATTATAAAGTAGGAAATCATGATAACAAAGAAGGGGGTGTTTTTATGAATAAAGGGCTTACCATAAGGATGAATATCATGCCCATGACTGCAATAACAGATTCTGAGACTATGAGGGCAAATAGTCTTATTAGAGATATTAGGGCAACCTTAACAAATATGAATAAAAAAAAGAGCAAAACAGTCTCTGGATGGGGCAACATAATTAATACAGTTGAAGGATGGCAAAGAAAACATTTAAAAAATATTAGGAAAAAATGTAGGGGGTAAAAATGGAATATAAAAAAGAGGATTGGAATTATTTAATTGATGAGCAAAGTAAAATTTTTATAGGAAAACAAAAAGCTGGTGTGGGAGTTAGTGGGGAATTTAGAGTTATTATAGATAAATATGACAATGAAGGCAAAATGCATAACCTAACTGGCGAAGAAATATTTAATTTAATTCAAGATGGCATGAAATTTAAAATACTTAAGAAAGCAGAAGGCATAAAAAAAGAATTTTCTGAATAATTTTTTATTTTTTTATATTTCAATAAATTATATCTTATTTTCTTATACCCAAAATCTTTCAAAAACCCTGTAAGAATGCCTTATTTTAAGCCGCAAGGATTATTAAAAACAATAAACATCATTCTCTTGAAATAACTAGCAAATCTTTTGTTTGCAGGGACACTCCGTAGAATTCCAGAAGCGAACTCCCTAAAGTACCTGCAAGTTATTTGTTTTTATGTGTTAAGTAATATAGTATTCCAATTCCTAAAACAAGAGCTAGAGATTTAAAATAACCCAAAGACCAAAATAAAAATATAATAAAAAACAAATAAATTGGAGATAGGAATATAGCAAAATATTTTATTAATTCTTTATCTCTAGGATGTAATGTGGGATATGCTAAGAGACCTATCAAAACTAATACGACAGCTATGATACCAGCTATAAACATCATTATATATTTCCCCTTTAATGAAATGCTTTACACCAAATAGGTATTGAAAGAAAGCAAAACCACCCATTACTAAAGCAAGTACAACAGACCCTGATTCACCACTAAATAAACAACTAAGTGCTCCCAACACTAAAAGTCCGATTAACCCATAGATAAATACAGCAAATACTCCTTCACATATATTATCTATTACTTTAATTCCCATCTTGTAAGATTATACATAATATTATTTTCTTATTATAAAAACCTTGCTATATAAATCAAAATCTTTCAGTTTTGAAATATAATTGATTATTTTTTATTCCATCTATCTATCTTTATTTTCTTAAAACGTTTTAAAGTCTTCTGTTTGTTTAGTTTATTAGCTTCTGTATCACTTTTGTATATAACTCTAAAAAGACCCTCTAATTCCCTTATTTCATCATTACCAATTTTATCATTAACCTCAAAAATGCTAAAGTGAGTCCACAAACCCTTTTTTCTTGCCATCTTACTTTGATGACGTTTGATTCTCCGCCTAATACTTTTATCAGACATCCCAATATAAACTACATTAAATTTATCTTCTTTTCTGCGTTTTTTCTTCTTTAGCAAGGCATATATCCCTCTTGTTCTACTTGGTATTAATTTATATTCTTCTTTTGGAATATATGCATCATATCTTTTGATGAAACGGGTTCTTTTTTCTTTTTTCATTTTATTTATTCTTCTTTATATTTTATTATTGTGATTTATTTTTATTTAACTTATGAATTAAGGAAACTACCATTTATGACCATATTTCTCGAATTGTTTAGCTAAGGGTTTATTCAAATCAATAATGATTTCTTGACCAAGTTCAAACATCTTATTAAAATCTAGTTCTAGGTCTCCTCTTATTGTATGATGGACTATTTTTTTTCTATCTTCATTATATTTTTCTAGCTTTTTTATCAAGCCTTCGTCCATTAGGTTATACTTCTTCGATCTTTTTATTATTTCACCAAGTGGAAGCCTAAATAAATCCTTGATTTTCACTTTTTTAAATGAACCATGAATGAATACAATAGTAAAAGCAAGAGCATCAATCACCGCCGTTTGTGAAATAACAGCTTCAAATCTAAATCCTTCAGAGAATAATTTATCTAACCTTTCTTTTGAAGTAAAAATTTCTTTAGTTTTAGAGTCAAAAGATACCCAATTCCCTTGCCTGTTATTAAATGCCATAAAAAGATAAATCCTTTTATGTATAAAAAATTTTCCATACAAAAGCAAACTTTTCCAGAAAAAGTGAATAAACACTTTATTTTAGATTATATATGTTTTATTAAAGGAATATTTAAATAATAGTAAATGATATATGTATAGATCATGGGGAAAGAGTCACCATATAATCTAATAATTGGCGGAGTAATTGTTGGGTTAATTATACTTATAGTCACTCAATATTATACAACTCCAGAGCCTGAACCTTTTACTCATGCTTCTCGATATGGCAGTATGAAATGTTATCCAAATAGCTTCTCAGTTGGAGAAGATTTGACTTATGAAATAACTTTAGAAAATACTGGAAAAACAAATTTATTTTCTCAATTTTGCTTTTATGGTAATAATATTACTTTAATCATAGGAAACTCTTCATTTAATGAAAAAGTCTGTTACCCTGAATATAAAATTAGACCCGGGTATCATATAGATTTCAAACCAATTATTTTTATTAATGAGTCAGAAGCTCCAGATATCTTGATTTTAAAAACAGAAGCTAGTTGTTCGTATAAAATAATGCAATCATTACCAAGAAAATGTGATGATGATGTATTTAATTGTTTCTATAAGAAAGTATATTCAGGAAATAAATATATTTATACACTTATGAGTTAAGCTTCTATCAACATCTTATTATTCTCTCTGTATTTATCAAAAACCTTGCTATATAACTCAAAATCATTCAGAAATGCCGTAAAAATGTCTTATTTTAAACCACAAGGCTTATTAAAAACAAGAAACAACATTCTTTTTGAAATAACTAACAAATCTTTTTTGCTTGCGGGGTTTAGTAAATTCCAGGAGTTCAAGTATCTAATAAAACTCTACAAGTTGTTTCACTCCTTAAATTTATTAATTCATCATTGGACAAGTTGGCGTAAGATTTATAAATACCAGCTATTACATTAATATGTAACAAGAAGTTACTAAAAAAGGAGAGGTTTAGATGGCAACTGAAGTTTTGGAAGTCGCAAAAGCATTAGGTTCTGAAACAAGATTAAATCTTATTAAAGTTATTAGAAATAATAATCTTTCGTTACCAGAAATTGAAGAAAGATTTAAACTTTTCGATGATTCTATTTATCGAGAAAGTCTTTATAGGGCATTAGAAATTCTAGTTGAAACAAATATACTTTCTAAAAGATTCAATGATGTAAAAAAGCGATATGAGTATTCTCTAAAACAAAGACAAATTACTCTTAATATGCTAAGTGATAATGACGAATTTGATAAAAATCTCACAACAGAATTCAAAGAAAGGTATCCTGTTTATATTAGAATCTGGAGAGATCTAAAAGCAGGAAAACTTTTTTCAGTAAATGATTATAAAAAAATATCAGATTATTCTATTTATTATAAAGAGATATATTTTCCAGAGGAAGAAATAACGACGGAAAAGATATTCAAAAATATTAGACCTCTGCCTTGGAGAAAAGGAGTTTATAACAAACAACATTGGGGTTATTGGTTGCATAGTATTTCTCCCTATGTTGGAAGAATAAAACCTGCCTTTGCCCATTGGTTAATTAAAGCATCTTCAAAACCAGGAGATGTGGTTTTAGACCCATTTTGTGGAATAGGAACAGTTCCTTTAGAAGCTGATATTATGAAAAGGAAAGGGATAGGGGTAGATTTGAATCCTTACGCTGCTCTAATTGCAAAATCAAAGTTTGATAGGAAACCAATAGAAGAACACATAAACTTTCTAAAAAATGTTAAATTGAATACTAAAAAAATAGATTTATCGAAAGTTGATCCTTACATAAGACAATTTTTTCATGATGAAACATTAAAAGAGATTTTAGCATTAAAGGAGATTCTAATAAAAGAGAACAAAACTTTCCTTTTAGGTTGTTTGATGGGTATTCTGCATGGTAATAGGCCAGGATACCTCTCTGCATGGACTGGTTGTATTATTCCAATGGCACCTAGAAAACCTGGGCATAAAGGTTTTATTGCAGAAAGAGATATTCCTGAATATAGAGCAGTTATTCCGAGAATGGCCGCAAAAGTAAAAAGAATGTACATGAATAAGTTTCCATTAAAAACAAATAGTAATATTTTTGAGTGTGATACACGTAAATTACCTTTACAAGATAATAGTGTTGATGTAATAGTTTGTAGCCCCCCCTATTACCATACATTAGATTATGTTGGTAGTAATCGTTTAAGATTAGCAATATTAGGCTTCAATGAAGAAAAAAGAGATAAATTAAAAGAAACATTGATACAACAAAGGCAGACATATCTTGAAGAAATGAAAAAAGTTGGTAAAGAAATTCATAGAGTAATGAAACCAAATAGTCATATCCTATTTGTTCTTGGTGATGTGCATACTTCAACTTACACTATAAACACTGCAAAAGACATTGGAGAGTTATACCAAGAATTAGGTTTTGAGCAGATTGATATAATTGATGATGTTATTCCAAGAAATAAGTGTGCTGTTCAAAATGGAAACCATAAACTTAAAAAAGATAGGATATTAATCCTTAAAACGAGGAAATAATATGGCTTTCAAATTACTTTTATTTCGAGGAATTAAAACCGAACAAGATAAACTTCTTTTTGGAAGTTATTGTAATTTCGTGCAATGCTTAACTGAAATAGGATTAAAAAAAGATTATGACTTAGACAAGATCTATAAAAGGTACATGGGTTTTGTATATGAAAATATATCCAAGAATGATAAAGAATTTGGATTAGAAATCGAATCTATACTCCCTTTATTTTCTTATTTACAACATAGTCAGGGAGGTAGAGGGTCTTTTATAGAAAAAATAATATCCTTATTAAATCAAAATGTTACTAGGAATTCCAAAATAAGTGAGTTGCCTTTTATTTTCTCTAATTTTAGTAAGTTTAAGTTACTAAAAATGTATGATGATGAGGATATAGATAAATCCACGTTAAAGACAATTAATGCGTTAAGAAAACAATTCAAATCTAACTTTGATTGGATGGCAAATAAAGAAGATAATATTACATTTGACCTATTAAAATTTGAAAAAGATACTCTAAAGTTAAGCGATATAAAAAATAGGGTTGATAGTGGAGGAACATCTGCAAGAGGAGAAAGCTGGAAAAAAATATTAGACACAATAAAACTATTAAATGAAAATAAAATCGTTCTCCAAGATAAAGTTACAGGAACAAAATATACACTTTTAGATTACTTGACTAAAAATGGAATAAAAACACTTAATTTATCTTTCAGTCTAATTTATAATATTGATGGCACACCCGCGACAAAAGAAGGTGATCGCTCAAATGGTTTTTTAAGTGAGTCAATAAAAAGATATAAAACAATTCTAAGAGAAATTGAAACTCATTTTAATTTTAAAAGTGTTAAAAAAGATGAAGAAAAAATTACTTTATCATGCGACTTCCAAAACAATGGTAAAAAGATAAAAATTGAGGTAAGCGGATTGTATGGGATAAATATTATTAGAGAATTTTTTACTAATGGTGTTAAGACATGGCAAGATGTTGAGAATAAAATCGAATTATATGATGATATTTGGCTAACACTAAAAACAGTTATCGAAGATAGAAAAATTTTAATCAAGAAAAATAAAAATCTATTAATTTACTTCAATGAAATTTATAACTCTCTAGATAAAGAAAAAATAAAGAAGATTATATTTAAAGACAGCCTCGACATTACTGATATTCAAAACTTCTTAAAAGCATACGAAAAAGAAATAGATAAAATTACTGATAATAAACCACACATTATTAATGCATTCATAATATTTTGTTTGTATAAAAAAGCTATTGGTTCTTTGTAAAAAACTCGACGCCCCTTCTTTCTTCTTTTTTTAGAAAAAAGAAGCAAAAAATCTGGACTCCACTTAGTCCTATGGACATATTGTATGCTACGAAGTGATTGACAAGTTAGCAAAATTACTTTTCTTTGTGATATTCTTTCACAACACTTCTCCAGAGCAACTCATTGGCCTCGTCTTTCAAAAAGGCCTCAAAGAAACTATCAGGCCTTCCAAAAACCGAAAACTATTTATAGTAAATGCTATTATATCCTAGCAATCTACTATGAGGTGTTATATTAATATGGAAGAAACAACCCCTTATCAAACCGGAGAAACAACCCAATTCAACATAAGATTGGCCAAATCACTCCTCTACGACATGGAATATGTGGCCCAGCATTACAAGATAAGCAGGACTGACTGGCTCAAATACAGGATTGCAGACTTTGTAAAAGAGGAAAAGGCCAGGATAATAAACAACTTTGAGGCAAGATTCATAGGCGGAATGACAACTGAAGAAGAATTCAAAAACCAGACAGGAATAAAGCCAACAGATGAAATGAAGAAACTAAGGGCCAGTGTAAACGAGGCCCCAAGGAAATACATACAGAGCATACTGGAAGAAATAAAAAAGAGGTAATCTCTTACTAGCTCAATAATTTTCTTCGAAGTTTTTTCTTAAACTGCTTATTTCCTGAATTGTGATTCTTTTAATATAAGCTCTTAACTCTGCATTGAACCTTTGGGCTGTTTTTATTCTTTCACTGCATTTATCTTTATCTATTGGCTCTGTACTCCCTATTGAAATATAATACTGGTTGTCTATTCTGTCTTTTTTGAATTCTGAAAATATTGAGTAAAAATTTTTAAGCTGGAAAAGCTTTTTTATTAGGATTATTGCCCCTGAATGGTTTTCGCATTTTATTCCGCATTTAAAAAATAGAGACATTACTGTGTTGTATACTGAATAGTATGCTTCTGAAACTGCGTTTTCATAAATTCCTGCATCATATGCCAGTTTTGCAACCTGAATGCACTTGTCGCTTTTAATCAGGTAAGATTCTGATATCTCTTCAGAGGGCTCTACAATCTTTAAAGAATCTTCTTTTTTCAGCTTATTCAAAAAACTTGATTTTTTCATAGTATTCTTCCCCCCCTTTGATTATTACATGGTTTTTGATTATTTCCTTTACCAATAAATCATCTGGGTTAAACTTTCCAATCTTTACGCTTATTAAACCATATATTTTCTGGACTTCTTCTTTTATTTTTTGGCTTGTTGTTTCAATGTATATATCAATATCACTGTCCTTTTTAGGAATTCCTTTTGCATAGCTCCCAAATAAAACTATTAAGCTGCATTTGCTTTTTTTGATTATATCATTAAATATTGGCTCAAGCTCAGGATGTTTGATCAATACATTTGATAGCTTATAGTTTTCAGCATTCAGTATGAATAATTTTGATATGATGTTCTTTTTAATAAAGTAAACATGGTTTTTTCCTTCAGCCTTATAATCCAATACATTGATGTTTCTAAGCTCTGTCAGTATTGACTGCACTCTTGTAAGCGAGGTTTTAAGCTCTTTAGCGAGCTCTCTTCCGTGCGTCTCTTTTTTTAATAAAAAAAGCAATACCTCATAGTTATAATTGATTTTTATTTGTGTCATATGACTTTTTAATAATTCAATACTATTTAAATGTTTCTATTTTATACCCTTATCGCATCTTTCATTGAGAGATATTTTGCTCTTTATTACCCTTTTGGATTTTTTACCGGAAAATTAACGGAAATAAACAAAGAAAGATCTAATAACCAAGGTAAGCGAAACCCCAAGGAAATACATAATGAGCATTCTCAAGGATATAGAGAAAAGAGAGAAACCTGAAAACTAATTTCCTGTGGCAAAGACAATCCCTAACATTGGATAATAAACACTGTGTGAGATTTACTATTTCTTTGCCCAATATCCGCCTGTTTTTCTGCTTCCTTTTCTTTCTATTAGGTTTTTTTCTACTAGTTTTTTTATTTGCTTATCAATAGTATCAATAGGTCTGTTTAAATTTTCTGATATGGTTTTAGCTTGGATTCCAGGGTTATTTTGGATTAGTATAAATAAGTCTTTTAATCCGCCACTTAATCCGCCACTTAATCCGCCATTTAATCCGCCACTCTTAAAATTAAAGATAATTTTATAATAGTCAACACTACCCTCTACTTCTGGCTCCTTATTGTAATAGCCTTTCCATCCACTAAACATCTTGTCAAAGCCATACCCTGCATTTTCTGCAAGGTTGATAACCCTGAATATCTTTGTAATAACTGGATTTCTTGGCAAGGAAATATCTCCTTTTTTAAGCTCTTCTAATGGTTTAGGCAAGGCTCCAGGGTTAAAGAATTCTATCCTGTTCAAAAAAACCCTTATTCTGGGCTTCATTGGTGAAAAATAATCAGCATGAATAAGCAAATTAACAAGCGCCTCCCTTATTGCTTTAACCTGTGGCTGGTTTTCATCCCTAAATGCACCTTTCAATTTGAAAGGAATATCAATTTTCTTAATTAATCTTTCATAGATTGCAAAAAAATATTCATATAAGTTTTTATATTCGGGCATCCTATATTCATAACGTTTAGGTGCATCTGAGTAAGATGTCCCCATTATTTCAAAGTAATCAATTCTAAAGTCACTAAATACTTTGCCAACTGAGTCTTCATTACCAAATACAAGAAGACCTCCAATGCTAATTTTCCCGTTTATTATAACCCTTAATTTCTCCAATAATTCAATATCTGACAGATTGCTATACTTATGCCCAGGATTAATGTTCTGCAAATAAGTCCTATACCTATGTATTGTTTCTTTGTCAATATCTTTAATTTCTAATTCAGTTAATTGCCTGTCTTTAGTGCCATAAGCAGAATCCCTAAACATAGCATCAATTTCAGCATCAGTGGCTCTTTGATTGCCACTTCCTGTTCTTATAAAAGTATTTCTTCTGGAATTAAAATAAACTGGCTTCATTTCAGATAATGGAATATAAAACGCTAAAATCTTTTTATTGTTGACATTATATCTTTTAAGCTTTGCAATAATCTTTTGGTTAAATTTATCCCCTCTTAATGTTGTTGTGAATTCCTGCTCAATTTTTTCAGAGTTATTAACTCCCTGAATTTCAAAATGATTGCCAATCTGCTTTATGCCAAAGACCAACCAGCCCCCGTTACTATTAGAAAACGCGCTAACTGTATTCCAGCAATTCTTCGGAACATTAAATTTAGCCTCTTTTACTTCAAAATCCTCCCATTCCAATTCTTCAAGCTTTTGAATTAATTCTTGTTTTCTCATAGTTTCGATTAAGCTTATAAATTGTTAAAATAATTTAACAACTGTTGAAATATTTTATATTATAACACAGAACAATTATTAAAAAATGTTATGGACTTTTAACCGGAAAATTAACGGGAATAAACAAAAGAACTAAGAAGCAAAGTAAGCCAAACCCCAAGGAAATACATACAGAGTATATTAGAAGATATAAAAAACAGGGAAAATTCACAATAACTATATCAAGACCTCCCAATATCCCCCTTTGTCAGGACCTATTCTATTAAGAATGCCTTTTTTCTTGAGTTTAGCTATATTGTTTTCTACGGCAGTAGTGCTTATTCCAATTATCACTGACAGCTGTTTTGAAGTAGCATTGTTGTTTTCAGCTAATATTCTTAAAATTTCAGCCTCATTTTCTCCCAACTTTACACCCAACTTTTCTCCCAACTTTACACCCAACTCTTTTTTGCTGATTTTAGGATTTTTATAAATAAGTTCTACTAATACCCTTTCATTTTCAGAAAGATGTTCTACCCCCTTTTCTACCCCCTTCTTGATTGAAGGTCTTTTAAAAACAACAGAAAATCCGTATTTCATAACATTAAAACTCACTAGAATATTATTTTTCTTACATTCTTCATATATTCTCTTCAGGCCCGAGCCCCATTTCTCAATATCAGCACTTAGGTAAAGAATATTTGCAACAGCAGGATTTCTTAATACGGAAGGTGTTTCTTTCTTAATAAAATCTTCAGGGCTATACCCTTCTGGGAAATTTCCAGGATTCCATATTTCTATCTTGTCTTTATACATGGCGATTTTATTGCTTTCTGGTGCCTGGAAATCCCTATGGCAAAATGAATTGACTAACGCCTCTTTTATTGCCCTTATTGGAACTTCAGGGATTTCTATTCTTTTGCTTCCAGTTAAATCAGCTTTCCAGTTCATATGTTCCTTAATATAATTTTCAGAAATCTCCAATAATTCAAAAATATTTCCCTTATATTGTTTTATATCCAAAAATGTTGTTTTGTTTGTTCCTGCAAATACTGCTGCTTGAAGTTCTAAGGGCTTTTTATTTGAAAAAAGTAATTTTAAAGCATTAATAGGTTTACCTTCTTTTAATAAGTGCAGCTTATTTAGAATTCTTTTTTCATCAGTAAATTTAAAATTAATTCTCTTTTCTGCATTTGCTTTTTGAATATATTTTTTAAGGCTTTCAGTGTCGATATCTCCTAATTTTATATTAGAAGGCTTTGAATCCCATTTAGTTTGTTCCTTTCTTAAGATTATGTTCTCTAATTCTTTTGCTGACAATTTTTTATCTTCATCCGCAACCCTTATGTATGCCCTGCCATATGCAAAATAAGGTATTTCAAGTCCCTCAAATGAGATTTTAATGTATTCATCTTGTTGTTGTATTTCAGGGTAGATTTTTGGCTCAATATGGTTTGCAATTGCCTGAGATATGTCTCTTAATGTTTTTTCTGTTATTGTTTGTTTTGTGGTTTTTCCTTTGTTGTCTAATCCTATGTATAACTCCCCTTTTTTATGCTTGTTTAGAATTGCAGTTATTGAAATAATTGCCTCTTTTAATTCAGAAATGCTTTTTTTGAATTCTAAGGTTTCATTTTCTTCCATACATAATCTCTATTATAACACAGAACAATTATTAAAAAATGTTATGGAATTTTTACCGGAAAATCAACGGAAATAAACAGAAGAATTAAGAAAAAAGGTAAGCCAAACACCAAGTAAATACATACAGAGCATACTGGAAGAAATAAAAAACAGGGAAAATCATTAACTGTTATTTCAACAAAATTCTTAGCTTGGGGAATGTTCTTTTTGTGAATTCCAGAACTTTTTCTGCATACTCTTTATCAAACCTTTTTCCATAGTAAAGTATGCCATTTCTGAAATATCTCAGCTGGTCTAAAAATTGGATATCTTTTTCATTAAAGCCAATATTTCTTGTAAATGATACTTCTGCTTCATGCGCTCCCTGCCCGGATGTAGAATACCCCTGCATAAACATTTTTGCCCTTATCAGGAACAATAGAATATTGTAGCAATATTCTACATAATCATTTGCATTATCTTTATTAATGCCTAATTTGTCTATATTTTCTTTTAATAATCTGAATTTTCTATCAGCCTCGATAACAAGGCTTTTTGCCCTTTCTTGATTAATGCTTTCCTTTTTTACTGTTCCTTCAGTTATAAATTCTTTGAAAAATTTTATATGCCTCATAACTCAACACTCCCATGCAAGGTTATTCCGTTTAAAATATTGTTTTTCAGGTGTTTGTGGATATCTTTCCATGAATTGTAAAAGTTTATGTTTATCTTTCTGTTCAGGATTTTCTCAAATTTCTCAATATCTATCATTTTATTCTTCCTTTCTATAACCGCTATGTCTATGTCAGAGGTATTGGTATCTTCCCCAATTGAATAGCTTCCAAAAAGAATTATGGTTGCACCTGCAAGCTCTTCTTCCAGATAATCAGATAATCCGTAGGTATATAAATTCTTTAAATTTTCAACTCTTTTCATCTCTACTGCCCTTTGCCCATCCCTGTTAAATGAAATAAAATTAATTGTTTTTGTTTTTTCAACATTAATAAGACTATTCTCTCTTAGTTTTTTTATTGAATTTGATACTGCTGTTGGAGACACTTTTAATAGTTTAGCTATTTCTCTTTGGCTTAGTTTTTCTCCAGCCCTAAGACAAAGCAAAGCAAAGATTTTCTGCTCAAGTAGTGTAAAGTTAAGTTGATGTATGTCCATTTTAGTTTATGTATGTAAACTTAAGTTTATATATCTTTCGGTAATTATTAATAAATAGTTGTTAATAAATGTTTTTATGTTAAACTGCAAGAATTTCGGGAATAAAGCTGAGTTTAATGTTTTAAAATTGCTGTTAAAAACAGACAGGAATAAACCCGACAAAAGAAATGAAAGAGCTAAGAAGCAAAGTAAGCGAAACCCCAAGGAAATACATAATGAGCATACTGGAAGAAATAAAAAACAGGGAAAACTTACAATAATTATATCAAGACCTCCCAATATCCCCCTTTGTCAGGACCTATTCTTTTTATAACTCCTTGTTCTTTTAGTTTCTTGATATTCCATTCAATACCTCTCCTGCCCAATTCTGTTACTTTTTCCAATTCTTTTTGTGTTATATAAGGGTTTTCTTTTATTGCTTCCAATATTTTCTCCACAGTTTTCTCCACAGTTTTCTCCACAGTTTTCTGGGTAGTTTCCACCCAACTTTTCTCCCCAGTTTTCACCCTAGTTTCTTCCACAGTTTCCAAAGGAATCATTTCGACAAAGAAATTATGCTCATCAAAATTAAAATCAACTTTGTTATTATTTTTCATGCAATAATCCTTTATTCTTTTAATGCCTGTGCCAACTTTTTCCATAAAAACAGTTTTTGACAATAAATCTGCGAGCAGCCTGTTTCTGGGTCTGCTTGCCTTTCCAAAATCCTTTCTAGGCAAAGAATGTATCAAGCCGCCAGGATTATTCACTATAACCTTGCTCTTAAGTTTTTCAACAGCTACCTCACCATTCTCAAAATAATCCCTATGAACAATTGCATTAACTATTGCCTCGCGATATGCCTCTTCAGGATATTCCGGAAACTCAAATCTTTTTATCCCTTTAATCTCAAATCTAACAGGTATATGCTCATTTAGAAAATTAACTGCAAACTCTATATTCCCTATAATTCCTTTATCGACTTCTTTTCTGTCTAAAATATCAGCTCTTTTATTTCCCCTGAAGAGAACACATCTTATTTTTGAAGTGCTTATATATTTTGATGGGTTTTTAGCAAAAAATAAAACACCTGCATTAGTCATCTCATTATCTTTCAATATTTTTAAGTTTCTCAGTATATTTTTTCTGTCTAAAGTGTATGATATTTTTGCTAATTTTAAATAATACTCAAATTTGGAATCATCAAAATCTTCAAAAACAAAATCCTTGCATATCTGCTCATCAAACCTTATTTTTCCTTCCTTAATGCTTAACTCCAATATCTGATCTCTGCTCAATTTCTGTGAATTTGGTCCGATTCTCATATAAAACCCGTCAGAACATTGGTAAAGCTTATTGAATCCTTCTTGAACCTCAATTATCAATATAGAATCAGATTCTTTTAAACTTACGTGTATAAAGGGGTCACAGTTTTTTGCAATATCAGTTATTCTGGATTTCAGCTCATTTGTGATTTTTATGCCATTAACTTCTCCTTCATCATTTACGCCCAAAAATATTCTTCCACCGCTTGCATTTGCAAATGCAACGATTTCTTTGGCAAATTTTTTATCTAGGTTCTCCTTAAATTCAATAAATTGCCCTTCTCCTTCCTGTAAAATCAGATTTATTTCTTTTTTGTTCATTTTTTTATTTTAATAATCTTAATTATCCTTTATTACTTTTTTGGAATTTTCACCGGAAGATTAACGGGAATAAACAAAAGAAATATCTAATAATCAAAGTAAGCCAGACCCCAAGGAAATACATAGAAAGCATATTAAAAGATATAGAGAAAAGAGAGAAATCTCAAAACTAATTTCCTGTGGCAAAGATAATCCCCAACATTACCACTATTTTGCCCAATACCCGCCTGTTTTTCTGCTTCCCTTTCTCTCAATAAGATTTAAATCTTTTAATTCTTTTATCTGCCTTTCAATGGTTTTAATTGGTCTTTTCAATTTTTCTGATGCAATCTTGGATTTAACACTTGGATTATTTTTTATAAATAAGAACAAGGTTTTTAATCCCTCATTTAATCCCTCAGTTAATCCCTCATTTAATCCGCCATTTACTTTTTCTGACCACTTTCTTTTAAAAACCGTAATAAAATGAGTTCCTATTTCCTTGAATTCTGTTTCCGGCTCTTTAGATAATATTAAGCTTATTCCCTTCCCCCACTTTTCAACAAAATGAACCTCATGAAACATTTGGGCAATAAGCTCGTTCCGCCTCTCAGAAACATTCTCTTTCTTAATCTTCTCAATAGTTAACCCGTCATACAACAAACCCGGGTTTCTTATCTCTATCCTATCCTTAAAAATCGCAATATTCACAGAGTCATACTTCCAATAATCCCTATGGCAAAAAGCATTTATTATTGCCTCCCTGAATGCTTCTTTACTAATCTCAGGTACATCCACGCGATACAAGCCATTAAGTCTCATCCCTATATGGATATTTTTTAAGATATAATTCTCAGCATGCCCAATCAAATAGAATAAATCTCCATAAAAATCCTGCATGTCTATTGTTGCTGAGGTATCTTCACTGGCAAATACAGCGCATCTTAATTTTGCATTAGGAAAAAACTTTTCCGGATTTTTGCCAAAAAGAATAACAGCAGCATTCAGAATTTTTTTATTTTTTATTAAACTCATTTTTTTTAAAGATTTCTCAACCCCATCAAACTTCTTATCAGACTTGTTTAAGAATATCTTTAGTTTTTTACTGCTTATATCAATTATATTTGCTTCCTTGCAAATATCTGAATCCCACCTTAATTTATCTTCATTCTTTTCTAAAATTAGTTTCTCAAGCTCTTTTGCAGACATCAATTTGTCTTCATCAGCAACACGCTTATAAGCTCTGCCATAAGCGTAATAGGGGATATTTCCGCCATTGAATTCGACAACAACACAATCATTATTGTTTATTTTTTGTTTTTCTATTTTAGGGTAAACCTTTGGTTCTATATGGTCTGAAATTGCTTTTGAAACATTCCTTAATGTTTTCTCTGTAATATCCTGACCTGTTACCTTGCCATTATTCTTCACACCAAATATTAATTTTCCTTCCTTATGCTTGTTTAGAATTGCAGCTATTGAAATAATTGCCTCTTTTAATTCAGAAGTGCTTTTTTTGAGTTCTAAGGTTTCATTTTCTTCCATACATAATCTCTATTATAACACAGAACAATTATTAAAAAATGTTTTGGAATTTTTATCGGAAGATTAACGGGAATAAACAAAAAATAACCAAGGAAATACATAATGAGCATTCTTAAAGAAATAAAAGAAAGGGAACAAAAACAATAGTTTTAAATAAATTAATATGAATTAGCCTAATAAAATGAACCTCCTCGGACTGAAGTCCGAGGTATCTAGGCAAAGGAAGTAACTTTCCTTTGCGGCACAAAATTCCAAGCACCTTGCGATTGGGCGATGTAATTTTGTATTACATCTGCAGTAACATTTCCAACAGAGCGGAAGAATTTGCCAGGACTCCAGAAGTGCCCTTTGCGGAAATGCCTTCGCAACCAGGGATGTTTGCGAAAAAGTTTATAAGAAGAAATTCCCTTAAACAACTGCAATGCCTTGGAAACGCAGATTGTTGGAGAAATCTCAACAAAAAGGTGTATGTGATCAGGCATTACCTGAAGCTCATAAATTTCAAATTTATATTGCTGGGCAATTTCGCGAAGAAATTGCTCGCAGTCCTTGCGGACTAAATCAAACTTGAAAGGGTCTTTGGCATACTTTGGTTTCCAAACCAAGTGGTATGCATTTTGACCGACGCCATGGTTGAAATTGTTTAAACCTTTCATTTTCGTTGCCTCCGCGCAACGAAAATTTACAGCTCACGCTAAACAAGTTGAAAGTTTGAGTGCGCGCGCCAAATTCGTTGCGCACTCATTCATAATCAAAAACAGTAGAAAAATGTTATGGAGGTACAAGCTACCATTGGGCTAAAGCCCAAGGTATCCTTTAAATGTAATGAGCAAAGAAATGTATAGTTTCTCGGTTGAAGAATATATGGCTAAAGATAGATTCGATAAGATAAAAAAACTTGCAAAAACAAATGAAACCCCTTTTCTTGTAATTAATCTCAAAATAGTCAAAGAAAAGTATGAAGAACTAAAAGCAAATATGCCTTTTGCTAAAATATATTATGCTATAAAAGCAAATCCTGCTAATGAAATTATTAAGCTCCTTTTTGAACTTGGCTCAAATTTTGATGTTGCATCAATTTATGAACTTGACCAGGTTTTAGGATTGGGAGTGCCTGTTGACAGAATAAGTTTTGGCAACACCATTAAGAAAGAAAAAGACATAAAATATGCTTTTGATAAAGGAATTCGTTTATTTGTAACAGATTCATCAAGTGACCTGGAAAAAATCTCCAGACAAGCAAAGGGTTCAAAAGTATTTTTTAGGCTTATAACAGAAGGAAGTGGCGCTGATTGGCCTTTATCAAAGAAGTTTGGTGCACACCCAGATAAAATATATCAGTTAATACTTCAGTCAAAAAACCTTGATCTTGAGCCATATGGGCTTTCATTTCATGTTGGTAGCCAACAAAGAGATATTGGCCAATGGGATGAGTCAATAGCTCAATGCAAATACTTATTTGAAGCTGTTAAGGAACAAGGAATAAAACTTAAAATGATTAATATGGGAGGGGGATTTCCAGGGAAATATAAAAACCCTGCATATGACTTACCAGTTTATACAAAAGAAATTACAAGATTTTTGAATGAAGATTTCCCTGAAGGTTTGCCTGAAATAATCATAGAACCCGGACGGTCAATTGTTGCAGATGCAGGGGTTATTGTTTCTGAAATAGTGCTCATATCAAAAACATCGTATTTGAGCCCATACAAATGGGTTTATTTGGATATAGGAAAATTCAGCGGACTTATTGAAACATTGGATGAATCAATAAAATATCCTATTTATATTGAGAAATCTGGAACGGTGTCTGAAGTTATTCTTGCAGGTCCAACTTGTGACAGCCAGGATATTTTATATGAGCATTTTAAATATAAATTTCCTGTAAAAATTAAAGATGGAGATAAAGTGTATATATTCACAACAGGTGCATACACACAAGCGTATTCTTCAATATGTTTTAATGGATTCCCCCCATTAAAGATGATTATTATAGAATAAAAAATTATTATTAAAGGATTTTTTTGCTGTTTCATTCTGTTCTTTTGCATAAACATTTGCTAGTTTTCTCAACCTAAAAAGTTCTAAATATCTTTTGGTGGCTTAACCATTATCCTTATAGGTATAGTTTTCAATCACTAAATGACCTTTTTTCAGTTATCAAACACACCATGTTATGGTTGCAAGTAAAAAACACAAATTATTTATATTAACTATCCTAAGATATATATACTATTCAAATATATGGGGTGAAAAAAATGAGGAAAATAGATTTTGGAGGAATAGCTTTTATTATAGGCATGGTGTTGGCAATATTGATTGCTCTGTTTGGAACAACAGCAACTTGGCCAATTTGGGTTCTGGCAGTACTTGGACTTATTGTAGGATTGCTGAATGTAACAGGAAGAGAATCAGGAAAGTTCTTGCTTGCAACAATTGCTTTTATGGTTACGTTTAACGCTCTAAGTAGAGTATTTGAACCGATGGGTGTTATAGGAGCATTCTTGAATAGCTTCTTTGGACTGCTAATAGTTTTCGTAGCTCCTGCTGCAGCAATTGTGGCAATAAGCTCGCTTATAGCAATAACAAGGAAATAAGTTTTTATTTCTTTTATTTTTTTAAATTTTTTTGATTTCTTCTTTCTAAAATATTTCAATAGTTATTGCAATTATTAATTCAAAAAAAGGATAATTACAATCCATTAATTTCAGAAACTTAAAACCAGAATATTTCCAAAATGTTTTTATACCGGTATATTAATTTAAAAAAAAGTGATAGTTAAATGAGAAAGCCAAGACTGACTTATGACCAATTAATAAAGCAGCACCTTAAAATCCTGAAGAACCTTCAGTATAAGTCTGGATTATTTGCAGCATCAAAAAAAGATATTGACACAGGATATGAAAAATCATGGCTCAGGGATAATTTTTATGAGTGCCTTGCGTTTGACGTAATAGGTGATGGGGATACTGTTGAAAAAACATATAAATCTCTTTTGGATGTTTTTCTTAAGCATGAGTATAAGATTGATTATGCGATAAGAAAAAAACCAGAGCAAAAACATGAATATATCCATGCAAGATACCATCCTGAAACATTTGACGAATTCTGGGAGGACTGGGGCAACAAGCAGAATGACACTATAGGGGCAATACTCTTTAATATAGGGAGGTTTGAAGAGCGTTATAAAAGAAAGATACTAAAAGACGAAGCCCATATAAGAATTGTGAACAAGCTGGTGAAGTATCTTGAAAGCATTCAATACTGGTGCGATAAAGACAGCGGCATGTGGGAAGAAGATGAAGAAGTGCATGCATCATCTGTCGGAGCATGTGTTGCTGGTTTAAGGGAAATAAAAAAAATCCCTGAGATAGATGTTCCCATTGAGCTGATAGACAAAGGAAATGAAACATTAAATTATCTTCTTCCACGTGAATCAGAAAAAAAATTTGTTGATTTGGCGCTTTTGTCATTGATATTTCCATACAATGTTGTAAGCAAAAGGCAAAGAGACCAGATACTAAAAAATGTTGAATATCTCCTTCTAAGGAAAAAAGGTGTTATAAGATACAAAAATGACCATTATTACAACAAAAATCCAGATGGATACAGCGAGGAAGCAGAGTGGACATTTGGATTAAGCTGGCTTGCAATCATATATGAGCAGATGGGAAAAAAGACAAAAGCCAAAAAGTTCATAAACATGACCCTTAAAACAATAACAGAGGAAGGGCTTCCAGAGCTTTATTTTTCCAATTCAGATGTCCATAACCAAAACAATCCTCTTGGCTGGTCAGAATCATTGTTTATTGTTTCCCTGCATGATATGAATGAGAAATTCATAAAAACCTGAAATCTTTGCGGAATTTATTTGGTTTACTTTATTAACAAGCTAAGTATATTTTTTATATGGAAGAAAAAACCTTGTTAAAGTTGGCCTTAATATGCTCATTAGTTGGAATAATTGCCTTGTTCTTTATCTCTGAAAGAATAGAGATTAAGGAAAAGAATATTAATGAAATAAATAAGGATAATATTGGAGAAGATGTAAGGATTAAAGGGATTGTAAGCAGATCAACTGATAATGGCAAGATTATTTTGCTGGATATAGTACAGCCAGAAACAATAACAATAGTTTTGTTCAAGGATACTGATTTCAATATAAGCACCGGAACAAAAGTAGAGATAATTGGCGAGATAGATGAATTTAATGGAAAGATGGAGATTATAGGTAATGAGGTTAATATTTTAAGTTAAGATTTCTCTTTTTCCTCAACAAGTTTCTTTGCCCTTTCAAGCATTTCTTTTTTAAGGCCAATAAAAACACCACCAGGCTTGCCAGCGCAATATGTTGCTTCTTTATCCTTTATAATTTTATTCAGCTCATCACTTTCAATGTCAATGTGCATTATCCTTGAGTTTGTCAACGGGTCTTTTTTGTGAATATAGACCTTTACATTCTTTATCTCAATTTTGCTTTTAGCAGGACCGCTCATAAAAACACCTTTTATTTTGAGATGTTAAGCATCACCATAATGATTTATCTGTTCCTATTTTATTTCCTTTTCCAATTTTTTTAATGTGGTGTCAAGGGCAACAAAAAGGTTTTTGTCTTTTGCATTTGCTGGTGTCTCTTTTCCGCCAACAATGAGTTTTGCATTTATTTCAAGTTCATTTCCCTGTCCAGTTAGTTCAAGAACAAGGTTTTCAAAATCCTTTAAGCTGTCAGAGAATTTTCTGGCATAAGAGCCTACTATCTTCTTAAGAATTATCATTGAACCGCCATCCAGCTCTGAAAATCCTATAAGCTCTATATTGCCACCCAGTTTAATGGTTTCTGCCATGGCTGCATCACCCCTAAGGTTGATTATGGTTTTATGTATATAAATAGTTTTCGAAATATGAATATACATTTTAGTATACTAATATATTTTTATTAATAGAGCTGTAGATGTTATTAATATATTAATATAATAAATAGTATATTAATATATTTTTATTAACAAAATTTTAGATAATATTAATATATTAGTATATTTAATAGTATATCAATATACTTTATTAAGAAAAAAATTAAATATATTTTATATATTATTATACAAAATAGTATATTAATTTAGTTTAGTCTACTAAAGAGACTTCTATTCTTTCCTTACCAGCTCCTATATTGTTTCTTTTGAGCTTTATCTGGCCAATCTCCTTAGTGTTTCTTACATGAGTTCCGCCACAGGGCATCAGCCATTTTCCGCATTCCCACAATCTCCTTGTTGGATCTTTCTCATCCTTAAATGTCTTTATGTTAATTCCCTGGTTTATTACTTCCATTGTCTTTTCCTGTATCTCAGGAAGCAGCTGGCTTACTGATTCATTGTAGGCAAAATCCAGGCGTGCCTTGTCTATGCTAATGTTAGAGCCTATAACCTTTTGTTGGCCTGCTTTTTCAATAAAAAAGTAATAAACAATGTGTGCTGCTGAATGCAGTTTCATTATATTATACCTGTAATCCCAGTCAATCTTAACCTTTACATTATCTCCAACTTCAAAATCAGGCTCTTTTTCAAGAATGTAATAAATCTCATCCTCATTTTGCTTTACTGCTTCCAGAACATTTATGTTGTTTATTGTTCCTTTGTCAGATGCCTGGCCTCCTGAGAAAGCAAAAAATACTGTCTGGTCAAGCCAGACCTTATTACTTTCAATAGCTGTAACCTTTGCATAACATTCCTTCATATAGGGATCCTGCCAGAAAAGTTTTATTACCATTTTATTAATTAAAAAAATTAACAAAACTATTTAAACCTTACTTTTTAAAGGTAAAACTAATAGCAATTTTGTACATATTAGTTATAATCAATGTGCAAACAAAAGATTTAGTATTTTATATGGACTTAGCTTGTTTCCATAATATAATAAAAAATTTCTTTATCATTTTTGCAAGATCTGGATTTTCTATAATAACAAAAATCCTTCCATAAACCCTGTCATTTACCTCTATTCTAAATCTTCTTTCATCTATTACTTCAAGGCTAAAACCTTTAAGTCCTTTCAAGATTTTAACCTTTTGTCCAGCCTCGACCTTTTTTCTTACCTTTTCCCAAACCTCTTTTGTTTGTGGGTTCTCAATGAATTGAAATTTTATTCCCATTTGTATAGATTCTTTAGAAAGCCTTAAAACTCTTGGAGCAACTCCTGTTGTTACATCCGGGCTTACTATGCCAATTACTTCTTTTTTAGTTTCCAAAACCCCCCTAATGCGTTCTTCTTCTATATTCTCTTTTCCCCTGACTATCCAAATAGAGGGCTTTGTAGCCTCAGCTATTTCTTTAAAGAGAATGTCTAGTTGATGACTTTTCTCTTCTGTTTCTTTTTTTAATTCATCAAACTCGTCTGTCTTTTTCTTTAAGGCTCTCTTTAATGCAAGCCCTGGTTCTGTGGGGGCAAATGATTTTGGCTTTCCTAAAATTACTTTTACAAAACCCTTTAACTCTAGCTGGTATAATATATCATAAATTCTGCCAAAAGGTACACCAGATCTTTTCGCAATATCTACAGCTCCCTGTGTTCCATGCCTAAGGAGAGTTAAGTAAGTAGCAGTCTCATATTGCGTAAGTCCGAGTTTTGAAAGCAATTTTTCCATATACAACCACTTAAGGTTGTGCAAAGTTTATTTAAACTTTGTGTTTTTAACTATAAAGTAATCAAAATGACAAAACAAATCAAATATATTGGTATAATAGGAGGTATAAAAAATGGAAAAACAAATCCAATATTTTGGTATCGGTGAAAAAAGTTTTGATATTGCAGATTATATCGCGGGTGCAAGTACAGCTTTGTTACATTTTACAAATATAAATTTAATCGAATCAAGTTCTACGGGTCCATGCAGTTTGGTTGAAATAATAGAAAAGGATGAAATTCCGGAGGGTATTAGAAAGAAGATAGAAGCAGCAGTGAAAGATTGTGGGTTTAAACCAAATCATATTATAGAAGTGATTTTTAATGAGGAAAATGAAGAAAAAATCAAAGGATTCCTAAGTATGTCTCATGCTTATTATAACTTGTGGAATATTTTTGTTACATTTGACAAAGAAAAACAAAAGAAGAGAGAAAAAAGAAGTCAGATTGAAGATGATATCCAATCTTATGTCGAAAAAAGAATTGGAGAGATTTATCTAAAATGTCGTGATGTGTTTGGCGTTTTAAATGTTATTGGAATGGATTTTGGAGCTAGAAATTATGAGACTTATCTTTATAGTGGTAAACCACCAAGATGGTTTAGAGAAAGCGGGGATTATAAGACAAAATGGGAAAATCAGATTAATGAACTTTATTGGATTTTTCCTAAAATTTTAGCAAAGAGAATATCAAACAGGGAAGAATATAAAGAATTTAAATTAGAGAATAATAATGTTGAAAATAAAATTAAGGAATGGATTGAAGAAACAGTCTATGATGAATATAAAAAACCCTTTAATAAGATCATAGTTGACTATAAAAAATTATTAAGCGAATTAAATAATACATTTAAGGAAGCATTCGATTTTGTAGGGAAGAAATACAAAAATAATTAAAATGCTTAGAAAATAAAAATTTGTTTAATTACCTTTAAATTATCTTTATTAATGCTAAAAGATTAAACAAGATATTTAAAGAAAGACCAATTTTTTAGTTTTATGGCAAAAATATTCATTGAGACATTTGGATGCTCTGCAAACTATAACAATTCAGAGATAATGGCAGGGCTTTTGATTGAGGCTGGTCATAAGATTATAAAAAAAGCAGAAAACTCTGATTTGATTATAGTCAATACATGCACTGTAAAATTGCCGACTGAAAATAAAGTGAAAAAAAGCATAAAAAATTTCTTAAATATAAACAAAAAAATAATCATAGCTGGATGCATGCCTGAAGTCCAGAAAGATTTATTGAAAGCTATTGCACCCTATGCTTCTTTGGTTGGAGTTCACCATACAAAAGAAATTGTGAGTGCAGTTGAAAAAACAATTAAAGGCAATTTGATTGATTTAACCGGAAAAAGAAATGAAACAAAGCTAAACCTTCCTGAATTAAGAAAAAACAAAGTAATTCAGATAGTTCAGATATCAGAAGGGTGTAATGGAAAATGCACCTACTGTATTGTAAGACTCGCAAAAGGAAAATTATTTTCTTATCCAGAAGATGAAATTATAAAGCAGGTTAAGTCAGCTGTTAAATCTGGCTGCAAGGAAATCTGGCTTACATCCCAAGATACTGCTGCCTATGGGCAGGACATTAAAACAAATTTTGTTTCATTACTAAAAAAAATAATAAATGTTAAAGGGGATTTTAAAGTAAGGATTGGAATGATGGATCCGAACAACCTAGTTTTAATTTTAGATGATTTAATTAGTTTAATGAAATCAGATAAAATCTTCAATTTTCTTCACATCCCTGTTCAGTCTGGAAATGATGAAATACTTAAAGCAATGAATCGGCTTTACACTGCAGATGAATTAAAAATAATAATAGCAAAACTAATAAAAGAAATTCCTGAGATTACAATAAGCACAGATATGATATGCGGCTTTCCAGGTGAGACAGAAGAGCAATTTGCTGATTCTATAAAATTAATAAAAGAAATAAAGCCAGATGTTTTGAATATTTCGAGATTTTGGCCTAGGCCAGGAACAAAAGCCGCTTTAATGGAAAATCAAGTGCATGGCAGTATAAAAAGAGAAAGAAGCCAGCTTATTACAAAAGAATTCAACAAGATATGCACTGATAAAAACAAAAAATGGCTCAGCTGGGAAGGAGAGATTTTAGTGGATGAAATCGGCCAAGAAGGCTCATTCATCGGCAGAAATTATTGCTATAAGCCGGTTGTAATTAAATCAAAAGAGAATCTCCTCGGTAAAAAGGCCAATGTAAAAGTAATCAAAACAACTAATCATACTTTAAGAGGAAAAATAATTTAATCATATAGTTTCTGAATTATCATACTTTCTCATATAAAACAAAAGGTTTAAATATAATCTTAGTTTTGAAAAAAACATGAAAGAAAGAGTAACACTAACACTTGACTCTAATATTTTAAAAAAGATTGATTCTGGAGTGAATGGTTTCAAGATTAAAAACAGGTCTCATGCAGTAGAGCTTCTTATAATGAAAGCACTCGGTGCAAATGTTCCAAGAAAAGCTGTTATACTTGCAGGTGGAAAGGGAACAAGATTAAGGCCAATAACCTATGAAATACCAAAAGCATTGATACCAGTGCATGGAAAAACACTTACAGAACATTTGTTTGACCTGTTCAAGAAATATGATATAAAGGATATTATAATGGCAGTTGGCCATATGAAGGAAAAGATTGAGGAACATTTTGCTGATGGCTCTAGATTTGGAATAAAGCTAAACTATATAGAAGAAAATGAGCCTTTAGGCACAGCAGGGCCATTAAAGCTGGGAAAAAATATGCTTACTGAATCATTTATTGTTTCAAATGGAGATGAATTAAAAGATATTAATATAGAAGAAATGTATCAGTTACATAAGGAAAGCAATGCACTTGCAACAATTGCACTGACAACTGTTGAGGACCCAAGCAAGTATGGTGTTGCAAGGCTTTCTGGCTCAAAAATTCTTGAGTTTGTTGAAAAGCCTAAGAAAGAGGAAGCGCCTTCTAAACTTATAAATTCAGGATTTTATATAATGGAGCCAGAGGTCATTGATTTAATACCAAAAGGCTTTGCAATGCTTGAAAAAGATGTTTTTCCAAAACTAGCAAAAATGGGAAAGCTTTTTGGATATCCATTTAGTGGCCAGTGGTTTGATACAGGCAACATTGAAAGATACGAAAAAGCACTAAAAGAATGGAAGGATATAAAGTAATTTATTCTCAATATAAAAGGATGATAATATGAGCATATTCAAGGCATATGATGTAAGGGGAATTTATCCAGAACAATTAAATGAAAAGATAGCTTATAAGATTGGCAGGGCTTTTGTTGAGTTCTTAAAATGCAAAAATGTTGTTATTGGAAGAGATATGAGGCTAAGCTCTGGTTCATTGTTCAAAGCATTAGCAAAAGGAGTAACAGACCAGGGAGCTGATGTTATTGAAATTGGTCTCTCAGCTACACCAATGCTCTATTTTAGTGTTGCAAACTATGGCTTTGATTCTGGTCTTATGGTAACTGCATCACATAACCCAAAAGAATGGAATGGCATTAAATTTACAAGGGAAAAGGCAATACCAATAAGCGAGGCTACAGGAATAAAAGAAATAGAAAAATTAGTTGAAAAGAATGATTTTGAAGAACATAAAAAAGGGAGAATAATAAAAAAAGATGTTCTTAAAAATTATGTTGATTTTGTCTTAAGTTTTGTTGATGTTAGAAAAATAAAACCCTTAAAAGTTGTCATGGATGCATCAAATGGTATGGCTGGAATGATAGCTCCAAAAGTTTTTGAAAAAACAGGAATAGATATTATCCCAATGTATTTTGAGCTTGATGGCTCTTTTCCAAACCACCAGTCCAATCCATTGATTTTGGAGAATAGGCAGGATATTATGAAAAAGGTTGTTGAAGAAAAAGCTGATTTAGGCATAGCATGGGATGGTGATGCTGATAGATGCTTTTTTATTGATGAAAAAGGAAGATTTTTGCAGGGTGATTTCATAACAGGGCTTTTGGCAGAAAACATGCTAAAAAAGCATCCAAATTCAATGATTCTTTATGATTTAAGGGCAAGCTGGTTTGTAAAGGATATAATAAAAAAAAATAATGGGAAATCAAGAATGTGCAGGGTTGGCCACTCATTTTTCAAGCAGTACATGAGGGATGAAAATGCTGTTTTTGCAGGTGAGGTGACTGGCCACTATTATTATAAATATAAGGATTTTTACACAGACAATGGGATGATTCCTGCTCTTCAAATGATGGAGCTTATATCAGAAAAAAGCAAGCCTTTTTCTGAAATACTCAAAATAGCTGATAAATATTTTATAAGCGGAGAAATAAACTCAGATGTTTATGACAAAGAAGCTGTTATGAAAAAATTAGAGCAGGAATTCAGCGATGGAAAAATTTCTCATATGGATGGGATATCAGTTGATTATGATGACTGGCATTTCAATGTTCGGCCATCCAACACAGAGCCATTATTGAGGCTTAACCTAGAGGCCAAGACAAAAGAGAAAATGGAAGAGATGCGCGATAAGGTATTACATATTATAAAAGGCTAAATTTACAATAAAGTGCATGCTCCATAATCATTTAACATCTTAGCAAATTCAAGGTAGATATTATCTGGCGACCAGTCACTATATTTATCATTTTTCCTTAAGTCAGCAATTATTCTTTCTAATTCCTTGGTTTCAGCTGACTGAACCTTTTGTTTAAGATTCTTTTTTCCTATTGTTTTGTTTAGTTTTTTATCAAGATTTAGATCTTTTTGATTAAACCTGAAAACAGGAAACTTCTTAACGTTATTAAAATATCTTGGATTATCCTTAAACTCTGTATCATTGTTTGTGCTTCCTCTCCACTTGACCCTATAAATCCACTGGAAGACATTTTTATATGGTTTACTAACATTGTTTACATTATATATTTCACTAGAATTAAAATCATGAAGTATTTCATAGAAAATATAGGGTATTACCAACTCAGAAATAGACTTATCTGCGATTTTTTCATATAGGTTGGGGTTGAAATTATAAACAATTTCATCAAACACATCTGATATTATTAACTTAGAAATAGGCTTATTTACAATTTTTTCATATAGCTTAGGTTTAAACTTATGGATGTTAAAATTTGCAGCGCTATAACCTATTATTGCTCCAAGGTTAAAAAATTTTGAAAGCTCTCTAAGAGGAGCCCTAGAAAAACCATTATAAGCAGATCTAATAAGATATTCATCTGGAAATGCTTCTTTAATGAATTTACCTGTTATATTTGCCATGCATATTAAGTTTAATCTGGACTATTTAAATCTTTTGGTTTTTTAACTACTAATAAGTAAATAATTATTAATTGTTATCCTTACTTTATGAAACTACTAGTTAGTAGTATCTAATAGAAAGATTTAAATATAAGTTAGAATATCTAAGATTAATATTAAGTTTAATAAATATAAATTTTACAGGTGAACATAAATGGGAATTTTCAATTTTTTCAAAAACAAGTATATAGAATTTGAAAAAGTAGGGGAAGATATTCAATATTTTGGTCCCGATGGTAGTATAATACCAGGGGATAGTATAGAAATAACATATAAGCCAAAACTAGGACTTAGATTTTTATTTCCAGAAATTAAAGAACAAGTCTACTTCTGGGAAGGAAAATACACATATTTAAACGACTATTTAAAGTTAAAAGATATAGAAGGTAACAAAATTTGTGGGGAATGCCTGGAAAAAATCTTAATACTTAATAAAAGTGAGATTTCATTCTCAAGAAGGGCAGTAACAAAGGGTGGAAAACTGTCCCCACCAAAAGGCGAAATAAAAAAGGTTAGTTTGGATAAAATATTATATCTAAGGAAACTATCTGATTATGCTGTAACACCTTCTGAAACAGTTTAAGGCATTTATATTTAAAAAAACCAAAGTTTTATATATAATAGATTTATCCTCTCTTGTTGGAGAAAAGGAAAGACGAAGGCAAAAAAGAATTGTTTTCTCTATGAAAAATTTATTGGGGCGATGCGTATTGGCAAAGAAAATTAAACCTGTTCTGCCAAGTTTAAGAGAGAAAAAAAGATATTTGGTATTTGAGATTATCTCTAAAAAGGACATAAAATCTTTTTCAGAAGTTTCAAGCCTTATTTGGCAGTCTTCACTTAGCTTTTTAGGTGAGATTGAGACAGCAAAAGCAGGGATTTGGGTTTTGCCAGACAAATGGAACCAAAAAAAACAAATGGGCATGATAAAAGTAAACAATAAATATGTTGATAAGCTAAAAACAGTATTAGCACTAATAAAAAGTTTTAAAAAACAGCAGATATTTGTAAAAAGTGTTGGTGTTTCAGGAATGATAAACAAGGCAGATAAAAAATATCTTGCTATGTAATAATAAATAAATATGGGGTGTTAAAATGGAACAAATGCAGCATCAAATGATGGGTTATGACAGGTCAATCGCAATGTTCAGCCCAGACGGCAGACTATTGCAGGTTGAGTATGCAAAGAAAACAGTCAGGCAGGGCTCAACTGCTGTTGGAATTGTATGCAAGGATGGTATTTTACTGGTTACAGATAAAAGAATAGTTGATCCATTGGTTGTGTCAGATGCAATAGAAAAAATATTCAAGGTTGACGAGCACATTGTGGCAACAGCTGCCGGAATATTGTCTGATGCAAGAGTGCTGATTGAGATGGCACAGCTAAAGGCACAGCAGCATAAGGTAACTTATGACAGCCCAATAGACACATTAACTGTTGTAAAGGACATCTGCAACCTAAAGCAGATATGCACGCAGCAGGCAGGGCTAAGGCCTTTTGGCGTTTCAATTCTTGTAGCAGGCATTGACAATGGAACCCCAAAGCTTTTTGAGACAGACCCAACAGGAATTTTCTTCCAGTACAAGGCAACAGCTATTGGTGAGAAAGAGCCGGAAATAGAAGAAATATTGCATAAAAAATATAAAGATTCAATAACCATTGATGAAGCATTTAAGCTTATAGTTTCTACTTTTTGCAAGGTTTTGGGCAAGGAATTTAATGCAAGCAGAATAGATACTGCTTATATAAAAACAGATGAAAAAAAATTCAGGAAGATGACAACAGATCAGATAGAAAAAATATTTAATGAATATAAATCAAAGAAATAAGGTGTTTTTAAAATGGCTCAAGGACAACAAACATATGACAGGGAAAGATTCTCAATTAATCTTGCAAAATTAAAAAAAGGAGGGGAGAACTTTGAAGTTGTCATAAATTCAGATAATGCAATAGCATTCAAGCAGGGAAAAGATATAGCCATAGAAGATGTAATCACAAATGAAAAGATATTTAGTGATGCAAAAAATGGATTGCTTGCATCTGAAAAATTAATGCAGCAGTTATTTAACACAATAGATGTCAAGGAAGTTGCAAAAATCATAATAAAAGAGGGTGAGATACAGCTAACAGCGGAGTACAAGCAAAAGTTAAGAGATGAAAAGAAAAAGAGAATAGTTAATTTTATACATACAAATGGGGTTGACCCTAGAACAAGTCTTCCACATCCAATAACAAGAATAGAGAATGCATTTGAAGAGGCAAAAATACATATTGATGAATTTAAACCGCAGGAAAAGCAAATAGATGAAATATTAAAAAAATTAAGGGTAATTTTGCCAATAAAGTTTGAGATTGACGAGATTGAAATAAAAATTCCTGCAACTCATGCTGCAAAAATGTATTCTGTGGTTAAGAGTTTTGCAAAAATTCTTAAAGACGAATGGCTTAATGATGGCTCATGGAAATGTATTGTTGAAATGCCTGCTGGTTTAAAACAGGATTTCTTTGATAAATTAAACAGTATGACTCATGGTGAGATTGAAACAAAAATATTAAAGACAAAATAAACAATAAGGTGAAAAAATGGGAAAATTATTAGTAGAAGACAAAACAATAGTAACCCCTGGTGAAGAGCTTGCAGAAGGAATGGACTTCCTGCCTGCTGAGGGAACATTCAGGGACAAAGATAAAATAATATCTTCAGGACTTGGATTAGTGAATATCAATGGAAGAGTTATAAAAACAATTCCAGTTGCTGGGAGATATGCTCCAAAAAAAGGAGATGTAATCATTGCAAAGGTTACAAACATATTAATGAGTGGCTGGATCCTTGATATAGATTCTGCTTATTCTGCAGTGCTTTCAGTTAAAGAAGCCAAGGATTTTATAAGAAGAGATGCAGATTTAACCAAATATTATAATATTGGTGATTATATTGTTACAGATGTAGTAATGGTTACGTCACAGAGACTGGTTGATGCATCAATGAAAGGCCCTGGAATGAGAAAGCTTATTGGAGGAAGAATCATAAAAGTTAATACCCATAAAGTTCCAAGGATTATAGGAAAAAAGGGCTCAATGGTTAGCATGATAAAAAATGCAACAGGTTGCAACATACTTGTTGGACAGAACGGCCTGGTATGGATTAATGGCTCACCTGAAAATGAGATTATTGTTGTTAAAACAATAAAAAAGATAGAGCAAGAAGCCCATATAGGGGGTTTGACTGACAGGATTAAAACATTTTTAGAGAAAGAAACCAATAAAAAAATTAATATTGAAAAGGTGGAATAAATGAGTTACACTAAAAGAAATGATGGAAGAAAATTTGATGAAACAAGGGCTATTGAGGCAAAAGCAGGTGTTATAAAAAGGGCTGATGGCTCTGCTTACTTTAAGATAGGAAAAACTGTAGCATATGCTGCTGTTTATGGTCCAAGGGAAATACATCCAAAATTCCTGCAAAATCCAAAAAATGGAAAATTAAGATGTTTCTATAATATGATGCCTTTTTCTTCAATTGGGGAAAGGGTAAGGCCTGGCGCAAACAGGCGTGCAAAGGAAATAGCAATGGTAACAGAAAAGGCACTATTGCCTGTTGTGGACATTAGTAAGTCTCCAAATTCAGTGATTGATGTGTTCATTGAATTACCACAAACAGATGCCGGAACAAGATGTGCAGGGATATGCGCAGCATCAATGGCCCTGGCAGATGCTGGAATTTCAATGAATGGAATGGTAGCAGCAGTTTCGATTGGCAGAGTTGATGACAAGCTTGTTGTTGACCTTGACTATAGTGAGGAAAGCTATGAAGACGGAACAGTAGCAGACATCCCAATTGCTGTAGTTTCAAGAACCGAAGAAATATCCCTATTACAGATGGATGGAGAGCTTTCAAGAGATGACTTAAAAAAAGCTATTGAAATGGCAAAAAAAGCCTGCAGCAAAATAGATAAGATACAAAGAGATGCTTTGAAAAAGAAATATGAGGTTAAAAATGGATAAGGAACAAACTAATCATATTCTAAATTTTCTTGAAAAAGGAATAAGATTTGATGGAAGAAAATTAGATGAATACAGGCAAATAAAGGTTGAAAAGGGATTCTCAGAAAATGCTGAGGGTTCTGCAAGAGTGACTATTGGAGATACAATAGTTTTTGCTGGTGTTAAATTAAGTGTTGGGGAACCATATCCTGACACACCCAATGAAGGAACAATGATGATTAATGCAGAACTTATGCCTTTATCAAATCCTGATTTTGAGCCAGGTCCGCCAGCAATACAGGCTATAGAGCTTGCAAGGGTTGTTGATAGGGGTATTAGGGAATCAGGCACTATTGATACAAAAAAACTCTGTATCAAGAAAGAGGAGAAGGTATGGTCTATCCTAATAGATATATGCACTGTCAATGATGATGGAAACCTTTTTGATGCATCTGCGCTTGCAGTTCTAGCTGCATTGCAGGACACAAAGATGCCTTCATATAATGGCAAGATCGTTGATTATAAGAAGAAGACAAAGGACACCTTGCCCTTAAACCTAAAAAAGATTCCTACAAGCTGCACAGTAAGCAAGATAGGAAATCATTTTATTGTAGACCCAGTTCATGAAGAAGAAGAAAAAGTTGAAGCAAGATTAACAGTTGAAGTTGAGGAGGACGGCACTTTATGTGCTTTACAGAAGGGCGGTGATAAACCACTTACGGCAGAAGATATTGATAATATGGTAGGTATTGGAATAGAAAAATCAAAAGAATTAAGAAAATTTTTGTAGGTGAAAATTATGACTGCTAAGGAATCAAATGAAGAAATACAATACACAAAGTATGAAAGAGCCAGGATGATTGGCGGAAGAGCATTGCAGATTGCAATGGGAGCTCCATTCCTCATAAAGCTTAGCAAAGAGGATCTTGAAAATATTCACTTTAATCCTATTGAGATAGCTAAACTGGAGTTTGAGAAAGGTATTTTGCCTATCACTGTCAAGAGGCCTCTGCCTGAAAAGAAAAAATAGTTCTTTTTTGTTTTAATTTGGGTACTTATCTGAACTCTTTGCCAAAAACTCATTTTCTATCTTATAGTAGTAACTAAACCAAAAGATTTATATACTAATTCTAATTTGTTTATAGAAATAACATATCACTCTATATATTTTATAGAGGTATGGAGGTTATAAAAATGTACGAAGGAAACAAAGGAAATGTCCAAATTAAAATTGAGCCTGGAACTTTGGAAAAATATGAGATAGTTAAATCAGAGTTTAACGTTAAGAAAAACGCAAAACTTAGTATTGATCTTAAAGTACCATATGTAATTAAGGTATCAGGAACTAAAGACGGAATTGCAACATACAACTTGAACAAAGAAGGAACATTTGCAAATAATACTGCACAAGTCAGCAAAGTAGGTTTTTTTAGTGCACTTAAAGCACTGATTGATGCATATGCACACAAAACCATAGATGGAGGAATAACAAGAAAAAACGTTGATGAAATAGGAAAAGGCGTTGATAACTACAATAATATGGTTGAAAATCTTGATAAAGTTAAAGGAAAAACAGTAGTCATGCTTGACAGAAAAACAGAAATTGGAATAGACGATCTTTCAGACGAAGAAAAATCTAAGTTAGAACTTATCGTGAAATAAAGATAGTTCTTTTTTTTAATTTTTAAATATAGGAAAGAAGATAGAGTTTTTAAGAATGAAAAAAGAGATAGAAATCTATAATGGGAGTATTGAAGAGAAAACAACAAAGGAAGTAAGATATATTGCTAAATGTCCTTCGATTGAAGGTAAAATAGAACAGCCAGTTAAGTACATAATATCAGGAGTACATAACGATAACCTTCATGTAAAAGGAGGAAACGGAGAACAAGTAGACATAAGTGGTAAGTTATCATATAAGTTTTCATATTCAACACCATATTTCTTTGAGAAGCTTAAACTTATATTTTCGCTTGTAACCCATCTTTTTGACCAAAAGTATTGGAGTACTAATGTATGCAAGCTTAACTATATAAAACCAGAGCAGATTAAAAAAGTCAGAGAAAAAGTTAATGAATACAATGCAATGGTTATGGAATATGCAAAGATTGATGGCAAAGAGATAACAGAGGAAAAAGTAGAAGTAATTGAGGCAACACCTGAAAACCTAGCCATGCTAATCCAGAAAATAGAAGAAAACAAAGCACAAAAGCAAAAAACTGATTAAGCTTTTTCTTTTTTGATATAAAACGAAATCTTTAAATACCTAAAAGAAAGCTGTTTTATTAATGGATAAAGGTATTCAGGAAGCAAAAAAAGAGGTTGAGAGAGATAATTTTTCTGATGAAATAAAACTTCAATTGGAAGAAAAAGGTCATCTTACTTCTGATATTGAAAATGCAATTAGTACTTATTCCAAAAAAGTAAAATTTAATAAAAGAAGCTTTGAGTCAAAAGAAGTTAAAAGGATTTTCTGGAAAGAATTATTTGACAGGATTGGCTATGGATTCAGCTCCCAGCAGTTCATAAATATACTCTTTTTCCAGACAGGTGCATCTTATTTTGTCATAGGGGCAATTAATGGATTGAGGGTTATTCTTAGTGTTTTAATAACCTCTTTTTTAGGTGAATACTCAAAAATCAGAAAAATAAGTAAAAGATTTATTGGAACAACAGGAATACTTTTTGGCCTTTGCTTTATCTTTATGGCAATTGCAAGACTTTTTCACTCTGTACCATTATTTGCTCTTGCCCTTCTTATTGGCAGCATAGGTGCTGTTTCATATGGTGACCTCTACCAAAGTATATTTAGAAATGCGCTTAAAAAAGAGAGAATTCATTTTCTGAGAAATATAGCCCAGTATGGACTAATAATTACAGGGATAAGCATTATTATAGCCAGTCTTTTAATGGATAAATTCCCGGCAACAGGCACACCAGTATCCTTGTTTGGCCTTGAATTCAGAATTTTTGGTTATTTAATTGCATTTGAAATTGCAGCAATATCATTTATTGTATCAGGTTATGTTTTATCTTTTATAAAAGAAAAACAGATAAAAATTATTGAAAAAAGAAGCCCATTAACCCAACTAAAGATACAGCTTGAGAGCTTAAAAGACAGTCTTCCTGTTTTTATTAAAAATAAAGCTATAGTTGTTTTGGTTATTGCAAGTATTATCACAGGATTTGTTCAGACACTAGGCAACTCATATTATGGAATTTATATATATGAAACATTTAAATATAGTTATTTTGGGGGTTTTATGAATGTTGGTATAGTCTTTTTGATAGCAATATTAACCTCATTCTTTGCACCATTTATTGTAAAGCAGAATTCAAAAGAGTATGGAAAATTCCCTATGCTTGTCTTTGGTACATTATTGATGGCAATCATGCCACTTACATATTACTATAATCCAAACCTTGTATCTATCTCAATGGGAACTCTTCTTGGTGTTATTGGTGCTGCTATCACTGGTGTAGCACATGGTCTCTTAACAGCAGACCTTATGTCAGAAAAGGAAAGGAAAGTATACTTTTCAGAGTATAGCTTCTTAATTATTATTCCATACCTAATTATAATGCCAATTGGAGCCTATGCTGCACAGGCATATGGCCTGAGAACCTTATTTTTACTCTTGGGTTTAATCCTAACATTAATTGTTGTTCCATTATACTTTTTAATAATAATCTTACATAAAAAAAGGAAAAGATTTAAATAA
>Ga0210018_1000110_pt1 | contig 35911 bp, 34 predicted proteins | sample CryGeyCG2014_010_2_FD_183967 | JGI IMG/M metagenome (GOLD analysis project Ga0210018, IMG submission 183967) | Groundwater microbial communities from aquifer - Crystal Geyser CG09_land_8/20/14_0.10 (SPAdes) (version 2) | ecosystem: Environmental > Aquatic > Deep subsurface > Groundwater | place...
ATAGGACAGATTGCCGGTCAGATGCCGGAGATCCAGGAAAACGCCTAATCATATTAACGGTGACTATTGATCCCTCACCATTAATGGTGAGGGAAAGCACCAGAAAAAAACACAGGTGATCCTGTCTCCGGATCAACAAATGATTGTTTCGTTTTCAGTAAATACCAGATCTGTCCAAGCATCTTACGGGCTGTTGCTACTTTAGCTTTATTGTGTCCTTTTTTAGCTTTTATCTTTTGATAAAAAGCATTTAATACTTTGTCTTTACCAATTGTCTTTGGAACTGCCTCAATTAATACCCACCGGATATATTTGTTTCCTTGTTTTATTTTTCCGTGACGGGTATGTTCTCCTGACTGATAGGTTGAGGGAACCAGTCCCGCATAAGAACACAGGTGTTTGGCAGAAAAGAATCTATCGATGTTTCCAATTTCTTTGGAAAGAATAAGGGCCGTATAAAATCCAATCCCTGGTAATCTTTCAAGAAATTGAGCAACCTCATCTTTTTCAAATACTTGTTTTAAATCAACACTTGTCTTTTTAATTTCCTCTTCTAAAAATGACAGTGTTTCAATATATCTCTTCAATACCGGTGTTGTATATTCTCCAAGTTCTAAAGAATTTAAAAATTCTTTACCTCTTTTACCAAAGAGGTCGGAAAACTTTTCGTCTTCACGAATGTTGTATTTATGTAAAAGTGAATGGATCTTGTTTTTTACTTGAGTCTTTAAGCCGACGAGTGATGCTCGAGATCGAAGTACTTCTTTAACTTCCCGTAGTGGCTTAGGACAAAAGTAGGCGGTTGGTATCATATCAGCTCTAAGTAATCTCGCCAATATGAGAGAATCAACTTTATCAGTTTTAATCTGGCTACTTGCTATGGCTTTGACTTTCTGTGGATGAGCTAACACAACCTCTATTTTACGAGATTGTAAGTAATCTGCCAACCATCCCCAGGAAAAGGTCGCTTCAATGACTGCTTTTGATGGTTCATCAAAATTGTTAAAGTGCCGGTTTAATACTTCCTCCCGATTATCAATCTTTACTCTTTCTTTTATTTCTCCGCCTTCTCCAAGAACCGTGACTTGGGAAAACTTTTTATGTAAATCTATTCCTATGTAATTCATAGGTTGTCCCTCCTTTTAAAATGATAATAACTGGTAATAATTACCCTTTATTATCCCACTTTACGGGACAACTGATTTATCATAGCATCATATTGTTTTATTTTACAACTTTTATGTCCCTCTTTTTGGGTTAGTCGACGTTTCACTCATAACTGGTATAGATTTCTAGAATTTTCTTTTGATATTCTTTAGCTTTAGTGACTAACTTACTGATTAAATAAATTTCCTTAACATCAAAAATCCAGCTTAAAAATAAGTAAAGCAACAAATAAACTAGGCTGACGGTTAGCAAAAGAAAAAAAACGTTAATGGTTCGACTGGTATCAAAAATTAATCCGTCAAGAAGTTTAAGGAGATAATATCCCGTTAAGGAAGAAAAGAGGCTAGAGACAAATATTTTTATTGATTCAAGGCCAAAGAACTTGAGGTTTAATTGCCCAATTCTTCGGTGAAAGATAATAAACAAAAGAATTACGTTTAATATCATTGCTGTAGAAAAAGAGATGGCCAATGACCAGACTGGTTGTTTGAAAACGAGAATCATAAGTAGACTTAAAGTAAGGTTAATAAAAATAGAGACAACACTGAGATAAAAAGGAGTTCGGCTATCTAAAATAGCATAAAAACAACGAGTGAGGAAGTAGTAAATAGTGTGAAAAGGGATTGAGACAGCAAACCAAGAAAGGGTGACGGCGGTGAGAACAGTCGCATCCCAGTCAAACTTTTGGCCGCCAAAGAAAAGTCTGACTAGAGGGGTTCTGGCAAAGATGAGGTAACTGGCGGTTGGGATTGCGAAAAAGAAAAGATTAAGGATAGAGTCAACTACAATTTTTTTAAACTCCTCAACTTTTTTTTCTTGGAAAAGTTCGGAGAGATAAGGTAATGAAGCTTGACCAAAAGCAATGCCAACTACGGAAACCGGTAACAGTTGAAGACGTTGAGCAAAATAAAAAACAGTATAGGCGCCGGTTCCCAACAGTGAAGTTAGGCTAAGGTCGATAGTGGCGTCTATCTGGGCAATGATAACAGTCAACGTCCTTGGAATAATTATTCTAATAAACTCGATTAAACCGACGGTTTTTTTAAGCATGAGTTTATAGGAGAATCCGGCCTGTTTTAATATCGGTAGCTGAATAAGAAGAAAGAGAAGGGCGCCTATATTGGCGCCGATTACTGGAGCGTTAAGATTAAGGCTATTAACAAAAAAATAGGTATAGATGATTATCGCCAGGTTGTAGACAATTGGTGCCAGAGCCGGAAGGAAAAACCTTTTGTTACTTTGAGATATGCCAGTAAGATAGTTTCCAGCGATAAGACAGGGTAACTGCCAAATGAGAAGAAGTTTCGAATAGTCAATTATTATTTTTATTTTCTCTTGAGAATAACCCGGAGTAATAAAAGGAATTATCCAGTCAAGAGATAAGTAAGCAATAAAAACGAAGATAACTAAAAATAAAGAAATTAAGTTAATAATGGAAGAAATATTTTCATCAAGCTCGTGGCGGTTCTTTTGATATTTTATAAAAATTGGAATGAAGGAAGTTGTTAAGGTGCCAGTGATCAAAACTTCAAATATTAAATCTGGAATTCTAAAAGAGGCTAAAAACAGATCTAGTTGATCTTTAGAAAAATAGCTTGACAAAACTCGGTAGCGTAAAAAACCAAAAAGTCTGGAAATAATGATCATGGTAGCAAGGATTAGGGCGGAGGAAAAGATTGAACTCTGTTTAGAAAATATAAATGATTTAGTTGTGCTAAATATTTTATTCATGCACATCTATTATAAACGTTTAAGGTGATAAGTTAAAGATATTCTTGTTTATCTCTTGACAACTGGTGAGAAAAGGGTTTTAATGGTGATATATGCTATTTGTTGGGGAATATCAAGTAGTTTTCACGGGAACCGGTCGTATTGTTATTCCTAAAAAAATAAGAGAAGCCTTAGGGGATACTAGAACGTTTACATTAACAAAAGGCTTTGATCAATGTCTGTCTGGTTTTAGAAATGAAGATTGGGAAAAGGGGACGCAAGAACTAATGGGTCCTTCTATTCTGGAAATGAAAAAAGTAGAGATGAAACGACACTTATTCTCAAGCGCTGTTGTCTTAGAAATCGACGAACAAGGAAGAATCGTTATCCCAAAGAATCTAATTAAATATGCCGATTTAAAAGGAGGTGGAGTGGTGATTATTGGTGTTGGAACGTATTTTGAAGTCTGGAATACAGAGAAATGGGGACAATATGTCAAAGACAATGAAAAAAATATTAGAAATATCGTGGCTAAGGAATAATGCATAATCCAGTACTTTTAAAAGAAGCAGTTGACGGTCTACAGGTAATAAAAGACGGTCGGTATATTGATGCCACCTTTGGTGAAGGAGGTCATACCGTCGAAATTTTAAAGCGGGGAGGAAAGGTATTAGGAATAGATCTAGACGAAAGGCAAATTTTCAATGAAAGAGAAAAATTAAGACTGAAACTTGTTCAAGGAAACTTTAAAGACATTGAAGAAATTGGCAGAAAAAATAATTTTTTTCCGGTTGATGGAATTTTGCTTGATCTTGGTTTATCAATGAATCAAATTGAAAACTCGGGTAGAGGTTTTTCTTACCATCGGTTAAAAGAACCGTTGGACATGAGGATAGATCTTTCACAATCGGTCAAAGCCAGCGATCTAGTTAATAGTTTATCGGTAGACGAGCTTTATGAAACTTTGGCGAAGTATTCTGAGGAACTCAATTCTCGGCCTGTTGCTCAAAATATTGTTTTCGTCCGTCGTTTAAAAAGAATAGAGACGGTAGGTGAGTTAATAAAAATAATTGATAAAGCGATAGGAAAAAGTGATAGACGGGTTTATCAAAGAATTTTTCAAGCGTTGAGGATCGTCGTTAACCAAGAGCTAGAAAATTTAAAAAAGGGGTTAGCGGGAGCCTCGATGATTTTAAAAAGAAACGGCCGGTTGGTGGTGATAACTTTTCATTCCCTTGAGGACCGGATAGTTAAAAATTTCATCCGAGACAACCAGTTAAAACAGATAAATAAAAGAGTGGTTAGAGGAGAAAATACTATCAAATTTGAGCGGTCAGCAAAGCTTAGGATAATAAGTTTTAACTAAAAATGGTATGAAATTAACAATCAAAGGACTAATGATTTTTCTCTTCTTGCTTTTAGTTTTAACCAATACCTATATTTTTATGGTAGGAATTAAATCATCAAATGAGCTGTCGAAAATGGAAACAGAATTGGAAAAATTAAAGCAGGATAATATTGAATTGGAAACCCGTTTAAGCCATGTTAATTCGCTAGAATATGCCGCATCTGTCGCCGCCTCCCTTAATTTTCAAGAAAAAACGGTTCCGACATACTTGGACAGTTTGGAATATGCTTTAAACCGGTAATTTATGTTTAAGTCAAGACTGTTGTTTATTTTTTTTCTTCTTTTATTTTTAAGTGTTATTGGAAAGCTGTTTTATCTTCAGGTAGTTAATCCAAAAATTTCTCTAGAAGATCTTTATCTGCGAGATAAAAAAATTTATCCTTCTCGAGGTAAAATTTTAGATCGCGTCGGAGAACCATTAGCCATTAATAAACCAACGTATCTACTTTACTTTGAACCTAAAAAAATCAACGACACCGATAAAGTAATACATACGCTTGATCAAATTCTTAATATTGGAGAGGCGACTTTAGAAACAAAACTTGATAAGTCTAAAGACTGGGTGGTTGTAAAAAGAGACATAGATAAGAAAACTAAAGAAAAAATAGGCGAGCTTGATTTAAGCGGTATCGGATTTGAGGAAAATTTTAAAAGAGATTATCCGGAAGCCTCCTTAGCCGCTCATCTTTTGGGTTTTGTTGGTAAAGATTACTGGGGAGGAGATGTTGGATACTTCGGTATCGAAGGATTTTATAATAAAGACTTAACAGGTTTACCGGGAGTATTTAAAAGTGAAAGGGATCTTTTTGGTAGACCGATTCTTATGGGTACTCAGGAAAGAATAGAACCTGAGAACGGTCGCAATCTATATTTAACGATTGACAAATCAATCCAATCAATCGCCAAAAAACGATTGCTGCAAGGATTAAAATCTTATCAAGCCGAAGAAGGTTGCGTTTTAATTGCTAATCCGGCTAATATGGAGATTTTAGCCCTCGTATGTTTACCCGATTTTGATCTAGATCAATACTATCTTTTTTCCGAAGATTATTTTAAAAATCCCGCCATAAGCAATCTTTATGAACCTGGATCAATCTTTAAGCCGCTGGTGATGGCTTCGGCAATTGAGGAAAAAGCAGTTAAACCCAACGATCTTTATGATGAAAAAGGGCCGGTTGATATTGGCGAATATTCGATAAAAACTTGGAATAATCAGTATGAAGGCAAAATTAATATGACAAGGATAATAGAGAAATCCTCCAATGTTGGCATGGTTTATGTCGGACAGAAACTAGGAGAGAAAAAACTTTATTCTTACTTAAATAAATTTGGTTTGGGAGAATTAACGGGAATTGATCTCCAGGGTGAAATGACCAGTTACCTTAAACCAATTAATCAGTGGTATCCCATCGATTTCGCCACCGTGACATTCGGTCAAGGTATTGCCGTTACCCCAATCCAGATGATCAGGGCGTTTGCTTCATTAATCAACGGCGGAAAACTTTTCCATCCATACGTAATGAACAAAGTTGGTTTAGATAATAATATGAAGCAGACAGAACCAAGGTTGGAAAGAAATGTTATTAGTGGTTTTACTTCAGAGGTTATAAAAAAAATGCTTTTAGCTGCAGTTGATAATGGTGAGGTAAAATGGGCTAAACCAGCGGGATATCAGATCGGAGGTAAAACTGGCACGGCTCAGATTCCAATCAGTGGTCATTATGACCCATCAAAAACAATAGCTTCTTTTGTCGGTTTTGCTCCCGTTGATGACCCTAAATTTATCTGTTTAGTGATTCTCCGTGAACCAAAAACTTCTCCTTGGGGATCGGAAACGGCCGCCCCTCTTTTCTTTGAGATCGCAAAAGATCTTATAGTATACTATGGTATAACACCAGAGCAATAAAACAGTTAAATATTAAAACTTAAACAGTTAAACATGTTCCAAAAGCTAAAAAATATCTATCATTTATTAAGAGCTTTAATAGCTAATATTTATTTCGGTTTTCCTAGCCGACGACTTAAAGTTGTAGGAGTAACAGGGACTGATGGAAAAACAACAACTACCCATCTTATCTATCATATTTTAAAAGAAACTGATCATAAAGTATCTATGATTTCTACTGTTTTTGCAAAAATAGGAAAGCAAGAATACGATACTGGATTTCATGTGACTACTCCTGATGCTTTTTTAATTCCAAAGTATTTAAATATGGCTGTTTCTTTAGGTCAAGAGTATTTTGTACTTGAAGTGACTTCTCATCGATTAGATCAAAATCAGTTATTTGGAACTTCGTTTGAAATAGGTGTTATTACCAACATTACTCACGAACATCTGGACTATCATAAAACTTATAAAAATTATGTTAAGGCTAAAGAAAAATTATTAAGTATGGCAAAAATAGGAATTATTAATGAAGATGATGAGTCTTTTAAGTATTTAAGTCAAAAGTCAAAAGTCAAAAGTCAAAATTACAATTCAAAAGTCAAAAGTATTAAAAGAATTCCAAATTTGACGCTATTTAATCAATGCAACTATTCAGCAGCTTATACAGTCTGCAAACAATTAGGCTTGTCTGATAATCAAATATTGACAGCAATAAAAACCTTCAAACTACCAAAAGGGAGGTTGGAAATTGTTTATGATAAAGAATTTAAGGTAATTATTGACTTTGCTCATACGCCAAATGCTTTCCATCAGCTTTTGCCAGAGATAAAGAAATTATTTTTCGGTCAGTTTGGTAGGTTAATACATGTTTTTGGTTCGGCCGGTTTAAGAGATGTATCTAAAAGACCATTAATGGGGAAGGCGAGCGGTCAGTATGCCGACTTGGTAATTTTAACCGAGGAAGACTATCGGATAGAAAATCCTAATCAAATAAGTTCAGCGATTGCCTCGGGGTTAGAAAAAGAAGGCTTTAGGAGAGTTTACTATAATTTTTCGAAAAATTATAGTAAACAATCGTATTTTGTTATTCTGAACAGACAGAAGGCAATTAACACCGCAATAAAACTAGCACGAAAAGGAGATGTTGTTATTATAACTGGTAAGGGGCATGAAAAAAGTCTTTGTCGGGGGAAGATTGAGTATCCGTGGGATGAATATAAAGCCGTTGTTAAAGCACTAAAAATATTAAATTTTAAATCTTAAAGGTTAAAGAAATATTAAACTATTAAAACTTAAATTTATTTTTTGTTTAACAGTTTAATCTTTAATACTTTTTTAACATTTAACGGTTTAATCTTTAACCTTTGATTAATGATCACTTACGATCCTAATTTAAAAATTTTCTTTTCTTCTTTAATCAACGACGATCATTTTTTTTCCGGTTTTGCTACTAAAGCAGTTAGTGATGGAAGGAAAGTTAAGAATGTTTTTAATTTTTTTCAGAGCCAGTCGCTCAGTTTTAAAAAAATCATTATTCCTGAACAAATCCATTCAGTTAATATTGAGTTATTTCAGTCAAAAGACAAAGAAAACTTGGAAAAAATTCCAGATACGGATGGTATCATTAGCGTCGAAAAAGGAGTAGTTTTGACGGTGGTGACAGCCGATTGTTCTCCAATTATTTTTGTTGACAAAAATAAAGACATTATTGGTATTTCGCACCAAGGTTGGCGGGGAAGCGTTAAAAGAATGACACAAAAAATGGTTGGGAAAATGATCCATATAGGAGCGAAGATCGAGGATATTAAAGTGGCTTTGGGTCCGGCGATTGGCGAATGCTGCTATGATATTGATGAAGACAGATTTTATGAATTCAAGGAAGAATTTGACGGTTATTCGAATAAGATTTTTCATTTTCGCGGCGGTAAAAGGCACCTGAATTTATCGTTATTAAACTATTTATTGCTTATTGAGACAGGAATAAAAAAAGAAAACATCGATTATTTTCCCTTCTGCACAAAATGTGACGAAGAAAGATTTTTTTCTTTTAGAAGAGATAAAAAGGGTGATCGGTACGGAGAGATGTTTAGTTTTATAATGAAGACTTAATAAAGTATTCTATTTTCCTCCTTTTAAAGAAAATTGTTTTTCTTAACAATAGCTGAATTCATAAATTGTTTACTACATTATATTAGGGTCTAGGATACTTTAGAGAAAAACCCTTCTAAAGTATCCTAGACCCTTTCTTTAATATTATTTTTATAAATTTTGTAGTAAGGCCAATGGTGGTTTTTCATAGTAAGAATTATAGCCAATTTATCTCTTAAATAGTATAATTAACTCTTAGAATGTTAAAACAAGCTAGAAATATATTTTTTCTGGGGATAAAAGGTGTGGCGATGGCCAACCTGGCCGTAATTTTAAAAAAGATCGGAAAGAGAGTCTACGGAACTGATATTGAGGAGGAATTCATTACTGACAAGCTTCTTAAGGATAATAAAATTAATTGGCAAACTGGTTTTGATTCAGAAATTCTTTCTAAAAATATAGATTTAGTCGTTTATTCAGCCGCCCATGGAGGACTGGATAATCCTCAAATTATTACTGCCAAAAAAAGAAAAATCAAAATTATTTCTCAGGCGGAGCTATTGGGTGAGTTAATGGCTGATTTTCAAGTAAAGATAGCCGTTGCCGGTTGTCATGGAAAGACGACCACCTCATCATTATTAGCCTATGTCTTAAACAGGCTTAAAGCTAAACCTTCGTATTTAGTCGGGGTACCCTTTTTTACAAGCTACCAGCCGGTAGTCGGCTTCGCCGATCATCAAGGGACGAACTATGAAAAAGGAAAATATTTCGTGGTTGAAGCGGATGAATACGGAGTTAATCCGCCAAAAGATAAAACACCAAAATTTTTCAAATTGAACTCAGATTGGATCATTTGTACCAATATTGATTTTGACCACCCGGATGTTTATAAAAATATTGAAGGAACAAAAAGAGCTTTTCTGAAATTCTTTGACGAGAAAAAACTTATCTTATGCATTGATAATAAAACTATTCTTCAATCGCTTAATCAATTAAAAAGAAGTAATTATATTACTTATGGGTTTTCAACAAAAGCTGATTATCAAATAACTAACTGGAAAGTAAACGATGATGGTTCGGAATTTGAGATTTTTGGTCCTCGTCGCGCTCGACTAGATTCTTCGTTATTTAAAATTTCTCTTTTTGGCGAGCAAAATATTAGCAATGCGGCGGCGGTTATTGTTCAACTCATCGAGATAGGTTACAAGACTGCAGACATTAAAAAAGCCATTGTCGGTTTTATCGGCGCTAAGAGACGTCTGGAAAAAGTATACGAAAAGAATGGCACTTATTTATTTGATGATTATGCTCATCATCCGACGGAAATCAAAGCGTCAATAAAAGCCTTAAGAGCGCGATTTACAGATAAACGAATTATTATTATTTTTCAACCGCATACATATTCTCGGACAATGTTTTTATTAAAAGAGTTTGCAGATAGTTTATCTTTGGCTGATACCGCTTTTATCCTACCAATTTTCAGTTCTGCCCGAGAAAAAACTACCCAATTTAAAATTTCATCTCAAGACATTATCAACGGAAGAAAAAATCTTTCATATGTTAAGTCAAATGTACAGTTGATTAATCAATTAAACAAAGTATTAAGAAAAGGTGATGTGATTGTGACGATGGGAGCGGGGAATGTATATAAGCTAAAAGAAAAAATCATTAAAATAATAATCCAAAATCCAAAATTCAAAAGTCAAAATTACAATTCAAAAATTAAAATTGAGAAAAATAAAAACCTAACACATTATTTAACCTTAAGAACAAAGGTTATAGCAGAATGTTTTATAGAGGCAAAGACAAGGGAAGATTTAATTAATGCTAAAAGATATTCTTTAGAAAATAATCTGCCCCTGTTTATTCTTGGAGGAGGAAGCAATTTTGCGATCACAAAAGAAAAATTAACTGGTTTGGTAGTCAAAAATAGTTATCAAGATCTAACAATCTTAAATGAGAATAGCAAAAACGTTACTATTTCAGTTTCTTCTGGTTGTCCTGTTTCTTTATTGATTAGCAAATGTTTAGCCAATGGTTGGCAGGGTTTTGAATACCACCGAGGCTTACCTGGTAGCGTCGGCGGAGCAATCTATATGAACTCCAAATGGACAAAGCCTTTGAGTTATTTTAGTGATACTTTGTTATACGCTTATCTTATCGATGATCGTGGACAAGATAAAAAAGTGGAGAAGAATTATTTTCAATTTGCTTATGACTACAGTATTTTACAAAAAACAAAAGAGATTCTTCTTGAAGCAGTTTTTAAGTTAAAAAAAGTTGATGGCCAAGTTCTTAAAAAAAAGTCGGAAGAAGTATTAGAATATCGAAGATTAACCCAACCACAAGGATTGGCGACAAGCGGCTGTTTTTTTAAGAATTTTAAGGGAAAGTCAGTCGGCTACCTCATTGATAAAGCGGGACTCAAGGGATTAACTATTGGTGATTTTTATGTTTCACCGGTTCATGCTAACTTTATTGTCAATCGCGGTCATGGAAAAAATGATGATTTATTAAAATTAGTTAAGATTATAAAAGAAAGGGTTAAAAAGAAATTCGGGATAGAGCTGGAGGAAGAAGTAATAGTTATCTAAACTGTTAAATTTTAAACAGTTAAGTCTTAAAAAAACGTTTTAAACGTTTAAATTTTAAAACTTTTTTAACTGTTTAAAATTTAAGACTTAAAATTTAAGCATGGAGGACTCTTATATCATCCAAGGCGGTAAAAGGTTGGAAGGCGAGGTTCAGTTATCAGGAGCTAAGAATGCGGCTTTAAAAATGATCATTGCTTCGCTTCTTTTTGACGAAAAAGTGGTCTTAGAAAATGTGCCTAGAATCAATGATGTAAGCGAGCTTCTTTATCTTATCAAAACTTTGGGGGTTAAGACCAATTTTGTCGAAAAAAATACGGTCGAGATTGATCCGACCAGTTTAAATAAAAATAAAGTTGATCTACTTCACGCCTCAAAAATTCGCGTTTCTTTCATGCTTTTTGCCCCACTTCTTTATAAATTTGGTAGTTGTTTTGTTCCTAATCCGGGCGGTTGTCGAATCGGTGCCAGGCCGATTGACAGAATTATTAAAGGGATGAAGAGCCTTGGTATCCATGTCAAATACAGTTCAAAAACTGGTTATTATGAAGCCAAAATGATCGATAAACCGAGCGGTCATTATGAATTTTCTAAGCCTACTCATACAGGAACAGAGTTACTTATTATGTTGTCAGCGCTTGGAAAAAGCAAAGTTGTTTTGGAAAACTGTTCCAATGAACCGGAAATTGACAATTTGATTGAGTTTTTGAACGAGAGTGGAGCAAAAATTATGAAGATAAATGGTAGAGTCGAGGTTGAGGGAGTAAATCGCCTGAAATTTAAAAAGCCTTTTAAAATAATTTCTGATCGAAACGAGGCTATTACTTATATTTCTTTGGTTTTGGCAACAGGAGGAAGAATTAAATTGAATAATATCGTTTCTCATATTGGTGTTTTTATTGATAAGGTTAAAGAAGTGGGAGTAAGGATTAAGTTTAATACTAATGGTTTATTTTTTAACTTTGTTAAACCGCTGACAGCTGTTGATATTCAAACTTTACCTCATCCTGGTTTTATGACCGATTGGCAGCCAAACTGGGCGGTTTTAATGACCCGGGCGAAGGGCAGTTCATTAATTACCGAACGGGTGTTCGAAAACAGGTTTGCCTATGTTGATGAACTGAAAAAGCTGGGAGCAAAGATTAAGTTTGTCGAACGAAAAGTAGAAAATCCGGAGAATTTTTATTTTTTTAATTTTGAGAAAGGAAAAAAATATCAGCAGACGATTAAGATCGAAGGCCCGGTCAATTTACACGGGGGTGTCTTAAATATAGGCGATCTTCGCGCCGGAGCCTGTTTAGCCATCGCTGCTTTAGTAGCTAAAGGTGAGTCAATAGTTAACGGAGTTTCAATTCTAGAACGAGGCTATGAGGATTTTGTTAGGAAAGTTACAAGTTTAGGTGGTAATATAAAGAAAATTTAATATTACAAAAAAAATGAATTTACCAAAAGGTAAAACAATTTTATTTTTTAGCCCTCATTGTGACGATGAGATTATTGCTGCAGGGGCATTATTAACGACGTTAGCAAAAAAAAATAATGTGATTGTTTATTATTTTACTAACAGTCCCAGGGGGGTTGTAGGCAATTTTAGTGAGTTGGAAAAAATTGAAATCAGACAGAAAGAAGCTAATGAAACTTGTAAAATACTTGGTGTCAAGGCGCAATTCTTAAATTTAGATAAACAACTAAAACAAAAAAAATTAAAATCAATAATTACCCTTATAAAAAAAATAATCCTGAAAACACGACCTTCTTTGGTTATTACTCTATATGAATATGACACTCATCCAACCCATCAGAAAGCTACAAAACTTGTAAGAAGGTCACTGAACGGAACAAATATTCCCTTATGGTTTGGAGAAGTTTGGACACCTATATTAAAACCAAATGATGCCTATTATTTTGATGAGAACTTAATGAATATTAAACTTAAAGCTTGGTCTCAATATTTTTCTCAGGATTATCGAACTAACTGGAAAGAGGCTGTTAAAAGCTTAAATCGTTATAGAGCAATAAGTTTACGAGAACAGTTCGATGGTTTTGGCAGTGCCACCTTACCAAAAGGTAAGTACGCAGAAGCATTTTTGATAAATAGATAGCTAACTCAATGGTTTATTTGATAGAATAACCATATGACGAAGATAAAGAACGGATTAATTTTGGCTGGGGGTGATAGTACGAGATTTTGGCCGCTGGGGGAAAAAAACATCTTTTCTTTCTTAGGTAAGCCACTAATTTTCTATCAGCTTGAACAACTTAGTCAACACTGCGAAAACATTACCATCGTTACCAGTATAACTAATGCTGTCGCCATTAACGGTTTAGTCAAAAAATCCAGTCTTAAGACCAAATGCCAAGTGATTAACCAAAAAGATATCCCTGGTCAAGCAGGAGCAATTTTATCAGCTAAAAATTTAGTTAAGGGAGAAACTCTAATTGTTAATGCTAATGATATTATTAACTATTCGATTCTTGATGGGTTAATAAAACCTTCGCCACCTAAAGATACAATAATCCTTTTTGGAAAAAAACTGAGTAAATATTTTCCCGGTGGTTACTTTAAATTTGACAATAAAAATAAAATTATCGAGATTATTGAAAAGCCTGTTAAAGATAAAATGCCGTCCTCAATTTACAACTTAGTCGTTCACTATTATTCAAACATTGAAAGTCTAATTAAAGCAATTGAATCTATCAAGAATGTGGGAGACAATCGTTATGAATTAGCTATTAATCAACTTCTTGGTTCTTCGATTAATCGTGACTATTTTATCTATGAAGATTATTGGCAGAGTCTTAGATATCCTTGGCATGTTTTGGCGATGATGAGATGGTTTTTAGCAAATATCAAGAACAATCAAATTGCTTCTTCAACCCAAATTTCAAAAAAAGCTTTAATTATTGGTCCGGTTATGATTGCTGATAATGTTAAGATAGGTGATTTTGTTAAGATAGTTGGTCCGACATATATTGGTAAAAACAGCATTGTTGGCGATTATTCATTAATTAGAGAGAGTCAGATTGGCGAAAATTGTTTAATAGGTTCATTTACCGAGGCAGCCAGATCATATATTAGTGATAAGGTTCTGCTTCATAGAAATTATGTTGGTGATTCGGTGTTGGACGAAGGGGCGATGATGGGCGCCCAGGCGGCTACTGCTAATTTTAGATTTAATGGTCGGCCAATTTCTTCAAAAATCTCAGGCGTCAAGGTAAATACGGGATTGGTTAAATTTGGTGCTATCGTTGGCAGACAGTCTAAGATTGGGGTTAACAGCACTCTTTTGCCGGGAGTCAAGATCGGCAAAAAGACCTATATCGGCCCGGGAGAAGTTGTCGATTCTGATATCAAAGACAATAAATTTTTTTTTAAAGGTGAAAAAACAGAAAACAATCTTTAATTTTCAAAATTGTTATGAAAAAAATAACGGTTTTAGGTGGTGGAACGGGAACATATGTTGTTCTTTCAGGACTGAAGTCTTATCCGGTTGACTTATCGGCGATTGTCACCATGATGGACTCGGGTGGTTCGACAGGTAAATTACGTGATCAGTTGGGCGTCTTGCCACCGGGAGATCTTAGACAATGCTTGATTGCTCTTTCAGAAGCTTCTCTACTTTGGCGGAAACTTTTTTTGTATCGGTTTGAGAAAGGTGACTTGGCTGGTCATAACTTTGGCAACATCTTTCTTTCGGCTCTGGAAAAGGTTTCTCATGATTATAATGAAGTGATCAAAACCGCTAGTTACATTCTCAATGTCAAAGGTAAAGTGGTTCCGGTAACTTTTAAAAAAGCGCATTTGGTGGTCGACTATGAAAACGGAAAGACATTAAAAGGTGAAGGTAATATCGATACTAACGAACAAGAAACCTCGAAAATAAAAACAGCTTTTTTAGAACCAGAGATAGAAGCAAATCCTGAGGCAATCACTACCATCGCAAACAGCGACTTAGTTGTAGTTGGTCCCGGCGATCTTTATACTAGTATAATCTCAGTACTTTTGGTTAAAGGAATAAAGGAAGCCCTGACTAAAACTAAAGCTAAAATTATTTATGTCCTCAATTTAATGACAAAATCCGGTCAGACAAATGACTATTCGGCCTCCAATCATCTTTTGGATCTAAAAAAATATCTGAGGAGAGGACCCGATATTGTATTAATTAATAATGGTCGAGTTCCCTCTTCAATAATAAGTTGGTATCATGCTCATAATGAAACAGAGGTAATAAACGATTTGAAAAAAGAAAATTTTTCCGGCAGAATTTTTATTGATGACTTGATCCAAGGCAATTTTTATTTAAAAAATAAAGCTGATAAATTAACTAGAAGTATTTTGAGACATGATTCGAAAAAATTAGCTAAGACAATTTTAAAATTTATATGATAAAACGTCACACTATTTCTTTTAAAAATGCCTTTACCGGGGTGTTATGGGCGTTGAGAACACAACCAAATTATCGAATTCATTTCCTTTTTTCAATTTTAGCATTCTTACTGGGTTGGAAATTAAAAATTTCTTATTTTGAATTTCTGGTAATTATAGTTTTGATTTTAATTGGTTTTGTCATCGAAACAATTAATACGGCTATAGAATCAGTTACCGATGCTATTGATAAAAAATGGCGGGAGGATATTAAGATAGCTAAAGACGTCTCTGCTGCCGCGATGCTCATTTTCGCCGTCGGCGCTTTTATTACAGCAGCAATTATTTTTATTCCAAAACTTTTAACTTTTAACTTTTAACTTTTAACTTTTCACTTTGTAAAATTATGTCACTTTATCTATTTAGCGTTTTTATTTCTTTTATCGTCAATGCCACGCTGATTATTCCTTTTATTAATTCTTTATATCGTTTAAAGTTACAACGAAAATCGCAACAAACGAAAGACGCATTTAATCAACCGACACCGATCTTTGATCGCTTTAATCGTTCTAAGATAGGCACACCAGTCGGTGGAGGAATCCTAATAATTGCCACGACAATAGTGATTTTTTCAGTCTTTATCGGTTTATCTACTTTTTTTGGTAAAAAGCTAATTGGTAATTATCCTTCCGTTTCCAACGAGATAAAAATTTTACTTTTTAGTTTTGTTTCTTTCGGTTTTTTAGGATTATATGACGATCTAAATAAAATTTTTTTATTAAAAAAAAGTCAATTTTTTGGACTGAAATTACGCCATAAACTTATTCTTGAAATTGTTTTATCTTTGGTTATTGCTTTTTGGCTATATCACGACCTCAAAATTGGTATTATCAACGTTCCTTTTTTTGGTGTTTACAAACTTTCCTTTTTTTATATCTTTTTTGCCGCTTTTGTCATCTTGGCATTCGCCAATGCTGTTAATATCACCGACGGTCTTGATGGACTGGCAACCGGTATTTTAATGATCAGTCTTTTTGGTTTTTGGGTAATTGCCCGTGCAATTTTAGATATCCCTACCTCTTTGTTTATCGGCAGTTGGTTGGGCGGATTATTAGCTTTTTTGTATTTTAATATCTTTCCGGCTAGGCTTTTTTTAGGCGATACCGGTACCTTATCATTCGGGGCAACCTTTGCTGTTATCGGTCTAATTCTAGGTAAAACCTTTGCTTTACCCATTATCGGCGGTTTATTTGTGGCGGAAATTTTTACCTCTCTAGTCCAGCTTTTAGGCAGAAAGTTTTTAAAAAAGAAAATTTTTCCGGTCGCTCCTCTCCATTTATGGTTACAGCTTCGTGGTTGGGAGGAACCGAAAATCGTCATGAGATTTTGGGTGATATCAATACTTTGCGTTATCTTCGGCCTAGTGATTGCCTTCATGAAATAATAGCGGTAGAATAAAAGTTATCAATATGGTTAAACTTCATCGGGTAATTTCTAATAAAAAAAACCATCTTTGGTTTTATTTGCTGCCGATCATTTTTTCCCTAATCGGTCTTTTTTTTATTTTTGAGACTTCAGCCGTAAGAAGCTACAAAGAGATCGGCGACAGTTTTCATTATCTGAGATTACAAACAATTTGGTTTATCTTGGGAATATTTTTAATGATGGTTCTTTCAGCTTTTGACTATCATAAACTGTATTACATGGCCTTTTTTTTAATGATTGGTACGATTGGCCTACTATTTTTGGTTCTTATACCCAATATTGGTCACGAGGCCGGAGGGGCGCGACGATGGTTTGATTTCGGTTTCTTCAATATTCAACCGACAGAGTTGGCTAAATTTTCGACGGTTATTTATCTTTCCTCCTGGTTTATCCAACGGGAAAGAAAACGATTCCTTTCCTTTTTATTTCTTTTGGGACTGTTAATGTTTTTGATTATTCTTCAGCCAAACATAGGAACGGCCATTCTTATCTTTTTTTTAAGTATTGTTATCTACTTTATCGCCGGTGTGGAAATTCATTATTTATTATTTTTAATACCGATTTCTTTGGGTGGTTTTTATTTTTTAGTCAATATTTCTCCTTACCGTTTTCGGCGGTTATTAGCTTTTTTTAATCCGGAATTAGATCCTCTTGGGATTACCTATCACTTAAATCAAATATTAATTTCTCTCGGCCGCGGCGGGTTATTTGGGGTCGGCTTTAGCGAATCGAAACAAAAGTATCTTTTCTTACCTGAAGCTCATACCGACTCTATTTTTGCCATTATTGCTGAAGAAATGGGTTTTTTGGGGAGTTTTCTTTTAATTTTGTCGCTTATGTTTCTTTTGTATTTGATTTACCGTGTCTTTAGTAACGCTCCTGACCGTTACGGCAAACTTTTAGCCGGTGGCATTTTCACTTTTTTTAACTTACAGATATTAATTAATCTAGCCGGCATGGTCAATCTCATTCCTTTGACAGGTACTCCTTTACCGTTCATTTCTTATGGCGGTTCGAATTTATTGGTGTCTTTTGCTTTAATGGGAATATTGATTAATATTTATCGAAGATCTAAAATTAAGATCTGAATATGAAAATTTTAATTACTGGTGGTCATTTAATGCCGGCTTTGGCGGTGATTGATGAGATTCTAATGGGTGATAAAGATCGTCAGATCGAAATTTTTTTTGCGGGAAGAAAATATAATTCCAACACGGAAAGAACATACTCATTAGAGTTTAAAGAAATATCCAGGCGTCAGGTTAAGTTTATCCCATTGGTAACCGGTAGATTAAAAAGGGAACTAAGTTGGAAAGCGTTTGAAAATATTCTAATGATTTTTGTTGGTTTAGGAAACTCGCTACGTATTTTAAATTCTGTTAAACCCGATTTAGTTTTTTCCTTCGGTGGCTATCTTGGATTTCCGTTTATTTTTTGGGCCTTTTTCAAGAAAATTCCTTCCTACATCCACGAACAGACGCTAAATCCTGGTTTGGCTAATAAGTTAAGCGCCCTTTTTGTTAAAAAAATCTTTGTTTCTTTTCCTCAGTCGAAAAACCATTTTCCTCAATATAAGACAATAGTTGTAGGTAATCCTATCCGTAAAGAAATTTTTGCCGTTGTTAAAAAACCATTCTTAATCGATAAAAAACTCCCGGTGATTTATGTTACCGGCGGTTCTTTAGGCTCTCATAGCCTTAACGTTCATCTGATGCAGATTCTGCCGCAGTTATTAACTAAATATATTATTATTCATCAAACAGGCAGTCTTAAGTTATATGACGATTATCAAATGTTGGTAGAGTTAAGAAAAAAATTACCGAAAAAGTTAAAAGAGCGTTATTTTTTACGAGACCATTTTTTTTCAGACGAAATTGGCTATATTTTTTCCTTGGCCGATCTTGTTGTCAGCCGTTCCGGTGCTAACACTTTTTTTGAGTTGCTGTCTCTGAAAAAACCGGCGATTTTAGTTCCCCTGCCATGGTCAGCCAATCATGAACAACAAGCACAAGCAGAGCTATTTAGCTCCCTTGGTTTGGGAGAAAAGTTTTCTCAATTTGATCAAAGTAATCACCTATTGATTTTGATTAATCATCTTTATAAGAATCGTGACCACTACCTAAAAAATTTTAATAATTTAAAACAACTTTATCCTCAAGATGCCGCTGACCAAATCATCAAAACAATTTTTGCCAAATAACAAATTAATTTTTTTTATTCTACTTGCGTTTTGTTTATTCGTTCTATTCTTGGTCAATCATTTTTTTTTAATCAAGAAAATACAAATCGTTAGTTCTGACAATAATATAAAAATATTAGGCTTAGATTATTTTGAAAATAAAAATATCCTTTTGTTTAATTCTGAAAAGGCCGGTCAAGAGTTGATTGGAAAAAACCCGTTGATTAAAAGTGTTCTTATTTTTAAAAAGCTGCCAGATAGTCTTGTTATCAAAGCTGAAAAGGACACGCCGATAGTGATTATAAAGGCTGATAACGGCTTTTTTTTATTGTCACAAAGCGGGAAAATTATTATAAAAACAAAAGAAAATAATAGTGGTTTGCCGATAATTAACTATTATCAAAACCTCTATTATTACCAATACCAACCGGGTGAAATAATTGATTACCAAGATATTTTAGTCTGCCTTTCTTTTCTTAAAAAGGTTGAAGATCTCGGTTTAAAAGTCGATACTATTGATATTGCTGGAGTTTATATGGTAGCATTTAATTTAGATAAAAAGAAGATAATTTTCTCTTTAGAGAAGAATCGAACGATTCAAGCATATCAGTTGGAAACACTTATTAAACAGTTCCAGATTGAAGGAAAAGAATTTGTCAGTTTAGATTTAAGATTTGATAAACCGATTATAAAAATTAATTAATATATGACCTCACCGTTATTATGCGCGATTGACATTGGTAGTTCTAAGATCGCGACAATCTGCGCCGTTGAGTCTAAAGACGGTGACGAATTGCAGGTTATCGGTTATAACCTTATTCCTTCCAAAGGGGTCAGAAAAGGATTAATCGTTGACATTGATGAGGCGACAATTGTCCTAGAAGAAAGTATTGAAAAGGCCGAACGGATGAGCGGTCATAAAATAAATCATGCCTTTGTTTCGGTGGGAGGTCCTCATATTAGTTCTTTTAACTCTCATGGCATTGTGGCCGTGGCTAACCCACAGGGGGAAATTAATGAGGATGATGTGATGCGGGCAATCGAGGCGGCCCGGGCGATTTCTATTTCCAATACGAGGGAAATAATCGAGGTTCTTCCTCGAGATTATATCGTCGACGGACAACCGGGGATAAAAAATCCGGTCGGTATGAGCGGCGTAAGACTCGAAGTTGACACTCATATTATTACCGCTTCCCAGACCAACATAAAAAATATCAATCGGTCGTTAAATGATTTGGGAATAGAGAACCATGGATTTATCTTTTCCGGCCTGGCGTCAGCCGAAGCCGTTTTAACCGAAACGGAAAAAGAATTAGGTGTAGTTTTGGTAGATATAGGTGGTGGGAAAACCGATTTATGTATCTATGTTGAGGGCTCTTTGGCTTTTTCGGGTTCTTTAGCGGTCGGAGCAAAAAACATTACCAATGATATCGCCGTAGGACTTCGTATATCTCTCGATTCAGCCGAAAAAGTAAAACTTTTTCTAACCAAGGAAGCGGGTAAGATAAAAAAGAAATCAGAGGAGATTAATTTTAGTCAACTAAATTTAGCTGAGAATTTAAGCTCGATTTCATATAAGACATTAGTTGAGGGAATTATGTCGCCTCGTTTGGAAGAAATATATAAACTGATTTTTGAAGAAATTGAAAAATCCGGTTTTGGTCATAATGTGCCTTCTGGTTTGGTAATTACCGGCGGTGGGGCTCAAACAGTAGGTATGGTTGATATAGGAAAAAAAGTTCTTGGTCTACCGATTAGGATTGGTGTACCGGAAAATATTACTGGATTGACCGACGAGATCTTATCTCCTCCTTTTGCCTCAACCGTCGGATTGATTTTGTATGGAAAAAAGAATACAATAACGGAAAAATCTAATTTTAAAAATTTTAATCGGATATTAAAAGATTTTTTATTTGACAGTTCGTTTAGTAAAGTGAAGAATTTTTTTAAACAGTTCATTCCATAAGAAGTTCATAAAGTGATAAAGTTTATAAAGTCCATAAAGAAAAATATTTTATAGACTTCAAGGACTTTAAAGACTTTATAAACTAATTTATGTTAATTAAACCAAAAGCAGGTCAAGCAGCCAGGATAAAAGTCGTTGGTATTGGTGGTGGAGGAGGTAATGCTGTCTCCTCGATGATAAAAGAAGGGGGGATAAGCGGCGTTGAGTTTATCGCCGTTAACACCGATTCTCAGGCGCTGCTTAACAGCAAAGCCGATATTAAGATTCAGATCGGAGAAAAGTTAACCAAGGGTTTAGGTTCTGGCGGTGATCCTGAGATTGGTATTAAGGCGGCGGAAGAATCAAGAGAAAGAATAAAAGAAGAATTATCAGGGGCGGATATGGTTTTTATTACCTGTGGTGAGGGAGGTGGTACCGGGACAGGGGCCGCGCCTCTGATCGCGGATATAGCTAAAGAGACTGCCGCTTTGACAGTAGGCGTCGTCACGAGACCGTTTGATTTTGAGGGAACGAAAAGAAAACTGACCGCTGATGAAGGCATTGAAAAACTTAAGGAAAAAGTTGATACTTTGATTGTTGTTCCCAATCAAAAAATTCTTCAGGTCGTTGATAAGAAGACGCCAATTCTGGAGGCGTTTGCCAGGATAGATTCAGTTCTTCATCAAGGGGTAAAGGGAATTGCGGAACTGATCACTACACCCGGTCTGATTAATGTCGATTTTGCCGATGTCAAGTCAATAATGTGCAACGCCGGGACGGCTCTTTTAGGAATGGGTATTGGTAGTGGTGAAAAAAGAGGCATCGCGGCTATTAAACAAGCTATCTCTTCGCCACTTTTGGATGTTTCAATTGATGGCGCGAGGGGAATTTTGTTTAATATTATTGGCGGTCCTGATTTAACCATGATGGAAGTAGATGAGATGGCTTCGATTATCGCCAAAACCGTCGATCCCAATGCTGATATTATTTTTGGGGCGGTTATCGATGAAAAAATGATGGATCAGATAAAGATTACTTTGATTGCCACCAAGTTTGATGATCGTCGCTTAAAGATGTTTCGGTTTAAGCAGGAACCGACGATAGAGGATTTAGATCAAAAAGAAGACAAAAAAAAGAAAGAAACAGCCTCAGAAGGCGAATTTGACGAAGAAGAATTTCTCGCGGAAGACTCCGAACTCGACATTCCGGCTTTCCTAAGGAAGAAATAGTCATTTGCGCTACCTTGACCATGACTCGATTATACTATCACCTATTCTATTATCGTTATCCTAGCCAGGTGTCTTAAATAAATGATAATTCTTTAGGGTCTAGATTACTTTAGCAACTAATATTTGCTAAGATAGATTATCTAGACAATGAAAAACAAATATTTTGTTAAGTCGCATATTACAGAGCCAAAATTTAGAAAAATATTAAGGTATTTTTCTTGCGATTTTGATGCTTCTCAATGTGCTCAATTAACTAAACTAACTAGAAAAACAATTAATAAATTGTATCATAAGTTTAGAATTAGGATTTATCAGATTGAGGAAAATCAATCTGGTAAGATTCATGGGGAGATAGAAGTTGACGAATCATATTTTGGAGCAAGAAGAGTGAGAGGTAAGCGAGGACGAGGTGCACTGGGTAAAGTTCCGGTTATTGGATTGTTAAAACGAAACGGTAAGGTATTTACCCAGATCATTGAAAACTGTAAAAGACGAGAACTTATGCCTGTTATTAAGGGTAAAGTAATTGAAGAGTCAACAATTTACACTGATGGTTGGAAGAGTTATGACGGATTAGTGTTAAACGGTTACAAACATTACCGGATTCACCATCACGAGAATGAATTTGCCAGAGGCAAAAACCATGTTAATGGAATTGAAAGTTTTTGGAGTTATACTAAGAGAAGATTATTAAAATTTAACGGAATCAGAAAAGATAAGTTTCTGTTACATTTGAAAGAATCGCAATTCAGATGGAACAACAGAAAAAATATTTACAAATTATTACTAGAAAACTTTAGAGAAAAACCTCTCTAAAGTATCCTAGACCCTTCTAAATAACCTATCAATTCCTCGATATGAAGGATAAGAATCAGTATAAACAGTTGAGCCGGGAACGATATAGGCTTCAACAAAATCTAAGATGTCTGTACGGTAAACGTTAAATCCTTTTAAAATATGAAGAACAATCTGTTTGCTTTTGATCTCCTTGGCAGCAATAACAGCTCGTCCGCCCCAGCCTCCAAGGTAGACTTCATCCATTTGGATTGTCCCTTTAAGTTTTTCTTGACTATTGGGCAATTTAGTCCTTAAAAGATCAAACCAATGACGAACTGCTTTTTCAGATAATCCCGTAAGGCTCTGACTTTGTTTTACCGGTATAGCATTTACAAAACACCAAATAATTAACCAGATTGATCTTGGAGCTAGTTTGGCGTTCTTAAGATAAGTGTGGAAAAGTAAAGAGAATCTAAGATCACATCTTCTACATCAGTATCTTTCCTGATAACTAATAATCCTGAAAGAAGAACATTTTGGGCAGAAAATATTTCTGCCAAACAATATCTTTTTTACCAGTTTTTTAATCTGGCGGTTAGTGGGTATTTGAGGATTTATCATCCTCAAATGTTAGTGGAGTTTTGACAAGTGGGTGGGATTACCCTTTTATTTGCTGTTGATTTTAGAATTTTCTGGTGTATAATTATTTTCATCTTATGAAAAATTTGGCAATCAAATTTTATTTTTATTTTACCCGTCAATGCGGTGGTTAATTGATTTGTAAGATAAAAATAAATTAGCCCCGCGAAAGCGGGGATTTTTTGTATGGTTTGTTGCCAAATTGAAAATTTGGCTTACAAACCCTAAATCCTCCAAAGTTCGCTCTTTGTGACGACGAGCGAACCCGCCTGCCAATCGCCTTCGGCGATAGCCGATGGCGGGCAGGTAGCGAAGAGTTTAGTCACAAAGTAAGAACTGGAGGATGTTATAAGTATTATGGGCATAAAATCTAAATCGATTTCATTTTATTTCTATTTTTACCCCGAATAAGGCGGGAAATCATTTTAATGTTTTAAAACATTAAAAAACCAAACCCCGCCACAAGCGGGGTTTTTTATTAATTAATTTTTAATATCTTATGAAAAATTTAAAGCAAAAACGATTAAACAAAATACTTAATCCAAAAGACAGAAGAACGGTTATATTGCCGTTAGACCATGGTATTAGCGACGGGCCTATTGCGGGATTGATTGACATGAGAAACACACTAAAAAAGGCTATTGAAGGAGGTGTCGACACGATTATTATACATAAGGGGATATATAAGATATATCGCGACTTACTTATTAAAAAACCAGTAATGATTCATATTTCAGCATCAACAATGTTTGGTGAACCATTACGGAAAGTAATAGTGACCAGACCATCGGAAGTAATAGCGCTTGGCGCAATTGGAGTATCTATACATATAAATTTAGCGAATGAATTTGAACACGAAATGATCAGGGATTTGGGAATTATTTCCGGCGAATGTGAAGAGTTGGGCTTGCCACTGTTAGCCATGATTTATCCCAGAAATCGAATCAATAATAAAATTGTTACTTTTACCGATGTGGAGCACGTCAAACATGCGGCAAGATTGGGAGCAGAGTTAGGCGCAGATATTGTTAAGGTTCCTTACACTGGAGACTCTAAGTCATTTTCGGAAGTAGTTAGGGGATGTCCAATACCGGTGGTAATAGCCGGAGGCGCTAAAGGAGATGAAAAAACCATGCTTAAATCAATAGACGACTGTATAAAAGTAGGCGCGGCCGGAGTATCTGTTGGACGTAATGTCTTCCAACATGAAGATATGGTTGGCATGATCAAAAAAGTGAGAAAGATAGTGCATCAGCCTTAGTCCAATTAAAAATTATATTTTCAATTTATAACTATGAAACAATTTTGGTTCAAAATGAACAGGTGGAATCGGGAGATAGCGACCTCCGCTATTGAATCCGGTTTTCAGACTTTTTATTTACCGTCAAACTGTATTGATAAGATGAAAGAACTGGCAAAAGTTGTAATAATCGCAAATTCAGAAAAAGCCGATCTACAACTTGGTAAAGATGTGCTTGAAATCACAATCAATACAAAAGCGGATGAAAAAAAGGTAACAAGTTTACACGGGAAAATACCCGTAATACTCGATTACATCGACTGGACTATTATTCCCCTTGAAAATCTTATATCAAAAACTACTAATTTAATTCAATTAGTACATAGTCAAGACGAGGTTAAAACATCTTTAACAACTTTGGAAAGAGGCGCCGATGGTATTTTATTGGAAATAGAGGATAAAAATACTATTAAGAAGGTTGGTGAATTAATCACAAAATCACAAAATGAGAAATTAAAATTACAGGAAGCAGAAATTATTGAAACCGCCTCGATTGGAATGGGAGATAGAGTAATTATAGATACGGCTACAATTCTCAAGCCAGGTCAAGGATTGTTGATCGGAGACTCTTCTTCAATAATGTTTCTGGTTTATAACGAAAACGTTATTAACCCATACTGTGAGCCACGACCATTTAGAGTGAATGCCGGCGGGGTACACGCATATATCCGTATGCCGGGAAACCAGACGATGTATATATCTGAATTAAAAAGCGGAATGATTACTTTATTGGTGGATCCACGAGGTAATACCGAAGAAGCAATTATTGGTAGGGTAAAAATTGAAAAAAGACCGATGATGCTGATCAGGGCAAGAATGGCGGATAAAGAGTTTACATTAGTAATGCAAAACGCAGAAACCATTCGGTTAACTAAACCGAGCGGCGAGTTCATTTCTATAGTTAAGTTAAAACACGGTGATAAAGTATTGGCCAATGTTCAAGAAACCGCTATGGGTAGACATTTTGGTCAAGCAATTAAAGAAATTATTATCGAAAAATGAGAAACAAAAAAATTATTGTAAACAAATTAGGTGGCGTGATTATGGGTTCGGCCAAATTACTGGCATTGGCCAAGGTTGAAATTGTTCGTCAGATGAGTAAACACTGTCAACCGATAGTTGTAGTTTCTGCCCTACAAGGAGTGACCGATGATTTAGTGGCAATACTAAATAAATTAGATAGGTTAGTTAATTCAGGCATTGTTGACAGTAGTAAGACTCAATTTATCATTAACAAATTTATTGAGTGCCTTAGAAAAAAACATAGCGCTCTTGTTGAGCAACTTATAGTTGCAAAAGAAAATAATGAACTGGTTAAACATAGAATTATACAGATATTAAAAAAATTACGTCAAGATTTGGAAACGGTAACTGTCCGTGGTGCGCTTCCAGAACTACAGGATAGAGTACTTTCATTTGGTGAGAAATTAGCCAGCATTATTTTTAGTATATATTTAACAGATAATAAAATAAATGTAGAAAGTTTAACAAGCGAAGAAATTGGCATTATTACAAATGAAAATCATTTAGATGCTGAAATAGATTATACACTGGCAAAATCAAACATAATTCAAAAACTAAAAAAATGTACTGGAATACCGGTGATAACGGGATTTACAGGAATAACAATAAGTAAAAAAACCACTACTTTAGGGAGAGGTGGATCAGACGCCACTGCCTGTTTTATTGGTGCCGCTTTGTCAGCTAAAAAAATTATTCTTTGGAAAGATGTGCCAGGTGTTCTTTCCGCTGATCCAAACATTTTCCCAAACGCCAAAACATTAAAGTCTATCAATTATATGGAAGCTGAAAAATCGGGAAAAGTCATTTTTGATAAAGCAGTACAGTACTTAAAAATATCCAAGGTGCCAACAGAGGTTACATATATCAGGGACGCAAAAATAAAAACACAGATCGATGAGCAAACAAAAACCGAATTGGGGGCAATGCAATCAAAGTCTAAAATTCCAGTAGCAATATTAGGAGCAACAGGTATGGTTGGACAACGTCTTATATCTTTACTGGCTAATCACCCCCTATTTGAAGTAGCAGTTGTAGCGGCATCGGTCAATTCGGCTGGAAAAACATATAGAGAGGCGGTATTAAATAAATGGACGATCTCATCAACTATTCCAGATAAGGTAAAAGATATTATCGTTATGGAAGTTAATCGCGATAAAGAAAAAATAGCGCGTGTGGCAAAAATTGCATTTTCGGCCCTAGATATGGATAAAAACTTGATTAAGCGTCTTGAAATTGAATATGCTAGTTTAGGCGTGGCTGTAATTTCTAATAATTCAGCACATCGTTGGACTAAAGACATACCCATGATAATACCTGAAGTTAATTCAAGCCACACTAAACTTATTGATATTCAGAGAAGACAAAGAAAGTGGAAAACCGGATTGATTGCAGTTAAACCAAACTGTTCCATACAATCCTACGTTCCGGTGTTGGAAGCGTTAAAAAAATTTATGCCAACAAGGGTAATCATTACGACTTTACAAGCAATATCCGGCGCGGGGAAAACGTTTAAATCATGGCCGGAGATGCACGATAATATTATTCCATTTATTGGCGGCGAAGAAGAAAAATCTGAACAAGAGCCTATGAAAATATGGGGAAAAATAGTCAAAGATAAATTACGTTTAGCGACTTTGCCAAAAATCTCGGCGACCTGTATACGTGTTTCCATTTCTAATGGTCATATGGCGGCTGTATCAGTAAAATTTAAGAAAAATCCAACGAAACAAGACATAATTAATTCAATAATAAATTTCAAGAATCCTATTCGTAAATTTAATTTACCATCAGCCCCAAAAAATTTTATTGAATATATTGAAAAAAATGATAGGCCACAGCCAAAGTTAGATCGTGACAATCAAAAAGGAATGGGAATCACTGTTGGAAGAATACGCGAAGATAGTATACTGGATTGGAAGTTTATTGTTCTTTCTCATAATACTCTTCGTGGGGCTGCTGGTGGGGCCGTGCTTATGGCAGAATTATTAGTTCATGAAGGATATATTATATGAAACTTGTTGTCAAAAAAAGTAAAAATTTAAGAGGATTTATTGATATTCCTCCGGCAAAGTCTCATGGTTGGAGAATATTATTTTTGTCTGGATTAGCCAAAGGAAAATCAGAGATTGTTCGACCCAAAGAATCAAGTGATTGGTTTAGGGCGGTGGAAGGTATAAGACAATTTGGAGCAAAAATTCAAAAAATCGGTAAAAACTGGTTGGTCGAAGGCATAGGAAAACACATAAAAGTTCCTGATAATGTAATAGACTGCGGCAATTCCGGTCCGCTTTTGCGTTATTTTGGTATTTTGGCAGCGGTTTTATCAGACAAATATATAGTAATTACAGGAGATGAATCGTTAAGACATAATAGATTGGCAAAACCGGTCGTCGACGCCGTTAATCAACTTGGCGGTTGGAGTGTTTGTACGAAAGAAGATACTCATGCACCAATTATTATTAAAGGAAAGGTTGATGGAGGAAGATGTACGGTTGACGGCGCTGAATCACAAATTGTTTCTGCGCTGTTAATGGGTTGTTCTTTGTGTAAAAACGATACCGAAATTTTTGTTACTAATGTTGGTGAAAAGTCTTGGGTGAAGTTAACGATATCTTGGTTAAAAAAAGCAGGAATTAATATAGAAAACATTAATGGTCGTTACGATCATTATTTTGTTAAAGGAAGCCAACGACTAAAGCCTCTCGGAAAAGTAGTCGTTCCGGTTGATTGGCAGACAGCACCAACGGTTTTACTTGGAGGAATCTTAATTCCCGGATCAAAGATTACTATCAAAAATATTGACAATCAAGATGTTTGTCCTGACCGGTTGGTCGTGCCGTTTTTACAAAAAATGGGAGCAAATATTAAAGTTGAAAACAGCTCAATCACCGCCTGTTATTCGCCTAATTTAAAAGGAATTAAGGTTGATGCTAATGATTTTACCGACCAGTTTGTTCCTTTGGCTATTGCCGCAGCCTTCGCTCAAGGAGAGACCTTAATTTATAACAATGAAATACAACGTCATAAAGAGTGTGATCGGATCAGTGCCGTTGCCCGATCTTTAAACCAAATGGGAGTTGATGTAGTTGAGAAAAAAGACGGTCTGATAATAAACGGTAATGGCGGGACAGACCTTAAAGGAGCAGAGATTAACTGTCAGAAAGATCACCGGATGGTGATGAACTTTGCTATGGCCGGTATGAGAGCTAAAGGGAAAACGATTTTAAGCGATGCCGAGACATTGGAAAAATCTTTTAACGGTTTTTGCGATCAGTTAAAAATTCTCGGAGCTAATATATGGATAACTTAATACTCATTGGCTTAAAAAATTGTGGAAAAACAACTCTTGCAAGAAAAATATCAGATCATTTTAAGATGTATTTGATTAAAATTGATGATCTCATTGAAAAACAACACGCAAAAGATAAAAAAGAAAAACTAACCTTTAGAGAGATATTCAAAAAATGGGGCAAAGATTATTTTAGAAGTTTAGAAACAAGAATTTTAAAAGAAATCGAAAGAAATAAATTAAAAGAAATAGTAGTTGATTGCGGAGGAGGCGTGCCAATGAGAGAAGAAAATAGACAGATATTAAAAAAGATTGGCAAAGTTGTCTTTATAGATTTAGATAAAGAAATAAATTTTATAAGGATTATGAATAACGGCATTCCCGCCTTTTTTAAATATAAAAATGATCCAAAAAAATCATTTGTTGAGTATGAAAAAGAAAGGCGAGCTCTTTATGGAAAATTAGCCGACTATATTATTAGAATAAAAAACGAAAGTCCAGAAGAAATATTAAAAAAAATTATTAAATTAAAAATATTTAATGTATGAAAATATCAGCTAAAACAAAGTTTTGCATTATCATCGGCGATCCGGTTGATCATTCGCTGTCACCGGCTATGCATAACGCTGCTTATAAACATTTAGGTATTGATGGTAAATTTGTTTATTTAGGGAGTAATGTAAAAATTACGGACGTCAAAAAAATAGTTAAGGCGATGAGGGCAATGAATAATTTTCGCGGTTTAACTTGTACTATTCCTCACAAAATCGAGGTGATGAAATATTTAGACTGGGTTGACCCTGTGGCTGAAAAAATCGGCGCCGTCAATACCGTGGTCAATGATAACGGCAGATTAAAAGGCTACAACACTGATTGGTTGGGGGTAGTTAAACCATTAGAGAAAATAACCGGCCTTAAAGGAAAAAAAATCGCTGTTTTAGGTGCAGGAGGAGCGGCCCGAGCCGTTGTTTACGGTGTTTTGATTAAAGGAGCAAAGGTAAAAATTTTTAACCGGACCGAAGAAAAAGCGAAAAAATTAGCCGAAGAGTTCGGTTGCCAAGGGACCGGTTTAGACAGGGAAAAAGAAATTGCCGAGTTTGACATTATTATTAACGCCAGTCCGGTCGGAATGATGCCTAATGAAGACCAGACGCCAATAGCCACAACTTTAATTAATAAAAATCAAATTATTTTTGACATAGTTTATAAACCTTTTAAGACAAAGCTGTTGAGAGAAGCGGAGAAAAAAGGAGCAGTGGTTATTCCGGGGGTTGAGATGCTCCTTCACCAAGGGACGGCCCAGTTTGAGCTTTATACTAATTGCCAAGCGCCGGTTGATATTATGAAAAGAACATTATATAGAAAATTAAAAATTAAAAATTAAAAATGAAAAATTACAATTCAAAATTAAAAATTTGCACACCGGTAATTGGAAAAACATTAAATGAATTCTTAAAAAACCTTGATAAAGTTCAAGAGATTTCTGAAATGGTTGAGTTAAGAGTTGATTATATAAATAATTTAACCGAAAAAGATTTAAAAATAATTAGAGAACAAACAATAAAAGAGTCAATCTTTACCTGCCGGAAAAGAAGCGAAGGCGGATTATATCAAGGAGACGAGCGGTCAAGAATAAAAATCATCCGCCAGGCCTGTGGGCTGGGCTTTGACTATGTTGATATTGAACTGTCATCGATTAAATACTTTGACCTGCCGCTTGATGAAAAGAGTAAAATAATCTTATCGTTTCATAATTTTAAAAAAACACCGACGGTGACCGAGCTGCAGATTATTAGAAATAGAATGAGATTTTGCCGGCCTGATATTATGAAACTAGCCACCATGGTTAAAAAAGAAGAAGATATAAAAGTTTTGTTACGTTTGCTTTTGGAAAAAGAAAAAGATGAAAAAATGATTGTTCTGGGTATTGGCGAAAAAGGAAAGATAACGCGGATTTTAGGACCAATTATGGGTAATTATTTGACTTATGCCGCAACTGATTATGGTCAATCGACACAAGGACAGATTGATGTTTTTGATTTAAAAAAGATTTATAAATTTTTAACTTTTCATTTTTAATTTATTTATATGGCAGGAAATACATTTGGAACTTTGTTTCGGGTGACAACTTTTGGCGAATCCCATGGTGGGGTAGTTGGTTGTGTGGTAGATGGCTGCCCGCCTGGACTTAAAATCGCTAAAGAAGATATTCAAAAAGATCTAGATCGAAGAAAACCCGGGCAAAACTCAATTACAACACCCAGAAAAGAACAGGACGAAATTCATATTCTATCCGGAGTCTGTGACGGCGTGACGACAGGAGTGCCGATTATGCTTTTGGCGTGGAATCTTGATGCCCGGCCGCATGAATATATAAAACTAAAAAATATTTTTAGACCGGGTCATGCAGATTTTACATATCAGCAAAAATTCGGGATCAGGGATTGGCGGGGGAGCGGTCGGGCTTCGGCGAGAGAAACTTTGGCGCGAGTTGCGGCCGGCGCCATTGCCAAAAAATTTCTGAAAGAAAAATTGAATATCGAATTCATTGCCTATGTAGAACAAGTTGGCGAAATTAAAACAGAGATAGATTTTAATAAAGTCACCCTATTACAGATTGAATCAAATATTGTCCGTTGTCCTGACGAAAGAGCGGCAAAGAAGATGATTCAATTAATTAATCAATTAAAGCAAGAAGGCGATTCGGTTGGTGGCATTATCCGAGGAGTAATAAAAAATGTTCCGATAGGTTTGGGCGAGCCGGTTTTTGATAAATTATCCGCTGATTTAGGCAAAGCGATGTTGTCAATTCCGGCTGTCAAAGGATTTGAAATAGGCAGCGGGTTTGAAGGCGTAAAGATGAAGGGAAGCGAGCATAATGATGAATTTTTTGTTGACAGAAAAGAAACTATCAGGATGAGAACAAATAATTCCGGTGGCACCTTGGGCGGGATTTCCAACGGCGAGACGATTCATTTCCGAGTGGCGTTCAAACCGGTGTCAACTATTATGAAAAAACAAAAAACCGTTGATATTAATAAAAAAGAAGTAGAACTAGAAGCGTCCGGACGCCATGATCCTTGTGTATTGCCTAGAGCGGTGTCGATTGTTGAGGCGATGGCGGCCTTGGTAATTATGGATCATTATTTACGCCACAAGGCACAAAATTTATAAATTTGATAATTGAAAAGAAGGTGATAATTTATGACTGATCAAAATTTTCAACAACAATTAGCCGAGCATAGAAAAGAAATAGATCTATGTGATAAACAGATAATTGAGGCTTTGGCGAAAAGGATGGAAGTGGTAGAAAAAGTTGGTGTATTAAAAAAGCAACACAATGTTCCGCCGCTTGATCCGTCCCGCTGGCAACAAGTGGTAGAAACAAGAAAGGCTATGGCTCAACAATTAGGACTAAAGCCAGAGTTAGTCGGAGCAATCTGGGAGATTTTTCATCAATATGCTTTGGAACTAGAAGCAAAGGTTTAACTTATATTAATATGATGGAAAATATGAAAAAAATAGAATTTATTGGTAAATCTCAACACATTGCTATAATCGGTTACGGCCGATTCGGTAATCTATTGGAAAAGATTATTAGTTTAGTAAATCCTGAGATTCCGATTAAAATTTATTCTTTAAGTGAAAACCCGGATAATATTAAATTTTTTCCGCTTGAAAAAGTAGTTAAAAACGCCGGTTTGATCATACCGGCCGTACCGATTAATAAGTTCGAATCCGCGTGTCAAGCGGTCGCTCCTTATATACAACTAGGAGCGACTGTTGTTGAGGTGTGTTCAGTAATGGAACATCCGGTTAAGGTGATGAAAGATGTTTTTAAAAATAAACCTGATGTTAATTTAGTCGCCAGTCACCCGATGTTTGGTCCGGCTGCCTGGAAAAGAGGAGGAGAAAATTTATCAGCCTTGCAAAGATTAAAAATAGTTATTAATAATGTTCGCTGTCCGAAAGAAAAATACCAGCAAATCATAACGTTCTTAAGGCAATTGGGGCTGAATATTTTCGAACTTGAACCAGAAGAGCATGATAAATTAATGGCCAATTCGCAATTTTTTGTTCAACTAGTTAGACAAATTGCTGCTGACTTAGGGTTAGACAAAACAGCGGTTGATACACCAGCCGCCGCCAAGATATTTGAAGGAATTGAGCTGATGGGTAGTTCAAGGGAGTTGTTTTTAGATATGATTACCTTTAATCGTTTTGCCAAAGAGCTATTATTACAAATAAATTATACTTTGAACGAATTAGTTAAATCTTTGAACTAAACAAATTATAAATTAATTTATATTTATGAAAAAAATTTATTATCTAGGTCCGACCGGCTCTTATAGTTATTTAATTGCTAAAAAAATTTTTCCTGACGACGAATTAGTATCATGCGAAAGTTTTTTTCCAATTGTTAATAAAATATTAAAAGATAAAGATGCTCTGGGTGTTTTACCGATAGAGAACTCGACCACAAGTGATGTTTTTGAGAATGTAGACTATTTGTTTTCAAAAAATTTCACAATTGTTGAAGAGGCCTATTTTAAAATAAATCTGTATCTTGTTGGTTTGAAAAATAGCAGTTTAGAACAAATAAAAGAAGTCTATTCTCATCCTAAAGCCTTAGCCCAAAGCTCGAAATATATAGAAAAACATCATCTGACGATGTGTGAATCAAAAAGTACGGCTCATGGTAAAGATATCGTTCTGGCGGGAAATGATATAAAAAAAGCCTTTATTGGCAGTCGGGACTTGGCCCGCGATCCTAGATTGTTAATTTTATCTGAAAATATTGGCAATGCCAGAAATAATATGACCCGCTTTGTTGTTATTAAAAAATTTAATAAAGATGAGATCGAAGCAAAATCAAATCAAAAATTAACAATTATTTTTAAGTTACTTCATAAACCAGGTACTTTGGCAAATTTATTGACTAAGTTAACAGAGCTTAAAGTTAATCTGACCAAAATTGAATCCCGACCAATTCCGGGAAGCCAATGGGAATATTATTTTTTAGTTGATCTGGAAATTAATCCCGAAGATATTAAAACAGTAGAAAAAATTTTTACAGCTAATACTTTAATGGCAAAGAAGATTGGCGTTTATGAAAAAGGAAAAATTTATGAAAGTTAATTATAAAAAATATGAATATTAAATTGGCCAATAGAGTAAAGAAATTAATTGATCCGACGGTTGAAGATAGTTTAAAATTGGCCTCAAAGCCTGGAGTTATTTCATTAGCTGGTGGAATTCCTAATCCTGAGTTATTTCCTATTGAGGAAATTAATCTTTCGCTTAAAAAACTGTTGAAAAATGATGAAAAAAAAGTCCTCCAGTATAGTCAAACCGCCGGAATTTCTGAATTGAGAAAAATAATTGCCAGATACTATTCAAACAAATGGAAGAAAAAAATCTCTCTTGATGAAGTATTGATTACGACCGGTTCTCAACAGGCCTTAGATTTATTGGGAAAAGCTTTTTTGGAAAAAGGTGACTGTGTTATTACAGAAAACCCTACTTATTTTGTCGCTTTATCAGCTTTTAATGGCTATGAAGTTCAGTACAAAACCGTTCAGTTAAAAGAAAATAGTATTGATATTAAACAGTTGGAAAGTCATTTGATAGAGAAGAGAGAAAAAATAAAATTTATTTATAGTATTCCTACTTTTCAAAATCCATCAGGTAACTGTTGGTCGGAAGATGCTAGAAATAAAGTGATAAGGTTAATTAGTAAATATAAATGTTTGCTTATTGAAGACGATCCTTATAGCGAACTTTATTTTGGTAACGAGTCCCCAAAAAATCTAGTAGTTTATGATCATCGAGAATCTATTATTTATCTAGGAACTTTTTCTAAAACTTTTTGTCCAGGTTTGCGAATCGGTTATGTCATAGGTTCAAAGGAATTGATTAAAAAATTATCCTTGATTAAACAAGGAATGGATCTTCATAGTCCGACATTTTCACAATATTTAATATATGAATTTATAAAAAACGAACAGACGTTTAATATCCATCTTAATAAAATAAGACAATATTATAAAGAAAAATGTCAGTATATGATTTGGTGTCTCAATAAATATTTAAAAAATAAAGCCACTTGGACCAATCCTCAAGGAGGAATTTTCATTTGGTTGACGATTTCAGGAGTTGATTGTCGAGAGCTCTATCAAAAAGCTATTGTTTATGGATTAGCCTTTATGCCGGGTTATCCTTTTTATGCAAATCAACCACAACTTGATACGATTAGATTAACTTTTGCAACCGCGACTAATGAAGAGATTAAAAAAGGAATAATAATACTGAGAGATTTATTAAACAAAAAAGCATAAATGAGTATTTTCGGTTGTTTTTTGGGATTTTTTTGTGTATAATATTATTTACAATTTGGCAAAAGCGTTATAGGGCGAAGATACCTCGCCCAAGCTGAAAAGTCGAAAGAGAATAAAAGACTTAACTAGACTTTTCCGGGAGTTCCCGTCACAGAACTAGCGTGTGTCACAACGAAACGGAGCACGTCAACAATAAGCTATTATTGTTTACGTTTCCCCGCCACACGGCGGGTTTTTGTTAGGCAATAATAGAGATCAAGGTGGTACCGCCCGAAAGAGCCCTTGTTAGATCATCAGTTTTGGTGATTTGGCAAGGGTTTTTTTATGTGTCCGTTTCCGACGAAGTCGGAATTACGGACACAAATCCTTCCGAAGTGAAGTTTCGGCTGCGTGGACGTAGACCACGAGACGAACCTGAACGTAGGAGGATTGTTTCCGCAGGTGACAGAACGGCGATGCAACGGCCTGTAAAACCGTATCAAGCAGGTT
>Ga0210018_1000111_pt1 | contig 35893 bp, 37 predicted proteins | sample CryGeyCG2014_010_2_FD_183967 | JGI IMG/M metagenome (GOLD analysis project Ga0210018, IMG submission 183967) | Groundwater microbial communities from aquifer - Crystal Geyser CG09_land_8/20/14_0.10 (SPAdes) (version 2) | ecosystem: Environmental > Aquatic > Deep subsurface > Groundwater | place...
TGGCCAAAATGACAACCGGCTTCAAGTAAGTCTTTTAAAGAAACTGTTTTCATAACTTTGGACTCCTTTTTCCCGCCACCCGACCGAAGATAAACTCAAGGAGTCTAAGATCGAGTGTGTGTTTTAATAACAACTATATTCTACCAGCTTTGTTTAAAAAATCAATCTTTGTCTTGAAGATAGGCAGTCTTATTCTTAATACAATGTTCCGCCCTTGCCAACTCCTGGCCCAAATAGGCAAAGTGTCCTTTTTGTAACAACAAATCTTTTTGGATTATTTCCTTTAATACTTTTTGGGGATCCCCTTTAAATGAAATAAGAGGTCGGCCGTCTTCGGGTGAAATTAAAACCACCTCGACTTCTTTCCCTTCGACAGAAATCAACAAGTTACCGCGAGGATCATTTAACTCAACCGGCAAAATCCTTTTTTTCTCCACTAATTCCTGCCAAAGTTTTTTCACCCAGCTTAGATCCGCCACATAAATATGGCCAGACTCCGACTCAATCGTAATCGTGCCGATTTTCGCCCCAATCGGTTGACATAAATATTCCTGTACAAAACGATAAATTCCGTAGACATTCTTAAACCAGCCCTTGGCAATATCGTGACTGCGGAAAACTGCCTTAAAATTCAAAACCCCGTCACGGAGTAAGGCAGCAGACTCTACCCAACACGGCCGGCCGCTGTATAAAAAACTATGAACGTTGGGATCCCACAAAATAAGTGTTTTGTCCGCATCGCTCCCTTCTTCTTTCAACCGCTTCATCAATTCCGCCACCTGATTTTTGGGAGGCCGGAATATTTCCAAAAGCACTCGCGCTTTTTCTTCGTCGGTAATTTTTTTATCCGCTAAAACATTTTTGGCCAGTTTTTCATTTTCAGGGGGAAATTTTTCGCTCAAAAAATTATAAACGGCATTAATCCCCCGCGCCTTTAGCATATACTCTACCGCTAAATCAATTTCCTTCGGTCTGGGAAAAGCAAAAAGCAATTCGCAATACAAGTACTTGTCAGTCGGCGGACGGACAAATTTTAAAACCCCCGGATAGATCTCTTTGTAATAAGTATCTGGTTTGATAAATTTCTGGTAATAAATTTCCAATTCTTCGGGGGTAATTTTAACTTCCGGGATTGCCGATAGCCAGTCGGGAACCGCAAAACCACTTTTTTCCAAATCTTCAATCGTTATTCGGACGTATGGCAATTCCCTGACTTGAGTACCCTCTTTTGTCTCCAAGATTGCCGTCTGACCATAACGGATAATTCTGTCAATCAACTTAAGCCAAGCCAGGGCACCCGTCTTTTCTCTTATCTCGTGGGCAGTTTTTTCTGAAGGCAATGTTTCCACTTTTTCAACTTTAAAATTGGGAAAAACATGCTTTTTCCTTTTTAAAGAAGCGGTTTTAAACCCGTCAATCATTTTTGATAGTTTCTCAAGCCCTTTTTCGTCCTTGCCTTCAAAATCGATAACTTTCACCGTCTTTGTAATTTCACCGATAATTTCGGCGCCTTTTCCCTCAATTAATTCCGGAAGAAGCGATAATTCTGTTCCAATAATTTTTCCTTTTTTGTCAATCCCGTTTTTCCAAAGATTGTTGATAATTTTTCTCGGCAGACAGCCTGTTTCTGTTTCGTCAAACTCTCCTCCTCTTAAAAAAATCAGCTTATCAATTTGAGGATTAAGAGCCAAATTCGCCAGTAAAATATTTACGCCGTAAGTGCTTCTCATCGGCGCCGCAATCGCCACTTTTTCGATAATCTCTTCGGTCAAAACCAGCTCCGGATCATCCCAAGAAGTACAGATTGCTACATTGCTGTTCTTATTACCCACCAGCATGGTTTTCGCTTTGGCCATCCGAGGCATATAAAGATCAGTGTCTTTAAATTTAAAACTGTCTTCCCTCTCCGCCGGAATCAAATAATTTTTATAGTCCATTTTCTTTTATTTAGCTTCGCAAGGCCTCCCCTTTTGAAGCTGATTTCAAAATTATACCTTAAAAGTTTTTCTTTCTTTAAATTCCATATCTTTCCCTTTGTTCCATCGGGAAATCGGGCGCAGATAACCGACAATTCGAGAATAAACTTCTGTTTCTTTACCGCACTTGGGGCATTTTTCCACTTTTCCTTTTAACCGGCCATGGTTCATACAAACCGAGAAAGTCGGGGTAACGGTAAAATATGGCATTTTAGTCGATTCGGCCACTTTTTGCACTAAGGTTCTGGCCTGCTTCCAATTGTCCATTTCCTCTCCCAGAAAGATATGGAAAATTGTCCCGCCGGTGTAACTGGTTTGCAGATCATTCTGCCGTTCCAACGCCTCCCACAAATCATCGGTATAGTCAACCGGCAGCTGGGTTGAATTCGTCAAATAAGGAGTTTCTTGGGAACCGGCCAGTTTAATCCCCGGACAATACTGGGCATCCCGCAGAGCAAACCGGTAAGAAGCCGATTCTGCCGGCGTTGCCTCCAGATTGTATAAATGTTTGGTCTCTTTCTGGGCTTCAATCAACTCGACTTTAATAAAATTCAAAGTATTAAGCATTAATTTCTGACCCTCCGGAGTGGAAATATCTTTGCCGATCAAATTCAAACATGCCTCGTTTCCCCCGCAAACCCCCACGGTAGAAAAATGATTTCGGACAGTTCCCAAATAATGTTTGGAATAGGGCATTAAGCCGTCAGCCATACTCTTCTCAACCACTTTTCTTTTTATTTCCAGCGAATCTTTGGCAATTTTTAAATACTTTTTAAGCAGTTTCTGAAAGCCCTTTTCGTTTTTACCCAACCAAGCCAATCGATTTAAGTTGATCGTCACCACTCCAACCGAGCCGGTTGAGTCACCTTTTGCCCACAAATTTCCCGGCTGATGAATCAATTCGTTGGTATTCATATTAAGCCGGCAGCACATGGCGCGGATTGAACCCGGATCCAAATTACTGCCAATATAATTTTGGAAATATGGCAGACCGAACTTGGCGGTGACTTTAAAAAGCAATTCCTGATTTTCTCCATTTGTCTCAAAAAAATCTTTGGTAACATTGTAGGTTGGAATCGGAAAAGTGAAAGGCCGGCCGTTTTTATCACCTTTAAGGGTTACTTCTAAAAACGCCTTGTTTATCATGTCCGCCTCTTTTTGAAACTCTTTGTATTTTTCTTTTCTCGTCCGGCCGCCAAATATCACGGGTTGGTCGGCCAAATCTTTGCTGATTATCCAGTCAAAAGTCAAATTAGAAAACGGCATTTCAAAACCCCATCTTGAAGGCAGATTAAGCGAGTAAACCAGTTTTTGAATGTCTTGATAAACCGAGGCGTAACTCAGACGGTCAAAATGGACAAAAGGGGCCAATAATGTATCAAATGAAGAAAAGGCCTGCGCACCCGCCCACTCCTGATACATAGTTTTGATAAAGTAAACCACATGCTGGACCGCCACGGAAAAATGACCCGCCGGCCTGGTTTCGATCTGACCCGGCACCCCGCCGAATCCATCCATCAAAAGCTTTTGCAACGACCAACCGGCGCAGTAACCAACCAGTGAGTGAGCCAGATCATGAATATGAATAAAACCGCGGTCATGGGCCAACCTCGCCTCGTTACTATAGATATTGTATAAAGCATACTTTCCTAAAACCGAAGCGGAAGTATGAGAAATCAACCCCGAAAGTGAATAATTTGAGTTAGAAGTCGCTTTAACTTTCCAACCATCCTGGCGGATATATTCATCAACAAGGGCGGTAAAATCGAGCGTTCTTTTCCTGGCCATTAGTGAAAGTAACTCTAAAATAAAAAAAGTATTTTGTAAATATCTACTTTCTAATTTTCTCGACAATTCCGTCGGTTGAGATCCATAATCCCAACTTCCGAAAAGTTGACTGGTCGGCGGAAGACGGCAGGTGGGTGGTGTGCATAAAACAACCGCGCAGTTTACCCAAATATTTTTGCGCCTTTTTTGCCAGTGGATTGGTTTGGCCGGAAACCGCCAGCGCCAAAAGAGCTTCGGTACAGTTTAAACTGTGAGAGACCTCATTCATTTGTTTTTTTAATTGATTGACTTCTTTTATGACAGATTTGCTAATCAAATCCGTTCTGTCTGAAATTTGCGCTAAATATTTAACCGCGTTCAAAACCACGGACGCTTCCGCGTGCAACAGAGGTGAGTTTTTACCATAAACTAGACGGTTGTCGGCCAGCTGGATCGCCGCCCCGCAGTAAATTCCTTTTTCGCCCTTACCCTTGGTTTTTCTTGCCTGCTGCCTGGCTTTTCTGGCCACGGTGACCGGCTTAAGATATTCCTCTTCAATACCGACTTTTTCCATTATGGCGTTCATCCGGTTAAGTGTTTCTTCGTCAACCAAACCTTTCTTATATTCTTCTTTGTAACGAAAATGGTAAAAAACAATTTCTCTTTTAGCTGCACCTTGAACAATTGCGTCATTATTGATCCCCTCTCTTAGCATATTAAAACCCATATCCGTCGGCGAAGCGTAACTGCGGCTGAAGTTATTTTCCTGCAGAATTTTTGCAAAAATCTCTTTAATTATCGGAAAAGCTTCCACGTCCCGATTATAATTAACCGCAATTTTGCCGTAAGTTTTTAAATGGAAAGGGTCAATCACATTAAAATCGCCCAAATCCGCAGTCGCCGCTTCATAAGCGATATTAACCGGATGTTCCAGCGGCAAATTCCAAACCGGAAAAGTCTCAAACTTGGCGTACCCGGAATTTATTTTTCTTTTGACATCGTGATAAACCTGGCCCAAACAAGTAGAAAGTTTACCTGAACCCGGACCGGCTCCCCAAACAACGACCAATTTTTTCTTAACATTAATATATTGGTCTTTATCGTATCCCTGACTGCCGAAAATACAATCAAGATTATTAGGATAACCTTCGATTTCAAAGCGTCTATAAACCGGTACTCCCTTCCTTTTCAAGCGGTTCTCCAATATCACCGCTTCGTTTTCACCTTCAAAACGGTTAATCACTACGGCGGAAACAGGCAGGCCAAAAGAGTCCAAATCTTCCAGGGCTTGTATCGTTGATTCCCCATAATCAAAACCAAAATCGCCTCTGATTTTACCATTGCTTAATTGTTTTGCCGAAATACAATAAATAATTTCCAAATTCCTTTCTAAGCTCTTTAAAAGCGTCAATTTAGCGTTAGCGTCATAACCCGGAAGAGTTCTTGAGGCATGGTAGTCCCAAAGAAGTTTTCCGCCAAACTCCAGATAAAGCCGGCCGGAAAATTTATCAAGGCGCTGCTCAATCGCCTCTTTTTGAACTTTCAAATATTTTTCGGTATTAAACCCAAAATAATCCATCAATGCGGAATAAGACCGCTTCTCCATTCTAATCCTTTGTAAATCATAAAGTAAACCGTTTTTACCCCTGCTTCGCGGGTTTTCGCCACGAAGCAAAATCACATTTTGGGTAGTTAACACAGCCGTAAAAACCCTTGCCTTTTTTAGTTTTTTTGTAAACCACGTCGCCCCCGCATTTAGGACATTTAAAACCTTCCACTTTTTGAACAAAAGGCGCGCGCCAGTCGCACTCCGGAAAACGGCTGCAGGATAAAAACTTGCCAAAACGGCCGACGCGGATAACCACACTACCCTGCTGGCATTTTGGACAAGACTCACCGGTTGCTTCAGTCTGAACCGCTACCCGTTGAGCGACCCGATCCACCCCCTCAAGTTTTTTAATAAAGGGATAGTAAAACTCGGCTAAAACCGGCACTCTTTTTAACGTCCCTCCGGCAATTGCATCAAGATTATCTTCCATCTTCGCCGTAAATTGGAAGTCAAGAACATCGGCAAAATATTCCATTAAGAAATCGTTAACGGCAACTCCCAGCGGCGTCGGAAAAAACGCTTTGTTTTGTTTTTCCACATAGTTCCGTTCCTGAATCGTCGAAATTGTCGGCGCGTAAGTTGACGGCCGGCCGATACCCAACTCCTCCAGTGTTTTGATCAAAGACGCTTCGTTAAAACGAGGCGGCGGAAGTGTAAATTTCTGCATTGGTTTTAATTCCAAAAGTTTTAGTTCATCACCGATATTTACTTCCGGCAGTCTTTCAATTTTGTCCCCTTCTTCATCTATTTCTTCAACCTGACCGTAAAGAACTCTCCAGCCGTTAAACTTCTCAATCGCCCCTCTTGTTTCCAATAAATAAATATTATTTTCATTTACCGCTTGAGTAGTAACAACCGTAGATTCCACAATTGCCGGGTTCATCTGACAGGCAACAAAACGATTCCAAATTAAATCATAAAGTTTTTTCGCATCCCCAGCCAAAAAATCTTTTTTCTCTAATTCGGTCGGTCTGATTGCTTCATGCGCTTCTTGAGCCGACCTGCTTTTCGTTTTATAGAATCTTGGCCCCTCGGGCAAATATTCACTCCCAAAATTACTTCCAATGTAATCACGGCATCCCATCACCGCTTCCTCCGCCAAATTGGTTGAATCGGTCCGGTGATAAGTAATCAACCCTTCTTCATAAAGTCCCTGCGCCACCTGCATTGTTTTTTTTGAAGACCAACCCAGCCGGTTAGAAGCCGCCTGTTGCATCATCGAAGTAGTAAAGGGCGGATAAGGATTTCTTTTGACTTCTTTTTTTTCAATATTAAAAATTTCATAACCGGCTTTCTGTAAATCAGCCACGATCCCGTCCGCTTCGGTCTGATTTCTAATCTCAAGTTTCTGGCCGTTTTTCTTCGCCAGTTTGGCCAAAAATTTCGGGGCATCGGGCATTTCTCCCCCAAGAAACTTTTGCAATAAAGTTTCAACTTCCCAATACTCAATCGGTACAAATTTTTCGATTTCTTTTTCCCGCTCGACAATCAGACGAACCGTTACCGATTGAACCCGCCCGGCCGAAAGCCCCCGACGAATTTTTTTCCAGAGTAAAGGTGAAAGTTTATAACCCACCAGCCGGTCTAAAATCCGTCTGGCCGTTTGAGCCTCAACCAAATTCATATTTATTTCACCCGGATGGGCCATTGCCTCATCAATCGCATGTTTAGTAATTTCGTGGAAAGTAATTCTTGACGGCTTTAATTTCGAGCCCATCACCGAGGCAACGTGATAAGCAATCGCTTCTCCTTCACGGTCAGGGTCAGTTGCCAGATAAATTTTTCCCGCTTCTTTTGAAGACTTTTTTATCCGGTCAACCGTTTCCTTCTTTTTGGCCGAAACGACATATTCCGGCTCAAAATCCGCTTCCACATCAACTCCCAGTTTTTTCTCCGGCAAATCCCGGATATGCCCCATGGTTGCCAAAACCATAAAATCCCCGCCTAAAAAACGGCCCAAAGTATTGGCTTTAGTTGGTGATTCAACAATTATCAAGTCCATTCTTTAAATTCTTTCACTAAACCCCCAAAAAATGCAAGGAGGAAAAAATTTACTTTCTCTCATCTAAACATTCTACTCCACTTTATCAAATCAAATTTATAATTATATTTCGTGCTTAATTTTTAAACTTTCGTGCCTGGTTTGTTTATTACGCTAGCGTAATAAAATATTCAGGCATAAAATGTTTGAAGTTGGCCACGATAAATAATTTAAAACCTTAATTAAGAAGAACATCGAGGGCAGTTTTGTATAATATTTCCAATCCTTCTTTTGTTTCTTTATGATAAAAGTCTGGCGACCATTTAAAATCCGCCAAACTGTCGCTAACGGTAAAAATTGCCCCCATCTCAACTTTCCGGTAGCCGGCGACCACAAAAAGAGCGGCGGCTTCCATTTCCACCGTCAAAACCCCTTCTTTTTGATACTCTTTGGCTTCAGCAATCGTTTCCCGATAAGGAGCATCAATCGTCCAACTTGATCCAACTTGATATTTTTGGCCCAATTTTTCTAATGATTTTTTTATTTTTTCAACCATCACCGAAGAAGCAAAGGCATATTTTTCCGAGCTTAAATAATGATGAGAAACTCCTTCATCCCGGATCGCTTTATCGCAAACAACAATGTCACCGATGGCAAGACTTTTTTGTAAAGTCCCGGCTGTACCGATGGAAATATACTTTTTAACCCCCCAGGCGTTCAGTTCCTCCAGGGCAGTTATTACCGCCGGCGCCCCGATACCCAGTTTGCCGACAATGGCAATTTGATTATTAGTCTCCTTTAGTAAATACATTTCCCCCATGACCGTTTCCACTTTGGCAACCCGGTGATTTTTTATGACATAATCAAGCAGGGTTTTTTGATAAGAAAAAATTATTCCCGAAGGAGTGGAAAATTTTGGATAACGGCCGGACGCCCTTAAATAACCGACAAACTCCCCCGGCGTAAATATCGGCTCCTTGTCTTGTTTGTCGGCAAAATTAGGAAACATAACGAAAATTTTTAATTTGAAATTTTAAATTTGAAATCAATTTTTAATGTTTAAATTTTAAATAATTCGGGTTTGGGATTTATTTAGAAATTAGAAATTAGGATTTAGAAATTAAGTTTGTAACTCCTCAATAATATCATTTATGTTGCTTACCAGTTTAGCACCTTTTTTGATTAACTGGGCAGTACCCTGGCTTAAAGGCGAATTGATTGGACCCGGCACCGCAAAAACTTCCCTACCTTGCTGCGCCGCACACGACGCGGTGATCAAAGAACCGCTTTTTTCCGCCGCTTCAGTAACCACTACTCCCAAACTCATGCCGCTGATAATCCTGTTTCGGAGGGGAAAATTTTTTGCCGCCATCGGGGTGCCGGGCGGAAACTCAGAAATCAGCATGCCACCCGACTCGATTATTTTTTCCGCCAGCTGCCTATGTTCCGACGGATAAACCATTTCCAGCCCGCAGCCCAAAACCGCCACTGTTAACCCCTTATTATAAATAGTAGTCTCGTGAGCCACCCGGTCAACCCCCCTGGCCAGTCCCGAAACTATTACCCAACCCTTTTCAACCAACCCTTTGGCTAGCATTGCCGTTACCTGTTTTCCATAAGCAGTTATTCTGCGGGTGCCGACGACAGCAATCGTTTTTCGGTCAAAAATACTAAAATCATTTTTTTTCTTAGTTTTAGCGTAAATTACAATTGGCTTATCTTCAATATTTTTTAATAATTTAGGATAATTTTCTTCATCATAAGCCAAAACGTTTATCCCCAACCGGTCCAACCGAAGCAAATACGAAGAAAAATCAAAAGACTGCCGGAAATCTAAAAAATTGTTGATGATTTTTTCCGAAAGTCCGGTCTCTTTTAAATTTTTTTCCGAGGCCTCAAAAACGTTTTTCGCTGAGCCAAAATAATCTTTCAAAAGTTTAAACCGCACCGGTCCAATCCCCTCAAAAACTGAAAATGCAATCCAATACTTCTTCTCCTCAAGGTCCATATCTTAATTATGCCCCTCCGCCCAAAAAATCACAAACTATATCTACCCCTAAAATATTCCTTCAAAATTTCCTGGATATTGACAACCGGAAAATATTTCTAAATAATGACGGTAATGAAAACAGTCAAATCCCCTCCATCAACAAAGCAGGATATTGATAACCTTTATAAAAAAATTAAAGGTGAATTTGCCACTAAAGATGACTTAAAGGCTTTTGCAACTAAAGATGACTTAAAACAGGTGAAAGATGAAATAGTTGAAATGAAAGATGAAATAGTTGAAATGAAAGATGAAATAATGGGCGAGTTAAAATCTCAACAAGAAAACCAGAAAATCCACAATTATTCTCACTCAAGAATAAATGATGATCTTGATGATCACGAAACAAGAATCCGCAAACTCGAAAAAACTTCAGCAACGGCTTGACAAAATAAACAATCAATCGTGCTTCCGTCCTGGCAGTCCTTCTAATAAAAGGAAGCCAGCATCGAGTAATTGGAATGGCAATAAACACAGAAAAAGCAAAAGAAATGATTGCCAAAGTCGAGGATTTAGATGTAGTACTTCTTTGTGGAAATTTAAACCTAGATGGAAGTCTTGCAGAAAAAATTAAAGAAAAATTTCCAAAGGTTGATGTAATTAACATTCCCCATATTTCCACTCTTGGTGGCATTTACGAAATCACCGAAGCAGTCACAAAGGCGTAGTCTTTACTCCCTAAAATATTCCTTCAATATTTCTTTCGCAATTGGGGCGGCGACGTAGGAACCTTCCCCGCCTTTTTCTACTAAAACTGTTAAAACAATTTCTGGGTTATCTATTGGCGCAAAGACGGTAAACCAGGCATGAGTAGTTTTACCATCCCCCGTTTCCGCCGTCCCTGTCTTGCAGGCAACCTGCCTGCCGGCAGGCAGGCCTGGGATTTGAAAGTCAAAAAACGGCCAGCCGGTGCCGCCGGCGGAACAAGCCCCAATCATGCCCTTTTTGACAATCTCGATATTTTCTTTATTAATTCCCAAATCAAAACAGTCTTCTTTATAGGGAGTATTTTCCGCTCCTACCCGCAATATTCTTGGAATGCACATTTTCCCCCCGCTGGCAATAACAGAGGTCATTTGATTAACTCCCAAAGGTGTTAAATCCAAATCCCCCTGCCCGATCGCCAAATGATAGGTATTGCCTAAAAACCATGACTCACCCCTTATTTCCTGTTTCCACTCCGGCGTGGCGACAAAACCCGCCGATTCGCCGGGCAGATCAATCCCGAATTTTTGATCTAAATGAAATTTTTTAATCCAGGAAATTAATTTTTCTTCCCCCAACCTTTCTCCTAACTGGTAAAAAAAGGTGTCGGTTGATCGGGCCAATGCCTTGATAAGATTAATTTCTCCTTCGGTCTTTCCGTACTGGGTAAAATACCAGTTAGAATATCTATAATCATTAACTACAATCACCCCCGGATCGTTAATCAATGAGTTTTCAGATATTTTTCCTTCCTGCAGCCCGGCAATTGAAGTAACTATTTTAAAAGTAGATCCCGGGGCAAAAATGCCGGAAATGACTCTATTTAAGAGGGGAAGATTTTCTTCATCAGAAACCGCCCCAACCACTTTGTCGGGATCAAATGAAGGAGAAGAATACAAAACTAAAATTTCCCCTGTTTGCGGACGGCTGGCAATAACTGCCCCTTTTTTCCCCGCCATTTCTCCGGCCGCTACTTCCTGCAAATCTCTGTCAACCGCCAAAGTAAAACTTTTTCCGGATTGGGGCAATACTTTGTTAATTCTTCTGACTATTTCACCCGCCGTATTTACTTCAACCAGTTCACCGCCATCTCTACCTTTAAGTTGTTTTTCGTATTGCATTTCTACCCCAAACCGGCCGATTAAACTACCGGGACGATAACCTTCAAGTTCCAACTTTTTTTGCTTTAGTTCCTCAAGACTAACCTCTCCCAGATAGCCTAATAGATGGGCAAAGATTTCACCGGTTAAATAATTTCTTCTTAAAGAAATTTCTACCTCTTTTCCTTCAGCCTGCAAAGTGAGAGCTTCTTCCCGGCCCATTTTTTTATCTTCCGCCCCGGATTTAAGATGAAAGATCGGCTGATTTTGCACCAGGGGTTCTCCATGCCGGTCAAAAAATAGTCCTCGCTGGGCCGGAATTAAAATTTTTCTTATCCGGTTGTTTTCCGCTAAAAAGCGGTTTGTTTTCCCCTGGACTATTTGCAACTGGAAAAGACGCAAAATCAAAACCAAAAAAAATAAAATCAAAAAAATAAAAATAAACTCCGGGTTATGTTTTTCTTCCATGCCAAAAAACCATATTTAGAGCCAAAACCCCAAGAACCACCACCAGCCCGGTTGACCCCAACGGCCTAAGCTGCCACAAATCCCAAAACAAACTAATTGGTAAAATCAGCCAAATCATTTTAATTTTTAATTAAAAAAATTGTTTCTAATTCTTGTGGGTTATACTGTCTTTTAACCAAGGCTGATTTAAACATTTCCCCCTTCCTTTCAACAATCTCTTCTATTACCCCGACAACTAAAGTGCTGCCCAAAACTTCAACCTGAACTATGTCCTGAGGTTTAATATTTTCCGATAAAATAATTTGGTCAATTCTCATTCCCCCCTCGCCCTTACCGATCAAGAGTCCTCTTCCGACTAAAGAACGATTTTCTTTATCAATAATACTGACAGCCAGTTTTTCGTCAACAAAGGACGGCAGGTGAATTTTTGAGACTGATTGGCTGACTTGATAAATTTTACCTAAATAAGTATCTCCGGTTATCGCCATCATTCCCGGCCTGAGATTATCCTGCTCACCCGCGCTGATTAATAAAGTTTCATTTTCCGCACCGATTACTTTTATGGTTTGAAACTTCCAGGCTTTGGGCAAGGGAGAAGAAAGCAACCTTTTTTGCTGGCGGTTTTCTTCTTCAAGAAAAGCGATTTTGGTTTTAAGTTCGGTTATTTCCTTTTCTCCCGCAAGAATACAACCGTCAGAGTTTTTTTTAGCCGATAACTTTAGGTCAAATATTTTCTGGCGGATAGGAATAATTAATTTTTTTTCCGCCAGATTTCTGATTGGTTTTAAAGCCCCGGTCAACCCCAAAAGAAAAATAACCAGTAAAACAATTAAGGGAGGATAAAAAAATTTAGGAATTTTCATTTTACTCCTCCGGTGACTTTAACTTTTTGCAGCAGTTTTTCGTCTTCCAAAACCCTGGCGCACCCTTTAACCACCGCCGTCAGAGGATCTTCAACGAGGAAACAAGGCATTTTAATCGATTCTGTAATTAATTGGGCAAAACCAAGGAGTAGAGCGACTCCGCCCGATAAATATATTCCTTTTTGAGTTAAATCACCCAAAAGCTCAGGTGGAACTTCTTGAATAATGTCGGAAACGGCAGTGATAATTTGATTAACCAAAGGTACCAGCGCTTCCCTAATTTCACTTGAATTTATCCTCAGCGACCTGGGTAAGCCAGTCCCCAAATCACGTCCACGGACTACCATTTGTTTGTCATCAACCCCTCTTTGACCAATGACCGAACCGATTTGCATTTTTAAGCTTTCGGCTGAAGGCAGACCGATTAAAACCGAATATTTCAGGCGGATATAATTGATAATCGCTTCATCCATTTCGTCTCCGGCAATGCCAAGAGATTTACTAATCACAATCCCGCCAAGTGAAATAACCGCCAGTTCCGTCGTTCCCCCGCCAATGTCAACAATCAAAGCCCCGGCCGGATCAAAAATCGGCAAGTTCGAACCGATGGCGGCCGCCGTCGGTTCTTCAATCAAATAAGCCTTCCTCGCCCCGGCGTTAAAGGCGGCATCCTGAACCGCCTTCCTCTCTACTTCGGTTACTCCGGTTGGAATGCCAATAACCACCTTTGGCCGGGGGATTTTAATATGTAATCCTTGAGACTGGTGCAAACTCTTAATATAATAGGAAAGCATGGCAACCGTCGCATCGTAATCGGAAATTACCCCGTCCTTGAGTGGTCTGATTACCTCAAGTTGCCCCGGGGTGCGACCGGTCATTTTTTTGGCCTCGGCGCCAACGGCAACTATTTCTTTTGTTTTTTTGTTTCTACCCACGACTGTTGGTTCCCTAACCGCCACTCCTTTACCGACAACATAAAAAAGGGTATTCGAAGTACCCAAATCTACCCCTATATCATAAGTAAAGAAGTTAAAAAACTTATCAAGCAGCATTACTAAAATTTTACCACAATTCTATCTTGACTAATATTTTAATTAATGACATTATTCAATTAATGATCACCAAAAAAGATTTAGACAGTACAATTGATGATGCGGTTGGACAGATATCTGGTGCTATCGTCAAAACGCTTGAAAATTTTGCTACCAAAGAAGACCTGAAAAACTTCGCTATCAAAGACGATCTTAAAAACTTTGCGACTAAAGACGACTTTAAAAGTTTTGCTACCAAAGAAGACTTAAAAAGTCTGGCAACCAAAGATGATCTTAATAATTTTGCCACTAAAGATGATTTAAAAGAAGAATTGAAAATAACCAATCGGAAAATCGATATTTTATATAAAACCGCCCCCACTAAAGCAGAAGTTAAAGAGCATGGAAAAAGAATCAGCCGTTTAGAAAAAGCTGTCTTTGCCACTCCGTAAATGAAACCGGACAATTTTCTGCAAAATGTAATTGCCTGGCTTTTTACGGCCTTGTTTTTTTGGGTTCCGCTTTTTTTCACTCCTTTAAATTCCGAACTTTTTGAATTTAATAAAATTATTTTAGTGTACAGCTTTACGGCATTAATTACCGGCGCTTGGACAGCCCGGATGATCCTGCAAAAAAAACTGATTTTCAAAAGAAGTTTTTTAGACATTCCCCTTGTTCTGTTTCTCATTTCTCAATTCTCATCCACACTTCTATCGATAGACCCGCACACCAGCATTTTTGGCTATTACTCCCGCTTCAACGGCGGACTGCTTTCCACCATTAGCTACCTGCTGATGTACTGGGCTTTTGTTGCCAACTGCGATATTAAAGATGTTAAAAAGATTGTTAAGTTTTCTTTAATTTCCGCGATTCTCATTTCTATTTACGGAATTTTGGAACATTTTGGGCATAGTTTTTCCTGTTTGATGTTTGGAACTGGGTTTAACGTCGAGTGCTGGGTGCAAAAAGTTCAGGAGCGGGTTTTTGCCACTTTAGGTCAGCCAAACTGGCTCGCTGCTTATTTAACGATACTCATCCCGGTTTCAATTGCCAACTCTTTAAACCCAGCAAAAAAATCAGGAATTACTCAATTATTTAATTACTTAATTATTTTTATATTTTATTTGTGTCTTCTTTTTACCCAATCCCGTTCCGGATTTTTGGGATTTGTTCTAAGTTTTGCCGTTTTCTGGGTAATATTATTCATAATAAACCATCATCAAATCAAAAGTATTATCAGGCCATTCTTAATTCTAAATTCTATCTTCTTAATTCTAGTCGTTGTTTTCGGCTCGCCATTTTCCCAAATTAACAAATATTTATATTACAAATCCTATTTCTCTCCCAACCAAACCAACACCCAACAACTAGTACCTATCACCTCTCTCGACGGCGGTATCTCCGAATCCGGCGATATCCGCAAAATTGTTTGGAAAGGGGCCTGGAGGGTTTTTAAACATTACCCGGTCTTTGGATCAGGAGTAGAAACATTTGCCTATTCTTACTACAATTTTCGGCCAATTGAACATAATTTAGTTTCAGAATGGGACTTTCTTTATAACAAGGCTCACAACGAATACCTCAACTATCTCTCAACAACCGGTATTTTTGGCCTGGGAACCTATCTTTTATTTATCTGCTCTTTTTTATACATAAATCTTAAATCAATTTTTAATTTCAAATTTCTAATTTCTAAACAAATTCCAAATCCTAAATCCCAATTAGGTCAATTAGAAATTAGATCAATCAGAAATTTATCTTTAGCCTTATTCTCCGGCTGGATGTCTTTACTCGTCACCAACTTTTTCGGCTTTTCGGTAGTTGTCACCTCCCTCTATTTTTATTTGATCCCCGCTTTTACTATCGTGCTTTCAAAACCCGAAGACCAAAGTGTTCACAAATCACTATCACCTGGCACCTATCACCTAACACCCTATCTAATAATCCCCGTATTTTTTGCATTTTACATTTTACATTTTACATTGAATTTATGGCGGGCTGACTTTTTTTATAATCAGGGCCAAAAACTGTCCAAAACAGGGCAATTTTATGAAAGTTATCAAAAACTTCACCAAGCAGTTAAAATTTCACCTAACGAGCCGGTTTTTTTAAGCGAAATTTCGGTCGCTGCCGGTAACCTGGCCCTAATCGCTGACCAACAAAATCAAGCCTCTTCGTCTTCCGAACTAACCCAGTTGGCCATAAATTATTCCGATAAGTCCTTGAAAATCAGCCCGGCCAATTTAAATCTTTACAAAACCCAAGTCAAGCTTTTTTACACTCTTTCGACCATTAAACCTGAATATTTGAACAAGACTATTGAGGCAATAACTCAGGCAATTGTCCTTTCACCAACTGACCCCAAACTTATTTACAACTTAGGGTTACTTTATGGCAAAGCAGGACAAGGAGAACTGGCAATAAAAACAATTGAAAAATCGGTTGAAATGAAACCAAACTACTTCGAAGCCAGAAATACGCTGGCAATTTTTTATGAAGATATCGGCGAGAACCAAAAAGCGGTTGAACAGCTAAAATTTCTTATTAAAATGTCACCGGAAAATAAAGAAACCCTCGAAAATAAGATTAAACAACTTGAACAATGACCAAGGTTTTTACCAGGATTGCCGTAATTTTTTTTGCCTGTTTGCTGATTTTGTATTTTTATCAAGCTGTCAACAGTTTTCCCAGCGAAGGAGACAGTCTTGTTTATCATATTCCAATCGCCCAATCAATTTTAGACGGCAATGTTTTTAACCCATCATTTGGCTTGGGTTTTTACCCCAGCAATGCCGAAGCAATACTTTCTCTTTTAATAAAACTGAATCTGCCATTAAACTTATTTAACTTTTTTGCCCTGATTTTACTATTTTTTGCTTCCAAAAAACTTGGTTTAACTTTTGGTCTGAGAAAAAATTTATCAATTATTTTTTCCACCGGCATCTGCAGTTTACCCTCAATCCTAAGATGGTTGCCGACACAAGTCATTGATATCTGGCTGGCAGTTTTTTTTATTACCTGCTTAATTTTTCTTGAAAAGCCCGAAAATAAAAACGGCTATTTTGTAAAATTGGGGTTAACTTTTGGACTTCTTACCGGAGTAAAATATTCCGGTTTATTATTTGCCGCCGTGCTTTTTCCACCCTACTTTAAAAAAATAAAAAAATATCTTAATTGTCAGAGATTATTACTTTTTTTATTTCCACTTTTTTTGTTTGGATTTTCCTGGTATATCAGAAACTATATCTTAACAGGAAACCCTTTTTATCCCCAGTCAATCCTGTTTTTTAAAGGATTACCTGGCTGGAACATCCTTAAAAATCAACAATGGGAGGTAATTTTAAGATTTCCGGAAAAAACCATAAATGCGCTCGTCTCGGAGTTTTTATTTTGGCCAATTTCTCTGCCACTGGTCATTATTTTTGTTTTAGATTCCATTTTGAAAAAACAAAAGAAAAATCTGACTGATGTTTATCGCCCCGCCTTACTGGGTTTAATTAGTTTTTTTATTTTTCTATTTTTACCCGCTTCTTTTGAATACAATATTATTGTTTCAAATTATCGGTATTCATACCCTGCTTTTATCTTATTAATTCTTAGTCTTTTCTTATTAGCCCAAAAATTCAAAAAGGAAAGAGAAATTTCAATTATCACTTTGTTAAGTCTGATGTTTTTACCCCCCCTGGATTATCATCCTAAACTGATATTTTTTATCCTGGTTCCGCTTTTAATTATTTTTGGAAAAAGGAAAAATCCGGAAAACTTGGTATAATTACCTCATGGCAAAAATTATTACCCTTACTAATCAGATATTGCGGCAAAAATCAAAACCGGTGGTGTTTAATAAAGAAACCGCCGGATTAATTAAAGAGCTGAAAGCGACACTTATAAATAAAGAAGGAAAAGTAAAAGGCGTCGGTCTCTCGGCAATTCAAATCGGGGTGGCGCAAAATATCTTTCTGGCATATTCGAAATCCAGTAAAAAACTGCTGGTTTTTATAAACCCCGCCATTATCTGGTATTCGAAAATTTTAACCGCTGGTATCCCGGAAACTAAAAATAAATATGAAGGCTGTTTATCGGTCCCCGGAATTTGGGCCATAATCAAAAGATCAAAATCAATTAAGGTTAAATACCAAACTTCAAACGGCAACTGGCAGGTCAGAAAATTTACCAAAATGACCGCCACCATTATTCAACACGAATATGACCACTTAAACGGAATTTTATTTATTGACCGAGCCCTTCAGCAAAAAAGCCCGATTTACGAGTTGGCCAAAGACGAAAACGACAAAGAATATCTTAGAGAGATTAAATTAACCTAATTGACCTAATTGCTCTAATTATTCTAAATAATGACTAAATTACCAACATTCAGATACCCAAAAATTACTTTCTATTAGTATTGTTGGGAAATTAGAAATTTAAAAAATGCTTGTATTCTTTGGTACCTCTCAACGTTCAGCCAAATTTCTGGAACTGGCCATACAAAATGGTTTAGATGTTGAATTAGTCGTTTCTGCTCCGCCAAAACCAACTGGCAAAAAACAAATTTTAACCGAAAATCCGACAGTTTTAACGGCCAAAGAATTCAAAATTGACTTTATCACCTCTCTTGAAAAATTAAAACCGGACCACCTTGTCCTTGGTTTAATTCTTGATTTTAATAAAATTATCCCCGGTCAGATTATTAATCTGTTTAAAATGGGCATCATTAATGTTCATTTTTCCAAATTACCGGAGTATCGTGGCCCGGCCCCGGTTCAGTACACGATTCTAAACGGTGGCAAGCGAGCCTGGATTACTTATTACCTGATAAACGAAAAAGTTGATGCCGGGCAAATCTTAAAACAAACCCCGCTTGATCTTGACCTGACCGAAAATACCGAAGATTTATATCAAAAGTTAATAACTAAAGCCTCAGGGGAAATTAAAGCAATTGTCCAAGATTATTTAGACGGTAAAATCTCGCCCGTGCCACAAACCGGTACTCTGTCAATGTCCCACAAACTGAAATCTGAAAACTGCCAAATTGACTGGTCAAAACCAGCCGTAGAAATCGAAAGACTTATCCGCGCCGCCTATCCCGAACCGACCGCTTGGACATTCGTACAAATCCCATTGGAAAAACGTTTAAAAATTCTTAAAGCCCATTTGGAAAACCAAAAGTTGGTTCCGGATCAAGTTCAGCTTGAAGGCAAAAAACCGGTTACTTGGAAGCAATTTCAGGAAGGTTACCCTTCGGTTGCTCTTTCTTAATCAGCTTTAGGCATTTGGCGCAGACCCTGATTCTGATGCCGTCAACCGTTGCCCATTGTAAATTGGGGCTGAAGGTTCTTTTGGTCTTTTGAGCTCTTTTCATCCACTGTTTCCCCGCCACCCCCCGGTGATGACGGGAACTAACGCCAACTTGTTTTTTCTTATCACAGATTAAGCAACGATTAGCCATTTCGGTTATAATGATACCATATTAAATCCTAAATTTAAAGCACGAAATCCTAAATAAATTCAAATTTTCTAAAAATCATAAATTTAAAACATTCAAAGAATTTGAATTTTGAACATTATTTAGGATTTAGAATTTAGAAATTAGAACTTTAAGTATGATAAATATTGTCGGTTTTATCATTTTTATTTTTTCAATCATTATCCACGAGATTGCTCACGGCTTAATGGCGGAGAAACTGGGCGACCCAACCGCACGGCTTTCCAAAAGGCTGACCTTAAACCCCCTGCCGCACATTGACCCGGTAATGAGTATAATTTTTCCCCTACTGTTAATATTCTCCGGCTCACCCGTAATTTTTGGCGCCGCCAAGCCCGTCCCGATTGACCCTTATAACCTGCGAAACCCCCGGAAAGACATGGGATTAATCGGACTGGCCGGTCCTTTAAGCAATCTTATTTTAGCGGTAGTTCTCTCACTAATTGCCAGAATTAGCTTACCGCTTATTCAATACTCGTTTCTTTTTGGCATCCTTCAATACGGGACACAAATAAATATTATGCTGGCCATTTTTAATTTAATTCCTCTTCCGCCTCTTGATGGAGGCCGGATTGCGGTCGCTCTGCTTCCGGAAAAATATGCGGACGCTTTAGCCTCTCTCGAAAGATTCGGTATCTTAATTATTCTTTTCCTGCTTTTATTTCCCACTTCTCTTTTTTCCCTGCCGAATTTCATCTACAAGATCACCAACCTGCTTTTTAGCCTTGTTTTCCCCAATTTTTCCCTAATTTAAGCCCAATTTTTTGCTTGACTTCTTCACGCGGATTGATCTAGAATTTATGTAGTCCTGTTAAAAAAGCAAGTTCTGAGATTGGTTTTTCTTTACAATTTCAAATTATAAGGGAGAATGGAGTATCCGAGCCAAGTAAGCTCGAGATCAGTTCACCCACCTGACGTCTTTAGGGAAATTCCCTCAAAACAAGCTTTTTAGCGGGACTTTTTGGGGTGATCTACTCAATTATCTCTTCTTCCTCAATAATTTCCCCGCCTGCCGAAGTATTACCCCCGGCTGAAGGAACCGAAGTCGGATAAACAAATTCAAATGAAGAGACTATTTGATCAAACCTTTTCTGCCAAGTTAAAAGATACTCCTCACTTTTAACTTCCGTTGTCATGGTTGTCGGGTCCATCTCAATTGTAAAAAGGATTTTATCGTCAATCGCTCCCACCACCACCTTAATCGAGTCGGCAAATTTAACCTTCTTGGCCGGTTTGCCACCCAAAGTGGTATCTACCGCCTTGGCGGCCCACTCGGCAACTGTTTTATATTTTGTATCGCTGGCCATAATCAATATTTTCCCTTCTTGACCAGGTTCGGTTATTTCCAAATTCGCATAATTAATCTCATCTTCCGGATGGTTGTCAATTTCCAATCCTAAGTCGTATTGAAAAGTGAAACCGGCCGGATCGTTCCAGGTCAATAACTTTGGACTGGCGGTTGGCTTGGGCAATATCTGTTCTTGGCTAGCCGGAGAAACAGTTTCTTTAGTCTTGCTCCTTGAGGTAAAAAGGTATATTCCCCCGCCTGCAAGCAGTAAACAAACGAAAACAACTATCAATAACACTTTACTTTTCATCTTTTATAATGATAACATAAAACAAATGTCAAAACATGTTTTAACTCTCTTTTTGTTTTTCTCTTTTATGTTTGTGGGTTCTTCCGGCGTCTTGGCCGCTAAAAAAAGAGTCTGGAGTACACAAACCACCACCAAAACCACAACCGCCACCCGGCCGACCTTTTCCGTCAAATTCCGCTCCGACCGAAGAGCCTTGAATGTCAGTTTTTATAATCTGAACACTGCCTCTTCTACTTCTTATGAACTAACTTATCTTGGTAATGATCTTGAGCAAGGAGTGGTCGGCTCAATCAACCCCAACGAAGGCTCCTCCGCTTCCCGGCTGCTTCTTTTCGGCAGTTGTTCCGGAAATGTCTGTACTTATCATAAAAACATTCAGAACATGCAGTTGAAAATCACTTCCAAGCTGAAATCCGGCAAAACCTTAATCAAAAGATACCGGATCAAAGTCTAATTTTTAACTTCTCATTACTTTTGTGCTGGGAGCAGGACTCGCACCTACGTAGGCCTTTCGACCGACGGTTTTACAGACCGTTGCGTTTGACTACTCCGCCATCCCAGCAATTTTTTAAATTATATCATCTTTGAGCCGACTCCCGGGCTCGAACCGGGGACCGATTGTTTAGGATGTAAAAATTTGCGTGAGCCAAGGGAGGGACTCGAACCCTCAACCTACTGTTTACAAAACAGTTGCTCTACCATTGAGCTACCTCGGCAAATTTAACATCCCAGGCAAAACAGCTCTACCGCTACCTGCCCCGCTATTGCGCCCCTCGAGAGCGCAAGGCTGAAAACCTTCGGCTCGAGGTAAGCAAATGTGGGGAGCTAAGTCGGCCTGAGTATATTTTACTAAAAAAAACGAAGATAATAAAGAAGCTGCTCCCGGCACAAGGTCACCGTAATTGCCTCATGTTTTTGGGAATTTTTTCCAATCTTTCAACTAATTCATTTCCGCTTTTTCGGGAAAAAGGTTCAAATAAATCCCCTGAAGGAGAAAAAACTCCGACCACAATTTTTAAACAAGCAAAGCCAATCTGCGCTTTGGCTCTAAATAATTCCGGCGCGCTTCTTATCGCGATAGTCAATCCAGATCCAATCGTATCGGGTTGTAAATCTATTTCCCCAACTTCCAAAATTCCCGTTTTCCAAGAACGCGCTTTAACATCAATCAAAAAAGCTCCTGCTTCGTTTACAGCCACTAGATCCAACCCCTGTAAATCCAAATCTAAATCTGTTCTTCCTAATTTAAAACCACTTCTTTCTAAAAGATCCATTACGCCCGCCTGCGCCCTGGCGGAATTTAAAACCCCCCTTGCCTTTTTATTTTGCCCTGTATTTTCTTTTGTTTTCCCTCTAATTTCCTCCACAAATTTTTTAATAACCTCAAATTTTGGGTCAAACAGACCTTTTCTTTTACTGGACATTACTAAATAATAATCTTCCGCCAAATATTGATTTAAAGCCGCCATTGCTTTTCTGTTTACAGATTGATCAGCAGAAAGTCCAATTATTTGAAAGAAGGTGTTTTGTCTATCGTTTACAGATAAGTTTTCCCAATTGGTTAAAAGTTCTGTCTGTTTATCGCCTGTTTCCATAAATAAATTTTATCAAAATTTCAATAAATAAATTGGCTCACTTTTAAAATCTCAATCTTAAGAATTTCTCCATTCAAGCCGAATTTCATTTCTACCGGGAAATCAAAGTTATTTTTGATGTATAAATTCTGTCTTTCAGGGCTGTTTCTGGTAGAAATGGAAACACCAAATTCCTTTTCAATCCCGGAAATTGAGGCAAAATTATGGTTTGTCGGAGCAATTGCTTCCAACCCGGCTTTCACCGCTGTTTTATAGATTAAAGAAGCTAAATGGCAAACTCCGTTTCCGCCCAAACCAGCAACCACTTTATAACCGTCATTGGTCGTAAAATCGCTTTCTTGAGAAACAATTTTACTTTCTTTGAATTCCGGCAAAATTCCTTTTTTATGAAAAGCAAAAATTTCACCCGGTTTGAGTTCCAAGACGTCGTCCTGGAAGGTTAAATAATTTAAGGAAATTAGAATATTGTTTTTAAAGCCCTCGCTGACACTAACCACGGGATAACGATTACCCAAGTCCATCAACTCAGAAGCCAAAACAACTTTTCTCTCAGCAATCTGAGCGGTTTGGCCAGCCACAGGAGAAACAAAGCCATTTACAGGTGTTAAAAGCAATGAAACCGATAAGGCTGATGTAATTAATGTGTTTAACATAAAAAAGCGTCCTTATATTGGACGCACAAACAAAGCTATTGTATCATGTTATAGGATGAAAGTCAAGGAGTCTTATAGGCTTGAATGTTAAAATGAGGCTATATGAAGGCAAAACTGTCCTGAGCGGAGTCGAAGGGGCAAAAAAGGCAGGACAAGGCAGGGAAAGGGAATAAAACGAAAATGCAGATAACTGCATCCCTGCCTTGTCCGAACCGAAAGGATCATCAATTCCTTGCCTGACCAAGGGTGAAAACCCATTTTGTCAGCGGAGGACGCACTCGTCCAGTTTCTCTTCCGACGGGTAGACCACCGCTACTTCGCCCGTTGCCAGACACACCTCTACAACTGTGAATCCCTCGTCGGGTAAACTGATCTCAATCGATCTCCCAGTTCCACCCCATGGATTCCCCCGCTCAAGCCAAATAACCAGCTTGTCTGGACATGGGAAATTAGTCCCGACCCTGACAATACCGGCAGCTAAGGGAGAATAACTGTTGAAAGTCACCCCTCTCTTCTCCTCGAATACGGTCACCCAGTGTAGATCCTCATTTGACGCACCGACAAAAGTAACCCTGTAGTTGCACCACACTGATGTGGGCAGGACGACGTGACCCGCCAAATCCTCCGCCGTGGCAACCCTCGTTACCTCGACGATCTTCTCAACCACAACCGTTTCTTTGACCACCTTCTCGACCGGCGGCTTCTCAGCCAAATCCATAATCGTCTCCCTGAGAACACTCTGGGACATCTTCAGGTCCATCACTATCTTCAGATTGATCGACGTCAGCACGCTGACAAAGGCCAACACACACAACACAGTTGTCTGCTTCATTGTCTTTTTTCTCCTTATCTAATTTTTTTTCGACCAAGCAAGAGTCGAAGATAAATTCAACCCCTCTTTGGCCGAAAAAACTTATATTAAAGGAGAAATTTAATCCTTTCGGCTTGTTAAAGAGCAATCCATGACTTTTGAGCGCTAATACTCAATATCATATCCTGGAAACACAGCGATTAAAGCATAATTATAGGCTTTTGTCAAGAAATCTAGGCTAAAAGAGCCGTGTTGAGAAATCTATTTTTCCTGCTTAGCTTCTCTGTTTCTATTCCATCTTTTTTCTGTTAAAATATTTCTGTCCGGATAGCTCCCCACAGATGCTTTCCGTTCGCAAGGGCTACGTCCTTGCCTCACGGTGGCGCATCAGCGGGGCAAGCAGTTGGTAGAGCCTGCCTTCGCTGAAGCTTCGGCGAGGCGAGACGCGTCTTTGGTTCACCCGCCATAATTGCCCAAGTGGCTCAGTGGTAGAGCGAGTCTTTGGCCCACCCGCCACGACTTGCCTGGATAGCTCAGTTGGTAGAGCACGTCTTTGGTAAAGACGGGGTCTCGGGTCCGATTCCCGATCCAGGCTCAAGAATGGCAAGGCGGGCAGGTAAAGACTAGGCCGAGGGTTTGATTCCCTCCTTGAGCTCAATAAATCAGTGGAAATCTGTTTAAAATCTGTGTATAATTGATCTATGGCAAAAACACAACGGGAGATGCTCGGGTTGGCTTGCTCAGTTTGCAAACAGCTTAATTACATTATTTCCAAAAACAAAACTAATGTGCCCGACAAGCTGACTTTAAAAAAATTCTGCAAGTGGTGCAAAAAAGCAACCGATCACAAAGAAACAACCAAGTTCAAATAAATTATTCTTGGCTTCCGACAATCCCGACAGAAGAACGGAGTTTGTCCGGACTTATAAAATCCAAATATCTCCGCGTGCCCTCCGGTAATTTCTCCCACAAGACAAATAAAGCCAGTTGCACCAAGTCAGAATCCTCTTCCCAATCTTCTATTAATCCACGCTGAAGCTTTGTTGCTAATTCAACATAAGCCCTTTTAGTAAGACAGACCCGTTACTCCCGGCTTCAAAAATCTCTCTTTTTACTTCTTGTGCTCCTCTAAATCTTTCCATCTTTAGTCAAATCAATTTCTAAGCATCTTTTTTGGGAATCAGCCGCATCTTTATCCACAAGCCAAACCCGATAATTATCCGGATTATTCACCTTACCAATTCCGGTAAAAATATTTCTCAAGGCCTCCTCCGCTCGGAAAGAAATTCCGCCAATCTCTAAATTAGGTACAATTATGATCATTCCTCTGACTTTATTTTCGGAACAATATTCTTGAAGTGATTTTAAGTCGGACAACACCATTGTCTGCCTTTCTCTATTACCTGAACGGATTGTCAAACTTGAAACAACACCTGGAACATTTCCATTTTCCAAAGAAGTAAGCATTACTAAAGGTTCATGCCTGTCAAGACCGGGAAGCAACTCCAAAACCTTTCGGCAAAAATCGTCAACTTTGGGATTTTCACCAAATTCCCCGCCTAACTTAAACTGAAGACCACGCTCTTGTACATTCCTCGGCATCTTGGACTGATTATAACTCAACCCTCAAAAAAAACAAAAAACCGGACATATTTGGTGGACCGTAGGAGAATCGAACTCCTGACCTCCCCGATGCCATCGGGACGCTCTACCAGCTGAGCCAACGGCCCAAACACAAAAAGAAGTATACCAAAAAACATTATATCTTTAAACCTTTAAGCCAGGTTTTAAATTCTTCTCCAAAACTTGGATATTCCATTCCCAGCTCTACCATTGCTTTTAGATAACCCAATTTATCACCGGTATCAAAATAGCGGTAATTTTGATATTCCACTGCATAAAAAGACAAAGATTTTGCCAGCATTTTCTTTATACCATAAGTATGGTAAAGCTCCCTGCCCGGTTCCATATCTTTATCAGCCTCAATCAAACAGTCAAAAATTTCCGGTTCAAAAATCATGCCCGACATTGAAGCTAAATTTGAAGGAAGATTGCCTATTCCCGGCTTTTCAATCAAATCCTCAACCTTAACCACTTTTTCGTTGGTATTTTCACCAACCACAAACCCAAACCGGTCGCCGGCTTCAGACCGGATGCAACCCAAAATACTGGCCTGATATTTTTCGTAAGCATTTAAAAGCTGGGTTATCCAAGGCGGATCAGCCAAATAAAATTCATCAGAAAAAAGCATTAAAAAAGGCTCGTTGCCAATTTGCTCGCTGGCCGATAAAATGGCGGTTCCGGCTCCGTGACGGCCGGGTCTTTGCAAAACGAAAGAATAATTTGCCATCCCTTCAATTCTTTTCAACTCTTCCAAATATTGTTCTTTCCCTGATTTTTGCAAAAATTCGTTTAAGGCCGGAATTGGAGAAAAATGGTTCTTGATTGCCTGACAAAACTCCGGACTGAAAGGAGAAAGGACAAAAGTAATACCAGTTATTCCCGCTTTGACTACCTCTTCCACCACTATTTGAATAATCGGCTTATCAATCACCGGGAAAAGCAGCTTGGGAATTGCTTTGGAAGCGGGTAAAAATCGTGTACCGGCGCCGGCAGCCAGAATTAATGCCTTTTTTATTTTCTTACCACTCATGTTTTATTGTCTGTATATCACCAACATACGAAGTATTCCCTTCCCGCGCGCAAAAAAAGACATATTGTTCCCCCATACTGGTAGTTACAATCCGATCATTAGGTAAAACTGTGCACATCGAATATAATTTCAAATCACTGGGTCTCACTGAATACCATAAATCCTGACCTACCGTTACTTCAAACAGCATCCCTGCCGGCATTTCACCAAAACAAAACGCCCGCCGAGGTTGTCCTTCCAAATCTAAAAATGTTATTTTAGTATCTTCCTCCACTTTTGGCAACGCCCTTAAAAACAAACCTTCTTTGGCCGTTACTCTCACTCTGATTTTTTCTTGCGGATTAAAATCTCCTCCCACCGGCTTAACCTGCCCTAAAATACCTTTTTTCAAAAGGGCCTTTTCCAAAGACTGCACTCTATTTTTAGCTTCTTTTCTTTTTTCTTCTAAAAGCATTAAAAGGGCTTCTTTCGTGGCGCGCTTTTTCTCTTCGATTATTCTCTTCTCTTCTTCTATTTTAGTTTGAGCATTAGCAGTTTCTTGGAGATTTTTTAATGCCTGCTTATCAACACATCCGCTCAAAACCGCTCCTGCTGCCGTAACCCCGGCTGTTTTCAAAAAGCTTCTTCTGCTAATAGTCTTTCTTTGGGGAATTGTTTCTTTATCTGACGATTCAGTCATTTTTAAGAATTTTTCCTTTCTGAAATTATAATAAACAAAACAGGAAACTAAAGCAACTGTTCGAATTAAATCATCAAAAATGTAACGGAAAGTGATTCGTTGAATCATTAGCAAAAGGTAACGGAAGATGTACCCTGGATCTCTCGGATTATTAATTAAAGAAAGGGGTACAAATACTAACAATGAAACAACGGATCGCTTTAACCAAGGTTGTTAAGAAATGCTATCAAAAAGCAACCAAGAAGGAAAAAACAAAGATTCTTTCCGAATTGGTGGCCAACTGTGGCTACAATAGAATTATCAGAATTTTATGAAAATCTTAACCCTTTGGAAATGAAAAGAAAAATCAACAAATTAACAGAAAAACTTAACAAGACCATCGTTACAAAAATTCATGATTTAACGAATTGAGTTCCGTTACATAATTTCATGATTTAATACGTCTCCGGTTACCACTGTCAAAGGAATCACCTCCAATTTTGGATGCCCCTTTGTTCTTGACCGCCTTTTTCGTGGAATTTTCTAATGAAAAATTGTTTCCTTCTTGAATCTCTTTCCTACCCTGTGTTAAAATACAATCCGTGCCGAATATTAATCCGGTGGTTTTTTTTGGTGAAGTCAAATCAGAACTGACAAAAGTTACCTGGCCAACCAAGGATCAAGTCGTCAGGTTAACCGGAGTGGTGGTGGTTATCTCCTTGATAGTCGGAATCTTTGTCGGAGTTCTCGATTTATCGTTCACTAAGATTGTTGAATATCTCGTAAAACAATAATTAAAAGATTATATGTCAAGAAAAGGCCGATCAGAAAATAAAGAAAGCAAAACCCAAAAAAAGGCAGAAGAAACAATTAAAAAAACTTTTGCCAATCACTTGGTTATTACTCAGTCAGATAATCCTGAAGCTAAATGGTTTGTTGTCCATACCTACTCCGGTCAGGAAGGTCGAGTCATGGTCGCTTTAAAACAAAGGGCGGAAACCATGAAACTAACCGATCGGATCCTTGAGATTGTTATCCCGACTCAAGAACAAATTCAAATCAGATCGGGCAGAAAACAACAGGTAACGGAAAAAATCTTTCCCGGCTATATTCTGGTAAAAATGATTTTGGATGATAACTCCTGGCTAACGGTGAGAACCACCCAGGGAGTAACCGGCTTTGTCGGCGTCGGCGATAAACCAACTCCGATTTCTGATGAAGAAGTCGCTTCCATTCAAAAATTCATGAATCAAGACGCGCCGAAATACCGCGCTAAGTTCACCACCGGAGAAGCGGTTAAAATTGTTGACGGTCCATTTGCCGAATTTTTAGGCTCGATTGAATCAATCGATGAAGAAAGAGGCAAGGTCAAGGTGCTTGTTTCAATTTTTGGCCGGGAAACACCGGTTGAGCTGGATTTTTTACAAATAAAAAAATTGTAAAATTTATAATTATTATAATCTTTATAAGCCATGGCCACAAAAAAAGTAAAAACAGTCATCAAATTAAATCTTTCCGCCGGAGAAGCGACCCCGGCTCCACCAGTCGGCCCGGCTTTAGGTCAGCACGGACTGCCGATTATGGATTTTATCCGCGCTTATAACGAAAGAACCGCTTCTCTTAAAGGAAACATTATTCCGGCGGTAATTACAGTTTATGAAGACAGAACTTTTTCTTTTATTACAAAACTGCCCCCTGTTTCGGCTATGATTAAAAAAACTCTGAATTTAGCTAAAGCCTCGGGAAAAACCGGCACCGAGACAGTCGGCACGCTTTCCAAAAATCAGGTTGAGAAAATTGCCAGCGAAAAAATGGCAGATTTAAACACTAAAGATTTGGAGGCGGCAGTTAGGAGTGTAAAAGGGACTGCCAGATCAATGGGTATTAAGATTGAGTAATTTCTAATTTCTAATTACTAATTTCTAAATAATTTTTAAAATGCCAAAGACCAAAAAAGAAAAACCAGAGAAGAAAGTTAAATCTTCCGGCAAGGGCGAGAAAGTCGCTGACATGACGGAGGGAACGGTGATTATTAACGAGGAAGAATTGGCAAAAGAATTAGCAAAAGAAGTGAAAGCCCCCGCCTCGCCGAAGACAGCGAGTCGAGGCGGGCAAAAAGTCCGCGGGAAAAAATACCAAGCCGTCAAAAATCAAATTAAACAAAACACCATTTTAAAACCAGCCGATGCCTTCGAACTGCTTAAAAAAATCACGGCTGAATCCAAATTTAACCAAACCGTGGAAGTTCATCTTAATGTTTTGACTAAAGGCCTGTCGGGTGAAGTCAACCTCCCTCATTACAAGGGAAAAGAAAGAAAAATCGCCGTTTTTAATGACAGTCTAGCCGCGGAAATCAAGTCCGGCAAAATTAGCTTTGATGTTTTACTGGCCACTCCGGCCGATATGCCTAAAATCCTACCCCTGGCTAAGATTTTGGGGCCAAAAGGACTGATGCCGAACCCCAAAAACGGAACTATTTCTCCCGATCCTAAAAAAGCCATGGAAAAATTTTCCGGCGGCGCCTTATTCTTTAAAACCGAAAAAGATTTCCCTTTAATTCATGTTGCTATCGGTAAAATCAAACAACCAAACGAAGAGTTGATGGCTAACTTTGAAACGTTTATCAAGGCGGTCAACCCAAAAAATATCACCAAAGCGGTGGTCAAATCCACCATGAGTCCGGCAATCAAGATTACTTTCTTATGATTTTAAAAATCGAGGCTGCAAGGGGAGGCCTTGCGAAGCTGATTTTTCCTCTTGATTTTAGATACTCTAAGTGCTAAGATTTGTTGGTCCTGAAGACAGTGAGTGTCCGATTTATTAAAAGGACTTAATCAGACTCACCGAAGGGAAGCATGGTTAAACAAGATAAAATTTTTGCCGTTGAAGATATCGCCGCCAAAATAAAAGATGCCAAGGCGGTTGCTTTGGCCGACTTCCGAGGGATAACTGTTTCTCAGGCGACCCAGCTTCGAGGCAAAATCAAGTCATCCGGCGGACAACTTCAAGTTATCAAAAATACTTTGTTTTTGCGGGCCTTAAGAAATAATAATTACAAAATTGAAAGGGAAAAACTTGACGGCCCGACAATCGTCCTTTTTGCCAATGATGATGAAGTTACCCCCATTAAGACATTAGCCTTGTTTGCCAAAACCACCGAAGGACTGCTCCCTTGGAAAATCGGCTTTATGGACGGGAGGATTCTTTCGGCCGAAGAATTGGGAAAGTTTGCCGGTATTTCAAGCAGAATTGACTTGCAGGCTAAACTGGTCGGGCTTCTCTTTTCTCAACCAAGCAGGCTGGTTTATGCCCTAAGTTATAACTTGCAGAAATTAGTCATTGTTTTAAATGGAGTTAAAGTTAAGAAACAGGCATAATTTGAAATTTTAAATTTGAAATTTGAATTCAAGATATACGAATATTAAATGTTTAAATGTTAAAAACTTTCAAATTGATTTTAAATTGTAAATTGTAAATTTTAAATTCGTAAAGGGGGTGAATAAAAATGGCAAAGGTTGAAGAATTAATTAAAAAGATTGAAGAATTATCAGTTTTAGAATTGAATGACTTAGTCAAAGCCTTAGAAGAAAAGTTCGGCGTCTCGGCTATTCCTGTCGCCGCTGCTGCACCTGCGTCAAACACGGCTGGTGCCGCTGCCGGAGAACCGGTTGAAGAACAAACGACTTTTAACGTCGTCCTGGCCAATGCGGGACCCAACAAGATCTCCGTCATCAAGGCCGTTCGGGAGATCAATCAAACTTTAGGCTTAAAAGAAGCCAAAGATCTAGTTGAAGCCGCCCCGAAAGAAGTGTTGACGGCCGTTAACAAAACTACCGCTGAAGAAGCGAAGAAAAGACTTGAAGAAGCCGGCGCGACCGCTGAGCTAAAATAATTTTTCCGTTTAAAAATTAAAACCCCCGCCGAGTCGGCGGGGGTTTTTAGTTTAGATTAATTAACACTAACAATATCCTATTTAATAGATCACCCAGTTAATACCCTATTGACAACATTTAAATTACTGTGATACTCTTTTTCTTAGTTAAGAGTATTTAATAAAAAAGGAGGTTTATGTCCGACAGAAAACTAAATCTTGATTCCCTTCCCGATTTGCTCACTGTCCGTGAAGTGGCGGAAATACTGCGTGTTTCTCCTTTAACTATCAAACGATGGGGTAAAAGAGGAAAGCTGCCGGCCATCAGGATTAACTCCCGGGGCGACCGAAGATATAAAAAGGAAGCCGTCTTGTGGTTACTTGGAATTCAACCCAAAGACCAGCCTTAATTTTTCTTTGATAACCAATCCTCCAAAAATTACGGTTGCTCTCCAAACTCTCTCGAAATGTTTGGGTCTCTGTACTGCCCGCCAAAGCCACTCTAAGCCAATTTTGCGTATAGTAACCGGCGCCCGCTGACTAAAACCGGTCAGAAAGTCAAGCGATCCCCCCATTCCCATAAAGACATTGGCTTTAATTTTATTCTTGTTTTTCCAAATCCACTCTTCTTGTTTTTTCATCCCATGAGCGGCGAGGATTACATTGTAGTTTGTATTTTGTATTTTGTATTTTACAGAGTCGTCCAAATTAACAAAAGTAATATTGGGATATTTTGCCTGAAGTTTCCTAATCTGTTGCTCGGCTTCTTCCAATATCCCACCCCTCGCCCCAGCAATACCAACGAAACTCTTACTCTTGCTCAAAACTTCCAGCAGCCGTTTAGCCACATCCGCTCCGCTTATTCTTTCCCCAATATCCTGTTTCAGAACTTTACCGGCCAAAACAAGGCCAAATCCGTCAACCAAATTAATATCTGACGCGTTCAAAAGGTCTTTAAAACCCCCGTCTTTCTGCGCCTCAACCACAAATTCGGGATTGGGAGTGAAAATCAACACCGGAACTTTACTGCCGCTTCCGTTCGTGGCTAAATCCACTATCGTATTTAGCAGTGAGTCTGTCGAACTGCTATCCAGGCTTACCCCTAAAATATTGGCTTTATTTCCGTTCATTTTTGATTGGTCAATTTCACTTTTAGATCGATTTAGTTGATTTTAAATAAGTTAAACCTGGTTTTGCGGACATTTTTTTATTAAAAAGGTTTGTTTTTAAAAAAATTTTTTACAAAGAATTCTAGTTTTTTCCTAAAAATACTCTAGGGTACCTTAATTAAGATTAAACAATCTGCAATTTTATAAATTTGAATATCATTCTTACTCGGCCATTTTAGCCTTAAATTAATTAATTTTTTTAAATAATTCAGTTATTTTCTTCTTTTAATATTACAGGGCTTATCTTTCACCCTACTTTCTGATAATTGACCGTCGGTATAAGTCAAGATTTTCTAAGGCAACCCCCGTCCCTTTGACGACGCAAAACATCGGATCCTCCGCCATGTGACAGGAAACATTAAGCTCCTGCGTTAACAGGCGATCAAAGTTGCGTAGTAAACTGGTCCCGCCGGTCATCACCAAGCCTTTATCAATGATATCGGCGGCCAGCTCAGGGGCAGTTTCTTCCAATACCTCTTTTACCATTGAAATCATTTGATTCAAGGTCGGCCTAATCGCCTCAGTCACTTCCCCCGAACCGACATTAATCATTTTTGGCAACCCCAAAAGGGAATCCCTTCCTTTGACTTCCATTATTTCTTCTTTATCCAAAGGAAGAGCGGAACCAATCTTGATCTTAATCTCCTCGGCTGTTTGCTCTCCAATGACGATATTGTATTTCCTCCTTAAAAAAACCGCGATTGATTCATCTATTTTGTTACCGGCGATTCTTAAACTTTTATTAACCACCACCCCGCCCAGAGAAATTACCGCCGCCTCGCTTGCCCCTCCGCCCATATCCAAGATTAAATTTCCCGACGCCGCTGCAATCGGCACTTTAGCTCCGATGGCCGCCGCCAATGGCTCATCAATCAAATAAGCTACCCGAGCCCCCGCCGACAAAGTAGCATCCAGAACCGCTCTCTTTTCAACTTGAGTCCCGCCGGCCGGAGTGCAGATCATTACTTCCGGTTTAAAAAACCAAGCTCGGCCACAGACTTTCTGAATAAAATACTTCAGCATTGCCTCGGTAACTTCATAATCCGCGATTACCCCTTCCTTAAGCGGTTTTAGGGCATTAATGTTCCCCGGCGTCCGGCCGAGCATGCTTTTAGCCTCGTTTCCCACCGCCAAAACCCGATTATCTTCAACCGACACGGCCACAACCGTCGGCTCATTCAGAACGATACCTTTACCCGGCAGCCAAACAACCGTATTGGCCGTTCCAAGATCAATGGCGATTTGTTTAACCATAAAAACCAATTTGAAATTTACAATTTGAAATTTGAATTCAACTTGAAATGATTAAATTTGAAATTTATAAACATGTTAATTTTTAGAACTTGCTGCGATTTTTCCGAATATTAATACGAATTCTTTTGTTTCCTGCCAGAGTTTTCAGCACTCTTCTTTTAATTTCTCGTCATCAAGCGAATTCCCTAATAATTTTAACCAATAAAGAGTTTCATTGGCTTCTTTTTTACAGATATATATTTTGTTTTGAAAGTCTTTTTTGCTCGAAGCACCATTTGCTTCTCTATAGTTTGCCCCGATACTGGTTCCTGCTCTTAAAACTTGGTCAATCAATGGAATTGTAATAGTACCCTTAGGGCATCTATTTAAAAAAACAATTAAATTCTTAGAAAACAAGAGTGTTCTTTTTTCTAGATCGTAATTTTCAAATTGTGTCATTTAAATATTTGATATTGATTTCATCCACCGATTTGGCGGATCAAATTTCAAATTAGTCTGATATTCTTAGTATATAATTTGACACGTTTATTTTTCTAGTATGACTAAACTATAGCAAACCCCCATTGGGTTGACAATAGCTATCAGCCTTTTATAATAGAGGAGTCAAATGATAAATTTTTCCAAATACCGCCTCCATTTTTTCTTTCTGGTTATTATTTTGCTGCTTTCAGCCACCTTTGTGGTTATAAAATATGCCAGAGGCTACCGGATTGACTTTATTAAAAAAACCTTCATTCCAAACGGAATTTTATCGGCCAATTCTAGTCCCGTAGGCGCTAACGTTTTAATAAACGGAAAACTAAAAACCGCCACCAACAACACTCTCTCCCTCTCCCCTCAGGAATACTCTATTGAGATTAAAAAAACCGGTTTTATAACCTGGACTAAAAAGATGCAAATTGAGAAAGAACTGGTAACTTTTGCCGAGGCCTTTTTGTTCCCGGAAGTTCCCGATTTAAAACCGCTTACTTTCAACGGCGCTCTTAATCCTAAAATTTCCCCCGATAATACCCATATTGTTTACTCGATCCCCCTGCCTTTCCCCGAAGCAGGACTGTGGGTAATTGACCTGACCGATTCCCTGTTTGCCTTTAGCAAAGATCCCCGGCTTATTGCCAAAAGCGCCTCCTATCTGGATTTAGCAAAAACGGATTATACCTGGTCTCCAAACAGCCAACAAATTCTCCTTGAACTCCCCGACGGCACAAAATACCTGCTTGATCCAAATCAATTAAATTCCCTTGCCTTACTGGAGGATGTAACCAATTCTTTAAAAGAAACGGAAATTAAATGGCAAAGAGAGGTTAATCTCAATAATTCGGTCAAAAATAAAAAAGTGCCGGAGAATCTGCAGGCTCTTCTTCAAAAATCGACCAAAGAGGTGACTTTCAGCACCGATAATACGAAAATAATGTATATCGCCACCGCCTCGGCGGAAATTCCGGAAAACTTAATCCCCCCGATTCTTTCCGTTTCGACCCAAAAACAAAACCGCCACCTTGAGCCTAACCAGTTATATGTTTATGACATAAAGGAAGATCGCAACTTTCAAATTTCATCCGCCAAATCGGCGGATCAAATTCCAATGTGGTTTCCCACCTCCCGCCATCTTGTTTGGATAAATGAAGATAAAAAAGTGGTTGCCTGTGAATACGACGGCACAAATTTAGCCACCATTTACTCCGGCTCATTTATCAACCCTTTTGTTTTTGTCAGCCCCAGTTCAAGCAAACTGGTAATTTTAGCGGAAATCGACTTGTCAATCGGAGACAGCCTCTCGCCAACCCCAACGTTAAAAGCTCTAAAAAAGACTCCCTCGCCCACCCCTACCCCCCAACGGCCGAAAACAAATCTTTTTTCCGTCTCTTTCCGGTAAATTCTGTGCCCCTAGGAAGAATTGGACTCCCATTTACCGCTTAGGACGCGGCTGTTCCCTGCCCGCCGAATTTGTGCCGGTGGCGAGAGTCGAACTCACAACCTCTCCCTTAGGACGGGATTGCTCTATCCATTGAGCTACACCGGCAAGGCAGGCGGGTATCCGTTGAACTATAGGGGCAAATAATCCAAGAGTAATTTTAACACAAAAAGGGGAAGTTAAAGCAAATTCAAGCGACAAGCGCGTTTGTATTGGTCAAATAAAACCAGCTTTCCCTGAGAATCCTTTACCGCGAAAGAGAGTCTGCTTAATTTTATTATTCGCTTTCCCTCTTGTAAGACTGTTTGATCGGAACTAATTCCGATTTCTACATTTCTGCCGTTGCCCAAAACAAGCTTTAATAATATTGCATTAGGAATTGTTTTGGGTTTAAATAAAATTATTTTGTGAGAGTTGTCTTTCCCGCCTTCTGGGTAAATTCCCTGAAAAATCTTCACCGCGATATCAGGATTAATCCCCAAATCGGAAAAAGCCTCCTTCAACTTGGTAGAACTGTCAAGAATCACCGGCTGAATGATATCTGGTCGCACCTTTTCTGACATAATAGACCTCCTAAAACTAAAAATTGAAAATTAAAATAAACTTGGAAGCCTTTGTAAGTAACTTACTTGAAGTTATTTCTCCAGCCTTTTGTGAAGATTATACCCCTAATTTATTTATGGT
>Ga0210018_1000112_pt1 | contig 35756 bp, 34 predicted proteins | sample CryGeyCG2014_010_2_FD_183967 | JGI IMG/M metagenome (GOLD analysis project Ga0210018, IMG submission 183967) | Groundwater microbial communities from aquifer - Crystal Geyser CG09_land_8/20/14_0.10 (SPAdes) (version 2) | ecosystem: Environmental > Aquatic > Deep subsurface > Groundwater | place...
ACCACTACCAATTCTTTATCAGGAAACACTAATATCAATGGTACTGGTTGGTTACCCATTGATTTCACTTCTTCAACCTTAGGTTCTTCCATACCATCTTTACCAATAGACCCGAAAAACAATAGTTTCTACTATTATACCTTTCTCTCTAATGGAACTAACTTTGAATTAGATTGTATTTTAGAATCTAAGACCTACAAAGATAAAATGACTCAGGACGGAGGAAATAGAAGTGATCGTTATGAAGTGGGAAGTTCACTAGTAGTTGGCTTACCCCAAGGAGATAAGATAGTAGCATTCTGGCAATTAGAAGAAGCAAGTGGGATTTTTGTTGACCAGACGGGTGTGAATAATGGAACTGCAGTTGGTGGAGTGACATATGGACAAACAGGAAAAATAGGGAAAAGTATACGCTTAAGTGAATCAACTCACGGATATATTAATTGTGGGACTAATAGTATTTTAATTGGTTGTGACAAGTATACAATTTCAGCGTGGTTTAAATATGTAGAATCTCACGGAAATAATCAGTTGTGGACATTTAATGCCGTAGGCATAGATGACCCCCGTATTATGTTTAATTATGATGGTAAGATTGTCCTTCAACTTAATAATGTTAATTATAGGTCTTTCTCTCAGACAAGTCCTGTTAATGTTATTGATGGAAATTGGCACTTAATTACTACTGTGATAACTGGGTGGGGTCAAAATGATATTGATAACGCTAAAGTATACGCAGATGGACAAGCACAAGATGTTGTCAGCACAGTCAAAACTGGAAGTCCCAAGGCAAGAGGTCTTTTTTACATAGGTGGAGGAGATTACTCAGTACACGGATACGTGGATGAATTTATAGTCTGGAATGTAAATTTAACTCCTGCCGAAATTTCTACGCTTTATGCAGGTGGAACACCGACAAGAGCATTATATACTAAATAATACTAAATGGATTGAGAGTAATCTTTGGAGGTCCGACCTCGTAGGATTCGTATTAGTAGATTAGGATTATATTTATTTTATCTTTTGACATTTTTTTTGTTTTGGGTTAAGCTATTTATATGGCTGAGAAATTTGTAATTGAAGGAGGGCATAAATTGGAAGGAGAAGTGGAAATAAATGGTTCAAAAAATGCAGCTGCCCAGCTTTTAGGAGCAGCCCTTTTAACAGACCAGGAATGCATTATTGATAATTTACCAAGAGTTGAAGATATCTTAGTTCTATTAGATGTGATAAAAGGAATGGGAGCTGAAGTTGATTGGTTGGAGGAGAGAAAAGTAAAAATTAAAGGAAAAAACATTGACCCTGAAAAATTAGATTTTGAAAAATTTTCTCAAGCTCGCGTTTCGGTTCTTTTAATCGGACCTTTATTATCCCGGTTTAAAAATTTTAAAATTTCCAGACCCGGAGGAGATAGAATAGGTTTGCGGCCAATTACTACCCATTTAATTGCCCTTCGTGAATTAGGAACAGAAATTGAAGAAGAAGGTGATTTTTATTATTTTCATAGCAATGGTTTAAAAAATAATGAAATTACTTTACCTGAATTCAGCGTTACCGCTACTTCTAATTTAATAATGGCTGCCTCATCTATTTTAGGGGAAACGCTCATAAAAGGAGCAGCTTGTGAACCAGAGATTAGCAATTTAGTTGAGATGTTAAAAGAAATGGGAGTTAAAATAGAGGGATTAGACACCCATGCTTTAAATATTATTGGCGCAAAAAATTTAAAAGGAGGAAATTTTTCGGTTATGCCCGATAGAATAGAGACAGGAACTTTTATGGTCATTGCTGGTTTGGCAGGAAGAATTAAAATCAAAAATGTTAGATTAGACCATTTAGCTCTTTTTTTAGCTAAATTAAAAGAGCTCGGAGTTAATTTTGAAAAAGATAGCGAAAATAGCGTGATTGTTAATTATTCTTCAAAATTAAAAGCAAGTAAAATTCAAGCTCTTCCTTACCCGGGTTTTCCCACTGATTTATTACCTTTGGTTGTTCCTCTTTTAACTCAAGCAGAGGGGCGAAGTTTAATTCATGATCCTTTATATGAAAATCGATTGAATTATACTCAGGAGTTGCGAAAAATGGGCGCCGATATTGAGATTGTTGACCCTCATCGGGCTTTTGTTTTTGGTAAGACAGAGCTGAAAGGTGTTAGAATTGAATCGTGGGACATTCGAGCTGGCGCTTCCTTAGTAGTAGCGGCGCTGATTGCTTCTGGTAAGACAACAATTAGTAATATTTATCAGATAGACCGCGGCTATGAGAAGTTAGATGAAAGATTAAACAATTTAGGAGCCAATATTAAAAGAATATAATTATTAATTATTTAATTATTACGAGTTAGCGAGTTAACGAGTTTAAAAATTAAAAATTAAAAATTAAAATTTAAAATCATATGTTTGTTACAAAAATCGCAATTGATCTAGGAACGTGTAATTCTTTAGTATTTGTTCCCAAAAAAGGGGTTGTTTTAGAAGAACCTTCGGTTGTTGCAATATCAATAATGGAAAATAAAATTTTAGCAGTTGGAGCCGAAGCCAAATTAATGATTGGTAGAACTCCTGATTCTATTTTAGTTTATCGACCTTTAAAAGATGGGGTAATTGCCGATTATCGGGTTACTCAGGCAATGCTTAAACATTTTATTAGAAAAGCCCAGGGTTCTTTCCGCCTTTTTAAACCAGACCTTGTCATATCTGTTCCGGTGGGAAGTACTTCAACCGAGAGACGGGCAGTAATTGAAGCGGCAATAAGCTCTGGAGCAAAAGCCGCTTATATAGTTAAAGAACCAATTTTAGCTGCAATTGGAGCCGGAATTCCTATAGAATCTTGCCAAGGCAATATGATTATTGATATCGGAGGCGGGACTTCAGAAATGGCAGTTATTTCTTTAGGAGGAATTGTTACAGCTAAATCAATAAGAGTGGCTGGAGATAAAATGGATAGGGCTATCGCTGATTATGTTAAGAAAAAACATAATTTAATTGTTGGCATCCAAACTGCCGAGGAGATAAAGATAAAGATTGGGACAGCTATTAATAAAAAGAAAGAAGAGACAATAGAAATCAGGGGTCGAGATGTAATTTCCGGCCTTCCCCGAAATATTAAAATTTCTTCAAATGAAACAGTTGAAGCATTAAAAGATGTTTTAAAAGAAATTATTTCTTTAATTAAACAAGTATTGCGAGAGACGCCGCCGGAGCTTTGTGCTGATATTATGAACAAAGGAATGATTCTTTCCGGTGGGGGAGCGCTTCTTAATGGTATTAATGAGATTATTGCCAAAACCACCGGTGTTCCTTGTTTTCGAGCCGATGAGCCATTTTATTGCGTGGTTAAAGGAACAGGTGTGGTAATTGAAAATTTAGATGCTTATAAAAAAGCGATAATGAGTAAAAAATTATGATTTATGGTCATCAAAGACAATGGCAGATTTTAAAAAAAACAGCGGAAGGGGAAAAGATTTCTCATGCTTGGTTGTTTTCCGGGCCCGATTCAGTGGGTAAAAAAACTTTAGCTTTAGAATTTATTAAACTAATTAATAAAAATAAAATTGAAAATAATCCCGATTTTTTAATTATTGAAAACTCAAAAAAAGAAATCCAAATTTCAGAAATTAGAAATATTCAAAAATTTTTAAATCTGAAACCTTATTCCGCTCCTTTTAAAACGGTTATTATTGACCAAGCAGAAAAAATGAATGCCGAAGCAGCTAACTGTCTTTTAAAAACATTGGAAGAGCCAAAAGGAGATTCTATTTTATTTCTTATTTCTTCAAAGCCGGAAACGTTGTTTGAGACAATTCGTTCCCGAACTCAAAATTTAATATTTTACCCCTTAACTTATTCCGAAATGAAAAATTTTTTCAAAGATAAAATAGAAAAAGAAAAACTTGAGACCTTACTTTTTTTCTCCGACGGTTGTCCGGGCAAAGCAATTAATTTGATTAATCAACCTGAAAAATTAAATATTTTTTTTAAAACTATTACCAATTTGCCCTTTCTTATCAAAAGCAATTTCTTTTCTCGGTTTAAATTCTTAAAAGAAAGTAAGATTTATTTGGAGGAATTTTTAGATATTTTTTTGAAATATTTTCGTTCTCTTCTGCTTTCAAAAATTGGAATTGACTCAGAAGGTTTATTGTTTCCTCCCATCGATTATCCTTTGGAAAAAATAAAAAGAAACATAAAATTGGGAGAGAAAATAAATTTTTTAATTTCTCACACAAATGTTAATCCAAATTTAGCTGTAGAAACATTAATGCTTTATGTATAAAGAAATAATTGAGAAAATAAAACCAGAATTAGAAAAAGCTTTAAGATTTTTTGAAGGAGAACTGGCAAAAATCAGAACTTCCCGAATATCAATTTTTTTAGTGGAAGATATTAAGGTTAATTATTTAGAAGAAGAATATTCTTTAAAAGAATTAGCCAGTATTTCTTTGGAGTCAGGCCGATCAGTAATAATTCATCCTTGGGATAAGTCTTATATTCCTTCAATTCTAAAAGCAATTGAACAGGAAAAATTCTCCTTAACTCCAGTTGCGGAAAAAGATACCATTAGATTGTCAACCCCGCCTCTTTCTTCCGAATATCGAGAAGAATTATTTCGGATTTTAAAAGAGAAAAAAGAAGATGTTCGCAAAACTATCAGATATTTTAGAGATAAGGCCTGGGATCAAATTCAGGAAGGAGTAAAAACAAAAGAAATAAGAGAAGATGATAAATTTAGAGGAAAAGAAGAGCTTCAGAAATTAGTTGACCAATATAACAAAAAAATAGAAGAAATGGCCGAACGAAAAGAAAAAGAGATAAAGGAATAGGATTCGCTCGGCAAACTGATTCGCTCGGCAGGCTGTTCAGGGAGCACGCAATCGGCTCAGGTGGTAAAACACAGCTTTTCTCCGCCGTTGCTATTGCTCGCCGAGCCTCAATTACCTTTAAAAGAAATTCAAATTCCTTTTAGGGCTCGGCTGCGCAATGCTCCCTTCACATCCCGCCTCGCTCCTAGTCAGTTTGCCTCGCTCTTATTCGTTGATTTATAGAAATTAGAAATTAGAAATTAATTATATATGTTATTAACTATTTTAATTGTTTTTTTCTCTTTAATTGGTTTGATGGTTTTACATGAGTTTGGACATTTTTTAATAGCTAAGCAATTTAAAGCAAGGGTTGAAGAATTTGGTATTGGTTATCCCCCAAGAATATTTAGTAAAAAAATTGGCGAAACAGTATATTCTTTAAATCTTTTGCCATTCGGCGCCTTTGTTAGAATTCCCGGCATGGAAACAGTAGAGAATGAGGAAATGGCTAAGCGAGAAAAAGTCTGGAAAAGAATTTTAGTTACTTTAGGCGGAGTCATTTCTTTTTGGGTAATAGCTATTATAATTCTTAGTATACTATTGGTTATTGGAGTACCGGAAGCTTTTGATGATAAGGCGAATGTGAATAATTCTCAAATCCAGATTTTAACTGTTAATTCCAATTCACCGGCTGAAAAGACAGGATTGAAAGCAGGAGATGTTATCTTAAAAATCAAAAATCAAAATATAGGTAAAGTAACAGAAGTCCAAGAATTTATTAGCGCTCATAAAGGGGAGGAAATTATTTTAACAATTAAAAGAGGAGAGAAAATTTTTGAGACAAAAATAATTCCCAGAGTTTCTGAGTCAAAAGAAGAAGGACCTTTAGGAATTGCTTTGGGGAGGATTGCTTTTGTTAAATATCCGATTTGGCAAGCCATTCCTAAGGCAATAATTTTGTGTTTTAATTTAACTAAAACTATTGTTCTATTTCTCATTCAATTTTTATTTGGTTCTTTAATAGGTAAACCCCTTCCCTTTAAAGCTGAGTTGATGGGACCGATTGGGATTGGAGCATTAATGGTTCAATTCTATCAATTGGGTATTAATTATTTCCTTCAGATTTTAGTTCTTATATCTCTTGGTTTAGCTGTTTCTAATCTTTTACCTATTCCAGCCGTTGATGGAGGGAAATTATTATTTTTAATTATAGAAGCAATTAGAAAAAAACCTGTTTCCCAAAAAATAGAACAGAATATTACTGCTGTTTCTTTTGTTTTTATACTTATTCTTTCAATTTTCATTGCCATTAAAGATGTTATTAAATTATTCTAAGTATGCGTCAATCACAACTTTTCGTTAAAACTTTAAAAGAAACAGTCAAAGATGAAAAAAGTATTAATGCCCAGCTTTTAATAAGAGGTGGTTTTATTGATAAATTAATGGCTGGAGTTTATTCTTATTTGCCATTAGGTTTTAGAGTCTTAAAAAAAATTGAAAATATTATTAGAGAGGAAATGGATATGATTGGTGGCCAGGAAGTTTTTCTGCCGGCTCTTTTACCAAAGGCAAATTGGCTTCAGACAAATCGCTGGCAATATGAAGAGATGTTTAAACTAAAAAGTCGGGGAGGAAAAGATTATTCTTTAGGTTGGACCCACGAAGAAGTTATTACTCCTTTGGTAAAGAAATTCGTCAATTCATATAAAGATTTACCAGTTTATGTTTATCAAATTCAAAATAAATTCAGAGACGAACTGCGGTCTAAATCAGGATTGCTTAGAGTGATAGAATTCATAATGAAAGATTTTTATTCTTTTCATAAAAATGAAAAAGATTTAGATAAATATTATGAAGAAGTAAAAGAAGCTTACTTTAAAATTTTTAAAAGGTGTGGTTTAGAGAAACAGACTTTTTTAACTTTAGCTTCCGGCGGTACTTTTTCTAAATATTCTCATGAGTTTCAGACAATTACCCCTTATGGCGAAGACCAAATATACCTTTGTCAGAAATGTAAACTTGGTCTTAACAAAGAAATTATTGAAAAGGAGAATTATCAATGTCCAAAATGTAAAAACAAAAATTTAAAAATTGAGAAAGCAATTGAAGTAGGGAATATCTTTAAATTAATGGATAAATTTAGTAAAGCTTTTAAATTCACCTTTAAAGATAGCGACGGGAAAGAGAAAATTGTATTGATGGGCTGTTATGGGATAGGGCTGGGCCGATTAATGGGAGCAATTATAGAAGTTTATCATGACAGTAAAGGAATTATTTGGCCCAAGGAAATTGCTCCTTTTAAAGTTCATTTAATTCAAATTGGAAATGAAAGAAATATTGAAGAAATAACTGAAAAAATTTATGAAAACTTGAAAAAAGCGAAGATTGAAGTATTATATGATGATAGAAAAGAAAAATCAGTTGGAGAGAAATTTACTGATTGTGATTTAATAGGAATTCCAACAAGAATTATCATTTCTCCGAAGACATTAGAAAAAAAGAGTGCGGAAATAAAGAAACGGGCTCAGAAAAAAATAAAATTAATAAAATTAAATCAACTTATAAATTATGTTCAACACAATTTTTAAATATTTATTTAAAGATATTGCCGTTGATTTAGGAACTGTTAACTCGTTAGTTTATGTAAGAGGAAGAGGGATTGTTATTAATGAACCGTCGGTAGTAGCGGTTAATCAAAAAACTGGCCAAATTTTAGCAATTGGAACTGAGGCAAAAGAAATGGTTGGTCGTACGCCTTCTTACATTCAAGCAATTCGACCTTTAGTTCGCGGAGTAATTTCTGACTTTGAAATAACTGAGCAGATGCTTCGTTATTTCATTGAAAAAATTCATCAAGGAAGAATTCTTCCTTTTTCTTGGCCTAGAATAATCATTGGTATTCCTTGCGGAGTTACTGAAGTTGAAAGAAAAGCAGTTTTTGATGCAGCGAAAAGTGCCGGCGCTAGAGAAGTGTATTTAATTGAAGAACCGATAGCCGCTGCTATTGGCGCTCGCTTGCCTATTCAAGAAGCAAAAGGAAATTTTATTGTTGATATTGGAGGAGGAACTTCTGAGGTAGCAGTAATTTCTTTGGGCGGTATTGTTGTTTCTAAAAGCTTAAAAGTTGCTGGCAATAAACTCAACGAAGATATTATTGATTATATGCAACAAAAATACAAAGTTTTAATTGGTGAGAGAACAGCCGAAAGAGTTAAAATTAGCATTGGTGAAGCTATTACTACTTCTAAAGAGAAAAAAGAAGCTGCCATTCGGGGAAGAAATTTAATTACTGGTTTACCTGAGGAAATTATTGTTAGTTGTGATGATATAAAGATGGCAATGGAAAAATCAGTTAGTCAAATAATTGAAGCAGTAAAAACAACAATTGAAGAGACACCACCTGAAATTTTAGCTGATATAATGCAAGATGGAATTTATCTTTCCGGCGGAGGCGCTTTACTTTCGGGATTAGATGTTTTAATAAGCAAAGAAACTAAGATGCCGGTAAAAATTATTGAAGACCCGCTTACTGCTGTCGTGAGAGGAGGAGGAATTGCCTTAGAACATATTGATACTTTCAAACAAATTCTCAGTCAGACTGAATATCAGGAACCACCGCAATAAATAAACCAAAAACCAAAAACCAAAAAACTATGGTTTCAAAAAAAGAAGTTTGTCATATCGCTAAATTAGCTCGAATTGGGTTAAAGGATACGGAAATTGAAAAAATGCAAAAAGAACTTTCTTTAATTTTAGATTATTTTAAAAATCTAGCTGAAGTTGATATTTCAAAAGTTAAATTAATTTCGGATTCGATTTTTAATGTAACAAGAGAAGATAAAATAAAAACTGAGGAAAATATTTTTAAACTTATTGAAACAGCTCCTCAAAAAGAAAAAGGATACATAAAAGTAAAATCAGTATTTTAATGGAATTAGAAGAATTAACAATTAAACGGGCTCACCAAGGTTTGATAAAAAAGGAATTTTCTGTTTTAGAACTTGCTCAATCATGCTTAAAAAAAATTAATATTTTTGATAAGAAAATTTCTGCTTTTTTAACTGTTTTCGAAGATTCAGTAATCACTCAGGCAAAAGAGATAGATAAAAAAATTTCTCAGGGTGAAGAAATTTCAATTTTAGCCGGTATCCCAGTCGCAATTAAAGATAATATTTTAATAAAAGATACAAAATGTACTGCTGGTTCCAAGATTCTTGAAAATTATATTTCTTCTTATGATGCTACTTGTATTTCTAAACTACGGAAATTAGGAGTAGTATTTTTAGGAAAGACAAATTTAGATGAGTTTGCAATGGGTTCTTCTACGGAAAACTCTGCCTTTAAGAAAACACGCAACCCATTGGATTTAACTCGCGTTCCCGGGGGTTCTTCCGGTGGTTCGGCAGCAGCTGTTGCTGCTAACGAGTGTATTTTTTCTTTAGGTTCCGATACGGGTGGTTCTATCCGTCAACCGGCAGCTTTCTGTGGGGTAGTCGGATTAAAACCAACTTATGGAGCCGTTTCCCGTTACGGGTTAATTGCTTTTGCTTCTTCTCTTGATCAAATTGGTCCCCTAACTAAAACAGTGGAGGATTGTCAGATTGTTTTTGAGGCAATAAAAGGCAGGGATGAGATGGATAGCACTTCGATAAGCGCAAAGTGCAAAGTGCAAAACGCAAAGCGACAACCCAAAATTCAAAATTTTAAAATTGGGGTGCCAAAAGAATATTTTATTAAAGGAATGGAACCGGAGGTAGAAAAATTAGTTAAAAAAGCAATAAAGAAATATGAAGAGATGGGAGCTAAAATTTTAGAGATTAGTCTGCCTCACACTAAATATGCTTTAGCTTGTTATTACATTATTTCAACTTCCGAAGCCAGCGCCAATTTAGCTCGTTATGATGGTATTAAATATGGTAAGTCGGATTTTTTAGAAAAAACTCAATTTGAAAATTTGCTTGATTTTTATCTAAAGGCAAAAGAACAAGGTTTTGGCGATGAAGTGAAAAGAAGAATAATGTTAGGAACTTATGCTTTATCAACTGGTTATTATGAGGCCTATTATTTACAGGCCCAAAAAGTGAGAAATTTGATTAGAACCGATTTTGAAAAAGCATTTGAAAAAGTAGATTTTATTTTTACCCCTGTCTCACCGTCAACTGCTTTTAAAATAGGGGAGAAAATAAAAGACCCCTTAGCTATGTATCTTTCCGATATATTTACTATTTCAATAAATTTAGCTGGTTTACCCGCTTTATCAATGCCTTGCGGAGAAGTTCAAGGTTTACCTGTAGGCCTTCAAATAATTGGAAAAAAATTTAGCGAAAATGAAATTTTTGAAGTAGCAAAAAGATGTCTTCCCTGATAAATTTTTTAAAAGAATTTTATAATTTGATTGCTTCCCCTCAATTTCAAGAGAAGCTTTTACCAATAAAAATAGTTTTTGGTATTTTTTTAGCTATTTTTATCTCAATAATTGTTTTCATTCTTTTAAAAAGCGATTTTTTAGTCCAAATGTGGGGAAGTTGGGCTCTCCTTATTAAAAACATTTTTGTCCCTAAAAATGAGTTAGAAAAGAAAAATTTTAAAAAATGGCAAAAAATTAAAAAGAGATTAGAAAAGAATATGGAAGCAGAATATAAATTAGCAGCAATTGAGGCCTATGAAATGTTGGATAAGAATTTTAAAAAAATGGGGTATCAGGGTGAAAGTTTAGAAGAAAGAGTTAGAAAGTTTACTCCAGAAGAAGTATCTAATTTAGAGGAAGTTTTAGAATCTATTCAAATTTGTGCTGATATCATTCATGATCCCGATTACAAATTAAGTAAAGAAAAAGCCCAAGAAATTATCGCTAACTTCGAAAAAGTCCTAATTGATTTAGAGGTTTTTTGACCCCCACCACTTTATACGGATTTCTAATTCAATTTATAAAGTCCGTATTTAAAGTAACTTCGTAAAATTCGTTTTGGAAGTGCGCATAAAGTGGTGGGGTTGTTTTTTTAAAGAGTTTAGAGTACAATATTTTTCAGCGGGGTGGAGAAGTAGTATCTTGCGAGGCCCATAACCTCGAGACGCTGGTGCAATTCCAGCCCCCGCAACCATTTGCTCGGCTGCGTAGCTCAGGGGTAGAGCAAACGTTTCATAAGCGTTAGGTCAGAGGTTCAAATCCTCTCGCAGCCAATATTGCAGCTGTAGCTTAGCTGGTTTAAAGCGTCGCCCTGTCACGGCGAAGATCACGGGTTCAAATCCCGTCAGCTGCGCAAATAATTAACGTTTGTTTTTTAAAAAATCAATAAAAAAGGAGGAAAGATGAAAAAGTATTTGATTGAAACATATTGGACAGGACCAGAAAAATATTTTGAACAGCAGAAAAAAACAAAAGAAACAAATGAAATGAATAATCGGCCATTACCCATGGTGGTTCCAAATTCTAAAAAAATTGAAGATTGGGGAAGAGCTTTAACAGAAGTTAAAAGATTGAAGGAAAAAGGTGAGCATGGTTTTCTTTGTTTGATTCTGGAACAATTTTAGAATTTTTTAAAAAAGCCCGCTAAATTTAGTAATTTTTAGCGGGCTTTTTGTTTGCTTTTCAACCAAAATTAGGTTAAAATAAGATATAAAGTAGAGCTTGATTTTTATTATTATGGATTTAAAAAACATAAAGATAGAAACCCAAAAGGAAATAAAAAACGCCAAGAATATTAAGGCCTTAGATGAAATTTTTCGAAAATATTTGGGTAAAAAAGGAGAAATTACCCAGATTTTTGATTCTTTAAAAAAACTTTCTGAGGAGAAAAAAAGAAAAATAGGCAGACAGGCAAATCTGCTTAAAAACGAGTTTAAAGAAGAAATAAAGAAAAAGTTAGAAAAAATAAAAAAAGAAGAGCGGGAATTAAAACTTAAAAAAGAAAAAATTGATATAAGTCGGCCGGGAAAAAAGATAGAAAGCGGTCATTTACATCCTTTAACTTTAATCCAAAGAGAGATTGAAGAAATTTTTAATTCAATGGGATTCGAAATTGCCGAGGGTCCAGAAATTGAATCGGAGTGGTATAATTTCGATGGTTTAAATTTTCCTCCTGACCATCCTGCTCGGGAAATGCAGGATACTTTCTTTTTAAAACAAAAAAATAGAGAAAAACTGCCTCCGAGTAAAAAATTTGTTTTAAGAACTCATACTTCACCAGCTCAGATTCGTTATATGGAAAAACATCAACCGCCGCTTAGAATAATCGTTCCAGGCAGAGTTTTTCGGCATGAAGCAACCGATGCCGGCCATGAAAGTAATTTTTACCACTTAGAGGGACTGATGGTGGGGAAAGATATTTCCGTAGCTAATTTTAAAGCAATAATTGAAGAGTTTTTAAGAAGATTATTCAAAACTGACTTAGAAATTCGATTGCGGCCAAGTTATTTTCCTTTTGTTGAACCAGGTTTTGAAATAGATATGACTTGTTTGATTTGTAAAGGTAAAGGGTGTTTTCTTTGTTCTAAAACTGGCTGGTTAGAATTAATGGGTGCCGGAATGGTTCATCCTAATGTTTTTAAAAATTCCGGTCTCATTCCTCATCAGCTGAATAATGAGGGGTGGCAAGGCTTTGCCTTTGGTATTGGTTTAGACAGGTTGTCAATGATGAAATATAAAATAAATGATATCCGGTTATTTTACAGCGGTAATTTAAGATTTTTAAAACAAATTTAATATGTTATTTTCTTATAATTGGTTACAATCTTTTTTTAAGGGCAAATTACCCAAGCCAGAGAAATTAGCCGAGTTTTTAACAATGCATAGTTTTGAAGTTGAAAATCTAAAAAAAGTTAAAGGTGATTGGATTTTTGATATTGCTGTTTTGCCCAATCGGGCACCGGACTGTTTTTCCCATCTGGGTATTGCCCGGGAAATCTCAGTCCTCACCGGTTTAACTCTGAGCAGCTTACTTTCGGAAATTAAAGAAGATAAAGATATAAAAGCAAAAGATTTTGTTTTGGTGGAAGTAAAAGATAAAATAGCGTGTCCGCGATATACAGCAAGAGTAATCACTGATATTAAAGTTGCTCCTTCGCCAAAATGGCTCAAAGATAGATTAAAATCCTGCGGCTTGAGGCCGATTAACAACATTGTTGATATTGTCAATTATGTAATGCTGGAGACCGGTCAGCCCCTTCACGCCTTCGATTTTGAGAAAATCTCAGGCGTTCAAAATCAAAAATCAAAACTAAAAACTAAAAATATAGTTATTCGAAAAACAAAAAAAGGAGAAGAGATTGTTACTTTAGATGAGGAGAAATATGATTTAGATGAGAATATCCTAATTATTGCTGATATCGAACAACCTTTGGCTATTGCTGGGATAAAAGGTGGTAAAAAAGCAGAAATTGATGAAAAAACCAAAATTGTTGTTTTAGAGTCAGCCAATTTTTATCCGCAGGTTATTCGTAAAGGTTCCAGAATTATTAATTTAAGAACCGACGCCTCTTTGAGATTTGAGCACGGTATTGACCCAAATTTGACTGAAATAGCGATTAATCGAGCAGCTTCTTTAATTCAAGAAATTACTGGTGGAAAAGTAACTAAAGGTTTAATTGATTTTTATTCCAAAAAAGTTTTGCCCAAAAAAATTAAGTTGGATTTGGATTATGTTGAGGGATTATTAGGAGTAAAAATCCCTAAAAAAGAAATAAAGAACATTCTAAAGAGATTAGGTTTTAAGATTGAAGAGGTTAGTTCTCAACAGTTGTTGGTTGAAATACCCACTTTTAGATTAGATATTTCAATTCCCGAAGATTTAATTGAGGAAGTGGGAAGAATTTATGGTTATGAGAAAATTCCGAAAGTTTTCCCTCGAGCTGCTTTAGTTCCTTCCGCCAAGAATTCTGAGCTTTTTTGGGAAAGAAAGATTAAAAATATTTTAAAAGAAACCGGCTTTTCTGAGGTTTATAATTATTCTTTTATAGGCCAAAAAGATATTAGTTTATATCAATTTGCTCGTTCTAAAGAAGTTATAGAAATAGAAAATCCCATTAGTTCATTTAACAGGTATTTAAGACCCAGCTTGATTCCGAATTTATTAAAAAACACTAAAGAAAATTTAAAATGGTTTGATGAAATTAAAATTTTTGAATTGGGAAAGATTTTTTACAAAAAAGAGAAAAAGATGTTAAGCGGGGTTTTGGCAAAGAAAGAATCAAAGGATGAAGAATTTTTTGAACTTAAGGGAATTATAGATTTCTTGCTTAATAAATTAGGAATTAGCAATGTTTACTATGACCAATATAAACAAACGCCAGAAGCGTCTTCTATAAAAATTTGGCATTCCGCTAAATGCGCTGAAATTAAAATTGATGGCGAAGAGATTGGTTTTTTAGGAGAAATTCATCCAACAATTTTAGAAAAAACAGGGATTAAAGAAAAAGTCTTTGTTTTTGATATTGATTTTGAGAAATTAGCAAAGCTAAGCAGTGAAGAACAGGAATATCAACCAGTATCTATTCATCCCTCAGCAATAAGAGATTTAGCGGTTTTGGTTCCGGGTGGAACAAAAGTTGAGGAAGTTTTAAATAAAATAGAAGTTACTGGCGGAGAACTTGTCCGAGATGTTGATTTATTTGATATTTATAGCGGGGAAGAGATTCCCGAAGGAAAAGAAAATTTTGCTTTTCATATAATTTATCAAGCTGAAGACCGAACTTTGTCTTCAAAGGAAATTGATAAAATTTATCAGAAAATAATAAAGGTCTTAGAAGAGAATCCGGAATGGGAAGTAAGAAAATAAGAACATTGTCTTTATATGCCAATTAAACCTAAAAAAGAGAAAGAAGAATCCTATACAGCCAAAGACATCTATGTTCTAAAGGGTTTAGAACCGGTTCGCAAAAGACCAGGAATGTATATTGGCGGTACTGGTTTTGAAGGATTACACCATCTAATTTGGGAGTGTGCAGACAATAGTTTAGATGAGGCGATGGGTGGTTATTGTAAAAATATTGAGGTAGAGCTTTTAGAGAAAAATCGGGTTAGGGTTACAGATGATGGACGGGGAATTCCTGTTGATATTCATCCTGATACGAAAAAATCAGCTTTGGAAACAGTGATGACAACTCTTCATGCCGGAGCGAAATTTGGCGGTAAGGCGTACCAGGTTGCCGGCGGACTTCATGGAGTAGGGGTTTCAGTTGTTTGCGCTTTATCTAAATTTATGAGAGCTGAGGTTTGTCGCGAAGGGAAAAAATATTTTCAGGAATATTCTGAAGGTAAGCCAATATCCAAAGTTAAAGAAGCAGGGAAATGCCAAAAAACAGGCACAACAGTAATTTTTGAACCTGACCCCAAAATTTTCAAAGAAATTAATTTCGACTCTAAAAAAATTCTAAATCACTTGCGTCAACAGGCCTATTTAACCAAAGCAGTTAAAATAACTGTTTTTGATGAAAGAGGAGTTTTTCCTTACCCCTTTTCTTACACATTTTATTTTGAAGGCGGTCTTCTTTCTTATGTTAATTATTTAGTTAATGACGCAGTTTGTCGCCATAAGAATATTTTTTATACCCAAGGCGAAAAAGAAGGAATTCTTGTTGAAATAGCTTTTCAATATGCTCAAGAAATTGAAGCAATAGAACAGGCCTTTGCTAATAATATTTATACTGAAGAGGGAGGGACTCATCTTACTGGTTTTAGAACTGCCCTGACCCGTGTTTTAAATGATTACGCCAGAAAAAATGGTTATCTTAAAGAAAAAGAGGAAAACTTAATTGGCAATGATGTGAGAGAAGGTTTAATAGCTGTTGTTTCAGTAAAAATAAAAGAGCCCCAATTCGAAGGTCAGACCAAAGCGAGATTAGGAAATCCAGAAGCAAAATCAGCAGTAGAACAAGTTTTAACCGAGGGTTTAAATGACTTTTTGGAAAGAAATCCCAATGATGCCAAAGCAATAATTGAAAATTGCCTTTTATCTGCCAAAGCTCGAGTCGCAGCAAAAGTAGCGAGAACAACTGTTTTAAGAAAAGGGATTTTAGAGGGTTTAACTTTACCTGGGAAATTAGCTGATTGTTCTTCTAATCTGCCAGCTGAATCAGAACTTTATATTGTGGAAGGCGACAGTGCCGGCGGTAGCGCAAAGATGGCGCGAGATAGAAAATTTCAGGCAATATTGCCTTTAAAAGGAAAAATTTTAAATATAGAAAGAGCAAGATTAGATAAAATTTTATCTTCCCAAGAAATTAAATCATTAATTATTGCTTTAGGCACGGCTATTTCCCAAGATTTTGACATAAATAAACTGAGATACCATCGGGTAATTATAATGACGGACGCAGATTCCGATGGCGCCCATATCAGAACTTTGCTTTTGACTTTATTTTTCCGTTATCTTAGAGAAATTATTGAAAGAGGCAATCTTTACATTGCTCAACCGCCGCTTTATAAAATCCAATCTGGCAAAAAAACAGAATATGCTTATACTGAATCAGACAATGAAGAAATTTTATCTTCATTTAAAAAAGAGAAAACTGCTAATATTAATATTCAACGCTATAAAGGTTTAGGAGAGATGAATCCCAATGAATTATGGGAAACAACAATGAATCCAACAAACAGAGTTTTATTAAAAGTAACAATTGAAGATGCTAAAGAAGCTGACCACATTTTTGACGTTTTAATGGGTAAAGAAGTTTTGCCAAGGAAAAAATTTATCCAGGTTCATGCCAAAAGAGTGAGAAATTTAGACATATAATTGACAAAATTAAAAAGATGCTCTAATATCAAATTAGAGCCCTCAAAGGGCTTTTTTAAAAAGTTTAAAAAAAGATGATGAATTTTTTTAATAAAATTAAGAATTTCTTTAAAGGAGTTTTAACGGAGGCAAAAAAAATTAATTGGCCAAATCGTTCTAAAATTTTACGCTACTCTTTAATTGTTATTGGTCTGGCAGTTTTTGTTGCTGTTTTTCTTGGTTTTTTCGACTTTATTTTTATGAAATTTTTAAATAAAATTATTTTTTAATATAGCGTAAATAGCGTAATTTTTTAAGATGCCAAAACAAGAAATATTACAAGTTAAAAATTGGTATGCCATTCATACTTATTCCGGTTATGAAGATGCTGTAGCGAGAAATTTAAAGCAACGTATTGAAAGTTTAGATATGGGAGATAAGATTTTTGATGTCTTGGTGCCTAAAGAGAAAAAAATTAAAATTAAAAATGGTAAAAGAAAAATTGTGGAAGAAAAAATTTATCCCGGTTATGTTTTGGTTGAAATGATAGTAACCGATGACTCTTGGTATGTAGTGAGAAATACCCCGCGGGTAACCGGTTTTATTGGTTCGGGTACTACTCCTGTTCCTGTATCTCTTCAAGAAATTGAAATTTTAAAGAAGCGAACGGGTTTAGAGACGCCAGAGTATAAAATTGAATTTAGTGTTGGTGGTTTAGTTAAAGTTACTGATGGCCCGTTTAAGGGTTTTGAAGGCAAAATTTCTGAAATAGACAAAGAACGAGGAAAGTTAAAAGTTTTAGTGAATATTTTTGGTCGTGATACACCAGTGGAAATAGATTCATTACAAGTCAAGAAAATTTAAAATTATATGGCTAAAAAAATAAAAGCTTTTGTTAAACTTCATATTCCAGCTACCAAAGCAACGCCCGCTCCTCCCATTGGGCCGGCCTTAGCTCAACACGGAGTGAATATTTCAGAGTTTTGTAAAAAATTTAATGAAGTTAGTAAAAATGACATCGGTTTTACTCTACCGGTAGAAATCACAATTTATGAGGATAGAAGTTATGATTTCAGATTAAAACGTCCTTTAGTTTCTGAATTCATAAAAAAAGCAGCTGGGATTGAGAAGGGTTCGGGGGAACCAAATAAAACAAAAGTTGGTAAAATTACAAAATCCCAAGTTAAAGAAATTGCTATTAAAAAATTACCAGATTTAAATACCAAAGATATTGAAAAAGCAATGAAAATTATAGAAGGTACGGCAAAAAATATGGGAATAACTGTTGACTAAATCTCAATTTTATTTTAAAATAATAATAAAATTTGTACTTTTAAAATTTATTAAAAGAGGAGGTGATAACAATGAAAGGTGATCAACCAGTTATTTTCGTTCAAGCCAAAACATTACCTGAAGCTTTCCAAAAAACTTTAGGAAAAGTATGGCAAGAAGGGTGTGAAATTTCTACTTCTTTTGATAATCCGAATGATCCGCCTAGTAAAGATGCAACTGTTTTGGTAGAAATTCAAAATCCTTTTGCTGAGCCTCGTTTTCATAAACTTGCTTGGCCAGGAGGACCGAGCGATCTTGAAATTTATCGATTAGAAGTTCTTTTTGGGGTTCATAACCATTGGATTGAACGAGGGGGAAAGGGATGGAATTATACTTATCATGAGCGTTTAAGAGCTTATGATACAGGAGATGGCAAAAAAAGTGATCAAATTAAAGAAATGGTTAAGCAAATGATTGAAGTCCCGGATTTTTATCGCCGGCGATTTCAAGTGACCACTTGGATTCCATCAATTGATCCTTTTCTAAATGATCCTCCTTGTTTACAAAGATTACATTTTCGATGGTTACCTGGGGATAATGATGAATGGGTTTTAAATCTTAATTCAGATTGGCGTTCCCGAGATTTGCTTAAAGCTTGGTTTATGAATGTAATAGCTATTACTGACTTTCAACGTTTGGTGGCTATAGAAGTCGGACAAAAGCGGGGAATAAAGACAAGAATAGGAAGATACACCGATAAATCAGATACTCTTCATATTTATGGCAAAGATTTTTCTGGTTCCGGTGGAGTCAAAGAAATATTGGAAAGGATGGAAAAAACACCTTTAGAAGATTTATGTTGGAGCACAGAATTTCTTAAGCCAATGTTTGAAGAAGCTCGTCATATCTTATCAGCTCAATTGGAAAGCGAACGACAAGGAGCTGGGAAAGGAGTTATCTTACCCGATTTGGATGTTAAAAATTTTCCTTACCCAAAAGAATGGAATTGGTAAATTTTAAAAGGTCCTGCAATTATGCAATTAATTACAGGACCTTTTTTATCTTTCAAAAATACGCTAAAATAATGTTATTAAATAATTTATCTCTCTATGTCTCAAAGAAAAAATGGAGTTTTTATAGCTTTTGAAGGGTTGGATGGCTCGGGTCAGACAACCGAGGCAAAACTTTTAAGAGATTTTTTAACTAAATTAGGTTTTAGAGTAGTTTTAACCAAAGAGCCGACCTTAGATTCAGAAGCAGGGAAGAAAATTAGAAAGGTTTTGGATAAAAAAATTAAAATGAGGCGAAACCGAATTTATAGCGAAGTGAAACGGAGCGTTCAAATCAGACCAGAAGAACTGCAAAATTTATTTGCCAAAGATAGGAAAGAACATTTAAAAAAAACAATTATTCCTACTCTTAAACAAGGGAAAATTGTTATTTCCGACCGTTATCTTTTTTCCTCTCTGGCTTATGGCGCAGCGAGCGGGGTGAATTTAAATTGGTTAATTAAAATAAATAAAAATTTTTTATTACCTGATTTAACTTTTATTTTAAAAGTATCTCCTAAAATTTGTCTTAAAAGAATTAAAAAAAGAGGAAATTTTAGAACTCTTTTTGAGGAAGAAAAGAAACTTGCCAGAGTTTGGCAAGTTTATAAAACATTTCCAAAAAGGTTTAAAAATGTTAAATTGATTAATGGAGAGAAAACCATTAAGCAAGTTTTTTCTCAAATAAGAACCTGTTTATGGCAGAAATATTAAAAAATAAAGGAGCTAAAGCTCATCGAATTTTAGCGATTATGGTTGGTTTAGAAGGGGAAAATCCGCTTCAGTTAGTTGAGGTTGCTGGCAGAACTGCTTATCAAAGTCGGGATAGAATTACTGATGATTCAGCTGCCAAATTTGTGGAAATGATTAGGAAAAGAGGCCATGAAGCAGTTTTAGAACATTCAGCAATGACCGTAGAATTTAATAATGTCAGCCGCGGTTTTACCCATGAATTAGTTCGCCACCGCTTGGCCTCTTATACTCAGGAATCCACCCGTTATGTTGATGAAAGCAATTTAAAAGTAGTAATTCCTCCGGATAAAGAGCCGAATGAAAAATTAGTTGAATTACAATTGCCAAATGGGATAAAGTTAAAAGTTTCTTTTCAAGATTGGATTGATTTAAATGAACAAATGTATCGAGGTTTAAGAAAAGCTGGTTGGGTCCCTCAAGATGCTCGCCAGATTTTGCCTATTGGCATTAAATCTCAAATTGTAATGACAGCTAATTTTAGAGAATGGCGACATGTTTTTAAATTAAGAACAGCGCCTGATGCTCATTGGGAAATTCGTCAAGTAATGACTAATCTTCTAAAAGAAGTAAAGGAAAAAATACCAATAATTTTCAATGATATTTTATGAAAAACATCGCTAAAATTATTGACCATACTAATATAAGACATAACGCCTTTTTAAAAGATATTATTAAAACTTGTCGAGAGGCAAAGAAATATGGTTTTCGTGGTGTTTGCGTTAATCCTGAATGGATAAAAACAGTAAAAGAAGAACTGAGAGGCGCTGATATTAAAGTTGTTGTTCTTATTGATCCTCCAATGGGTTTGAGTTCTCATTTAAAAAGAGTGGAAATTGCTAAAAAAGCAAAAAAGGATGGTGCTGATAATTTGGATATAGTAATGAACATTATCGATATGAAATACGAAAGATATGATGAGATTTTAGAGGATTTAAAAGAAGTTTGCGATATTTTACCAACCAAAGTAATTATTGGTTCTGGATATTTAACTGATGAAGAAATCAAAAAAGCGTCAGAATTAGCAAAACAGTCCGGAGCTTTTTGTGTAAAAACGGCAACCGAAAGAGACCCCTTAGAACATATTGAACTGAAAGAGAAAGCCAAACATTTAAAAATTATGAAAAAATCAGCGCCCGGATTAAAAATTAAGGCCTCAGGAAATATTAAAACATTAAAAGACCTCAAAGTGATGGTGGAAGCCGGCGCAGATATCATTGGCACGAGTTCTGGAGTTGAAATAATGAAAGAATATAAAAGAAGAAAAAAATGAATTATCAGCCAACAATTGGTTTGGAACTTCATATTGAATTGAATACTAATTCTAAAATGTTTTGTTCTTGTAAAAATGATTCTAACGAGCTTCAACCGAATGCAAATATCTGTCCGATTTGTTTGGCTCACCCCGGGACCTTGCCAGTGATAAATAAAGAGGCAGTAAAGAAAGTAATTAAAACCGCCTTAGCTTTAAATTGTGAAATTCAAAAAGATTCTTATTTTGAAAGAAAAAATTATTTTTATCCCGATCTACCCAAAGGCTATCAAATATCTCAATATGCCGCCCCCCTTGCCAAAAATGGCTATTTAGAAATTAAGGACAGGAAAATAAAAATTAGAAGAATCCATTTAGAAGAAGATACCGGGAAATTAATTCATCCGGAAGCAACCGATTATTCTCTCATTGATTTCAATCGAGCCGGTATTCCTTTAATGGAATTAGTAACTGAGCCGGACATTAGTTCCGGAAACGAAGCTCAAGAATTTGCCGAAGAATTACAATTGATTTTAAAGTATTTAGGAGTTTCCGAGGCAAATATGGAAAAAGGGGAAATGAGGGTAGAAGTTAATATTTCTTTGTATTCTGATAAAAAGCTTGGGACAAAAGTTGAGATTAAGAATTTAAATTCTTTAAGAGCAGTGGAAAAAGCCATTGATTATGAAATTGAAAGGCAAAAAGAAATATTAGAAAAAGGAGAAAAAATAGTTCAGGAAACAAGAGGATGGGATGAAAAAAAAGGAATAACGTTAGTACAGCGAGAAAAAGAAGAGGCCTATGATTATCGGTATTTTCCAGAACCAGACCTTCCGCCTCTTCAAATCACTAAAGAGTTTTTAGAGGAGATAAGGTCAGAAATTCCCGAGTTACCAGGTCAACGGAGAGAAAGATTTAAAAAAGAATATGGCTTAAAAGATTCAGAAACAGAACTTTATGTTTCTCAAAAAGATTTAGGAGAATATTTTGAAAAAGTTATTTCTGAGTTACGGGAATGGATAAAAGCAAAAAGATTCAAGAGGGAAATTCCTCAAAGTGAATTTCAAAGATTAATTAAGTTAACTTCCAATTATATTTCAAGCGACCTCCTCGGACTTTTAAAAGAAACTTCTCAAATTATTAATAAATGTTTAATTACACCAGAGAATTTTGCAGAATTTATCAGTATGATTTACTTAAAAGAGGCCTCAAGTAAAATTGCCAAAATTCTCTTAAAAGAAATGTTTGAAACCGGCACTGACCCCTCGCAAATTATTGAAAGGAGAGGTTTAGAACAGATAACTGATGAAAAAAAACTCGAAGAAATTATCAAAACAGTTATCGCTAAAAATCCTCAGCCAGTAGCAGATTATAAAAAAGGGAAAGAGGGGGCGTTGCAGTTTTTGGTAGGCCAAATAATGGCTGAGACGAAAGGAAAAGCAAATCCCGAAATAGCGAAAAAAATATTAAAGAAGTTTTTATGATTCAAAAATTAGTTAAAGAAGCAGTTTTCGGCAGGGAGAAAGAAAAAGCGCAAGAAAAGATAAAGAAATTGGCTCAAGAGAGGGGAATAAAATTAACTTCTATCCAGAAATTATATGAAAGGGGTATTAACGGTTTTACTGTTCCTGCTTTTAATATTAGAACTTTAACTTTTGATATAGCTCGAGCGCTTTTCCGGGCAGCCCAAAAAGAGAGAGTGGGCGTTTTTATTATTGAATTAGCCCGTTCAGAAATAGAATATAGTAACCAAAGTCCAAATGAATACATTGCTTGTATTTTAGCCGGAGCAATTAAAGAGGGTTTTTCTGGACCTATTTTTTTTCAAGGCGATCATTTTAAAATTGATAAAAAGAAATATTATTCTTCAAAAAGAGAAAAAGAAAATAAAGAGCTTAAAAATCTAATTGAAAGAGCAATTAGAGCCGGTTTTTACAATATTGATTTGGATTGTTCGAGTTTAATTTTAGAAGAAAATTTTAAAAACACGGCGAAACTCACTGCTTTTATCCGAAAATTAGAACCAAAAAATTTAACAATCGCAATTGGCGGAGAAGTAGGGGAGATAGGCGGAAAAAATACAACAATTGAAGAACTAAAAGAATTTATCAAAGGATATAATGAGGAATTGAAGAAATTAGGAAATTATGAGGGAATAATCAAAATTGCTGTCCAAACAGGAACTTCTCATGGAGGTGTTATACTTCCAACTGGGAAATTAAAACAAGTCGCAGTTGACCTTAAAACCTTGAAAGAATTAACAATTGAAGCGAAAAAACATCATTTAGCTGGGGTGGTTCAGCATGGAGCTTCTACCTTGGATGAAAACTTTTTCAGGAAATTTCCAAAAACTGGCGTTTGCGAAATTCATTTAGCAACTGTTTTCCAAAATTTAATCTATGATAATCCTCTTTTTCCTAAAAAATTAAAAGAAAAAATATATTCGTGGTTAAAAAAGAAATTTTTTAAAGAAAGACAACTTTATAAAACCGAAGCTCAATTTTTATATAAACTCCGAAAAAAAGCATTAGGTCCATTTAAAGAAGAAATCTGGAATATCCCGGAGGAAAATAAAAATAAAGTTTGTCAGCAATTAGAAAAAAAATTTACTTTCTTTTTTAAAAGCTTAAAAGTTTCAAATACTAAGGAGCGAGGCAGGAGATGAGCGAGGTAGGGCTGATGAGAAGTGCATTACGGAGCCAAGCTCGAGATAGAGTTTGCGCTTTTAAATAAACTGTTTTTAAGGCTTGGCGAGTAATAGCCGCGGCTGGAAATAAACTTCCTCTTACTGATGAGCCGACGGCGTGCACTCCGAAGCAGACCTGCCGAAGCGAAGTTATTTGACTTTTTAAAATAATGTGTTAAACTAAATTAGCAAATTAAAAATCTAAATAGTAGAAAAATAAGGATAAGGAGGTGGGCTATGTTTGAGAAACTTATTGTTGGAAAACAATATTTTGATAAAGTTTTTCAGGAGACGGAGACGAATAACTATATCTTCGGTAAAAAAAGAATCATCGAAGGAGAGTGTGGTGTTGGTTTTAACTTGTGGAAACCAATCGCAGCGGATTGCTACATAGGCGAATTATCAAAGGCCGCTACTTGGTTGGCCGCAAATTATGCGCCTGAGTTGACCGGAGAGCGAATATTTTTGACAAATTTTGATCTACCTGAGCCTAAAAATGTTCTTTTTTTTGATAAAAATTTAGAATTGTATTTCAAGGTCTGGCTGCTTGGTTGGTGGAAACAAAGTCGCGTATTAGATTTCAAGGGTGAAGTTTTAACAAGCGGCACTCACACCTTGGAACCAATTTTAACAGCCAGTTTTGACTTAGAATATTAAACAAAAGGGAGAAAAACCCAACAAGATGTTTTTCTCCCTTTTTCATTTTTTTAAAAAATCTTTTGTTAATTTTTCTGCTTCTTTTTTGTTTTTTACCCAATAGATACGTTTATCTTTTTTAAACCAAGTCATTTGTCTTTTAGCAAAGTGTTCAATATCTTTTTGAAGTTTTAAAATCATTTCCTGGTAGCTGAGCTTCTTTTGTAAATAATAGGCAATCCATTTATATTCTAAACCAAAACTTTCAAGTCGTTTCCAAGAAATCCCTTGTTTTTTCAATTTTTTTACTTCGTTTATCAATCCTTTTTTTATTCTTTTTAAAAGCCGTTTCTCAATAAGTTTTTTTAGTTCTTCTTTTGGTTTTTTTATGCCTAAAATAAGGCATTTAAATTGAGGTTTTTTTATAAGCTTTGGGACCTTGCCTATTTTTTTAGCAATTTCAATTGCTCTAATTAACCGCCTCTTATTATTTTTTTCAATTGTTTTTGCTCTTTCTGAGTCAAGTTTTTTTAATATTTCAAACAATTCTTTAACTGATTTTTTTTCCAATTTTTTTCTTAATTTCCAGTTAGGTTTTAATTTTGGGAATTGCCAGCCCTCAACTATAGAATAAATATAAAAAGGAGAACCGCCAACCAAAAAAGGAATTTTTTTCTTTTTGAGAATTCTATTTATTGCTTTTATGGCTAATTTTTGATATTGGGCAGCCGAAAATCTTCTTTTAGGTGAAACAACATCTAAAAGATGATGAGGAATACCAATCATTTCTTTTTTTGTTATCTTCCCGGTTCCCAGATTCATTCCTTTATAAACCTGTCTTGAGTCAGCCGAAACAATTTCCCCATTAAATTTTTTTGCTAATTTTACTCCTAATTCTGATTTACCAGAAGTAGTTGGCCCTAAAATAACGATTAATTTTTTTAGCATAGTTTTATTATATTATATCAAGAAATACAAAACGGGAAGTTGTAGTGTTACCAACTTCCCGTTTTTCTTTTTTTAGAAAGGTTTTTCACTTTGTTTCTTTTTGAGCCCAGATAAATAAACAGCACTCCTAGGGCAATCATAATCACCGTGCTAACAGGAGCTACGGGACAGGTGAACTGAGCCACTAAAGCCAAAATTAAACAAACCGCTGCTAATATCATCATTGTAATCACCTCCTCTTTCTTAAAATCTACCTCAGTTTTTTAACTTTTCTTCGACTTATTATTTTTTAAGAGCTAAATCCTATATAACATATTTTTCTCAATATGTCAACATACGGTTGGCTGCGATAATTTGCCTTTTAGGTCAAAAAAATCAGCTTCTATAATTTTCACTTTAACAAATCGCCCAATTAGATTTTTTAAACCTTTAAATTTCACAGTTTTATAATGGAAAGATTTTCCAATTAAAAAATCATTTTTCTTTTCTGTTGCAAGAACTTTTATTATTTTTCCAATATATTTTTTATTTTTCTCTAAAGCAGTTCTTTTCAAACTCTCGGTTAAGAGATTATATCGTTTCTCTTTTTCTTGATGGGATACATTATCTTTCATTTTCGCCGCCATTGTTCCATTTCTGGGCGAATATTTTGCAATATAAGCCATATCAAATTTTATTTGTTTGAAAAGTTTTACTGTATTTTCAAATTGTTTTTTAGTTTCACCCGGAAAACCAACAATAACATCTGTTGAAAGACAAATTCCCGGGATTTTTTCTCTAATTTTTTTAACCAAATTTTTATATTGCTCAACAGTATAAGGCCGACTCATTCTTTTTAAAACTTTATTATCACCAGACTGAACCGGCAAATTTAGATAGGGAGTGACTTTTTCACATTTTGCCATTGTCTCAATCAATTCATTCGAAAAATCACTTGGATGAGGACTGGTAAACCTGAGCCAAAAATTCCCCGGAATATCATTAATCATCTTTAAAAGTTTGGCAAAATTTATTGTTTTTGATTTTGAGCGATAGCGATTAACATTTTGACCCAAAAGCCAAATTTCTTTTGATCCCTTTTCAATGGCGTCTTTAATTTCTCTTAAAATTTCTTTATAGTCGCGACAGACCAAGGGACCCCGAACATAAGGAACAACGCAATAACTACAAAAATTATTACAACCATTTGAGATTGGTACAAAAGCCGAAAAATTATTTGAGCGCTTAGGTTTAATAACTAAGTAATTTTTAAACCTTGATATAGTTTTGCGTTTTGCGTTTTGCGTTTTGAGTTTTTCCAGTTTTGGCCAATTGGGTAAATCTTTAATATCTAAAATTAAATCAAATTTTTTAGCAAACTTTTTTCGGTCTTCTTTTAGAATACAACCAGTCAAGATAGTTTTTAGTTTTGAGTTTTGAGATTTGAGTTTGGCGAATTTTTGGCATAAGCCAAAAATTCGGTCAACTGCTGATTGTCTCACAGAACACATATTAACTACGATTAAATCAGTCCCATCAATTTTTTGGGCTTTTGGATATCCTATTTTTTCTAAAACAGCGGCAATCCTTTCAGAATCCGATTCATTCATCTGACAACCAAAAGTTATAATATAATATTTCATAATTAACGCTTCGCTTCGCTACGCTATATTATTTCATAATAATCGCTCGCTACCGCTCGCTATATTATTTCATAATAATCGCTCGCTACCGCTCGCTATATTATTTCATAATTAATTATTTTAATTCTATATTTATTATACCAAATGTTTGACAAATCTCGAAAACTCGAAAAAAAAGAAAAATACCCAGTTTTTTTTAAATCGGGTATTTTTTAAAAATTACTCATTATTAAAGTAAAACAGAGAGAAGAGTAGCAGGACCATCTTGTAAGTGAAAACTTTTCTCACAAGAGTCTCTATTAATAGAGTTTTTAAATAGCTCATATCAATAGAGTTTCCTGGTTTCATGATTATTTTAACTGGTAACTTCAGCATTTAAGCTGATAATTTCAGCTGATAACCATGGAGTCCTTTTCAGGCGGCAGGGGATTCTCATTATATAAGTTTTTGACCCACTACTCCTCTCTATTTATTAAGGTACATGTACATTAATATTATAGACTACCTATATTATACACCTATCTGTAAATTTGTCAAATCCTACGAGGTCGGACCTCAACGTCAAATTTCTAACCCTTTAAGGAATTTTTCTAATTCCATTTCGCCAATATCTCCTTTTCCTCTTTCCCTTACTCTAACTGTTTTATTTTTCATTTCTTTATCGCCAACTACCAAAAGATAGGGGATTTTTTTAATTTCGCCCTCTCTGATTTTTTTAGAAACAGTTTCATTTTCATCTTTTATGACATCACGAATTTGCAACCCTTGAATTTTTTCTGAAACTTCTCTGGCATATTCTATATGTTGGGAACCAACAGGAATGAGCCAAATTTGTTCTGAAGAAAGCCAAAACGGTAAAGCGCCCGCATAATGTTCAAGCAAAACACCAATAAATCTTTCCATTGAACCTAAAAGCGCCCGGTGGATCATATAAACTTTTTCTTTTTTCCCTTTATTATTAATAAATGTAATATTAAACCTTTCTGGCAGATTAAAATCAACCTGGATTGTTGTACATTGCCATTCTCTTCCTAAACTATCTTTTATTTTTATATCTATTTTTGGCCCGTAAAAAACGCCGCCGCCGGCATCAACCTGATATTTTATTTTTAATTTCTTAAGCACATATTTTAAAACATTTGTTGCTTTCTCCCATCCCTTGATTGTCCCGGCATATTTTTCTGGCCTAGTAGAAAGATAAATGTTGAACTCTTTAAAACCAAAAGTTTCAAATATTTTAAAGCCGTGACAAAGAAGTTCTTCAACTTCTTCTGTTAATTGTTCGGGAGTACAAAAGATATGGGCATCGTCTTGGGTAAAGCCACGAACTCTGGTTAACCCATGAAGGACTCCTGATTTTTCATAGCGATAGACCGTTCCCAGTTCAGCATATTTTATTGGTAGGTTTTTGTAAGATATAATTTTTGATTGGTAAATTTTTACATGGAAAGGACAATTCATTGGTTTTATCAGATATTTTTCATTTTCAATTTCAATAGGGGAGTACATATTTTCTCGATAAAGTTCCCAATGCCCCGAGGTTTTCCATAAATTTAAATTTCCTAAATGAGGCGTTCTTACCCATTGATAGCCAGCTTTTTTCAGTTCTTCATACAGATATTCTTCAATAATGTGACGCAAAATTTCTCCTTTTGGCATCCATAAAGGCAAGCCGGCACCAATTTCCTCATCAAACATAAAAAGTTCTAATTTTTGGCCTAAAATTCTATGGTCTCTTTTTTCCGCTTCTTTCTCTTTTTTTAAAAATTCTTCTAATTCTTTTTTTGTATCAAAAGCCAATCCATAAATTCTGGTTAGCATTGGATTTTTTTCATTCCCTCTCCAATAGGCGCCAGCAGTTTTTGTTAATTTAAATGCTTCGGCATTAATTTCTTTAGTTGATTTAATATGCGGTCCTTTGCATAAATCAAGAAACTCACCGCTTTGATAAATTGAAACAATTTTACCCGGCAGTTCTTTAATTAATTCTAATTTATATGGTTGATTTTTAAATATTTTTTTCGCTTCATTTTTTGAAACATTTTTTTTCTTAAAAACGATATTTTGTTTAATTAACTCCTTCATTTTGTTTTCAATCTTCGGCAGATCTTCATTTGAGATTGGATTTTTAAAGTCAAAATCGTAGTAGAATCCATTTTTAATTGCTGGTCCAATGCCAAATTTAATCCCTGGATAGAGTTCAGAGACTGCATAAGCTAATAAATGAGCTAAAGAATGCCTTATTGTTTCCTGTTTCATTTTTCAATTATTTCTTCAATGTCTTCACAGATCATTTTTGGCGGGTCGTGCCATGGTTCGACTTTTCCATTAATAAAAACAATTTTATTTTCTATAAAAAGAGAAGGATTTCGTTCGATAACAGATGGGAAAACCACTACCTCAATTCTATCAGTTAAATCTTCTAAATTCAAAAAGAGCATTGGTTGACCCTTTTTAGTTAAAATTTTTTTAATTGAAGAAATTATCCCCCCGATTCTAATTTTATAATTAGAAAAATTAGCAGTTGACTCTTTCAATTCTTTAATTGGCAGCGCTTTCCTTTCAAGAATCTTTTTAAACCCTTCTAATGGATGAGAAGAAATATAAAGACCCAAAAGTTCTTTTTCCCATAAAACTTTTTGCTGCAAGTCAGCTGCCTCTGCAGATTTTAAATTAAAAGGAGGAGAGGAATTTGTTATTTTTTCAAATAAATTTTTTTGTCCATTATTTTTGTTTCTTTGTAATTCTCGATTATCCTCTAAAATCTTCTCAATATTAGAGAGTAATTTGTTTCGTTCCTCAAATTTATCAAAAACTCCTACTTTTATTAAACTTTCCAACGATTTTTTATTTAAATCTTTTGAATTAATTCTCGAAATGAAATCAGAAAATGATTTAAAAGGACCATTTTCTTTTCTTTCTTTGATTATTGCTTCAACAATATTAGAGCCAACATTTTTGATTGCTAGAAGACCGAATCTAATTTTATTTTCCTTTGGCACAACCGAGAAATTTCTAAAACTTTCATTTATATCAGGAGGTAAAACTTCAATTCCCATATTTTTACACTCATTAATTAAAACCGAAATTCTCTCTACATCCGCTTTTTCTGAAGTTAAAAGAGCTGACATAAATTCAATAGGGAAATAGGCTTTAAGATAAGCAGTTTGATAGGCGATTATTGCATAAGCCAAACTATGACTTTTGTTAAATCCATAACTGGCAAAAGGCAAAATCCATTCCCAGATTTTAGAAGCAATTTCCTTTTTTATTCCGTTTTTTATCATTCCCTGAATAAATTTTTCTTGTTGAGAAATTAAAAGTTCTTTTATTTTTTTACCAACTGCTTTTCGTAAAATATCAGCTTCTGAGAGAGAAAAACCGGCTAAATCTTGAGCTACTCGCATTAACTGTTCTTGGAAAATACAAATTCCCTGAGTTTCTTCAAGAATTGGTTTGAGTTTTGGGTGGAGATATTCTATTTTTTTCTTTTTATGTTTTCGAGCAATATATTCTGGAATAAATTGTATTGGTCCCGGTCGGTAAAGAGCAACCATAGCCACTATATCTTCAAAAGCAGTCGGCCTTAATTCTCTTAAATATCTTTTTATCCCCTCGCTTTCCAATTGGAATACACCAGTTGTCTCTCCTTTTTGAAGGAGTTGATAAGTTTTTTTATCGTCAAAAGGAATTTTCGATATGTTTATTTGTTTATTTTGAACAGAATAAATTCTAGTTAAGGTGTCTTCAATTATTGTTAAATTCTTTAATCCCAGAATATCGATTTTTAAAAGACCTAAATCCTCTATGGCATGCATTTCATATTGGGTAACAATTGTTTCATCATCCTGAGTGGGATGCTGTAAAGGAACAATTTCCTCCAGCGGTTCCTTTGAAATTACTATTCCACAAGCATGAGTTGAAGCATGGCGAGCGCAACCTTCTAATTTTTTTGCAAAATCAATTAATTTTCGAGCTTTTTCATCTACGTCATAAAGTTGGCGAAATTCAGAGATTTTTTCAAGAGTTTCATTTAAGGTCCAACCAGAAGGAATTAGTTTGGCAATTTTATCGCAGAAAATATAAGGTAATCCCATTGCTCTTCCAACATCGCGAACTACTGCTCTGGCAGCCATTGTCCCAAAAGTAATAATTTGGGCAACTTTATCACGTCCGTATTTTTCAGCAATGTAATTTATTACTTCACCTCTTCTTCTATCGGTGAAATCAAGATCAATATCAGGCATTGAGACTCTCTCTGGGTTCAAAAACCTTTCGAACAAAAGATTATGTTCCAATGGATTGACTTCGGTGATTCCTAAAACATAGGCAACTAAAGAACCGCCGACACTCCCGCGACCCGGACCTACCACAATTCTATTTTCCTTCGCCCAGTTAACAAAATCAGAAACAACTAAAAAATAAGAAGCAAAACTAGTTTGGTTAATAACCGAGAGTTCATATTCCAATCTTTTTATTGCCTCTTTTTCATTTTTAATTTTACTTTTTTCCAAACCTATATAACAAAGTTCTTTTAAATATTCTTCAGATGTTTTATTTACTGGAGGTTGATAATGGGGAAGTTTTATTTCTCCGAATTTAAAATTAAAATTGCAAAGCTCAGTAATTTTTTGAGTATTTTCTATTGCTTCAGGAACATTTTTAAATGATTCTATCATTATCTCTTGACTTTTCATCGAAAAATCGTCAGCTTTCATCGTTAATCTCTCTGGATCGTTAATGTCGGCTCCAGTATTTATTAACATTAAAATATCTTGTGTTTCAGCATCTTCTTTTTTTAGATAATGACAATCATTTGTGGCTATGAGCGGAATATTTAATTTTTTAGAAAAATCAATTAAAATATCGTTTATTTTTTTTTGTTCAGGAAGATTAGGATGGTTTTGGATTTCCAAATAAAAATTATCTTTGCCAAAAATTTCTTGATATTTTAATGCTTGTTTTTTTGCCTCCTCAATTTTTTTAGCTAAAATTAATCGGGGAATTTTTCCCTGTAAGCAAGCTGATAATCCAATTAATCCCTTACATCTCCGAGCTAAAAGTTCCTCATCAATTCGCGGTTTATAATAAAATCCTTCAAGATGAGAAGCAGTTATAAGTTTAACTAAATTTTTATAACCCTCTTCATTTTTTACTAAAAGAACTAAATGATATCTTCTATCATCAATATTGGGTCGTTTTTGTTTCATTCCTTCAAAGGCAAGGTACATTTCTGCGCCTATAATAGGTTTTATTCCTCGTTCAATTGCTTTTTTATAAAATTCTATTGCGCCGTAGAGAACGCCGTGGTCAGTTAAGGCAACCGAATCCATTCCTAAATTTTTTACATAATCCAAAAGTTTATCAATTTTGGGTAAACCATCTAATAAACTGTAATGGGAATGAACGTGTAAGTGAGTAAATTTCGCCATACATTTATTTATTTGATTAGTTCTTTATATTTTGTTCCTTCTAAAATTGTTTCTCCTCGAATTTTTGTTCCCTTCAAAATTAAAAAATTCCCAAAAGCAGTTTCTTTTAAATTCAATTCTCCGCCAATAAATGCATTAAGAAAATCACCCGACCCTTCAATAAATGATTTTTCTAAATTCACTAAACCACTAATATTTGCTTCTCGTAAATAAAGATCTCCTTTAACGATTAAACCCCCATGATAAAAATCCATAATTTTTAAATTTCGAAAATCTAAATTTCCTTTTACTAGAATTTTAGCCAAACTTAAAAAACCATTTATATTTAATCCATTTGAGAAAAGCGATCCTCCTATTTTAGCCCCCACTAAATTTACCCCTCCATTTATTTTGGCATTTTCTAATTTTAAATTACCCTCCAGGGTGCCAGAACCAAAATAAAGAACCCCTTTAGTTATTACATAAGTTAAATTTAAATCTCCTTTAATCACAGCGCCTTCCAAAGAAATGGGGCCTAAAATTATTGCCGTTTCCAGGTCAAGCGGCGTTTCAATTATTCTTTCATTCAATATTAAACTAGAGAGGATTTTACTCCTAAAATTAGCTGGTCTTTTTTCTATTTCTGCTAATCGTAGTTCTTCTTCTATTTCAGTTTGAGATAAAATATTTTCTTCTTTATTTTTTTCTTCCACGTTTTTAAGTTAAAATAAAAATAAAAATAAAGATAATGATAATGATTAATAAATTATACCATTTTTAAAAATCAAACAACATAGTATAGTTAATAAGTAAATATGCCTAAGAAAAAAATTTTGAATAAAATTATTGTGGGTATAGATGAAGTAGGAAGAGGCCCCTTAGCCGGTCCAGTGACAGCCGCGGCTGTCACTGTCCGGCAAATTCCAAATTCCAAATTCCAAATTCCAAAAATTAAGGACTCAAAAAAATTGTCTTCAAAAAAGCGAGAAGAGTTGTATCAAATCTTAACAAAACATCCTCGGATTGAATGGGGAATGGGGAGGGTTTCGGAAAAGGTAATTGATAGAATAAATATCAAAAATGCGGCGGAGCTAGCGATGGAAAAAGCGCTTCAAAATTTAAAATCTAAAATTAAAATCCCAAAATCCCAAATCTTTTTAATAATTGACGGTAATAATATTAAAAACTTAAAACTTAAAACTTATAACTTAAAACTAATTATTAAAGGGGATGAAAAAGTTTTCTCTTGCGCCGCAGCGAGCATAATTGCCAAGGTGAGAAGGGATAAAATAATGAAAAGATATCACCAGAAATATCCCCAATATGGTTTTGATAAACATAAAGGATACGGAACAAAATACCATTTTAAAATGCTTAAAAAATATGGTCCTTGTAAAATACATAGAAAAACATTCAGACCGGTTAAAAATTTAAAACTATTGAAATAATTTTCTTTATCTGCTATATTTAAAAGTAATATTTAAAAATACTTCGTTCGTCATTTTTGACTTTTGAGATTTGACTTTTGAATTTGACTGAGCGAAGCGAAGGAATATGGGTGTCCCAAAACATAGAGGTACAAAATCAAAAAGAAATAAAAGAAGAATACATATTTTTTTAGAAACTCCAACTTTAGTTACCTGTCCAAAATGCGGTAAATCGGCTAGGCCCCACACCGTTTGTTCTTATTGTGGTTTTTATAAAGGAGTTGAAGTCATTAATGTTTTAAAAAAATTGGAGAAAAAAGAAAAGAAAAAAAGAGAGAAAGAAATCAAAGAAAAAGAAAAAGGGGCAGGGAAAGAGAAACCTTTAACATTGGAAGAATTATCAAAAAAGAAATTTTAAGCATATGGCATCACGACACCTTGCTCGTTCAATTGTTTTACAAAGTTTATACGAATGGGATTTTTATGGTAGGAAAGGAGAAAAATTAGATAAGATTCTCGAAATAAATATTAAGAATCTCGGGCAAGATTTAGACGAAAAAGAATTTATGAAAAAATTATCAAAAGGAATCTTAAAAAATCTTTCAAAAATTGATAAGGTTATTCAAACTGCCGCGCCGGAACGACCAATTGAACAAATAAGTATTATTGATAGAAATGTTCTACGGATTGGCTTGTATGAACTTTTATATAGCGATAAGAAAGAAGTTCCTCCAAAAGTAGCCATAAATGAGGCAATTGAATTGGCTAAAAATTTTGGAGGAGGAAATTCTTTTAAATTTGTAAATGGGGTTTTAGGAACAATTTATAAGAACCTTTCGCCTTCGGCTCAAGAACCTTGATTTCTCACTTCGTTCGAAATTAAAGAAATATAAAAAACAAAATGAAGGATTTTTCTCAATTAGAAAAAAAATTAGGTTTGAAGTTCAAAAATAAAGATTTGTTAATTCAAGCATTTGTTCATCGTTCTTATATAAACGAGAACCCAAAATTTTATTTAGAACATAATGAGCGACTTGAATTTTTAGGAGATTCGGTTTTAGAATTAGCAGTGGCAAAATATCTTTTTTTAAATTATAAGAGTCCCGAAGGCGAATTAACAAATTTCCGGGCAGCTTTAGTTAGAGCCGAGACATTAGCTAAGATTGGCCGAGAGCTCGGTTTTAATGATTTTATTTTGCTTTCCAAAGGTGAATCCGAAGACGTTGGTAGAGCTCGAAGCCTTATTCTGGCTAATACTTTTGAAGCGTTTTTAGGAGCTATTTTTCTTGACCAAGGATTTAAAAAATGCGAAGATTTTATCAAGAAACATTTAATAAAAGAATTATCCCAGATTATAGAAAAAGGATCTTTTAAAGATTCTAAATCGCTTTTTCAGGAAAAAGCTCAGGAAATATTTAAAATTACCCCTGTTTATAAAGCTTTATCCGAAAAGGGGCCAGACCATGCAAAAATTTTCGCGGTGGGAGTTTTTTTAGCAAAAGAACTAATAGCTAAAGGACAAGGTTTTTCTAAACAAGAAGCTGAATTAATGGCAGCAAAAAACGCTTTGAAAGCAAAAGGTTGGTAATCGTTCAAAAACGTTGCTTTGCGACGTTTATAGCGAGCGAAGCGAGCGTTAAAATTAAATTTATGTTAGTCATTCGTTTACTTCGTGTCGGTAAAAAAAATCAACCATTTTTTAAAATAGTGGTAACTGATAAAAAAAATCCTCCTCGAGGCGGACGTTTTTTAGAAACTTTAGGCTCTTTAAATCCTTTAACAAAAGAGAGAGGTTTTAAGCAAGAAAGAATTAAATATTGGCTTTCAAAGGGAGCTAAACCATCGCCCCGAGTTTATAATTTATTAGTTGATGAAAAAATTATTGAGGGAAAGAAAATAAATGTTTTCAAAAAACCAAAAACGAAGTTTATAGCGAGCGAAGCGAGGCCGCCCGCAGGCGGCGGGAAATTCGTGAGCGGAGCGAACTGAATTTCCCAGTGGCCGAGCGAAGCGAGGCGACCCGCAGGTCGCGGCCAGTTCGCGACTGAAAGGAGCTGAACTGGACAGTGGCCGAGCGAAGCGAGGCGACCCGCATGTCGCGGCCAGTTCGCGACTGAAAGGAGCTGAACTGGACAGTGGGCGAGCGAAGCGAGGCGACCCGCAGGTCGCGGCCAGTTCGCGACTGAAAGGAGCT
>Ga0210018_1000114_pt1 | contig 35682 bp, 36 predicted proteins | sample CryGeyCG2014_010_2_FD_183967 | JGI IMG/M metagenome (GOLD analysis project Ga0210018, IMG submission 183967) | Groundwater microbial communities from aquifer - Crystal Geyser CG09_land_8/20/14_0.10 (SPAdes) (version 2) | ecosystem: Environmental > Aquatic > Deep subsurface > Groundwater | place...
CAGTGTTTGCTGTTGTTGAATCAGTGATTTGAATGGTATGAGCGTTTTCTTTGTTAAAAAATAATCCGCCTGTGCCAATGTCTAAAAGAATATTGTTGTTTGATGTTGTTTTGACTGTTAATACTGAATTAGCTGATTTGTAGATGTCTGCTCCGCCTGTGGAAACCGTGCCGGCTAATTGAATGCCGTAATCATAAGTGCCGGCTAAATCAAGACCAATGGCTGTGCCTGCTCCGTCAGTTACCGTTAAATAAGCTCCTGTATTGTTAGTTGCCCCGGTTGCAGAGAAATAGCCAGCTACATTAGTGGTAGACGCCCCGGTCTTCTCCACATGCAAACCATAGCCAGTGCCTGATACTGCGCCAGACTGGTCTATCTCCAGGCCTTTTACATCTGCCGCGTTATTGGTTGAGTTTATGTAAGTATTATGGGCTATAATGCCATTGCCGATAAAATTGTGCGTGCCTTCTACTTCTATGTCATAGACTTGTTCTGGTGGCAATTGGCGAATATTTTTGATTTTAACAAACTTGCTTTGCTGCAGATCATCTGTCGCAACCGCAATTTGGTCGCCGATTTTTAAGTAAGCCACTTTAGTCCATTTTGCTTGCTGGGTTTTCCCATGATATAATAAATCTGCCGTGGGCGTGGCTTGGTGTGGACTCTGGCTTATCATCCAAGAGTCTGAGGGTTTGATTCCCTCCACGTCCACGGCCTTTTGGTTATCCACAGACAAGGACTTGACAAATGTTTTTGATTCGCTATAATAGTAATAAGGTGATAAGCCAGAATTCCACGCTAAGTTAGAACTCGCAAAAGCCATCTCATTTGAGGTGGTTTTTGTGTTCTTTAAATACGGATGATTCCCTGTTGTCCTAATCTTCTGTCCGTCCTCTGTTTCCAATTCATAAATCGGCTTAATTCCCATATTCAAGAGCCCATTGATTTTATGCGGCTCTATTTTGTTTGTCTGCTCATTTAAAGACAAAACATAATCGCCAGCTTTAACATCTTTAATTTGTTTGAAAATTAAGTCATTGGAATTTGATTGAAAATTGCCAGCCAAAGGCTGGTCAGCCTCTGGCTGAAAAATCGGAAGAACCGTGTCTCCTGTCACGCACTGGCCTTCTATCTTAACATCATCTTTTGAATAAATCCCATAATCCCAATTCGTGCCTTCTACATAAAGACCATATTCTGTGGAAGCGGTTGAGCCAACTTGGTCATTTAAGTGCAAGCCGTAAAAAGCGTTAGTAGCGTCAGTGGTTAAATTGCTAAAGTCCAAATCCAAGCCAATAATCGCTCCTGTCTGCGTTTTGGCTGATGGATAAGAAACACCCAGAATCGTGCCTGTTGTGGCTGAAACATCTAAGTCAAGCATTGCGTCTGGCGTTGTGTCTCCAATGCCGACGTTGCCGCTGGCATCTATGACAAATGGTGTGGTATCCGAAGCCTCATCATTAACTGTCAAAATATTGCCGCTGGTTGCGCCTGAATTAAAAGTGAAAGTCGTGGCAACGCCAGTGCTGCCAAAAGTTAAAGTGTCAGCTGTAGTTGCGCCAATCTTTAACTCGCCAGCGCTATTAACATCCAAGCCATAGCCGGGCTGAACAGTGATATGACCGGTTGAGGCAACATCAAAATTGGTAAAGTCAATGCCAGCGGTTGTGCCAGTCAAGCTATTAGCGCCAAGGCTGACATTATCAGCAAAAGCAAAACCTGGACTGGTGCCTGTTGCGTCAAAAGTAATTAAGCCGGCATTAGAAACTGTGGTTGTTAAATAATTATTCGCATCGTATTTAACAGAGAGCTGCGGAGCAGTAGTAGAAGTGATTGTTAAAGCTCCGCCGTCAGCAATTGTAAAAATCGTTGTTGAGTCATCAACGATTTCAACAATATAACCAGAGCTAGGCGTACCAAGATGTTCAATATACAAGGAACGGCCAGTCGAATAAGGACCAGTCGAAAGAAATAAAGTATCATCTGAACCGCCGCTAATCGCCGGCGCATAGCTAATTGCCACAGCTCCGTCAACCTGCAAAGCATCTAAATAAGCTGTGCCATCTAAATAAAGGTCCTGCCATTGAACGGTTAAAGAACCCAAATCATAAGTATCATCAGTTCTTGGCAAAATATTGCCGGCATAAGTTGTCGTGGCATTAATTTGCAAATCTCCAGCTGGCGCCAAAGTTAAATCAAGACCAGCGCCTGTGCCAATATTGGCATCAGAACTGCCCACGCCAGTGCCTTCAAAATAAATTGGGAAATTAAATTGAAATCTTTCTTCGTTTGTTGCTTGAGCATCAGGCAGATCATAAAAAGCAATTGTGGCATTACGATTAGGCGAGGGCGTACCACTGCCGCGATAAAAAGTAAGATAAGAACTCTCTTCATTAGTCGCATCTGTATTCAAAGTAAATGTATCAGAAGTTGTGCCAGCAACATCAGTGCCCGTAGCATAAAGTGTATCAGTATAGACTGCTTCGGCATAAACTTTTCGCCAGCGAATATCTGTTGTGCCTAAATCATAGGTATTAGTCAGATTAGGATAGAAATGACCCGTATTATTAACATAAACACCTGGTGCCCGCGCATCCTGGTCCTCAATCTCGACATGGGTTGTGCCTCGTAAATCATTGAAATTAGCTCTGACCAATGGCGGCGTTTGTGCCGTGATATTAGTGTTAGAAATATAAATATCAGCGCTATCAGCGCCAGAAGTAGTAATCACTGAATAAGAAATTTCAGAAGTGCCTGAAGCGCCAGAATGCACAAGCCCATATTTAACTCCAGAAATACCAACATATTTAATATCGGGCGAACCATTTGTCACTGAAATACCAGCTTGATTGCTTGTGCCAGCGCCAGTTAAAATTAAATCAACAAGCATTGGGCTGGTTGTGCCAATAGAAATTATTGGGTTGCTATTATCAGTGGTTTTATTTAAAGTAACGCTTTCTAAACGCGAATTATTAGTAGTTGCTACTACTGTCGCTGTTGATTGCTCAATAATAACTGATTTAACATCCTGACCAATAATATCAACATATTCTTTCATAATAATTGCTTCGGAATAAATCCCGGGCATAAGGCGAATCAGATGCCGGTTCGTATCGGATGCATCAATGATTGAATCCAAAGCAGCAGTAATGGTCGTATAATCAGCGCCTGATTTAGCCACTGTTGTGGTATTATCATAAGGCGTCTTAAAATTATTAATAATGACATGCTTGCCGCTTGGCGCGGAAATGGTTAAATCACTGCCAGTTTCACCAACAACAGCCAAAGAGCTAATCCTATCTAAATAAGCTGTGCCATCAACATATAAATCACGCCATTCTGAAACCACAGAACCCAAATCATAAGTATCATCAAGATTTGGCAGAATAGCGCCGGCAAAAGTTGAGGTTGCATTAACAATTAAACTGTCGCTAATCGTGACTGTGTCTAATGTCGTACTGCCGGCTACTGTTAAAGTGCTGTTAGCAATGATTGGATTATTAAAAGTAGCATCTGAATAAACCGCTAAAATATCAGTGCTTTTATTGGCTGAACCAAAGGTTGTTGAACCGCCAACTGAAAAATCACGGCCAATTGCCGCATCATAAGGCGAAGCAATGCCGCCGTAATAAATTTTATGCTCTTCTATTATATTACGTTTAGCTAAGCCGCGAATTTCAATCAAATCCGACTGGATTTGAGTTAATTCTGCCGCTGGGATTATTTCTCTTTCAGTAATTTTTTCTTCTATTACTTTTTCTATTATTGTTTTCTTTTCTCTAATTATTATTTCTTTTTCTTTGGGCAGAACCTCTTTGGGCAGAACCTGTTCTGCTCCTCTCTCAATAATTTGGATTTTTTCTTCTTCGGCGCGAGTCAATTCTTGTTTGGTTTTTTCTAATTGCTCACGCGCCTCTTCTAGGGCCTTAATTCTTTCAGCTACTTGCTTGCTTTCATAGTAACTAGGAGCAAAAAAATTAACTAAACTTTTGGCGCCATTAACAATTTTCTGCTCAAGATTGCTTTCCCAGCTTTTAACATTATTTTGCAAATTTTGCAAATTTGAGATAATGCCGGCTTCTAAATTATAAATCGGCCGCTTTGCTTGAACTATTGTTTTGCTGACTACTTGTCCGGCTTGACCAGTTTTTTTCAGAGAAAGACCCAAGCCGCGCAAACTCATTGCCAGCGCATTAATACTTGTGTTTTCAATGTTTTGGGTTATTTGTTTTGAAGCAGATTGCGCTGCCCGAAAAGTTCGGTCTGCTTCAGCTACAACTGTCGCCTGAACTTGATGGTCGTTTTGATTAATTTTTTGCGCTAAACGCAAAACGCCCTTTTGGGTCAAAAAAGCAATCTTCTTAGCGCCTAAATTTGATATATTAACAAAATCCTCCATCTTGTCTATTAAAATAGTAAAATCCAAAGCTAGCAAATTATCCAAAATTGACGCTGCCGCAAATTGAAAATTTTGTCTAGTTAATTCCTCGGACTTTTTTTCTAGCAACTCGCCAGTTTCTATCAGCCACTGGCTGACACCTGCCACTCCCTCTGATGTCCAAGAAATAATATTTGGTGAAACTTTGAGCAATCCAAAGCCGAGCAACAAAATTAAAAAGCCGTAACCAACTTTCTGAAAAACCCCAGGCCAATTAATAGATTCGTATTTTGTATCTGGTATTTCGTATCCGGTGCTTGGCATCTTGGCATTTTCTTTTATGTAATCAGCCAACCACTGGCGAGTAGTCACCCAATTGCGACGACCTAATTTTGTTGCCTTAAGTTTGCCTTGGCGAGCGCGCAAAGATAAATACTCCTGCGAATAGGAACAAATTCTAGCTGCTTCAGCCAAAGAAATAAGATTTTCTGTTTTATCCGATATCGTATTAAGCATCAGATATATTATAACATAATGCTCAAGCCCTTGCCTGTGGATAACTTTTATGCTACTCTAATAAAGATGCCTATCAAACAATCAGCTAAAAAAGCTTTAAAACAATCAATTAAACATAAAAAGCGCAATCTTTGGTATAAAGAGCGCCTCAAAAAAACCTGGAAAACAGGTGATTTAACGCAAATTTATAAAACTATAGACAAAGCAGCTAAAAAGGGTATTATTAAAGAGAACAAAGCAGCAAGAAAAAAGTCGCAGGCCGCGAAACTCTACTCGTCTTTGACCAAAGATCAAGCTTCAAAAGATCAGAAAAAATGATTTTTATTTTTTCTAAACTATATTTTTGAGCCAGGGCTCGTGTTTTTTGAATAACAAACGGGTGGAGACCAGAAAAATCACTAAATTTTATCTTGAGAATATTCCGGAATTGATAGCAGAACATATTAAATAGATAATTCTCGTCATCGCCAACAGCTAAATGTTGGCAAAGCAGTTTTAATGCTGTTTTTTTATCGCTAATTGCCAATGCGTCAATGGTTTTGAAGATGTTAGTGCTAATTTTGGCTTTAATAAGCCGTTCAACATCGCTATCCGATATCAGGTTTACATACCCGATATAAGATTTAAGCTTGTCAATTTCATTGGACATCAACCATAAATCATTGCCAAGATAAGCTGACAATTTATTGGCAATTGTGAAATTGCAATTTGCATAATTCTGAATCCAGTTTGTTAATTCGTAATTTTCTAACAACTTGAATTCTTCGCATTGAGCTATTTTAAGCAATCTTTTAAATAACCTCGTTCTTTTGTCTGGTTTTTCATCATAAAAAACAATAATATCATCAGAATTTTCTATTTGCTCGAATTCTGGAGATAATTTATTGATTATTATTAACTTTTTCTTGCCAAATAAAGAATTTGCCTTTGTCGCTTTTTTAAATTCCTGTAAATCAGGACAGACACATAGGTCTGCCCCTACAGAATCAGCTCTTTTTTTGATTTCCTGAAGCTTTTGTCTAAGGCGATAATCGTCAGGGCCGTATAAAAATATAATCATGCGGAGAGAGAGGGATTTGAACCCCCGTGAGATAAACTCGCATGGTTTTCGAAACCAGCCCATTAAACCACTCTGGCATCTCTCCATGGTGGACCGTGCCGGACTCGAACCGGCGACCTCCTGTATGCCATACAGACGCTCTAACCAACTGAGCTAACGGCCCGTCGGAATGGCCGGATTTGAACCGGCGATCTCTGACTCCCGAAGCCAGCGCTTTAAACCACTAAGCTACATTCCGTATTTTACATATAATAACCAATTTAACTTTACAAAGCAAGATATTTATATTAAGATTAGTCATTAAAGTTAAATTTATGCCTTTGTAGCTCAATGGACAGAGCAGTGGCGTCCTAAGCCATTGATGCAGGTTCGATTCCTGCTAAAGGCATGGGCTTATAGTTTAATGGTAAAACAGAGCATTCGCATTGCTCAAACGGCAGTTCGATTCTGCCTAGGTCCACTTAATATGAAAAATATTCGTCCTCCAATTGTTGTTGTTTTAGGTCATGTTGATCACGGCAAAACAACATTATTAAGCAAGATTCGCCAAGCGGCAATGCCTTTTGAGTATGGAGAAATTACCCAATCAATCGGCGCATTTCATTCCCAGGACATCACTTTTATTGACACCCCGGGTCATGAAGCTTTTACTACAATGAGAAAACGCGGCGTTAAAGGCGCTGACATTGCTGTCGTTGTTATTGCGGCTGACGAGGGCGTTAAAGAGCAAACAAAGGAAGCAATAAAAGTTGCGAAAACCGCAAAAATTCCGATCATTATCGCAACCAACAAGATAGATAAGCCAGCCGCCAACATTCAAAAGATTAAAGGGCAATTTCCGGAATATTTAATGGTCGAAATTTCTGCCAAAACCGGTCAGGGAATTGATCAATTATTAGAAGCCATTCGTCTGCAGGCCGAAGAATTGGATTTAAAAGTAAAGAATAAACTAGAATTTGATGTTTTAGAAACAAATTTAGATGCAAAACGCGGCTTATCCCTTGATTTAATTATTAGAAACGGATTTCTAAAAATTAATGACTCTGTGACTGGCTATGATGGAAAAATAAGAAGAATTGAAAACTGGCTGGGTAAAAAAATAGCTCAAGCAGAAGCAGGCATGCCCGTTAAAATTTTAGGTCTGAAATTTGTAGGAACGACCCCGCGTGATCACCCTGTTCAAGGTCAGCCCAATATTGTTGTCAAAGCCAAGACTAAAGGTGCTTTAGAAGCGATTTTGCAAAATCTGCAAAAAATGAAATTAAATGTTTTAAACTCTGGCATAGGCGACATAACAGACAACGATATGCTTTTAAAACCTGATTTTGTGATTGGCTTTCAAGTTAAAACAATAACCCAAAAAAATAAAGAAAAAATTAAATTATATGATATTATTTATAAATTGATTGAAGAGCTTGAAGAATTATTGCCGGACAAGCAGGAACCACAAAAAAAGAAAGAAGAAATAGGCCGGATAGAAATTATTGCTGTTTTTAAGAAGCTAAAAGACGGCATGATTATTGGCGGACCGGTTATTAATGGAAAAGCTGTTTTAGGAGCTAATGTTGATATACTGCGTAGAGAAGAAAAAATCGGCATTGGTCTAATTAAGCAATTAGAGCATAACAACAGAAAACTTGAGCAAGTTGACAAAGGGCAAGAAGCCGGTATATACTTGCAGAGTAAAACAAAAATTAAAAAGGGCGATGTTTTGCAGGTTTGGCAAATGTCTGCCTGACGGTAGTCAGGGCCGCGTAGCCAAGAGGTAAGGCAGGGGTCTGCAAAACCCCTATTCGTGGGTTCGAGTCCCGCCGCGGCCTCCATCTGCCCAGGTGGTGGAATTGGTATACACGCAACACTTAAAATGTTGTGAGCGCAAGCTCGTGTGGGTTCAAGTCCCGCCCTGGGCACCAAAATAGAACTTAAAGGTTTTGAAGAAGCCAAATGGTGGGACGCGCGGAGTGCGTGGTGAAGCGAAACTAAATCGTACGCTCCGAGAAAGCCCCGCCACCGCGGCGCTTACCATCACCGCAGAAAATCCCAAAAGAAATAATGCATTGACGGATATAGTGTGCAACGAAAGGCCGCGCAAAACATTTTCGGCTACTTGATTTCCCAAAAGAATTTGTCTCATCGCGTCTACGCCATAGGTTAATGGATTTATATACGAAAGTACCTTCATCCATGACGGCACGGCGGTAAGCGGAAAGAAAGCGCCCGAAATAAAAAACATAGGGAAAATCAAAACCTGCATAACAAGCCCAAAACTTTCGGTTGTTTTCATAAGAGAAGAGATCAACAGCCCCATGCCGGAAATTGCAAAAGCGAGCAAGAGCATAAAAATAATAAGTTGCGGAATAATAGCAAAATGGATCGTTACGCCGATAAGCGGAGCAAGAATCAACAAGATAAAGGCCTGAATTGAAGCAATAGTAGTTGCTCCCAGTGTTTTGCCAAAAGCCACCGCCACGCGAGAGACAGGCGCCACCAAAATCTCCTTCAAGAAGCCGAACTCTCTATCCCAGACAGTAGAGACGGTAGAAAAAAAAGCAACGCTCATAACGCTCATGGCGATAATTCCGGGGTACATGAATTGCACGAAATCGACGCCAAAATTTCCTGTCGCAAGCGTCTTGCTCAAGCCAGCGCCGAAGATAACCAAAAACATCAGCGGCATAAAAAGCGTGGAAATAATTCGCGTTTTATCCCGCCAATAGCGAATAATCTCTCTTTGCCAAATTGTGTAAATCGTTTGAATAAATTGCATAGGATATATTTTATCTATGTGTAATAATTATGTTCTTCTTCTCATGCGCATCTGCTGGCGCATATGTTCTTTATCGGAGGCTTCTTCTTCTCGAATGGCGTGTCCCGTAAAATTCAAAAATACATCATCTAATGTCGGTTTTCTTAGTTCGATGGCATCAATCTTGGCGGTTAGCTCGTTGAAAAGACGGGGTAAAAATTGATCGCCATTCGCTACTTCTATTCGCAGAGTGCCATCTTCCTCCTTAACTTCTACTTTGTATCTTTCTTCGAGTTCTTTCTTCAGGGAGGACTTATCGCCAGTTTTCATCCTTATCACATCTCCTCCAACTTTTGTTTTAAGATTGTCGGGGGTGTCGAGTACTGCTATCTTCCCATGGTCAATAATGGCAATGCGGTCACAGTTTTCGGCTTCATTCATGTAATGCGTGGTCATGAATATGGTCATTTCTTTTTCGCGTTTCAATTTCAAAATGTAACTCCACAAATGCGCGCGCGTTTGCGGATCAAGTCCAATAGTCGGCTCATCCAAAAATAATACGGTCGGATAGTGGATAAGTCCGCGGGCTATTTCTAGGCGTCGTTTCATTCCGCCGGAAAAATTCTTTATTACTTCATTTCGTCTTTCCCATAAATCCACCAACTGTAATACTTCTTTTTCCCGTTTTTTGTACTCATCATTCGGCACGCCGTACAATCTTGCGTGGAAATGAAGATTTTCCTCGGCGGTAAGCCGATCATCCAGCGACGGGTCCTGAAAAACAAGACCGATAGATTTTCGTACCTCATCTTTTTGGGATAAGACATTGAAATTATTTATGAACGCTTCGCCTTCAGTCGGCGAAAGAATGGTCGAGAGCATATTGATGGTTGTTGATTTTCCCGCTCCGTTCGGTCCGAGAAAACCAAAAATTTCTCCCTTCTTTACCTCAAAAGAAACATCGTCAACGGCCGTTAAACCGTTGAATTTTTTGGTTAGGTTTTTTACTTCAATAATGTTATTCATAGCGCAATGCCTCCATCGGGCTTTTAAGCGAGGCTTGGCGAGCGGGATAGAGACCAAAGGTCAATCCTATAGCAGTAGATACTCCCAAACCCAGTAACACTGCCGAAAGCGGTACTGTAAATACCCATTGGAGCAAGAAAATTTTTGACAACACTAGGGAAGCGATAAAAGAAAATCCGACGCCAAGAAAAATACCTACAATACCCCCCAAGGCGGTAAGAATCACCGCTTCCATCAGAAATTGAGTCAGCACATCTCTTTCTGTGGCACCAAGTGCTTTTCGCAGGCCAATTTCACGGGTTCGTTCGGTAACCGATATGAGCATAATATTCATAATGCCGATGCCACCTACAACAAGAGAAATGGCGGCAACTGAAACCAAAAGAATAGTGAGGATGCTCGTGATAGCGCTTACGCGCTCTGCGGCGTCTGCTTGAGTAGTGACATGAAAATCGTCTTTTTCAGGATCATCAATGTTATGTGTTTCGCGCAGGGTAAGTTCGATGTCCCGCACTACGCGCGGGACAGCTTCTTCACTCTCCGATTGCGCGAGAATCATGTTGAAATAATTAATTCCCATCAGATATTGTTGGGCGGTTGAATAAGGAACAACCACTATGTCGTCGACATTAAAAAGAGCAACCTGTCCTTTCGGAGGCAGAACGCCAACGACTCTAAACGACCTTCCTTTTATTTTTATTTTCTCTCCCAAAGCGTCTGACGCGCCAAAAAGCTTTTCTTTGACTTCTGAACCTATAATCGCGACGCTTGATTTTTGGCGTATATCTTCATCCGTAAAAAATGATCCTTCCTCCGGGTAGATATCAAGAATTTTGGCAATGAGCTCCGACGCGCCAAGCACATTTTTCCGCACAGACTCATTTTCAAATGCTACGGTAAAGACCTGCATCACTGCCGGAGTAAGTTCTTTGAGTCCTTGCACGTTGGCTTTGTTTTTGAGCGCCTCCACGTCTCTAGATTTTAGGGAATCGGTGGAGATTTCCGCAAAGCTGGAAGGTCCCGTCGGTTCTCTGCCCGGCGCAATAATGATTGTCCGCGATCCTAATCCGCGGACTTGATTGAGAATAAGGTCTTCTGCGCCGCGACCCACGGACATCACAAGAATAATGGCGGTAATGCCAATAACGATGCCGAGGATAGTGAGCGCCGAGCGCGATTTGTTTGTTTGAAGCCCGGCAAGGGCGGTTGTAAAACTATCGTTAAGTGTCATACCTATTTCTTAAAATGATCGCGAGCTCTGTGGCGATGATCTACTTTCGTGTCGCTCTCTATTTTTCCATCAAGAATATGAATGATACGCTGGGCATGCTCCGCGGTGTAGGTCTCGTGAGTGATGAGAACAATCGTATGGCCTTCTTCCTCGTTTAGTTTTTGAATAAACTCCATTACCATCTGCCCTGACTTTGAATCAAGATTGCCCGTTGGCTCGTCCGCAAAAATAACATTGGGTTTATTCACTAATGCTCGGGCGATTGCCACGCGCTGTTTTTCTCCTCCCGACAATTGAGACGATTCGTGATTAATCCTATGGGAAAGCCCTACTGATTCAATTGCTTTCTGCGCCAGTTCATCCCGCAAGGATTTTTTTACGCCAGAATAGAGAAGCGGCAGTTTGACATTTTCAAGCACACTTGTGCGCGGAAGCAAATTAAACGCCTGAAACACGAAACCCATTTTTTTGTTGCGAACATGGGCAATTTCTTCCTTTGAATAGTCGTCAATGGTTTTGCCGTCAAAGCGATACTCTCCCGCCGTGTGCCTATCCAAGAAACCAAGTATGTGAAGCAAGGTTGATTTGCCTGACCCCGAAGGTCCCATAATAGCGACAAACTCCCCCTCGTTGACCGCAAAAGACACATCCCGCAAAGCGGGAGTGGCAACGCTGTCGTTGTAGTATGTCTTTTCTAAATCTTTTACTTCAATGATTGCCATATATTATTCTTCGCTAAAGGTGATTACTTTATCACCTTCGTTGATGCCGCTTATAATCTCAATATTTCCGTCAGAGCCGCGGAGCCCTGTTTCCACTTTTACTTCCTTGAAACTTTCGCCGTCCGCTATCCTCACGAACTGGTCTCCATTTTTTCTGATAATGGCTCGTTGAGGAATGGCAATCACATTCTCGCGGCTCGCGCTTTTAATATCAATATTGGCGGTCATGCCCGATTTTACCCGTTCATCATTTTTAATAAATTGAAAAGTTACTTTATATGTCGCCACGCCGTCCACAATGGTTTCTGCTGGATCAACGGCGACCACTTTGGCTTCAAAAACGACATCACGGCCGTAGGCATCGAGCGTTACAAGAGATGTATTGCCTACGCTCACTTTTGCAATATCTGCTTCCGGCACATTGGCTTCAATTTCAAATTGGGACGCGGAAATAAGAGAAACTATCGAAGTATTTGCCGAAACAATTTCGCCGACCTTGGCGTCTTGTTTTGTGACCGTGCCTGAGATCGGAGCGCGTATGATAGTTTTTGAAATCTGCGCCTGTATATTTTGCACAGCCGCTTGAGCCTGTTTTATTTGCGCCCCCTGGGCAGCTATATTAGCTTCGGCCTGTTTAATTTGAGCCTCTTGGTAGGAAATCTGTTCCGGAGTTGAACCCGCTTGCTTCAAAGCCAGTTCTGCTTGAGCGGAAGCGAGGGTATTTTGGGCATCATTGATTTTAGCGTCAGCCACGGCTATATTATTTTCATTAGTCGTTTTTTGGGCAACTATGGCCTGCTGTTGCGTATTGACATCGCCGATCTCGCCGTTGATATTTGTCCGCGCGGTATTGATATTCGCTTTGTAAGTATTGATGGTATTTTGTGAAATACCTAAGGCGACATTGACTACATCAAGAACTTTTGAAAGAAAATCGCGGATAGCGGCTAATTTATTTTCAGTATTTTGCAAAGCCGTGGAGCGAGCCTGTTGATCTTCGGGCAGCGTCTTCACTATTGTCTGCAGATCTTTAAACGTTTGCGTCATTAACTGGCGTTGTGATATAATATCTATCCCGCGTTGCATATTCCCAACCAGAAACGTGAGTTGTGGATTAGTGTCATCATTATCAAAAATTTCGTCAACCTGTTTATGGATAGCATCATCAGCTTTGGCGAAAGCGTCCTGAATAATATTAGGAATATCGTTGTATAAATTAGCCAGATCAACGTCAGCTTTACGTTTGACATTGTCGGAATTTACCATGCCGTCAGCTAAAGCTTTTTGAGCATTATCCACCTTTGTTTGAGCAACGAACAATTCCTCGGGCCGCGTACCGCTTTTTATCTCCTCCAACTTTGCTTGCTGGGATTTCAGGGCCGCTTCGTATTGCTCAAGCGTTGATCGCGCGCTTTCCACATTCGCTTGCGTCCTAACTAATTCCGCGGCAAGTTCCGCGCCTTCAAGTTGAACGAGCGTTTGTCCCGTTTGAACTTGCTTTCCAATGTCCGCGTATACCAGGGACACCTTGCCGGTTTTTTCAAAAGCAAGATTAACGCTTTTTGCCGGCTTGACGCGGCCTGTGACGCTTACTTCTTGGATAAGCTCGCGCTTTTCTACGACAATGAAATCGTATGTTGGGACGTTATCTCTGCTAAAATAGGCGTAGCCGCCAACAATCCCTCCGGCGAGGATTATGAGCGATACTATAACAATGGGTCTTTTTAGGAATTTAATCATAGGATTTTTTATGGTTATTTTTGATAAGCGCGAGAGAGTTTTTCAAGAATTTTGAAGAGACCGTTTTTTTCTTTGGCGTTAAGATTACTCAACACTCTTCGCATGCGGGTCGTTATTTTCTTAAAGCCGCCCGCCAGAGCTGTTTTCCCCTTGGGAGTAACGACAAGACGCACAAATCTGCGGTCATTTTTATCGTGGACGCGCTCAAGCTGTCCGGCTTTTACTAAACTATTGATGAGCGATGTCGCGGAAGGGGGAGTGATGCAGAGATAATCGGCGATATCCTTCATAGAAGGATTGTCCTTTTCAGCTACATAACGAAGCGTTTCCAATTTAAGGAAAGAGAAAGGATCGATTTTTTCATGATCTTTAGCGCGCTCCCGAATGAGGCGGCTTACGGCAAAAATTTTTGAAATAAGTTGTTTAATGTTGGTATGCGGCATAAGATTAGATAGCCAAATTGTTAGATATTCTAAGTATATGGCAAAAGAAAAAGGCTGTCAAGCCCAAAACCATGACGGAATTTAAACTACACGACTTTCTTTCTTCGCAAAAACCAATATACGATGATAATTGCTGAATAATTAAGTATTAAAAACCAGGGCGTTCCCCAAGAGAAGCCATCGAATTTCCAGCCAGAGATCGGCCACAAAAACGGTGTGGGATAGAATTGGTATGAATGCGTTGGGATGTCCAAGAGGATATGGATAAACCAACCTCCGAGTTCCCAGATTGGCCGGCGGAATATGAGAAATACTACCCCAAAGACAATGAGAAACACGATTGCGCTGTGGCTTATGCTGTAAAGCATTGAAGTGAGCCGAAAAATCGGCAGTGTGTCTTGCGGAGCCGGCTCAACCGAATCAGGCCGAGGCAGATCGGTAAAACTCATGTCGCCAAAGATAAGATTTCCAAAGAGCCACGCGAACCCAAGAGTAAATGCGAAAAGATCGGGGAATACGCCCCAAAAACCCGCAAGCCGCACATTGAGCGGTTTTTTTGCTTTTTTATTTACCGCTTTATACGCGGCCCCAGCCCAGAGGCCATGTGCAAAAATATCCATAGATTAAAAAAGATAGGCGAGAAAAGCGACTGCCGCGCCGACAAGAACGGAGTAGATAATAATCTGCCACGCTCTGCGGCGATCTTTTGCGCGGAATTCCGCCTGCGACACAGAATCGGTCTTGCCGACATCGTCGAAGTTAAAGAGCGATGCAAAACCAAAGTATGCGCAGAAATGCATATATGCTTGGAGAAAATTTGATTTCCTCGGGGCCGATATTGCAGACCCCGGGAATATATTTGTTTTGTATTGTTTCCATAATTAAAGATTTATTATCGGCACATATACTTTAAATTTACCGCAAACGGTCGCGGGCAATGGCGAGCGCCGCTTCGCGAGGAGTAATCTTTTTATCACGCGCCAGTTCTAAAACCGCTCGAGTTGCCGCCGAAACCTTTCGCTCCACCAGTTTGAACATTTTATCCGCCTTCCACCCCTTATGCTCCGCGTAAGAAGAAATGACGCCGCCGGCGTTTGCGACCACATCGGGCACTACTAATATCCCTCGCTCGTGAAGTAATTCTTCATATTCGTAACGCATGGGGATATTCGCCGCCTCAACTATCATCTTGGACTGGACATCAGAAACGTTATCGGCATTGATAACATCCGGAAGAGCGGCCGGGATCAAAATATCCACCGGCAATTCAAAAATCTTCTGGCCGAGAAGCTTGGCGGCCTTGGCATAAGCGGTTACAGTACCCTTTTGCTTTTTTGCTTTCATGACTTCTTTATAATCCAAGCCATCGGGATTATAAATAGCGCCCTTAGAGTCGGAAACCGCGACCACGCGTGCGCCCATATCGCCCAAAAACTTGAAAACGAAAGTGCCAACGTTCCCAAATCCTTCGATCGCGACCGTTGCCTTCTTGATATCCAAACCGGCGAATCCGGCCGCGATTTTTGCCGCGTGGGCGACGCCAAAACCGGTACTCCCCAACTCGTGCGGCAAACCGCCAAGACGTTTGGGCTTGCCGGTCGCGGCCTTTCTATTTTTAGCGGTGCCGACAAACCAACCCATCTCAACTTCTGTCGTATTCACGTCCGGCCCGGCGATGTATTTGGAAATCAAAACCGGCTTTAAGGCGCGAGCAAACCATTCGATAATTTGGCGCTTGGTTTTTAAGTCGGCAGATTTCGGGTCAAAGGCAATGCCGGCCTTGGCTCCGCCGAAAGAAATATCCGCAAGCGCGTTTTTAACGGTCATTGCCCGCGCGAGGCGCGCGACTTCTTCTACCGTCACACTCGGGGTCATGCGGATGCCGCCCTTACCCACTCCACGCGAAGTGTTGTCAATAACCAAATATCCCCACACCTTAAACTTCGGATTCCAAACTTTGATAATATATTCGGGACCAATTTCGTCACCGATTAAAGATTTTGTGTTGTGCATATTATTTACTAACTTCTTAAATAGAGGGTTTTTGTTTTTGACACAATTGCTTGAGGATTCTTTTTCCACTCATCACTCATGTCGGCATACAGTTCAAGCTCGTTTCCGTCTGGATCAAGAATATAGATATGGTAAAGGCCGGGGCTAACCTGTTTATCTGTTTTTAGATTTCCACCAACCTCGATAAGCAAAAGCTCATGATGTGTTCGTCCCGAGGAAAAAGCGGCGGCAGACCCCTCCCTAAAGAGTTCGTTAAATCCTAATGTGTCGCGATAGAAGTTAGCTGACTGCTCTACGTCTCTTACATATAGAACCACATGTCCGAGTTCTTTAATTTGCATAAATTACTTCGCAACCAGTACCGCTTTATTAAGATTAGTATTGGAGCTTAATTGCTTAAGCATAAAATCTGCTACATCGGTGCGTGAGATCATCGGGAATAATCCTTTTAATTTTAGACTTTCTCCAAATCTGTATATTTCTGTTTTGGGGCCGTTGGTCAAACCTACAGGCCGGACGATGACCCATTCCAGTCCGCTTTCTCTGATAGCCGCCTCTTGCACCAACTTGTCTGCATGTAATCCCTTCATGAATGTTTTTGTTAAAATAGAAATGAGAAAACTATTTTTTCTCACCGCGTCATCCATGAACATCGCTGATTCAACTATCAATCGCTTTACGCCATGCTTTTTCATGGCGTTGATGATGTTTTTTGTGCCGGGTCCAACGACAATCGCTCTGGAGGGCGGTTTTACCCCAAGCGCAACCAAGACGGCATCATGACCTACAACCGCCCCTTCAACAGAGGTCGCGTCCAATACATCTCCCTTAATGACCGCCAGATTGGCATGTTTTATTTCAACCTTTTCCGGATTGCGCACAAAAACGGTTATCATGTGACCTTTTTCCAAAGCTTGTTTGACCAATGCCTGCCCGGTTCCCCCCGTGGCTCCAAAAATAATTATTTTCATAGCTTGAGTTAAAAAAATTATGTGCTTTTTGTCCGCGCCACTTTGAGCGCCCTTGCCCACCAGAGCAAGTCGTCAAAGAACATTTGTACGCGATCTCCCATCATGCCCTCATGGATTGGTTTAAACATTTCAGTGCCGGTCGGTCCCTTGCCCATCATCGCTGCGAAGAATATATCAACGGGAATATGGATGGCGTTTCTGATAGGCGCCATTTGAAGCTCAACGGCAACTTGGCGGAGTTGTTCTACGGAACGCGCTCCAAACGCGCTGCCATAAGCTACGAAGCCAACCGGCTTTCTGTTCCATTCAGGATAGATGACATCCAAAGCGTTTTTGAGCACCGCAGAATAGCCGTGATTGTATTCCGGGCTTACGATAATAAATGCGTCACCATCGTTTATTTTCGCGGCCCACTTTTTTACGACTTCGTTTGCGTATTGACCTTTCGCCATTGACGGCGACATCGGGCTGTCAAAAAACGGCATTGGATAATCGCGTAAATCCAAAAGCTCGGCCTCAACACCCTCAAGTTTCTTTGCCTCCTCAAAAATCCATTGCGCTGGCTTTTCGCTGAAACGATTCTGCCTCGTACTGCCCATAATGACTTTGATTTTTATTGCATTGTTCATAGTATTTTTTATTTACTTTTTTTAATAACTTCGCGGATCGCATCTAACCGACCAGAGAGATGCGACGCAAATTGTTCAACTTTTGATAATTTAGAGAACGCGACCATGTCGCACCCCATGCCAAATACGAGGAGTTTGTCTCCTTTTTTGAGACCCATTGCTTCGCGAGCCTCGCTCGGGATGACCACTTGACCTTTTTCGCCGACAGTAGCCGTTCCGTAAAATTGTTCCCCGTTCTTTTTTGTCATATATGGATATTATAATTTATTTTAGTATTTCCTACAAGTAGGAAAAGTTTCATTTATATGTACTCTATCAAGTCGCTCTAAATAAGTCAATAAAAGAGCCTAATTTTTTTCGCCGTTCTCCGGCGAGCGGGCAAAAATTTCCTCCCCTTGAACCCCTCCATTTTTGCCCGCGAGCCGTCCGAAGCCCCGCCACACTGCCCAGAAACTTTTTGGGGTTGCCGAGTGAAGCGAGGCGGTGGCGGGGCTTTCTCGGAGCGTACGATTTAGTTTCGCTTCACCACGCACTCCGCGCGTGCGACATCATTTGTTTTGAAAATAGGTGCGAGCTTGGTACAATAAAGACACATTTTTATGGTTCTCATAAAATAATCATTTTTGCCTTTTTAACTCCAAACTCTTTTGCCTGTTCTGTGCTCGACATCCAAATATCCACCCTGTATTTAAATCTTTTGTGCATTTTGTCTTCAACAACAAAAACCTGGCTTCCGAAAATCTCCGGAAACATTATTTGTGTGCCTTTTTCCAAAAAGTTGGCTGCAACAATACCTTCTCTTACTTGTGTGTTATAAGCAGTAATAAACGGCGTAGAATCAGTTTGATCATACGTTGAAGAGTAAGCCGTGGTAATAATAAAATGCACATTTTGAGGAGGAATCGCTGGCTGTAAAAAGCTTGTCCCTTGTAAGATTGTATAAATAAAAAATGCCTCTAACATGGCATTTTTATGCTAGCATAAAATAAATAAAAAGTCAAGCCCGCCCGCCAAGCAAGCCAGCTTGCTGGCGTTGCGGGCGTGGAGCGGGAGACGGGAATCGAACTCGCGTATCTTGCTTGGAAGGCAAGCGCTCTGCCATTGAGCTACTCCCGCGAAGTCGGAGCACTGGGATTCGAACCCAGACTAAATCCTCCCAAAGGACTCGTGCTTGCCATTACACTATGCTCCGATTTGTTTTTATGCTATAATAATTTTATGCCTATTTTTAAAGAATGTCAACAGCTCAATCTTCGGCTTTTTGAATGCCCTAGCTTTTTGTTTGTTATTATGGGCATAATAACAATTATAGCAATTATTGCTACTTATTTGATTGCTTCTCAATACGCTGGACCTGAAGTTGTGATTAGCAGTGTGGTTAGTATTACTATTGTTATTTTAATTATTGGCCATTTTGTCGTGCGCAGTGTTAATCGCATTGCTCAAGCGCATCAAATGCAATCAGAATTTATTTCTATTGCCTCGCATCAATTGCGCACGCCTCTTTCTGCGCTAAAATGGACTTTAGAAGCTCTCTTGAAAACTAATTTAGATACAAAACAACTTAATTATGCTCAAATGATTAGAGAATCCAATCAAAGGATGTTAAAACTAGCTAATGATTTACTTAATGTGGCTCGTATTGAACAAGGTCATTTTGAACTCAAAAAAGAAAAATTTGAATTAAATGAATTAATTAAAGAAGTAATTGAAGAATTGAAAAATTTTGCTCGAGCGAGTAATGTGCAATTGCTTTTTAAACCGCAAACAATAAAAATATTAGCCGATAGAGAAAAAATTAAGATGGTTTTGGAAAGTTTAGTGCATAATGCTATTCAATATGGCAGTAAATGTATTATAATTGATTTAAATAATAATATTATCTCTATCCAAGACGATGGCCTTGGTATCCCAAAAGTCCAGCAAAAACAAGTTTTTCAAAAATTTTTTAGGGCGCATAATATTTTGAGACACCAAACCCAAGGTACAGGATTAGGACTTTATATCTGCCAAGCGATTATTGAAGCACATCAAGGCAAAATCTGGTTTCAATCTCAAGAAAATAAAGGGACAACATTTTATCTTTCTTTACCATCTTTACCATTAACTAAAAAATCATGAACAAAACAATTCTTTTTATTGAAGATGAGGCGCATTTTCAAAAACTAGTTGGCGAACAGCTCGAAGAGCAAAATTTTAAAGTGCTTAGTGCTTTAAATGGCGAAATAGGACTTAAAAAGGCTATTGAGAATAAACCAAATTTGATTCTTTTGGATTTGATTCTGCCAAAAAAAGACGGTTTTGAAGTTTTAAAAGAGCTAAAAGCATCAGAGCAAACCAAAAACATCCCAGTTATTGTCTTAACCAACCTAGAAAGCGCTCAAGATGTACAAAGAGCTCTGAATTTAGGAGCGACCACCTATCTAGTCAAAACTAATTATAAATTAGAGGAAATTATCAAAAAAATTAAAGAATTATGCGCGTAGAAGACCAACAATTAAAAGCCTTTCTTGAAGATACTGATTTAATTGAAAAAGAAAAGCTGGAAAAAGTTTTTCAAGAAGCTAAAGAGAAAAAACAAAAATTCACTGATCTTTTGCTCAAAAATAATTTAATTGACCAAGAACAATTATCTAAACTTTATGCTTATATCTTGAGCATTCCTTTTATCTCTCTGGAAAAAGAAACAATTGCACCCGAAACACTTAAAATAATTCCAGAGCCAATCGCTAAAAGATACAATATTGTTGCTTTTAAGCAAACTGGACAAAATCTAGAAGTAGCTATGCTTAATCCCGAAGACTTGCAAACAATAGAATTCATCAAAAAGAAAACTAATCTTAAAATCCTGCCTCGTTTAACATCAGCAAGAAGCATTAAAGAAGCATTAAGCCAATATCAAAAAAGCCTAGAGCTAGAAATAGAAGAACTCGCTCCAGCCGGTATTAAAATTATTAGAGAAGCGCCGCCGGTTGGCGATGAAATAACGGTTAAAGACGAAGAATTAAAAAAAATCGCCCAAGACCTGCCGATTATCCAAGTCGTTGATACCATCTTAAAACACGCTATTTTAGAAAGCGCATCTGATATCCATATTGAACCTTTAGAAAAAGAAGTGATTATCCGATATCGGGTAGATGGTGTTTTGCGAGACGCTATGACTCTGCCCAAGCAAATTCATACTGGCATTATTGCTCGCATTAAAATATTAGCTAATTTAAAGCTAGATGAACACCGGCTGCCCCAGGATGGACGTTTTAAAATAGAATCGCCTGATTGGAAACTCTCTTGTCGAGTTTCAGTCTTACCCATCTTTGATGGTGAAAAAATAGCCATCCGACTTCTTTCAGAAGAAGCTCAAGGATTAACATTAGAAAAATTAGGATTGACTAATAAGTTTTTGGAAATAGTTCATCAAAATATTCAAAAACCCCATGGCATGATTTTGGCTACTGGACCAACTGGCTGTGGCAAAACAACTACGCTCTATACTATTTTAGACATTTTAAACAAGCCAGAAGTTAATATTGTGACAATTGAAGACCCAATTGAATATCGTTTACTGCGCATTAATCAAACCCAGGTTAAACCTAAAATTGGCTATACTTTTGCCTCGGGCCTTAGGTCCTTGGTCAGGCAGGACCCAGACATAATTATGGTTGGGGAAATCCGTGACGCTGAAACAGCTGGTATTGCTGTTAATGCGGCTTTAACTGGCCACCTATTACTTTCAACTTTACACACCAATGATGCCGCTGGCAGCTTACCCCGGCTTTTAGATTTAAAAATAGAGCCATTTTTACTTGCTTCAACAATAAATCTAATTATTGCCCAACGTTTAGTAAGAACATTTTGCCCTCATCAAGCCACCGAGAGATACACTCTTGCTGAAAAAGAAATTAAAAGCTTAAAGGAGCAATTTAATCTTGATGAAATTCTTAAAATTCTCAAGCAGGAAAAAGTTGTTGAGCCAACCGCTGCCTGGTCAGATATTAAATTTTCAAAACCTGTGCCTTGCAAAAAGTGTCAAGATGGCTACAAAGGCCGAATTGGTATTTTTGAAGTCTTAGAAATCACCAAAGAAATTCAAGAATTAATCAATAATCGGGCCTCGGCTGATCAAATTAAAGCCAAGTCAATGGAGCAAGGTATGATTGATTTGGCCCAAAGCGGCTTTATCAAAGCTGCTCAAGGGATTACCTCGCTTGATGAAGTCCTGCGTGTAACACAGGAATAATTATTATGAAGAATATCATCTACAAAATCTTGCCTATTTCTTTAACTGAAAAGATGCTTTTTACTAAAAACCTGGCTGTTATGGCAAAAAGTGGTATTTCTTTACCGCGTGCTTTAGAAATTTTATCTGCTCAAATTAAGCATCCTTATTTCAAAAAAGCTATTTTAGCAAGCAGAAAAAGCATTCAAGAAGGCTTAAGTTTGACCGATGCTTTCAGCCGGCATGCTCGAGTTTTTAACCAATTTTATATTAACATGATAAAAGTAGGAGAAATGAGTGGCAATTTAGAGCATGTTTTGAATATCTTGGCTATTCAAATGAAAAAAGAACATCAATTAATGACTCAAGTGCGTGGCGCCATGATTTATCCAGCCCTAATTTTACTCACTTTAATTGGCATTGGTATTTTAATGTTTATCTTTGTTATTCCCAAGCTGAGTCAGGTTTTTACTGATATGCAAATCAACCTGCCTTTAACAACTCGTCTTTTTCTTGATCTTGCCTCTAATATTAGAATCTATGGGCTTTATATTATTTTTAGTCTAACAGGCCTAATTTTAAGCTTTTATTTTTATGTCCGCACTTTGTCAGGCAAAAGAAACTTGCATCGATTATTGCTCTATCTGCCATTTTTAGGCAAAATGAGTCAAAAAATTAATATCACTCGTTTTGCTGGCAACCTATCTTCTCTTTTAGAAAGCGGGGTTGCTTTAGTTGATGCTCTAAAAACCCTGCAAGGTGTTTTAAGCAATTCTGTTTATCAATTATCAATAGAAGATATTTCTCAAAAAGTGCAAAAAGGCGAATCTTTGACCAAGGCTTTATCAGCTTTTCCTAAGCTTTATTCATCGCTAATAATCCAAATGATTGAAATTGGCGAAGAAACCGGCACAATTGCTGATAGCCTTAAGCAGCTAGCTGATTTTTATCAATCAGAAATTGATGAAACAATGAAAAACATTTCATCAATCATTGAGCCGGTTTTGATGATAATAATCGGTGTAATTGTTGGCTTTTTTGCCATTTCAATGATTTCACCAATTTATTCAATGCTACAAGGAATATGAATTTAATAGAAATTCTAATTATTTGCGCTATTATCGGCATTTTAGCCAGTATTAGTCTGCCATTATGGCGCAATATTCAACCCACTCTGGCTTTAAACCGGGCTTCACAGGAATTGATAGCCGCTTTGCGCCAAAGACAACAAGAGGCAATCACAGAGAATAAGATTAAATTTTTTGATTTTGATGAATTCAATTTGCCCGAAAGTGTTGTTTTTGAAGAAATTAGCTTTCCTGAAGAAAAAGTTCAATTTAAATCAGATGGCAGTGTGCTCAAAGATGGTTATGTTATTCTAAAAGCTGATGACAAAACAACAAAAATTAGCATCTCAATAGCGGGTTATGTTAAAAAAGAACAATAAGGCATTTACGTTAATAGAGGCAATTATTGCTTTAACTATTTTGTCTTTGGCTATTATTGCCTGCTTGCAGGTTTTTGCTTTGGGTTTAAAACTTGCACAAAATGCAAAAAAGCAAACCCAAAATATCTTAGCAGGGCAAGGCCAAGTCGAAGAAGCGCTAACCAAACCCTATGAACAAATCCCAGGAGAAGAAGTTTTGCCTGGTTTAAAAAAAATAGAATTTAATGGTTTAAAAACATATGTCGCTAATTGAACTTTTAATCGCTATTTTTGTTTTAATCACTGTGCTAACAGTTGCCTCGGCTGCTTATGTAGCCGGCCAAAAAGCATGGCAAAAAGGCAATGAAATAAACGAAATAACGCAAAACTCAAGAATCGCCATTGATAAACTCTCGCGCGAACTACGGCAAACTGACGAAATTATCACTGATTTACCAAGTTCAGAAATTGAGTTTCAAGATGGCCATTCAGAAGAATTACAATATCTGCGATATTACTTAGATACTAATTTGCTCCACAGACAAACTATTGTTTATGAATTTGAGGATATAGCAGTAAGATGGAACATACCCGGAGCAGAGAAAAAAATAAAAGAAGACCAAATTATTGCTGAATATATATCTAGCATGCAATTCTCCGACGACCAGCTAATTGTTATCAAGATTAATGATTTTTCAACAAAAGTAACTGGCAGGAATATAAGATGAAAGGAGTGGCTTTAATCAGTGTTTTAATAATTGCCAGTTTATTAAGCTTTTTAGCCATTGGCTTTGCTTTTGTGATGAGCACAGAGAATAAAATAAGCCAAGCGCAAAAAGCCGCTAGCCAAACCCATTATTTAGCTGAAGCAGGCATTCAAAAAACTATTTGGTACTTAAATCATGATTGGCAAGAAGATTTTGAAAATGGCAATTTAGCGAAAGACTTAAAATTAAATAACGAACTTTATCCAGACGATGAGATTCGTATAGAAGCAAAGAGCATTGGTCCTGGCAAGGCGCAAATCGAATCTAAAGCCATTTATAAAGGCGCTGAACGAAAGGTCATAGTTGAAGTCTTTAAAGCTCTGGGCGATCCTTCAGCAATGGAACCCAAGGCATTGTTGTCTGATGAATTAATCTATTTCTGGGGCGGAAAATTAGCAAGCGACGATAGTTTGATGGGAAACACAGATTTACTACTACGCTTTTCTAATATGTCTGTCGAAGAAACCGTATCTGTTAGTGGAAAAATCAGCATCGAAAAAGATTCCACACTAGAAGCAGAAATTATTAGAGAGGGAGTTCAACAAGTCCTAACGCCAGCTCTAGATTTTAATGACTATAAAGAACAAGCGACAGTTTATAGTGCTGAAGAATTTGCCAATTTGCTTGAAAACTCTCCTCTGACTCTCAATGGAATCATTTATGTGACTGGGCCTGTCAACATCAAAAGAGGTCAGGATTTAACTGTCAATGGCTTGCTTTTAGCTGACAATAATATTACAATTGGCGTAGATGGAGATTGGGGCCAAGCATATCTTAAAATAGATCACATTGCTGGTTCTCCAAGTGGTTTAGCTGGAAAAAGTTATTTATCAATTGGCGAAGAGACAAATTTATTTAATATTAAAGGTTTGGTTTATATTCTGGAAGGCATTGATATTAGAGACAATGTCAATAATTTCATTGTCCAGGGCGGCATAATTACCAAAGCACTCCAAGTGGTTGACCAAATGTATCCTCTAGAAATTATTTTTGATGCTGATTTGATTTTAGAAGCTTTAGGAGAGCCAATAAATTCGCCTATTATTACTATTGAACATTGGGAAGAAGAATACTAAATAAAAAAATGCTGAATTTTCAAGAATTATCACAACCAAAAGTATTCGGACTAGATTTATCAAATGATATAATCAGGGTTGCCCAATTGCCTGATAAGTTTGCATTTGGTGCAAATATTAAAGAAGCGGTCACAAAGGCGAATATCAAAACAAAGTATGTTCATGCTTGTTTGCCGGAGCAAGAATGCTTTATTAGAGTGGCGCCAAAAGACGGGAATATTAAAAAAGAGGTTGAGTCTAATATCCCGCTATCGCTTAAAGAAATTTATTATGATACGCAAGAAACCCGGCAAGGACTTTTGATTGTGGCTGCTAAACGTAAAATAGTTGATCAAACAATTGATCTGCTTAAAAAAGCTGGCTTAATTGCAAAATCTCTGGAACCAGAATCCATTGCCCTAGCTCGCGCTTTAGTTAAAACCCCTGATAGCTTACTAATTATTAAATTTGGCAAAACTAAAATTAACTTTGTCATCTGCCAAAACAATATTGTCTATTTTAGCGCTACTCAAGAAAAGAATCATATTCTCCAACAGCTTCAAGATTATATTGACTTTTATCAAACTAAAAATGGCCAAATAACAAAAATAGTCCTCTGCGGTGAAAAAATACCAGATCAGCAGTTTTTGGAGAAATTAAAAATACCAATTGAAATAGCTCAAAATCCAGACTATACAACAGCCATTGGTCTAGCATTAAAACAATGATGAAAATCAACTTGCTACCAGCCCAAAAAAAACAAGAATTAAAATTACGGTTTTTTGAACGCAAAGTTGTTGCCTTTGGTGCTTTTCTAACAACTTTAATCCTGTTTTTAATAATTTGTCTAGCTATTATTTATCTAACCCTTTACTTAACTCAATTGCAAATTAAGCAAAGCAATGCTCTTTTTAATCAAGCCCAAGAACTTGGAGAACAAGTAGTTGAACTCAATCAAGAGCTATCTGGCTTTATCAATCAACGACTTGAATACTTGGCTAAAATCATTGAAGAACAAGTAACCTGGTCGCCGATTTTAGAAAAACTAGCTCAAATTGTGCCAAAAAACACGCGACTCGAATCTTTAGAAATCAATAACAAAGAGATTAAAATCGGAGGCTATGCTGAGACAAGGGATGATGTTTTGCTCTTGCAAAAAATTTTGGGGCAAGAAAAACAATTTATTGACATTAACTCGCCTTTGTCAAATGTTGTTAAACAAAAAAACATTGATTTTTATCTCTCTTTTAAGATAAAAGAATGAAAATAAAACAAAAAATCCATCTAACTATTTTTATTATTGTTATTGTTATATTTAGTCTAGGATGGTTTGGTTTTAGGCCACTCTTAAATCAAGTCAGACAAATCAGTAAAGTAGTTGAACAGCAGCAAGTAATTATCAAAAATCCTAATTTGCAAAAACAGTATCAAGCCCAAATAACTCAATTAAAAACAGAATATCAGGCAATAGAGCCCAAACTGCCTCTTTTAAGGCAAAGCTTGCTAGAAAGAGAAAAAGCAGTTGAATTCATCAAAATTTTGGAACAAGCTGCTAGAATTAATACGCTTGAACAAGAAATACAAGCATTGCCTGAAGAAAAAGATGGTCTAAACTTTAGGCTTAGTTTAAGAGGCACTTTCCCAAATTTTCTACGTTTTTTGGAATTTATAGAAAATAGTCAGTATTTACTACAAGTATCTAATATTAAAATTAAATCCTTGCGCGACAAAGAAAAACAATTAACCGATCAAAGCCAAAGCAATGTTGAGATTAAAGTCTATATCACTCAATAAAGTAATTTTTATAATTTCGGGATTAACTCTAATTTTAATCTTGCTTTTGTTCTATTTCTATCTTGGCAGGCCAATTTTTATACCGCGAGGCGAACTTTTCTTAATGCAGACAGAAAAGGTGCAGATTCAAAAAGAGCTTTTTCAAAAAGTAATCTCTGATTTAGAAATTCGCTCCCAAAAAGCTCAAAATGCTTTGGACAAATTACATGCTGACCCATTTAAACTCTAAATTTCTTTTTCTCGGCCAGCTCAATTTCTTCTTTTTTTTCAATAACTTCCCGGCTTTTTTGTTTCAACTCTGTTTCAACGAATTCATTTAGTTCAATTAAGCGTTTTTTGAGATATTCATTATTATTCTTTGACGGATCATCTAAGACCTCATTTAATAAAACTTTTAAAAGCAAGCCGATCTTTGGGCAAGGCCGAATTTTCAAAGTATTCATCACATCTTCGCCATTAATTTTAAGCATTTTAACCGAGATTGGATCCTTAGAAACTTTATTAATCAGATATTCAAAATATCTTAATCGATATGGTCGCGCTTTAGGCACTCCAGAGCCCAACCTGTCGGCAATACGCAAATTGATTAGATCTCTCATGTTTTCCGGACCAACCCGACGGATCAAACGTCTGACTCCGGCTTCAGTTATCCTGTCCGGATCAGACAAAAACATATGATTGCGAATTAAAACAACTATTTTTGTGATTGTTTCTCGAGAAAAGCGCAGTCTTCTTAAAATTCTTATTGCCCATTGAGCACTTAAGAAATCATGATTATAAAAAGTCGCATCACTCCCTTCTCCTTCTTTAACATGCGGCTTGGCAATATCGTGCAGTAAAGCAGCTAATCGCAAGGCCAGGCCAGTCCGGCTATATTTTAGAGACAATAAAGAATGCTCGAAAACAGTATAAATATGGTGTTTGTTTTGAATAACACCAATACCTATTTCTAATTCTGGGATAATATATTGCAGGAGCTTAAGCTTTTTAAGCATTAAAACGCCCTGATCTGGGCTATTAGACTGAATTATTTTAACAAACTCATCGCGTATTCGTTCTTGAGCAACAAACTTCAATAAATTATGATATTTTTTGATTGCTTTTTCTGTTTTTTCTTCTATCTTAAAATCTAATTGTACCGCAAAACGCACTGCTCTCATTAGGCGCAAAGCATCTTCAGAAAATCTATCTTCTGGATTGCCAACTGTTCGAATAAGTTTTTTTTCAAGATCTTTAGTGGGGTTTATAATTTTTTTACCGTTAAAGGCAATAGCATTGATAGTAAAATCACGTCTTTTTAGATCTTCTTCTAAAGAATCAGTGAATTCTATTTTATCTGGATGTCTTTTATCAGTATATTTTGCTTCTTTGCGAAAAGTAGTTATCTCGGTTTTTGTCGGCAAAACCGTTACTGTGCCGAATTGATTATTATAAAAACTTTTTTTAAATAATACTTTAACCTGTTCGGGCAAAGCATTAGTCGCAATATCCCAGTCTTTTGGTCCGCCAGCTGGCGGATTTGCCATTATTAAGTCCCTAACGCATCCGCCAACTAAATAAGCCTCATAACCGGCTTGTTGAAGTTTTGCAAGTATTTTTTTGACTTGTTCTTGTATTTGCAGCATAATTATATTATACTATAGAAAATTTCTAATTACTAATTAGAAATTTGTGCTTGCCCTTGTAGCTTAATTGGATAAAGCAGGTCTCTTCTAAGGACAAGACTGCAGGTTCGATTCCTGCCAAGGGCGCTTAATAATTAATTCGTGGTGAGCGTAGTGTAGTGGTCTAGCACAAGAGTTTGTGGAACTCTTAGGGGGAGTTCGAATCTCCTCGCTCACCCAAAGAGGCAAATCATATTTTTTAATTTTTAAAATTAAAAATTAAAAATAATAATATAATCTGCCCTCGTAGTGAAACGGATATCACGCGACGCTTCGGACGTCGTATTCTGGGTTCAAATCCTGGCGAGGGCACTCTAGGCGCATAGCTTAATGGCAAAGCAATGGCCTCTTAAGCCATTGATCAGGGTTCGACTCCCTGTGTGCCTACACGCCGATGATATTTTTTATGCACCTCTTTCAACCGCTGATCAGTAATATGAGTGTAAATTTGTGTTGTTGTGATTGAAGAGTGGCCTAAAATCGCTTGGATTGAACGCAAATCAGCCCCGCCAGCCAAAAGGTCCGTTGCCAACGAATGCCTTAAAGTATGCGGCGTTATCTTTTTTGTCAAACCAGCTTTAATCGCCCATCTTCTGACTATTCTCTGGATAGAACGCGTTGTTAGACGCTGATTATTGTTTTTATTAATCAATAAGGCTTGTTCTGGGTCTTTTCTTGATTCTAAATAATATTTTAGCGCTTTCTGGGCTGTTTCTGATAAAAAAACCGGCCTTATTTTACCACCTTTGCCGCGGACATAAAATTCAGTTTTAAGTAAATTAATGTCTTCGCGATTCAAATTAACTAATTCTGAAACGCGCAATCCGGTTGAAAATAAAACCTCCAAAATCGCTTTATCGCGCAGATTATTTGGCGCCTGCAATAGTCTATCCAACTCATCGGTTTGCAAAAAAATAACCTCTCTATCAGTCTGTCTGGCAAGCTCAATTTTTTCAGCAGATAAAACTTTGATATCGCGCTTAGCCAGATATTTTAAAAAGTTGCGCAAAGCGATAATATGATAATTTTGAGTATTTTTTTTGAACTGTTGGCGATTAAGCCAAATCCTATACTGCCGCACAATTTCAGCAGTGATTTGTCTTGGCGTTTTAATCTTGCTGAATCTCACAAAACGCTTTAAATAGTGCGAATAATTCTCAACTGTTTTAGCAGAACGATTCTTCTCGATTTCTAGATATTCTAGATATTCTAAAATTAGCTTTTGTATAGACATAACTTTTCTTTTATGATATACTAAAATCATGCTTAAATCAAATATAATCAAAAAATCTCAAACTCATAAAACAGACACTGGTTCAGCTAAAGTGCAAATTGCTTTATTAGACCAGAAAATAAAAGAACTGACAACTCATTTGCGAAAACATTCCAAAGACATCCATTCGCGCCGCGGTCTTTTGAAAATGGTTTCCAAAAGAAAAAAACTCTTAAAATATTTAAAAAATGTCCATCATAAAGCATAAAGAACAAAGAATAGCTGTTTTGATTGATGTCCAGAATATGTATCATTCGGCTAAGAATCTCTATCAGGCAAAAGTCAACTTCAAAGAGATTTTAAAAATAGCTGTGGCAGATCGCAAGCTTATTCGAGCCATTGCCTATGTTATTCGGACAGAAAGTGGTGAAGAAAAGGCCTTTTTTGGAGCTCTAACCAAATTCGGCATTGAAACAAAGACTAAAGATCTGCAAATATTTTTGGGCGGCATAAAAAAGGCAGATTGGGATGTTGGCATCACTGTTGACGCAATCAGATTAAGCAGCAGCGTTGATGTGATTATCTTAATCACCGGAGACGGCGATTTTATACCCTTAATTGAGCATTTAAAAAACCTGGGCAAACAAGTTGAAGTTATTGCTTTCGCTAAATCAGCTTCACATAAACTAATAGAAATAGCTGATGATTTTATTGATTTAAGCTTAGACCAAAAAAAATATTTAATTAAATAATTATAATAATATTTATGGAAGAAAAACAATACAAACTCAAACTCGGCAATAAAGATTTAATTATTGGCATCGGCAAATTTGCTGGTCGAGCTAATGGCGCTGTTACAGTTCAATACGGCGATACTTTAATCTTAGCCACAGCTGTAATGGCTAAAAAGCCGCGAGAAGAAGTGGATTATATGCCCCTAATGGTCGATTATGAGGAGAAATTATACGCCGCAGGCAAGATAAAAGGCAGTCGTTGGGTCAAAAGAGAAGGAAGGCCATCTGATGAAGCAATTTTAACAGGCAGATTGATTGATCGCTGTTTAAGACCATTATTTGATGAACGAATTCGTAATGATATTCAAGTGATTATTACTGTTTTCTCAATTGACGAAGATAATGATCCAGACATCCCAGCTATTATTGGCGCTTCTTTGGCATTAGGAATCTCTAATATCTCATGGGATGGACCAATTGGAGCCTGCCGCATTGCTATTATTAATAAACAAATAATTCTTAATGCTTCCTATGGTTGTCGGCGTAAGGCTGATTTAGACCTAGTTGTCGCCGGTCCAAAAAATCAAATCAATATGCTTGAAGGCGAAGCAAAAGAGATTCAAGAAGAGCATGTTGTCAAAGCGGTTGACGTTGGTCTGAAATATATTCAAGAAATCATTAATTTTCAAGAACAGATTATCCAAGACATAAATCCAACAAAAATCAAACTTGATTTGCAAAATTTACCTGACGATCCTGAAAAGCCAGAAAAACTAGTAGAAAATGGCAAAAGAGTTGACGGAAGAGGCGTATCCGATATACGTCCGATATCGGTTGAAGTTGGATTATTACCACGAACCCACGGATCTGGGCTTTTCAATAGAGGCGAAACTCAAGTTTTAAGTATTGTTACTTTAGGACCGTCTAGCGACGAACAATTTCTAGAAACAATGGAAATAGAGGGCAGAAAAAGATTTATGCATCATTATAACTTCCCCCCGTATTCAGTTCAAGAAGTTGCACCTCTGCGCGGACCTGGTCGGCGCGAAATTGGACATGGCGCTTTAGTAGAACGCTCTCTCATGCCTGTTATTCCGAATCAAGAAAATTTCCCATATACAATTCGCGTTGTTTCTGAAGTTTTATCGTCTAACGGTTCTTCTTCCATGGCGTCTGTCTGCGCCACTAGTTTAGCTTTAATGGATGCAGGAGTGCCGATTAAAAAATCAGTTGCCGGAATTGCCCTTGGATTAAGCGAAGACCATAAAACAATATTAACCGACATTCAAGGGCCAGAGGATCGCTATGGGCTAATGGACTTTAAGGTCGCCGGGACAGAGACTGGAATAACAGCTGTGCAAATGGATGTCAAAACTACTGGCATCGATTTAGTGTTATTGCAAAAAGCATTTGTCCAAAGCAAAGAAGCCCGTTTTGAAATTTTGCAAAAAATGCAAAAAGCAATCGCAAGCCCGCGTCAAGAACTTTCGCCTCTTGCTCCCCGTATTTACACTATCAATATACCGCCAAAAAACATTGGCGACATAATTGGCAAAGGCGGTAAAACCATTCGCGAAATTACCGAAAAAACTAATGTTGATATTGATATCCAAGACGATGGACTTGTTACGATTACTTCAGAAAAAGCCGAAGAAGCTCAAAAAGCAATTGATTGGATTCAAAAAATTATTCACGAAGCCAATGCTTTTACAAGGAGGAACACAAATCAATACGCCTAAAATATTTATCAGAACAATGCAGGACGATCTGCAAAGCCTAACAACGCGAAAGGCTGTTTTTGAAACTAATGTACAAATAAAACCAAAAGCAAGCTCAAAGGCTCCTCCGCCAAAAGAACTGCCAGTGGCTTCTCTAAAACAACCTGCAAAATACATAGAACCTCCAGTAAGAATCGTTGAGAAAATAGTTGAAAAGCCAGTGATCAAAGAGATCAGGGTTCCTGTTGAAAAAATCGTTGAGAAAATAGTTAAAGTTCCTGTTGAAAAAATCGTTGAGAAAATAGTTAAAGTTCCTGTTGAAAAAATCGTTGAGAAAATAGTTAAAGTTCCTGTTGAAAAAATCGTAGAAAAAATAGTTAAAGTTCCTGTTGAAAAAATCGTAGAAAAGTCGGTCAGCACTGATAAGTCAAGACAACTAAAGCAAACAATAATAATTTTAATCTTAGTAATAATTTTAACAGCGTTTGGCTTTGGCGGATATTATTTACTCAAAATGCCAGGCCAGCAAATAGTGGTGAAACCCCAGCCAACTCCTGAGCCATTGCCAAGTGAACCCGTGCCGCAAGAACCAGCCATCCCCCAACCCGGACTTCTGCCTAATATCCCGCAAATTGTTCAGACAAAAACCGATAAACCGCTAAACTTGCCTCCGGATTTAACTTATAAAGATTATAATCTTCTTGTTTTTCCTGATAAAAAACTTGGTTTGGTTTTGCAGGTTTCTAATGTTTTAGAGAGTTTGGCTGAAATGGTTTTTTGGGAAAAAACAATGCTCCAAGATTTATCATGGCTTTTTCTTGATAACGCACCGTCAAAAGCAAAATTCAAAGTCAATAATTGGGAATATCCGAATATTGTTATTCGCTTCCAAGACACAATTGATCTTTCGCAAAGCTTACACTATACTCTAATTCAAAATAAACTAATTATTACTACTTCTGAAGAAAGCATGAGCTTAATTATTAATGCGTTGCTACATGAATCTTAAAAAAATTAAAAAACAATTAGAAAGAGAGAGAAAAGCTATAAACAGAGAGCTGAAGCGTTTTACTAAAAGAGATGGAAAACTTAAAAATGATTATGACACTATTTTCCCTGATTTGGGCACTGCTTCAGACGCTAATGCTATAGAAGTAACTATTTATAGCGATACTTTGCCGGTTGAATATAATCTAGAAACACGGCTTTTGGCAATCAATAAAGCTTTAGAGCGAATTAAGAATAAAACTTTTGGATTTTGCACGAATTGCAAAAAACCGATTGAAGAAAAACGGCTGGAAATTGTCCCTGAAATCGAACTTTGTTTAATTTGCAAACAAAAAAATGCCCGCTAAATTAAAATCTGCCGCGATTGTTGGGTTAGACGCTCAAATAATTGATGTTGAGGTTGATATCTCGCCCGGGCTTCATCATTTTATTATTGTCGGCCTGCCAGATACAGCTGTACAGGAATCCAGGCAAAGAGTCAGCGCCGCAGTAAAAAATAGTGGGGCTATGCCGCCGCGCAAAAGCCATTGTTTAACAGTAAATCTAGCGCCGGCTGATTTAAAAAAACAAGGACCGGCTTATGATTTACCAATTGCTTTGGGCTACTTACTGGCTTCCAGCCAAATTGCATTTGATGCAAAAAATAGGCTTTTTGTCGGTGAATTATCTTTAGATGGCTCAATCCGCCCAGTTAACGGTGTTTTGCCAATGGCTATTTTGGCAAAAAATAAAAAAATCCAAGAATTTTATGTCCCGGCTCAAAACGCGGCTGAAGCTGGTTTAGTTACTGACCTCAAAATAATACCTGTCAGCAATTTAAAAGAATTAATCAGCCATCTTAATCAAAAAAACATTATCAAAGCTTATGTCCAGCAGCCAGTATCTTGGCAAGCAGAGTATTTATTTGATATGGCCCACATTAAAGGGCAGGAACATGTCAAACGCGCTCTAGAAATCGCCGCGGCCGGCGGGCATAATATCTTGCTTTCTGGTCCGCCAGGCGCTGGCAAAACCCTGCTAGCCAGAGCAATGCCTTCGATTCTGCCAGAAATGCCCATAGAAGAGGCTTTAGAAGTAAGTAAAATTTACAGCATTGCTGGTCTTTTATCCAATAAGAGCCCCTTGATTCAACAGCGGCCGTTTCGAGCGCCTCATCATACCTGTTCAAATATTGCTCTGGTTGGCGGCGGCACATGGCCAAAACCAGGCGAAATCAGCTTGTCCCATCATGGCGTTTTGTTTTTAGACGAACTGCCCGAGTTTTCAAGAACCGCTTTGGAGGCCCTGCGCCAGCCATTAGAAAATAAAACTATTAATGTTGCTAGAGTTAATTATTCAGTTGATTTCCCGGCTAACTTTATTTTAGTAGCGGCAATGAATCCCTGCCCTTGCGGCTATGCTTCTGACCCCTATCACCAATGCACTTGTTCTCCTTCTGCTATCAAGCATTATCGTAAAAAATTATCCGGCCCGCTTCTCGACCGCATTGACTTGCATGTTGAGGTATCGGCTGTCAAATATACGAAATTAGCCTCGGAGAAAATGGCTGAAGCATCAGAGCAAATCCAAAAAAGAGTCCAGTTAGCCCAAAATAGACAACTAAAAAGAAAAGCGATCAACAGTCAAATGACTTTGGGCCAAATTGCTGAATTCTGTAAAATTGAAGCGGCTGGACAGCAGCTTTTGCGCCAAGCAGTTGACCAAATGCACCTTTCAGCCCGGGGCTATCATCGCGTCTTAAAAATCAGCCGGACAATTGCTGATTTATCCCAAGATGATAATATCCAAACTCAATATATTGCTGAAGCCTTGCAATATCGGCCTATTTGTTCAGCGGATTTTTAGCTCCATAAACGCTGAAATGCAAATGGCAACCAGCCGGACCCTGGGGAATTGTTCGTCCAGTATGCCCCATTAAGCCAATTCTTTGCCCTTTTGCAACTTTCTGGTTCACCTTGACAAATATTTCGCTTAGATGAGCATATAAAGTAGCCGTGCCATTAGCATGCTCGATTTTCACATATTGACCGGCCCCGCCGTTCCAGCCCTCTGAATCAGCAATAATTATTTCTCCGGCAGCAGCAGCGTAAATCAATGTGCCGCAAGTATTGGCAATATCAATGGCATTATAAGGATGCAGGCCCTGCGAAATGCGGCCAGTTGTCGGATAACCAAAATAACCAGCTAAATTAGGCAATTTCTGACTAACATAAATCTTTTTAGGCTCTGCTTTAACCTTGCCGTCAGGAATAATCAATATTTGCCCGGATTCAAGTTCATTAGAGCTAAGTTCGTTAAAAGCCGCGATTTTTTCTAAGTTAGCAACGCTAACGCTGTATTTCACAGCAATACTGCTTAAAGTATCGCCAGGTTGGACTTTGTGCTTAACGCCAGTTATCGGCAGAATATCTAATTGATCGCCTGGTTTGATAAAATCGCCGTCTTTCAAGCCATTAGCCCAAAGAATCGTATTAGTGCTTATGCCAAATCTGGCAGCGATTGCTGACGCTGTATCGCCCAGCTGAACTTCGTACTGAACAATTTCTTTTCCAGGCACAGTTGTCGGCCCTGAATTATTTAAAATGCTATTATCTTGAAAAATTATTAAGTTA
>Ga0210018_1000115_pt1 | contig 35641 bp, 30 predicted proteins | sample CryGeyCG2014_010_2_FD_183967 | JGI IMG/M metagenome (GOLD analysis project Ga0210018, IMG submission 183967) | Groundwater microbial communities from aquifer - Crystal Geyser CG09_land_8/20/14_0.10 (SPAdes) (version 2) | ecosystem: Environmental > Aquatic > Deep subsurface > Groundwater | place...
GGTATTATACTATAAGACTTGGGAGATGTCAACTATAGGGTAATACCAACAAAAAGATGCCAATCTACGAATGTATGCTAATCTACAAATAAAAATATTCGTTGATTAGAATCAATTAGTAGATTAGAATCTTATATATGAAACTTAATGCCAAACAACTCCGTGATATTGATGAGAAAGATATTATTGACAAACTAAAGTTAATCAAACGTCGTCCGATTTATTTTATTTTAGAAAATATTTATGATACTTATAACATTGGTGGGTTGTTCCGATTAGCTGATGCCCTTGCTATTGAAAAAATATATTTATGCGGTGAAACCGAGATTCCGCCCAATTCAAGAATAAAGAAGGCGTCGATTGGGACATATAAAGTAGTACCATGGGAATATAAAAAGACGGCAAAAGAAGCTATTAATAGATTTAAAAATGAGTCAACAAAAATTTTTCCTCGAGTGAACTCCTCGCCCGAGGAATCGAGCTCGTCAAACATCCACTCTCGTCAAAATTTTGTTGCCTCATCTTCAATAGTGATTGCTGTTGAACAGGATAGAAACTCAGTTCCTTACACAAAAGCCAATTATAGTTTCCCAATGGCTTTGATTTTTGGCAATGAAACCTCAGGAATTACTGAAGAAACGTTAAAGTTGGTTGATCAAATCGTGGAAATTCCAATGTTTGGCATAAATAAATCACTTAACGTTATTGTGTCAGCCGCTATAGTAAGCTATTGGATAGTATCTTCTTAATTTTTTTTATAGGTTATAAAAAAGTATTATTTTTTCTTGACCCAGCTAGAATGTTTACCCCTTGATCCATGAAGGACTCTTCCCTCGGTCTGGAGGCTTTCAGCCTCGCACTCCCGAGGAGTGAGCCTTCAGGATCTTCGCGCATTTAAACAAATTAAAGTGAATTATAAAATGCGCTTGACAAATAAAAAAGTATCCTGTAGTTTTAAATTATAAGGTTATTTTTACGAAGTATCCGATTAAAAGTTTAAAATAAAAACCTATGAAAAGGAAAAACACTGTCCACTTTCAGGAAGCAAACTTTTCTGAAGGTTTATGGTGCGGATAAGGAAGATTTAAGATTTTACTTATACGCTGCCGAGTCCAAAGAGTGAGTCTGCGGGCCCGGCGCGTTTTTTATAGAGATATATTATACAATATTATTTGATGAAAATGCGGAAATATATTTTTTTAATTATTTTTGTTGGTCTCTTAGTTTACTTTAGCAGCTTTTTTAATGGTTTTTTATGGGATGATGAGGAATTTATTGTTAATAATCCGGCGGTTCATTCGTTAAAAAATATTCCTTTGTCTTTTAAAAGTAGTGCGGTTAATGGGTCATACTATCGACCAGTTATGTCATTGATTACGACTACTATGTATGCTATATCAGGCGGTCATCCTTGGCTTTTTCGCCTCTTTCAAGTGGGTGTTCACCTGGTTAATTCGATATTAATCTTTCTTTTATTTTGTCAGTTTTTTCCAATGGAAAAACTAGTCTCCTTTTTACTTTCTTTAGTTTTTTTAGTTCACCCAATAAATTCCGAGGCAGTTTCTTTTATCTCGGCCACTCAAGAAACGCTGTTTTTTTTATTTGGTGTCAGCGGACTATTATTTTTAATTAAAAGAAAAAAAGACTTAAAAAACCTTTTTCTTGTCTCAGCCCTGATCTTTCTTTCTCTTTTAACCAAAGAAACTGGAATTGTTTTTTTTATTATTGCCGCCGGCTATCTTTATTATTACAACCGGAAAGATTTATTAAATTTTATTGTGATTAACAACTTGTTTTTCTTTGTTTATTTTCTACAAAGACTGGTGATTGGCGCCACCTATGTTCAAGGAAAGGGACTGTTTCCCATTATGAGAGTTTCCTTTGTCCAACGGTTGTTAACGATTCCGAAAATTATTCTTTTTTACCTGGAAAAGTTCTTTTTTCCCGGAAAGCTGGCGATTGCCCAACACTGGCTGGTGCTTTCTCCGAATTTAGCTGACTTTTATCTACCTTTATTAATTGATTTATTATTTTTCTTTTTGCTCATTTTTGTGGCTCTAAAGATAAAAGATAAAGGGTTTAACTTTTTCTTTTTTTGGTTTTTATCAGGGCTTTTACCTCATCTTCAGATCATTCCTCTTAATATGACGGTAGCGGAGCGCTGGTTGTATCTCCCGATTGTTGGGTTGTTGGGGATGATAGGAGTAATCTTAAAAAGAGAGTTAGATCGGATACCAAAGCGATTAGCGCTGACTTTGATTATTGTCATTCTTGTTTTGTTTTCCCTAAGAACCATTGCAAGAAACTTTGATTGGAGAAATGAACTGAGTTTATTTTCTCATGATGCAAAAAGAACTATCTCTTTTGATTTAGAAAATAATTTAGGAGTGGCCCTTTTTCGAAGCGGAAAGATTCAAGAGGCTGAGAAACATTTTAAAAAGTCAACCGAGCTGGCTCCTTATTGGTGGGTCAACTGGAACAATCTCGGCGTCATCTATGAAAGAAAAGGAAGGTTGGCCGAGGCGGAAAAGCTTTATAAAAAGGCAATTGATCAAGGCGAGTATTATCTGGCTTATGAAAACTATGTTGGCGTTTTAATCAAAGAGAAAAAATTAAAAGAAGCCAAGGAGTTTTTGGAAAAAGAAGGGTTGATTAAGCTGCCCAATAATGAGAAGCTTAAGATGTTTTATCATTATCTTCTTCAGAACTAATACACTATATGAAATTTTCTATTACTGAAAAGCCGGGGAAAAAAATTGTCGGTATACATCATAAAGGCAGAAACGATATATTAATTATTATCTGCAATGGTAAAGGCGCTACTAAAGACAGCGGGATAATAAAAGGTCTAGCCGAAGGACTGTCCAAAAAAGGTTCTTCTGTTGTCAGGTTTGATTTTCTAGGGACAGGGGAAAGCAGTCAATCAAAAGGTATTTTTATCAGACAGATGGTTGAAGATATCGATGCCGTCGCCGGATGTTTTCATCACTATCAAACAATCATTTTACTCGGTGGCAGTCTAGGAGCGCTGCCGGCAGTGATCTCCTCTTTTACTAATCCGAAAATATCTGGTTTGGTGACCGTTAATGGTTTTTTTGGGACAGGAAAGCTTGATTCGAAACATAAAAGGCTCTATTTTTTTTACCGGTTGTTGATGCTAATTAGTCCAAGACACCGGAAAGATTTTCAATACTGGCGAGAAAACTATCACCCGGAAAAACTGACTGTTCCAACCTTGGTTATCTATACAAAGGCAGATAGAGTCGTCAATCCAGTCCAATCAACTGATTTTTATTCTCAATTAAGATCAAGTAAAAAGAAAAAACTAGCTCAACTGCCTTTATTGAAACATAATTTAACTGGAAAAGGGGATGTGGGGAAGGTAGTCGAAGCAATAGATAGCTGGATGACTTAGTGAACGAACTTCGAACTCAAATGATATAATCTTATTTATGAATAAAAAACTTAGTATTATTTTACTTAGTATCATTTTCTTAGCTCCGATACATATATTCGCTGGAGGAGGAAGATTTAGATTAGAGAGTTATAATGGACCTGGAATTGCAGGATCAAAAAAAGTAAATATTCAAGCGTGGATCAGTAAAACTGATTCTCCTGCGGCGTCTGTTGGCGAGAGGGCGGAATTTAGGATACATAGTCCGAAGCCTGGAGATGAATGCCATACTTTTAGTTCACAAGCAAATGAAAATGGAATTATATTCGGAGAGTGTTCATCGACACAACCTGGACAAATTCTTGCATATGTTTATTCTTTCGATGCGAACGAAGACTCAAGTGATTATGTTTTATACTTTACTCTTCCCATACCAACAAATACCCCTATGCCAACCCCTACTTCTAAATCTTTACCAACGAATATCCCCACACCAATTCTTCCTACTCATGAGCCGTCAACATCCAAAGAACAACGACTACTACCAAGTATAAAAGTATCTTCTCATTCAATTGAAGTGAACAATAAAAACGTGAAGAATTCGTTTATAGCGAAAGGATTCAATATATTGCTGAAACTAATACAAAGCGTACTTCATTTATTCCATTGAGATTCTATTTAGGTTACGGTAACGGCCTAAGTCTTTTTTTGGGTACCGTATCAAAACTGTCAGTTGTAAATAATAGCTTTAGTTGTAATAGTAACAAAGATGGGGTATATAAAAAAATAAGCTCTATGTCATTGCGAGCGATGAATTTTGAAGCGAAGCAACTATCATGTGGACAGTGATTTTTTTGAGCCCAAAGTGGGAATCGAACCCACAGTCTAACCCTTACCAAGGGTTTGTTTTACCACTAAACTATTTGGGCTTGTTTATTATTATATAATCTTTCTTGAATTTAATAAAGAAAATTTGATATATTAGATTTAGGGTTTAATTTATGGATAAAAAATATTTTTGTTTTCCCAAAAAAATTATTTATTTATTGGTGTTACTTTTTACTGCGATATTATCTTTTTATTATATTTATCACATTGTTTCTCGAAGTGCAATTAAGACACAAGCAACTAGTAAAAATAGCTATAAAATTCCTACAATTAAGTCAAAATTTTCTTCTCCCTTAGATCGTTCTTCAAATTATCAGCTATTTAAAAATAAACTGACTAAAGAAAAAGTTAATAAAATATTGAATAATAAGGAAACTAATAAAGATGATAAAGACAAATGCTATAATCAGTATTATAATGAATCTTTTATAAATAACAAAGAAAATGCTTATAATCATTTTATTGGAAAAACACATTCACCAGATATATGTTTAACGTATATTCATGATTACACAGGAGTTATTAAGCCTCAATTAAACCAGATTGCTCAAACTATAATAAGCAATAGTATGTTAATTTCTCAGCCTTCTTTAAATAGAATAACATCAACGTTTTCGCTTATTGAGTTGATGAATAATAATCCTAAAATAGAAGTTCGATGGTTTATGACTAATTATCCTGATCTAATGTTTGGACATGCAACTTTTGGATACTTCGATAATAATAATGATAGACAGTTTGATAATGTTAATGACTCATTTTTTGTTGACTTTATTATTACTGGTTCTAGTGATTTAACTAATTTATCTAATATAAATAGTCTACCGATATTAAATCAAGATTTAATAAGCAATCCGAATGGTAGCTTTATTTTAACAAATCTTTTTCACGAAGTTCTTCATAGCGTTAGAGGTTTTGAACGATTTAAAGCAAACCAAGATCCAACTATACTGCCAGAAGATGAAGAGTATTATGTTGATTATTACGGAAATCTCGTTAGGTATTTTCTTGAAATGGCAGGATATCCTACAGAGACTATTGACCAAAAATTGACTAGTTCAGGAATAAATCTTCCCTTAACAGCTTACAAATTTGATCAAATTAATTATTCTCCGGATATTAATAAAGAAAATTTTCAATTGTATCAATATTTATATGATTTTGGACTAAGTTTTGGAAAGAAAAATCTAATCAACTGGATCGAAGAAGAAGAGGTGAGATTAGAAAGAAAATATGGTCAACATTATGAACTTATAAATTCACAAGATAAACAAGATAGTTATAAAGCGATTTCTTCTTTAGAAAGTAATTGGATTGGTTTTTGGAATGATTCTTTACATAAAGAGAAATTTTTGCCTATCATTAAAGATATGTTTAGCAGGTATATGCTAACTCCTTATTTTTTTGAAGTAAAGCCTTATTCAGTCTTCCTTTCTTCTTTTTCAACAACGACAAAATCATCCTGTTATGAATATCAAAACAGTTCTCGTTGTTTTCAAAGTTGTAAAGGAATTGATTACCAATGTACATCATATCCCCCTACTGCTTGCTGTTATTTGCCAGCGCTTTTACCAATCTCACAATAAAATAATAAGGTAAATTTTAGTAATTTATCAATTATAATATTAATACTGGTGACTGTAGCTCAATGGCAGAGCGTCGCCCTGTGGAGGCGGATGTTGCGGGTTCAAATCCCGTCAGTCACCCCAAAGAGAAAGAAGCGTAACAAAATTGTCACCTGAAGATTAAAAACAGAGCGGTAGAGTAACCCGCTCTTTTTTTGTCATCTCTACCACTGTCTTGCCTCTCAAATAGCGGAACTTACCGCGGCAATCTGTAAATTTAGTGAATCTTTTTTTAAGAATATATCCATTAAACCAAAGTCTAGCGTGTTTGATTGTTTGAAATGATCTTAACTTTTGCAGTCTTCCCTCCAAGTGACTGTTTAATCCCTCGATAATATTATTGGTAAGTGGAGCTTGAGGAATATTCCGGTAGGCTAAAAGTTCAGCCTTGTACTTTTCAATGTTGGTTAATATTTGTAAACAAAAAAAATCATTATTAAAATCACGGTAGAGTGTCCACAGCCATTTATTAAACGTCTCATCAGACAGTTTATTTGATGAATCAATAATCGACTCAATTCGTTTCATGAAAGGTTTGTAAAAATCATCTGATTTAACGTGAAGATCTCGTCTAATATTTTCCTTTAGTTTTTCTAATGACAAAACAGGTTGATAAACAAACAGGGCATTTGTATTTTTTCATATGCCCCATTAGTAGAGATTTTGGTATACTAAATCAATCAGAAGTACTATTTACAGGTTACACTTTTGATACGGTACCCTCACACTTTGTTATCTCGACAACTGTATCGCGGCATAAATCATAGTTGCTGTTGACACAAAACGAATAGCATAAATTTTCAAAGTATGTTTTTCCAGTAGTTTGGGTGCAAAAATGGAAAATAAGAAAGCAAATATCATTGAAAAAGGCGTATTCATGATAAGTGAACTGATACCCAAATTTCCTTGATAAGCCTTATTTGATGCCAAAATACCAATTGCGTCGAACAACCCCATTAGTCCAACTGGAATAATATGAGAAAAACTCAGCTTGTTAATTTCATTTTTAAACAAAGGCATCGTTGGTAAGACAAAAATGAAATTTAACATGGTTATCCAAAGGGTAGCTGTCCACAGGCTGTTACTTAACATCGCTGTTTTTGTAAAAGCATTTAATAAGATATTAAAAAAAACCGTTGCCAGTCCAACAGCAATAGTAACTTTGAAGAATGATTTTAAGCTAAATTTTTCATCTAACGATGTTAATATGCCAGCAATAAAAATCACGCCAACAAAAAATAGTTTATTTACGGCAATATTTTCTCTAAAAAAAATAATTCCAATAAGTACCGCAAAAATACTTTTAAAATTGTATAAAGGCATAAAGACAGAGACATCAAGACTTTTGTTTGAAAAAATATAAAAAATGTTTGTTAGAGTTAAAAAAATTGCCGCTATAATAATCATTGTCCAGTTATTCGGTATCACGGCGTGATAATAGATAGCCGGTGGCAACGTAAATAGTAATACGGCTAAGGATAATAAAAAATTAAACAACCAAGGATTACTGATAACATGTTTACTGGTAAGTTTGGCTGTTATGACAAAAAATCCTCCAAAAATAGCTCCTATCCAGGCATAAACATAAAATGGCATTCTACATTATAGCAAACGATATTTCTCGTCTTCCCCTGAATTTTCGAGGCTAAGTGATCGCACGGTTTCGGAATTGGAACAAGGCATATTCTTAAAACCTGACTTCCTAAAGAAAAATTGATATAATTAAAGTAATATATTTTTCAGGTCCACCCGCTCAGCGGGTGTTGACTAAGCTGAGCTTGGTCCCGTCGTCTAGCGGCCTAGGACATCTGGTTTTCAGCCAGAGAATCTGGGGTTCGAATCCCCACGGGATCACCCCGCTCAGCGGGGTGTCAGGACGCTCAGCGTCCTCACCTCGTTTTTTCTTATATTGAACCAATTGCCTTAATAATAGGCTCTGAAATACTTCTTTTGTAGACTATAGTCCGTTGACAAAGTTTTCATACTATAGATAATTAAATCATGTTTTATGTTTATATCTTATTTTCCATAAAAGATAAACAGCTTTATACAGGTTATACTGACAATCTCAAATCTCGTTACCAAGCGCATATTAACGGTTTTGTAAAAGCAACAAAATTTCGAAGACCCTTAAAACTTATTTATTATGAAGCATATATTAATGAATTAGATGCTAGAAAACGAGAATTGTATTTAAAAGGAGGAAATGGAAAATTAGCACTTAAGACGCAATTGAAAGAAACATATAAAAAAGTTAGTTATAAATATATGTAAATATTATTATACCAGAAAGCTTCATAGAAAGATATTTTACCAAATTGAAATATGTTAAAATTGTTATGATTATAAATTAAAAAAATTAGCTATGTTTAAAAATCAAAAAAATAGAAAAACTTCTTATTGAAACACTTAATACAATTAAATTTAAAAATAAAACAATAGAACTAGAAGGTGTGGGGATAAGGACTAATTGATAATTAAAGAAGTTTTTTTTGATAGGTAGATGAAGTTAAAGATGTTAGGGAAGTCAGGGCTTTTGGGGAGAGAGAGCGGCCGCGGGAGGATTTTTTAATAAAGCCAAGACGAAGGAGGTACGGCTCAATAAACTCTTCAACGGTCTGGACATCTTCAGAAAGAGCAGAGGCAATCGTCTCCACACCAACCGGAGTATTGGAAAACTTATTAGCCAAAATATCAAGATAGCTTCTGTCTATCTTCGTCAAACCATCATCATCAATCTCCAAAAGAGAAAACAGTTTGTCTATCAGTTTTTCATCTATTATCTTGTGTTTGTCAACATCGTAGATATCACGGGCTCTTTTCAAAATCCGGTTAGCCAGTCGGGGAGTTCTTCGCGATCTTTTAGCAATTTCATGAACCGCTTTTTTATCAATGGGCATATTTAAAAGTCGTGAAGAGCGCAAAAGAATCTTTTCGATCTCATCGGTTTTATAGAAATCAATCCTTAACGTCAAACCAAAACGGTCGCGAAGAGGAGGAGAAAGAAGAGCTAATTTGGTCGTCGCGCCAATAATGGTGATTCTCGGCACGGTCAGACGGACTGTACGCGCCGACGGGCCTTTGCCAATAACAATATCCAAAGCATACTCTTCCATCACCGGATAAAGCATCTCCTCAACCGGCTTGGGCAGGCGGTGAATCTCATCAATAAACAAAACGTCGTTGTCTTTCAGATTTGTTAAAATAGCAGCCAAGTCGCCAGTTTTGGTTATCGCCGCTCCTGAAGTCATCTTAATCTCACCTCTCAGTTCGTTAGCAACAATATAGGCAAGAGTAGTTTTACCAATGCCCGGCGGGCCGTAAAAAAGAATGTGCTCTGAAGGCTTACCACGTTTTCTGACAGCATCTATGAAAAGCTTTAAGGTCTTAACGACATTTTCCTGACCAATGTAGTCAGAAAGCTTTTGCGGTCGGAGATTTTCGTCTTTTTGATTAATAACCATTATAATTATTATAACACGTAGTTAAACACTCACTCATGAATCCATTTCTCGAAGACACTTTTCATTCGTGACACCTATAAAAATTTTGTTTTCAGTGCTTCTTTTATTTTTTCTTCAATATTTAGATTCTTAGGAAGTTTTGACAGAAGTTTTTTTGCCTCGAAAGATTTGTAACCAAGGGAAACAAGCGCGTCAATCACAGTTTTATCCTCTTCGGAAAGGACCATCTTCGTCATATCAAACTCACTTTTCAGCTTGGTTGACAGCTCAAGAATGATCTTCATAGCGGTCTTTCTACCTAAGCCGGGAATCCTGGTAAAAGAGTCGACATCGTTAGCTTGGACTGATGAAACTAATAAGTCTAATGGGAGGAATGAGATGACGGAAAAAGCGGTCTTGGGACCGACGCCGGGAACGGTCAAAAGAAGCTTGAAAAAATCAAGCTCTCGTTTGGTCTGAAAGCCAAAAAGCACTAGGGCGTCATCACGGACCTGAAGGTAGGTGTAGACTTCAATAGATGGTAGATAATGGATAGTAGAAGATAGGGGTGGAAGATGGAAGGTAGAAAGTAGAGATGGAGTGAGAAAAACTTCATAGAAGACGCCGCCTGAGGTTTCGATCAAACCGACGTTACCGGAAGTCTCTGATAGTTTACCTTTAAGTTTGCCGATCATATATAAGATTCTAATTTACGAATTGATGCTAATCAACGAATATTTGTAGATTAGGATTCATTCGTAGATTGGGATCTCATTTCTTTTTCTATCTCCAGCATTCTATTATACTTCGCCACGTTTTCTCCACCGTGGGGCGGACCAAAGGAAACAAAGTCCGCCTGAAGACCGTAAGCTAAATCTGCCTCTATACTGTCGTTAGTCTCCTCTGAGCCGCTGGAAAAGATATAACTAAGACCATTTTCTTTAGCTAATTTGACTAAGTCAAACACTTTTTTTATTGTTCCGGCTTGGTGAGTCTTGATGACAAAAGCGGAAACTGCCTTGTCAGTGATAACTTTTTTTATTTTTTCTTGATTGGAATAGGTGAGATCATTGCCAACAAGATAAACATCTTTGGAGATTTTTTGGTTAAACTTGGACCAACTATCAATATCTTGACTAGTTAAAGGATCAATTAAAATTAAAAAGGCGTATCTATTAATCATGGAATCGAGATAAGAAAAATAATCTTCGATCCTTAAAGGATTTCCCCGATCGCGAATATGATAGAGACCATTTTTTTCTAAATTAGAAGCTTTCAGGTCAAGTCCAAAAAAAATCTCTTTTCCCAGTTTGTAGTTTAAAGAGGTAGCTGACTGGACGATCGCCTCTATGGCGTCAATATTGGTAGCCAAGTCATAGACTTGAAAGTCCTGATGAAGCTTGTTATAGATGTTAAAGCCAATCTGTAAACTTTGGCTAAAAGGAATGGAGGAAGAAATAGCGATCAGAAATTTGTCAAAATCAAGATTAGATTCTTTCTTTTTTCTGCCTTTAATTAAGGTGTAAATGGCGGAAGGAAATTTATTAAGACTAAAATCTGGTTGATAATACTTTTTATAGAACGAGTTAAGGTATTGATAGAGAGGAAGACTTTCGCTGTAGCTACCGGCTTTAACCAAAAGTTGAGAAACTGTCAGAATCGTGTTCACTCCTAGCTGGTTCATATTAGCTGTACCATCGGCTTTAACTAACCAGCTGTCAATCTCGAGTTGTTTAAGAGGAGAGATGCCTTTTAACTTCGGAGCAATGAGTTTGTTAATATAGTAAACAGCACGAGAGACTGCTTTTCCTTGATATTTACTGTCATTGTCACGCAGTTCAACCGCTGACTGGGGAGGAGAAAAATAATCCGCAGGCACAGAGCTGACTATTTCGTGGCCATCATCGAGAAGCAAGCGACCTTCTATAGTCGGATAGCCAGAAGAACTGAGAATTTGTCGGGCAGTAATTTCTTTTATCTTCACCATAAAATCATTATAGAGAAGTTTATAAAGTTTTTAAAGTTCATAAAGTTTATAAAGTAGTAGATTTAGGCTTACTTTTAAGATTGAGATTTTTTTCGATGTGATAAACAAGTCCTCTCGTTCTATCAATCGCATCTGGGTTAACTGAAAGGCTGGTGATGCCGGCTTTAACCAATCTTTCCGCTACTTCCGGATAGTCTGAAGCGGCCTGACCGCAGATAGAACAAGTAACGCCAAATTTTTGGCAGATTTTCACGATATATTCCAATACCGTGAGGACAACTGGTGTTCTTTCATCATAAAGACTGGCCACTTCTTGACTATCGCGATCAACACCGAGGATCATCATCGTCAGATCATTAGTACCGATAGAGACGCCGTTAACACCGATTTTTAGAAACTCCTCAAGGTTTAGAGCGGCGGAGGGCACTTCGACCATCATCCAGAGTTTGAAATCAGGATAAGATAACAGTCCAGAGTTTTCAATAATGGTTTTAATCTTCATCAGTTCCCAGGGAAGACGGACAAAAGGAATCATTAGATGAAGGTTGCGATAGCCTTTCTGCCAAATTTTTTTAATCGCCTCAAGTTCCATCTGAAAAACCGGCGTATCGTTGAGATAACGATAACAGCCTCGATAACCCAACATAGGATTTTCTTCTTTGGGCTCGTAATAACTTCCGCCTTTAAGACTGCGATATTCATTAGTTTTAAAATCAGTGGCTCGGTAAACCACTGGTCGGGGAGAAAACGGGCCGACAAACTTTAATAATTCCCGTTCCAGCCTGTTAATAAAAACCGACTCTTTTTTGTTTTTGATGAACTCTTTGGGATGAACGCCAATATCAGCGATAATAAACTCAGCCCGAAGCAGTCCAACCCCATCAACATTCATCTTAGCCACTTTGGTTGCTTCCTCAGGTTGAGCAAGATTGACATAGATCTTTGTTAATGTTTTTAATTGTTTTTTTTGTTTAGAAGTTAACGAGTTAACGAGTTTAGCAGGTTTATTTACGATGACTTTGCCTTTATATATTTCTCCAGCTTCACCATTAACAGTGACGATCATATCTTGTTTTAAAATCTTAGTCGCGCGGTCAGCTCCAACAACCGCCGGAATCCCCAATTCCCTTGAGACGATGGCCGCATGGGATGTCCGACCGCCTTTTTCTGTCACAATGGCAGCGGCTTTTTTCATGGCTGGAACATAGTCAGGATTAGTTTGAGGAGCGACCATAACATCGCCGGGTTTTATTTTATCTATTTCTTTTGGAGAAAAAATATGCTTAACCGGACCAACGCCGACGCCTGGAGAGGCAGGAGAACCAATCAAAATTGGAAATTGGTTATTGGAAATTGGAGACTTGTTTGGAAATTGGTTATTGGAAATTGGACTATTTTTTATAGTAGTTATGGGTCGGGATTGGGTAATATATAATCGATTTTTCTCAATTGCCCATTCGATGTCTTGGGGAAAGTAGTAGTGTTTTTCAATCTCTTTTACCGTTAAAGCGATTTTTATCACTTCCTCATCAGTCAGTTTTTGTTTCTTACCAATCGTACCGACTTTTACCTGTTTATCGCTCAGGCCAACTTTCATTAACTTTATTTTTTGCGTTTTTATTTCTTTTTTAATTATTACCAAAGATCTTTTATCAATCTCATAGTGATCAGGAGTGACCTTGCCTTGAACAATATACTCACCCAGTCCTAAAATCGCCTCAATGACAATTTTATTTTTATCATTGGTGACCGGATCAATAGAAAAAGCGACGCCTGATTTTTTCGACTCGACCATCCGCTGGACAACCACTGCCAAACCAACCTTAAGATGATCAAATTTATTTTCATGACGATAGTAAATGGCTCGCTCGGTAAAAAGTGATGCATAACATTCTTTAACTTTTTGTAAAAGATGGTTTTCACCTTGAACATTAAGATAGGTATCTTGTTGGCCGGCAAAGGAGGCGGTCGGTAGATCTTCGGCAGTGGCTGATGAACGGACGGCCACAAGACAAGGCTGATAGAGATTTTTTATTGAAGAAAGACCATGATTCAACAGACTAAGACTTTGACCAAAGTATTTTTTTTCTTTCAAGCGAAGGTTTTCGTAATATTTGACAACTTCTCTAGAGAGATTTTTTGACAATGAAGAAGAAAGAATTAGCTTTTTTATTTCTAAAGAGGCGTGTTTCAGTTCAGCCTCGTTGTTGTAATTGATATTGGCTAAAATATTTTTAAGAGACTTTTCTAAACTATTTTCTTTAATAAACTGAAAAAAGGCAGTTGAGGTAACGATAAAACCATAAGGCACAGGAAGACGGGCATTGGTCATCTCACCGAGATTAGCGCCTTTGCCGCCAACTAAGCCAACATCGTGTTTGTCAACCTCCTCAAACCAGACAAGATTTTTTTTATTGGTCATAAACTCATGATAACATAATTTTTTCCTTGACAAAAGAATTATATTTATGATAGGATAGAAAATCTTTTATGGCAAAAAAATTCGTCTATTTTTTCGGCGGAGGTCATGCTGACGGCAATGAAAGCATAAAGAATCTCTTGGGCGGTAAGGGAGCTAACTTGGCAGAAATGGCCGGACATAAGGCTCTCCGTTTACCTGTTCCTCCGGGATTCACCATCACGACAGAAGTCTGCAGTTATTATTATTCAAACAATAAACGTTATCCGAAAGAGTTAAAAAAACAGGTTGAAAAATCAATTAATAAAATTGAAACTCTAATGAAAAGAAAGTTCGGTGACCTTAATAATCCTTTATTGGTTTCGGTACGAAGCGGCGCCAGACGGTCAATGCCAGGAATGATGGAAACCGTCTTGAACGTCGGCTTAACGACAAAAACCATTCCTGGTCTAATTAGACAATCTGGTAATGAACGGTTTGTTTATGATGCTTACAGAAGACTGATTACCATGTACTCCGATGTTGTCATGGAAAAAGCCGCTGGTATCGAACTTGAACATGATGAGGCAGGAATTAGAAAAAAACTGGAAAAGATCATGAATGAAATGAAAAAGAAAAAAGGCGTGAAAAATGATACTGACCTTAATGCTCTCGATCTTAAAAAGTTATGTGTTTTGTTTAAAAAGAAAGTCAAAGAAGTTTTGAAAAAAGACTTTCCAGATGATCCTTATGAACAGCTTTGGGGAGGAATCGACGCCGTCTTTGCCTCTTGGATGGGAAAAAGAGCTGTTTCTTACCGGAAAATCGAAAGGATTCCGGAGGAATGGGGAACAGCCGTCACTGTCCAGTCAATGGTATTTGGGAATATGGGTGAAGATTCAGCCACCGGCGTCGGCTTTACTAGAAATCCAGGTAATGGTGATAACAAATTTTATGGCGAATACCTAATTAACGCTCAGGGAGAAGATGTCGTCGCTGGTTTAAGGACTCCAGCGCCTGTAAAGAGCCTGGAAAGAGTCATGCCTAAAATTTACCGCCAGCTTTTTGACTACCAAAAACGGTTGGAAAAACATTACCGTGATATGCAGGACATTGAGTTTACGGTGGAAAAAGGCCGGCTCTTTATGCTTCAATGCCGAATCGGTAAAAGAAACGGTCCAGCCGCCGTCAAGATGGCGGTTGACATGGTCAGAGAAAAATTGATTACTGCAGAGATGGCGGTGATGCGTGTCACTCCTTCTCAGCTTGATGAACTTTTACACCCGATTATTGATCCGAAAGAAGAAGCAAAAAACAAACCAATCACTCGTGGCTTACCAGCTGGACCAGGAGCCGCTTCCGGTCAGATTGTTTTTACTGCTAATGACGCAATTAACTGGGCTAAAGCCGAAAAAAAGATCATCTTAATCCGCGAGGAAACCAATCCTGAGGATGTCGAAGGCATGCGGGCAGCTCAGGCAGTCTTAACCGGCCGAGGTGGCATGACTTCTCATGCGGCTCTGGTGGCCCGGGGCTGGGGAAAGTGTTGTATTGTTGGCTGCAACGCTTTACAGATAGATTATTCTCAAAAAACAGTTACCATTGACAACAAAATATATAAAGAAGGCGACTGGTTTACCCTAAATGGCAGCAAAGGCAATGTCTATCAAGGAGATTTAAAAATGATTGCTCCTTCATCGGAAAATAAACTATTAACGGAGTTTTTAAAGATTTGTGACCGCGTTCGTCAGTTAAAGATCCGCACTAACGCCGATACGCCGGCTGATGCGAAAAACGCGCTTTTATATGGGGCGGAAGGAATCGGTCTTTTCCGTATTGAACATATGTTTTACGGTAAAGGAAGTGATGAGGCGTTATTTTTGCTACGCAAGATGATCGTCTCAAAAACCGTTGAGGAAAGAAAAAAGGCTTTAAGCGAGCTTTTTCCTTATATGAAAGCCGATATCAAAAACACCTTGAAAATCATGAACGGTTTACCAGTAACGATTAGACTGATAGATCCGCCTCTTCATGAGTTTGTTCCCAGAGAAAAAAAACAACAGCAAAAGCTGACGAAAAGCCTGGGAATAACCTTTTCTCAGTTCGAAAAAAGAGCCAACTCTCTTCATGAAAGTAATCCGATGATGGGTCATCGCGGCGTTCGTCTAGGTATTACCTATCCAGAGATTACCGAAGTCCAGGTGCGGGCGATTTTTGAAGCAACAGCCGAACTTTTAAAGAAAAAAATCAAGGTTAAACCGGAGATTATGATTCCAGTTACCTGTGATGTTAAAGAGCTAACTGATCAAAAGGTGATTATTAAACAAGTATATGGGGAAGTTTTGAAAAAATTTCAGCTAAAAAAAATTGATTATCTGGTGGGGACGATGATTGAGATACCGCGGGCGGCTTTAACGGCTGATGAGATGGCGCGGGAGGCAGAATTTTTCTCTTTCGGAACCAATGATCTGACGCAGATGGGATTTGGTTTTTCCAGAGACGATATTGGCGGCTTTTTACCGGACTATCTGACTCGCGGAATTCTTCCAGATGATCCTTTTCAAACGATTGATCAAAAAGGAGTAGGCGAACTGATTAAGGTGGCGATTGAGCGGGGAAGAAAAACGCGAAAAAATCTGAAAATCGGAATTTGCGGCGAACATGGGGGCGATCCGGCCTCGATTGCTTTCTGCCATCAAGTGGGGATGAACTATGTCTCCTGCTCTCCATTCCGAGTACCAATTGCTAGACTGGCAGCGGCGCAGGCAGCACTTAACAACAAATAAAAGCCTATAAGTTGAAACTTATAGTATAATATTTAGATGTCAAACGTTGAAGCAGTTGTTGTTAAAAACAAAAGTAATTATATTTTATTGAGAAAATCCGATTCAGAACCAATGGATATTAATAGAGAAACTGTATTATTACATTTTTTTTCTTTATGCAATAGTTTTTGTAAAAGAAAAGGAATTAGTTGTGCGGGAGCTAAATATACTATAAATGGAGTGATTTTTAGCCGAGCTGACTTAAAAATTAATGGTAAATGTATACTTCCTGACTACCCTTTTTTAATTCCTTCTCAAGCTGTTACCGTAGTTAATGCTAAATAATCTCTTTCCGAAAGTGACAGCCGAGACTTTTTTTATTTTTTAGAGCGGCTTGGGCGATGATGAGAGCGGCTTTTACTCCATTACGAAGTCCAATTAACTCATCAGAGATAAAAACATCCCGATAAAAAAAGTCGATTTCCCGATCTAGATGGGCCAGATCGTCAACGGCTCTTTGCAATCGTTTCTCCGTTCTAATGATGCCTACATAGTTCCACATAATTGACTTAATTAAAAACCAATCCTGTTGGATAAGGGCCGGGTCAATCTTGCTAATTTTATGGGTATATCGCCAAGATTTGATTAATTGCTCATCAATGATTTTTTCCTTTTTAATCGTCTTATTGATATTTTCTCCAGCTCTTTTTCCCCAAAGAAGACACTCTAAAAGAGAAGTACTAGCCAATCGATTAGCTCCATGAACTCCGGTACACGAGACCTCACCAACAGCGTAAAGATTGTCTATACCCGTTCGACCAAATGTATCAACCTTAACGCCGCCGCAAAAATAATGAGCCGTCGGTGCCACTGGAATCGGCTCACGAGTAATATCAACGCCGTACTTTTTACAGGTTTGATAGATATGAGGAAACATCTTTTTTATTTTTTGAGAAGAAATATATGAGCAAGCATCAAGTAATACATAGTCTTCATTATTATCAAGCATTTGCTGAAAAATCCCTTGACTGACAATGTCTCTTGGCGCCAGACTGCCTCTCTTATCGTATTTTTTCATAAATAACTCACCTTTTTGATTTTTAAGTTTGGCGCCTTCGCCCCTTAGAGCTTCGGTAATAAGAAAATTAGAGAGACTATGATGGTAAAAAGAAGTCGGATGAAACTGAATGTACTCGACATTAGCTAATTTGGCTCCGGCACGATAGGCAGCGACCAGTCCATCAGCGCGGCTAACTTTGGCGTTGCAGGTTCTCATATATATCTGGCCGATACCGCCAGTTGCGAGGACGATTTTTTTAGCCAGAAAAATTTCCACTTTTTTATGTTGGTTATCTAAGACATAGGCGCCAACACAGTTAGTTTTTTTTCGGTAAGAAAGACTGTTTTTAAGATGATAAGGTAAAGTCAATAAATCAATTAAACTATGGTTGGTAAAAACTTTAATATTAGAATAGGTTTTTAACTTTTTGACAAATGTTTTTTCTATTGCCAAGCCAGTCTGGTCGTTGACGTGCAAAATCCGGCGCGTTGAATGGCCGGCTTCTTGGGTGAGATGAAAGTTGTTTTTTTTATCTTTAGTAAAGTTAATTTTAAGATTTCTGATTAAAATATCTTTGACGGCTTTTGGTCCTTCTTCAGCTAAAATTTTCACAGCCGTTTTATTATTAATTCCGGCTCCAGCTTTAATAATATCTTTTTCTAAAAGTCTTGGATCACCTGCCCCATGGTAGATGATGCCACCTTGGGCGTCTCTGGTATTAGTCTCTTCAATATCAGAAGAACGAGTAATAAGAGAAACCGAAAGATTTTTTTCAGCTAAGATTAAAGCGGCAGTGACGCCGGCTAATCCGCTACCAATAATCAAGACATCAGATTTCATAATTTCAGCATTTTATTAATTGCTTTTCTTGCCTTTTCCGCGATTTTTTTCGCAACATTAATTTCATAATTTTGAGGAGTGATTAGTGCTTCTAATATTTTTGTTAAGGTAGTTTTTTTCATATTTGGGCAAAAAGCGAGTGGAGAGGCTTGATAGAATTTTTTCTGAGGACAGTCTTTTTGTAAACGATAGATCATCCCGTTTTCCGTAGCAATAATGAACTCTTCTTGAGAGCTTTCTTTGGCAAATTTTAACATCTGGCCGGTGCCCAAAACATAATGAGAAAGAGCTTTAACTTCTTTATTGCATTCTGGATGGCAAAGAACCAGTGCCTGAGGATGGTCTTTTTTTAGATTTTCAATGAGACCCGGATGAATTCTTAGATGAGTCGGACAAAATCCGCGAAAGAAGATAAATTTTTTCCTGCTTTTTTGTGCTACCCATTGACCAAAATGTTGATCAGGAATAAAGATGATTTCTTGAGATGATAACGAGTTAACCACTTTTTGCGCATTAGCCGAGGTACAACAGATATCGCTTTCCGCTTTTGTTTCTGCGGTAGTATTGATATAACAAACGACTTTGGCTTTAGGATGAGCTTTTTTTAGAGCGATCAGTTTTTTCTGATCTATCATACTGGCCATCGGACAAAGGGCGGTTTTATCAGGCATAATGACAGTTTTATCTGGATTTAAAATTTTGGCTGTTTCCGCCATAAAATAAACGCCGCAAAAGACGATCATCTTCGCTTTGGTTTTTAGCGCCTGTTGACTTAATCCTAGGGAGTCACCTACAAAGTCTGCGATATCTTGAACTTCTGGCTGTTGATAGTTATGAGCTAAAATCACTGCCTGCCTTTTCTTTTTAAAGAAGAGAATTTTGTCTCTGATGTTTTTTCCCATAGTTTTCCTAACTATTTTACCACAGAAAACTCTTGCCTGGATGGAGAAGTTGAGAAACATCGGTAACACTTCTGGATCAGAATACATCAACAAATATGAGCTCAGGAAAATTAAGTAATGCAGGATCATATTCGATAACTTACAATCTCCCATATAGTTTTTACAAGTTTGTCAAAGCTTATCCTATGGGAGAGATATCATCTACTGCACAATTGCGATTGGGAGCTATTGAGTTTTTCTATCAGATCAGAAATGTTTCTGTAGTTTGTAAATCATTTAAAATATCAAGGAAATCTTTTTACAAATGGAGGCTTCGGTATGAGGTATCAGGTAAAAGATTATCTTCCCTTGAAAATATATCAAAGGCTCCAAAAACAAAAAGAGAGACTGTTCTTGATTTTAAGACTGAACTTGATATTAAACACATAAGAGAAAAATATATCAGGTTGGGAAAAGTTAAACTTCAAAAATTATTTAAAGACGAGTATGGTTGTTACGTTTCCCAAAATCATATCTCCTATGTAATCCAAAAATACAATCTTTACTTTGACCCGGTAACAGCCAAAAGAATCAGATCAAAAAAGATTAAAGGTCGTGGGCATAAGAAATTAAGGATTAACGAGGTTAATCCAAACGATTATCTGTCACCAACTAAACCCTTCTTTTTTACAACTGACTCAATTGTTTTGTATCTACCTTATGGAATCAAAAGATATATCATAACCGCAGTTGAACATGAAAAGAAGATTGCCTATGCCAGATCTTACAATTCAAAATCAAGTCTTTCTGCTTTTGATTTTCTTATGAGACTGTCTGTTTTGGTTGATGGCAAAATTGCAGCAATACTCTCTGATAATGGTAGTGAATTTGCTAAATACTTTGAGGAAGCCTGTAAACGTTTAAATATCATTCATATTTATTCAAGAGTCCATACTCCAAAAGATAATCCAGTTTGTGAACGATTCAATCGAACTCTCCAGGAGGAATTTATGGAGACTGATGAATATTTTGAGCCTTACTTAACCGAATCTAATTTAGTCAGAGCTAATGAGAGATTGACCGAATGGTTAATCTTCTACAACTTTAAACGACCTCATCAAACCCTTGATTACAGGTCACCTTTTGAGTATTATCATTACAAGTTTTTCGAGAAACAGAAACTGTCACCGATGTACCCGACTTTAACATGCCATTGACAAAGATTTTTTCTTTTGATATTATTTCAGTTACCAATGAAAAAAGTCCTTTCTTAAAGGCACTATTGGAAGCAAAACCTGCTCTCCGAACAGCCTACTTAAATAGTTTATAAAGTTTTTAAAGTTCTTAAAGTCTATAAAGAACTTTTTTTGTACTTTATGGACTTTGCACTTTATAAACTTTATAGACTCGTTTGGGCCTGTAGTTCAGCGGCTAGAACATCGCATTTGCAATGCGAAGGTCACCGGTTCAAGTCCGGTCGGGTCCACCACGTAAGAAATTTTTAAGAGAAAATTTCAACGTGGTAGGAAAGTTTAAATTTTTATTCTAAAAATTTATTACGTTCCACCGCTCTTTGACAATTAAAGTAAGTAGGTTTTTTTAAATTCTAGCAAGAAAGATGGGAGAGATAAAGCTAATGGCGAATGCCTAGGTAGTTTGAGCCGAGGAAGGACGCGTACTTAAGCGCGAAAACAACGGTAAGTCCTTAAGTAGACATCATCAACCGTTGGTTTCCGAATGGAGCAATCCCACCCTGTGTAAGCAGAGTGACCAGGTACCGTCTGGTACCTGGGGGAGACCTGGTGAACTGAAACATCTCAGTAACCAGAGGAAAAGAAATCATAGACGAGATTCCGCAAGTAGCGGCGAGCGAAAACGGAAAAGCCTAAATTCTAGTCGCAAGATTAGGAGGTTGCGGGTCCACAGTAGGGAGTTTCTTTTGATAGAAGAAAGCTATGGAAATAGCTGCCAAAGAGAGTGATAGCCTCGTATTTTAAATTAAAAGAAACCTCGGTGGATTTCCCAAGTACCACAAGGCACGGCAAACCTGGTGGGAAGCTGGGTCGGTCACGATCCAAGGCTAAATACTCAAATTAACCGATAGTGAACTAGTACCGCGAGGGAAAGGTGAAAAGCACCCCGACAAGGGGAGTGAAATAGAAACTGAAACCATTAGCTAACAAACAGCAAGAGCATCTCGTATTCACTCGATGCTCAAAAATTTAAAATGCAAAAGTCAAAATGCAAAATGACAATGTAAAATTCAAAATTTTTTTAATTTTACATTTTTAATTGTAATTTTGATTTTTAAATTTTGATTTTTGACTTTGAACACCGAGCGAATGCGAGGTGTGATTGCGTGCCTATTGAAGAATGAGTCAGCGAGTGTCCGTCAAAGCGTCTGCTTAACCCCGCTCAGCGGGGGAAGGCGAAGCGAAAGCAAGTCCTAATAGGGCGATTTTATGCTTGACGAACGACCCGAAACTGAGTGAGCTAACCATGAGCAGGATGAATCCCGCCGAAAGGCGGGAGGAGGTCCGGACCCGTTGTCGGTGAAATGGCATGGGAGGACTTGTGGTTAGGGGCAATATGCCTATCGAACTCAGAGATCGCTGGTTCTCCTCGAGATATATTTAGGTATAGCGGTCGCTTTATTTTTTGTGAGGTAGAGCTACTAGATGGTTCTCCAAGCGTAAGCGAGGTGGATCAACTAAACTCCGAATTCGCAAAAATTTTTGGCGATTAGTCAGTCCTGCCCGGATAAGCGGGTAAGGGCGAGAGGGAAACATCCCAGACTCCCGTCTAAGGTTCTAAAATGACTTTTAAGTGTAAAGGCCGTCTTGTTTCCAAGACAGCTGGGAGGTTGGCTCAGAAGCAGCCATCCTTTAAAGAGTGCGTAACAGCTCACCTGAATAATCCCGATTTAATCGGGATGGAAATATTGCGCCTAAAATGATCGGAACTAAAAAGTCTACCGAAGACGGAGGACTTGTGCTTCGCACAAGCAAGTTGAAAAGTTTGTAAAGTTTTTAAAGTTTATAAAGAAAAACTCTTTATGAACTTTCTACTTTATGAACTTTATGAACTTGCTCGCGCGGAGCGCGAGTCGGTAGAGGAGCTTTCTAAAAGCAGCGAAGCATGACTGTAAGGTCAGGTGGAGCTTTTAGAAGTGAGAATGCTGACATAAGTAGTGAAATCTCCCGATTAAAACTCGGAATGCCGGATACCTAAGGTTTCCCCGACAATGTCAATCATTCGGGGGTCAGTCGAATCTAAGGAGGTACCAAATGGTACCTTCGATGTCCAAGTCGTTAATAGTCGACTACTTTTAATAAAACGTTATTATTTAAAAGTTGACGAAGTTTGATAACCAACCCTTCCTATATGGGAGGCTAAATTGTTAATCCCCGCCTTTTGGCGGGGGCAAGCAATGAATGCAACTTTGCCGCAAGGCGGAGGAGGTGGGTGACTTAAGCTTCCAGGAAAAAACTTTTAAAGAGTTTTATTAAAAATCGTACCGCAAACCAACACAGGTAGGTTAGTGAAGAACACTAAGGCAAACGGGTCAGTATGGTTCAAGGAATTCGGCAAAAAAGCTGAGCGTAAGTTATTCGAGATGCTCTGGCCGACGTTACGTCGGCCTTCAACAAATGTTTGTCAACCGACTGTTTAGCAAAAACACAGGTTCCTGCAAACCCCAATAGGGGAGATATAGGAGCTGAGGCCTGTCCGGTACTGGTAAGTTAATCGTTGCGGCTGACTCTAAGCAATTAGAAAAGGTTGCGACGCAAGCTCCAGTGAACGACAGCTCTAACCCTGAGAGTTCTAAGGTAGCGTAGCCCCTCGCCGGGTAAGTTCCGGCCCGCATGAAAGGTGTAACGAGTTGACAACTGTCTTGAACCGTAGCCCGACGAAATTGAAATGGCTGTGAAGATGCGGCCTACTTGCATATGGACAAAAAGACCCCGGGAGCTTTACTGAAGCTAGGTATTGGTGAAAAATTATTAACTGTTGAGAGTAGGAGGGAGGGCGCTTAGCGCCCAACAATGAAACACCTCTCTTTGATTATTTTTTGCCTTATCCCGCCTTTGGCGGGAAACAGTGCTTGGTGGTCAGTTTATCTGGGGCGGATTCCTCCAAAATGGTAACGGAGGAGCACAAAGGTCAGCTTGGTCCGGATGGAAATCGGACTGTAAGTGCATACGCATAAGCTGGCTTTACTGCGAGAGTAACCACTCGAGCAGTTGCGAAAGCAGGTGTTAGTGATCCCCCGCTTTAGTCAGTGATTGACGGCGGGGCTTAACGAATAAAAGCTACCCCGGGGACAACAGGCTAGTCGCGTCCGAGAGTTCATATCGACGACGCGGTTCGGCACCTCGATGTCGGCTCACCGTATCCTGGGGCTGAAGTCGGTCCCAATGGTCGGGCTGTTCGCCCGTTAAAACGGTACGCGAGCTGGGTTCAGAACGTCGTGAGACAGTTCGGACTCTATCCTATGCAAGCATCTGGACTTTTGCGGGGTCTCTCCTACAGTACGAGAGGACCTAGGATGTGGAAATCCCTGGTATACCGGTTGTCCCAAAAGGGCAGCGCCGGGTAGCTATATTTCTTTTCGATAAGCACTGAATGCATATCAAGTGCGAAGCGATCCCCAAGATAAGAAGTCCTTATTAGTTTCCTTGAAGATTACAAGGTTAATAGGAGTCAGATGTAAGCCCCGTAAGGGGTTTAGTCGAGACTTACTAACTAACGACTCTCCCATCTTTTTTGTTAGAATAAAACCTAGATGATTATTCTTTCTATTGATTCTGGTATTGAAAAAACCGGTTATGCCGTTTTTAAAGATAAAAGGTATTTAAAATCTGGCTTGATAACAACAGAAAAAACTCTAGCAACAGAAAAAAGACTAGAAAAGATTTATAACGAATTAAAGAAGATTGTTAGACAATATTCAGCGGATAAAATAATTTTAGAACAACTATTCTTTTTTAAAAATCAAAAAACTGCCATTAAAGTCAGTCAAACTCAAGGAATTGTTTTGCTTTTAGCGTCGCAAAATAATATAAATGTTAGCTATTTAACTCCCTTACAGATTAAACAAATTATTACTGGTTACGGTCGGGCTGACAAAAAAGCGGTTCAAAAAATGATTAAGCTGGAATATAAAATTGATATTAAGCAAGACGACGAAGCCGACGCGGTTGCCTGCGGATTAGCTTTTAATTTGCTCCGATCTTGCCGATAATCTCCGCCGCGTATTCCGCTCCTTGTTTCATCGCTTTTTCTATATCTTTTGATTTTAAGTATTGAGCAATAAATCCGGCGGTATAACCATCTCCGCAGCCGGTGGTATCAACGATTTTTTCCGGAACAATCGCAGGCTGGTAAAAAATTTGATTTTTAAAATATCCATAACTGCCTTTTTTCGCATCGGTAACGACTACAATCCTATCTTTCAAATAAGGCAGATCAACTGTCATATTTTTAAAATTGGTCATTTCATAGGGTTTTTTAATAAGTTCACAAAATTCATGAGAGTTAACGATCAAAACATCCAAGCTATTAAAAATTTCACTAAGTACTTTTGTTTCTCTTCGACAGTCGACAATCGAGAGATTAACAAAAGTTAGAGTTTGATTACCTTTTAGATAGCTAATTATTTTATTTTTTTCCTCCAGAGATACATTTGACAGTGAGGAGATATAGATATTTTTAGCTTTTTTTAATTCATCATGAAGGAAAAATTTTTTCACCAAATGACCGGGTGTATCATAACTGATGATAGTTCTTTCACCCGAATCAGTCAGTAATATTGAAGAAATTATATAATAGTTATCTTCAAACTGGCAAAACTCATTGGAAACATTTTTTAATCTAAGTTTATTGAGGATGATTTCTTTAAAAGGATTATTCCCGATTCTAGCAAAGACCGCTGTTTTTAATCCCTGTTTAGCAACTCCGATAGCCACATTACAACCTCCGCCGCCGATATCTTCGTGAAAAAAATCAGAGTAATACTTTCCACCGATAGCCAGTTGAAATCTTTCTTTATTTTTCGTAAAAGTAGTACCCTTAAAGTATAAATCTATACTGATGTTACCGACTGAGATTAGATCGTACATAGTATAATAATAACATGTTAACAATTATTTGCGGAGAAGATTCTACAACATCATTTAACTATTATTCTTCGCTCAAAAAAAACTATCTAGATAAGAGTTATGAGATATTGGATGTTAGTTCTTCTGACCTGGAAAATATTACTTCTTGGCTGGGCCAGTCTCAATCGCTTTTTAGCCAAAAAAAAATCTTTTTCACCCAAAATATCAATAAAAGATTATCTAGAAAATTAAATTTAAAAATAAATAAAGTCGTTGAAAAATTAATTAAGGATAAGTCGGTGGAAGTCGTTGATTGGGAAGAAGAAATACCTTCTCGTGAGCTTAAATTTCCTAAAGCTACTGTTGTTAAAGAATTTAAACCAGCCCAAAATATTTTTAAACTTCAGGATAGTCTTTACCCGGGAAATTTAAAGAACTTTATTTACGCTTTGAACCAACTGGCGGAAACAGTTGACGAAAATATTATTTTTTATATGTTGGTAAAACATATTCGTAATTTGCTCACGGTTAAATCAGGCCAATCAATTTCACGACTCCAACCTTGGCAGCTGGCTAAACTAAGTAAACAAGCGAAAAATTGGGAAGAAAAAAAACTCCTCGGTTTTTACCAGGGACTTCACCGGATTGATATTTCTACGAAAACCAGCAGCAACCCATTCTCTTTAAAAAAATCTCTTGACATCTTAGCCTGTTATTTTTTATGATTGAAATTCATGAACCCATCTATTTTTAAAGCGTATGACATCAGAGGTCTTTATCCACAAGACCTAAACGAAAAAAACATTTCGACAATAATCAAGGCAATCTGTCAATTTTTTAGCGAAAAATTAAATAAAACTGACTTGACAATTGTCTTAGGAAGAGATATGAGGTTATCATCTCCTTTATTAAACGAAGCTGCTAAAAAAACTCTTTTGGATTTGGGCGTGACTGTTGTTGATATCGGTCTGTCCTCGACGCCGACTGTTTATTTTGCTGTCCATTATTTTCAGTATGACGCCGGCATTCAAATTTCCGCTTCTCATAACCCTAAAGACTGGAATGGAATTAAGTTTCTTTACCGTCAGGGAAATAAACTAATTAAGGTTTCAAAAAATACTGGCATGGAAGAAATAAAAAATCTTTCTCTTAAAAATCAGTTTTCTTTTCCCAAAAAAACAGGAAAACTTATTGAGAAAAACATTCTTAAAGACGAAGTTGACTATGCTTTTCAATTAGTCAAACCCCAAATCAAAAAATTCAAAGTCGTTGCCGACCCTGCCAATGCCATGGGCGCATTGTATATCGGAGAAATATTTAAAAGAACAGGTTGTGAGTTAATAAAAATGAACTTTAATTTGGACGGGACTTTTCCCGCTCATGAGGCCAACCCGATTAAGTTTGAGACTTTAAAGCCCTTAAGAGAAAAAGTTATTTTTGAAAAAGCTGACTTTGGCATGGCAACAGACGGCGACGGTGACAGAATATTTTTTATTGATGAGAAAGGTCAAATTGTTCCGGCCACTCTGATTTCCGCTTTAATCGCCCGAGAGATTCTTAAAAAAAGTAAAAATGAAAAAATCCTTGTTGATATAAGGTATACGCGGAACACGGTTAAAGTCGTTAAAGATCTTGGTGGAACTCCTATCATAAATGTTGTTGGCCATGCTTTGATTACCGAACATCTCAACAAAGTTGACGGTGCATTTTCCGGAGAATCATCTGGCCATTTCTTTTTTAGAGAAACCGGAGGTGCAGAAAGCGCTGTTCGCGTCATATATTATGTTATGGACGTAATTTCAAAATACAATCAACCCTTGTCAGAAATTATTAAAGAACTGTTTTCTTCCTACGAGTCTAGTGAATTTAACTTTGTCTTGCCTGAAGGAACTAATAGCAAAGATTTCTTAATTAAGATTTCTCAAGACTATCAAGATGGACAACCTAACTGGATGGATGGTCTTTCTATCGACTATCCTGACTGGCGTTTTAACATCCGCGCTTCAAACACCGAAGCTCTGATAAGACTCAATCTTGAAGCTGACTCCAAAGAATTAATGAAAAAAAAGTTAGAAGAATTAAAAAATAAAATCCTTTTGCTCGGAGCCAAACCTGATTAACGTTTTATAAGAACGGTTTTATAGCCTCTTCTTTCCGGCACTTCGAGATCAGCGTGGTAGGAATCACCGAGGAATAAAATATTTTGCTTATTAAAACCTCCTAGTCTCTTAATTTCCATCTCAACCAAGTTAAAAAATCTTTCATCTGGTTTATCCCAAGGATCGCCGATAATCAGTCCTTGATATTGAAAAGGTACTTTTTTAACTCTTGACTCTTTGTATGCCTTAGAAAGTTCGGGAACATATTCTAAAGATAGATCGTCCGCAATCGTCATCACCGAGTCACTGCCAGTCATTATGATAATCGGAGTTTTACCAAGTTTGGAAAGAAAAGTCTTTGTATCATTGTATATAGGAGAGCTGTCTTTGATTCCGGACCAATAAGCATCTCGAGCCGCTTCAATTGTTTGTTTTTTTGGTTCTAAATTGAATTTTTTTAAGGCGATAATGAAATAAAATTCTCGACTATATTCCTTTAATCCGTATTGATTTTTTACAAATTTCAAAGATTTCATCTGAGAAATAATCTTGGAAAATCTCGACTGTTTATCCCAGTTTTCCTTATCAATTACGATGTGTTTTTCGTGGATTAGGTTAAATATATCATTAAACTCATTAGCCACGTTTTGCCCCAATACTTTGCTGATATTTTTTACTCCGGCCTGATGACCCAAGCCAAAATTGATAAGAGTATAGTCCAGGTCGCTAACAAGTAGATCAATTTTATTCTCAAAAATTCTTTTGTCTGTTAATGAATTAACTTGAAGCATATATAAAAAAATTATACCAAATCCTATAGGTTGTCATTGTAACTTCAAGATAGGTTTTATATAATGTAGTACTTATGGCTGAAGAACAAAAGATTGTTCTTTCCGAATACACGAGCGCCCTGTTGAGCGCCTTAAACGCCATTAAACCCAAGACCAGACCAGATGATATCTCCGCTCTATCAGTCTCCCAGACTGTCTCTTTTTTTGCCCTTGTTTACGAACGAGTGAGAAATGCGGTTGAGTATCGGGAAGACCACCTGATTTTACGAGCCGCCATCGATAGAATCTTAAGGCGCAGATTTTCTCTTAATCCTGATGGAGTCGGTGAAGCAGAAAATCTTCTGCGTGAACTTCTCTGGGCCAGATATTTTAGCAATGCCAGCTTGGGCGGAGACGACATAAATAATATTCAGGTTTTAATTAATAAATATATCTTTTTGAAAAAAACCTTAGTCGCTGGCCGCAATCTGGAAGCGCAGAATTTTTTAAACCAGTATCTTTTAGATATCTTAACCTGCGAAATCGAAGAGGTTTTAAGACCGGATAATTCGCAACGATACGCAAACTTAAAATTTTTTATCTATCAGGTTCTTCGCAAGAAAATCAAAATTGAAGGGATGAAAGAAGAACAAAAAGATGCTTTTTTTCTTGTGGCGATTGAAAAAGTCTTTATGAAGAGCGACCGCTCTTATCTTCGTTATCATCTTTTTACTACCTTTTACCAACCATTGTCTTCATATTCAGAAAAGGAACTGCAAGCTAATGTTTCTAAATTCCCGTCTATCTTTCATAAAATTGATGAGATGGTTTATAGCCCATATGTTGATAATCTGACCAAATTCACCCGAAAACAGTTGCCGCCGTTCCGCATCCTTTTTTCTCTATTAAAGGATAAACTCAATAAAATTGAAGATATTTTGACTAATAAAGAAAAGCTTTGGAATGAAATCGACCGCGTCTGCCGAGAAAAGTACCAGCAACTTGGGGTGCGAATCAGAAATCTGGCGATAAAAAGCTTTATCTATATTTTGCTGACAAAGATGCTTTTTGCTTTAATTCTTGAGTTTCCTTTGTCGATGTATTTTTACGGAGAAGTCAATCAGTTTTCTATTCTTATTAATACTCTTTTTCCTCCGATTCTCATGATGGGTATTTTGGTTTTTTTCCGTGTTCCTAGCGAAAACAATACCAAAAAAATTTATCAGCGAATAATTGAGATCATTGACGCCGACAGGAGTTTTGAGACCAAAGTCTCTTTTATGCCGAAAAAAACCACTTATAAAAGACCGATTCTTATCTTCGGTTTTACCATTTTTTACTCATTGACTTTCTTAGTGACACTGTCTTTGATATACGAAGGATTAATCTATCTTAACTTCAATCTTGTTAGCCAGATTATTTTTATCTTCTTTGTCTCAGTAGTTTCGTTTTTTTCCTACCGGATTAGACAGATTATTAAAGAGCTGGCTCTGGAAGAAAAAGAGAGCATTTTTTCTCCGCTAATCGACTTTTTCTTTATGCCGATTTTATCCTTAGGAAAGTTTTTTTCCCAGGAAATTGCCAAGCTTAATTTTTTTATCTTTATCTTTGACTTTATCATCGAAGCTCCGTTTAAACTATTGTTTGAGGTAGTTGAGGAATGGATAAGTTTTGTGAGAAAGAGAAAAGAAGAGATTATATAAAATTTTCAATTATCAATTTACAATTTTCAATGAATTTTCATTTAATCAATTTTCAATTGGAACATTGAATCATTGTAAATTCAATGTAAATTGAAAATTGAAAATTAAATTCTGTAATAATAAGTATTAAACGGCTTTCCTTCCTTAACTTTAATTAACTTTATTCCTTTATCTTCAATCTTAAATCCATGAGAGATAATCAGGCAGGTTTTTTTCAGCTCTTTTTTTAGTTTGGGAGTAAGTTTCTTAATTAAATCCGGCATTAGGAAAATATAAAGATAGTCCGCTTTGGAATAATTAATATCAAAAATATTTTTTCTGATAAATTGACAGTTTTTATCAAGTTTTTGCAGTTTAGCCAAGAAGTTTGACCAAAAAACTAATAGGGGATTGATGTCGACTCCAACAGCCTTAACCTGCCAATTTTTTACGGCGAGACGGCTTACTCGTCCATCACCGCTTCCTAATTCATAAAATACTTTTCCTTTTTTCAAATTGGCCATTTCTAAAATTTCTTTAATGACCTTTTTCCTTGTGGCCACATATGGTGAACCTTTAAAGGAGGAGTAGATGAGAAAAGCCGTATAAAGAGACATAAAAAAAAGGAAGATTAAAAGAAAAAAGATTAAGCCTAAGTAGGCAATGATAAAGATCATAGATGATATCATGTAAAATTTGCTGGCGACCAAAATCTATTTTCTCCTCCAACTCTAGCAACTCCTTTTGCGTCTTTAAATCTATCTATAACTCCTTCTGAAGAACTATCAAATGTCATATGTGAGCCGCCCGAGACTCGAACTCGGAACAATCTCCTTAAGAGGGAGGCGCTCTACCAGTTGAGCTAGCGGCCCAAAAGTGCCCTTAAAGGGAATTGAACCCCTATCCCTGGTTCCGAAGACCAGTGCTCTATCCGTTGAGCTATAAGGGCTTATTTTATTCTATTAAATTATAGCAGTAATTTGATAAAATTTTGAAGCTTAGTTATATGGAGTTTGAAATAAGACTACAGAGGTTCACATTCAGGCAACAGGGAAGACTTTTTCTTCAAGTTTTTCAATCCGTCTTTCGTGAGTGTCAAGAAAATCATTACGATCTTTAAGCTGGTCAAGAACTTTGTCAATCCGTTCGTTGGTATCATCTATCCGTTCATTAGTGGTATTAAACAGCTCAACCATTTCTTTTACAAGTACTTCATTATTTTTTTTAAATCTTTCATCAAGGAGTTCTGTAATAAATTTTCTATCGTCTTTGGTTAACATGGATTGATTATAAAACTATTAATCTCTTTTTGTCAAACTGATTTGTGGCTAATATTTGATTTCTCTTGTTATTTCGGTTATATTGATATTATGATGACGAGTCTGATTAAGAAACTGTTGAGTTACTTTTTTCTTTTTATCGCTTTTATTTTTTTAAACTTTGTCCTTGTTAATAGATCTTTAGCCCTGGCAAGAAAGGAAAGCACTATCGAGCTTATCCTGGCTCAATTTGAGCTTTCCAGCGCGCCTCCTAACCAGGATAGTCTTCAGGCTGGCGTCAGTCTAGGAGACAGCCGAGCTGCCAATCTCAAGGCTTTTTTTAGAAGATACAACTCACCATTATATGACTATGCCAATCTCATCGTCCAAGTCTCTGATCAGTACCAATTTGACTATCGGCTCCTGCCAGCCATTGCCATGCAAGAGTCTAATCTCTGCCGCGTCGTCCCTGATGATTCCCATAACTGCTGGGGCTGGGGAATATATGGAACAACGGTAACAAAATTTGACTCATATGACGAAGCAATAAAAACTGTGGCTGAAGGAATTAAAAAAGAATATATTGATAAAGGCTTAGTGACGGCTTCGATGATTATGCAAAAATATACTCCCGCTTCTCCTGGCAGCTGGGCCCATGGAGTCAATACCTTCTTGAAAGCGCTGGAATAAAATAAGATTCTAATCTACTAATTTATCCTAATCTACAAATATTCGTTGATTAGCATTTATTTGTAGATTGGTATCTTATCATTGAATAGACCTGGCACTCTGTAGTTCTTGTGAAAGCGAATATTGCGTTCCCATTTTTTTGCTTCTGACAGCAAACAAAGAACCTCTTTTTTTTCGTCTTGTCACCATCGCCTCCATCCAGGTCTTTGACTCGCCGACTCTAGCTCGTAGATGGCGAACAAACTCTAAGATAATCTCTAAGAATCTGACATGGTAGATACCGGGTTTTTCCGGCAGTTCCTGGAGGGCAATTTTTTCCACTTCGTTTAACTCTCTATTGAATTCAGAGCCTTGTTTTTTCAAGGCTTCAATCTCTTTTTTTATTAACTCACTTAGCTCACTAATCTTTTTTTTAATTAAAGTAGTCTCACTGTACTCTTGATAGTTAAAGACCTTAAACTCTTTTTTTGCTCGTTTTTCTTTCTTTTTTGCTAGATTAAATCCTAAAGATTCATATTCATCATCGTCTTCATAGTTGTCAAAATTGCGGAGACTTTCCAGCGGATTATTGTCGTTTTGGATTTTGAACTTTGAGCTCTGAGCTTTTGTCATAGCCGTATGATACTACAGGCTAATCAAAAAATCAAGTGTTTTCTGTTTTCGTAAAATTGAGGCGTAAAAGTAACTGTTTGCCTCAGCTGCTTTTCTTTCTTTTTCCTCTTTGATATTGGTAAAAAGCTTGTCTAAATCTTCTTTTTCTACTTTAATATTTTCTTTATCGGCGATTTCCGAGAGGATAAATTCCAGTTTGTAAGTATCTTCAATCTCTTTTCTGTAAGAAGCTTTTAACTGTTCCATTGTCAGATTTTTTGACTTGAGATAATTTTCTATAGTTAAACCAATCTTTTGCACATCATCTAATAAACGAGTCAGTCGATGATTAAGTTCCTCTTCAATAATCAGATCAGAAAGCTCGACTTTACTAGTTTTTAAAACTATATTTAAAATTTCATTTAAAAGCTTATTTTTATTTTCTTCTTTCGGCTTTTCTTTATCTCCTTTTCCCGGTACCCAAATATCTTCTTTTTTCTGGTTTGTTTTTATTTCTTTAATGGTTTTTTTATAGTCGCCAAGTTCAAGCAAAGGTTTTTCCGCTAAGGTGATTTTTATCTGCCAGTCTTCTTTTTCTTTAGCTTTAACCAGTTCGATTTTTGGAGAAACAATCGGTTTTAACGCCTCTTTCTTGATTATCTCCTCATAAACACGGGGAAGAAGCGTCTTAATCATCTCTTGGTAAACTGTTTCTTTAGAAAGATGTTTTTCTGCCATTGCTTTTGGCACCTTGCCTTTACGAAAACCTTCAACAGTCAGCTCCTGTTGCAGTCGGGAAAAGGCTCTTTCGTATTCTTCATTAATATCAGAAGTAGGAATATTAAGATTGATTTCTAAAGTATTTTTTGGCAGTTTATTAAGTTTATAAGAATACATATTTTACAATTCTACAGGAAATTCAGAAGAAAGCAATGTTAACTTTGTCTCTTCTTTTTCAAACTCATTGATGAACCGGGTAACTCTGGCGGCCCAAGTAGGGCTTTCCGAATAGATTGGGCCTATCGCATAGACGTCAACCGCACCTTTTTTCACATAGTTATCCCTTAAACCTTTGGCTACGGCGTTGATTGACTCTGGCCACGACTCAAACATCAGATAACCGCGGCCCCAGCCAAAAGGATTATATGAATTTGGCCAGATAAACCTGCCAAAGGTTGATTCTAAACCGGCGATAGCAGGAAGTAAATAACAATCAAGCTGATATTTTTCGCAGGTTTGAAGAAAACTATCTACCTGATTAACTAGGGGAGAACGGTACTTTTTTAAAACGGCTTCGATGGCGAGTTTTTTCTTATAGTTAGTAATGCTATTCTCAGTTTTATAGGTTAAACTGGCTGACTGACCGCTGATATTCTCGGCTAAAACAGGAGGGACAAGGAAAAGAAATAAGCCTATAAGGACGATTGTTATAATTAGTTTATTCATATTTACTATCTTCCTGATCTTCCCTCAAGACTTAACTCTTCGCTATTCGCTCGACGTCTTGAGGAGCGATCTTAGGAGGACTAGAGTCCGTATTTCCAACTTCGTTTGGAAACGGACTCTTAAAAAAAATCCTAAAGCCTTTACAGAAAACTGAAAAACCTTAGGATCTGGCAGTATTATAGCAGAAGACTATAGGAATGTCAAGTAATATAAAAAGTTAACCTATATTAAATTTAAAAATTAAATATCAAAAATTAAAATGACAATGTAAAATGTAAAATGATGAATAAAACTTTTTATTCTTACAGTTTTGGCTGCCGGATAAACGAGGCGGAAAAAGAGGAAATTGACCGCCAGATGTGTTTAAAAGGTTATAAATTTGCTAAAAATAAGCCTGATATTTTTATCATCAACAGCTGCGCGGTCACTAATAAAGCCGAAAGAGAAGTCCGCCAGCTTGTTTACCAAACAAGAAGACGTCTACCAAAAACTAAAATCGTTGTCACCGGCTGCGCCGCCACCTATTGGCAGAAAAATAAACTTTATCAGGATTTACCAATTAACCTATTAATAAATAATCAGAATAAAGAATTTATAACAAAAATCATTAAAAACAGACTGTCATACCAACCTTCTCTTGACCGAAGCGGTCGGGAAAGGGTGGTTGGGACGAGTAAATTTCTTGATTCTGGACGGATATTAATAAAAATCCAAGACGGCTGCCAGAGATTTTGTTCATACTGCATTGTTCCCTATCTTCGCGGCCAACCCAAATCAGAAAGAATTAAGAATTTAGAATTAAGAATTAAAAATTATGAGGGAAAGATAAACGAAGTAATTTTAACCGCGATTAATACTGAAGCTTTTGGTTATGATACGGGAGAAAAGTTTATTGACCTACTGAAGACGGTTATCGACAAAACCAATATTCCCCGCGTCAGCCTCGGCTCACTTCATCCTTGGAGCATTAATAATGATTTTTTCCATTTCTATAAAGAATATTTGCCAAAAAATCGCTTAGTTAACTTTTTTCATATCCCAATTCAGTCTGGATCGAACAAAGTTTTAAACCTGATGAAACGCGGTTACACTAAAGAAGAGATAATGGATAAAGTACAATCGATTAATCGATTAAACAATTTTAGCTTCATTGCTACCGATATAATCGTTGGCTTTTTGGAAGAAACTAACAAAGACTTTGAGGAAACTTATAATTTTTTAAAAGAATCTCCTATCAGTAAATTTCATATTTTTAGGTTTTCCAAAAGATTAAATACCGCTGCCTACTATATGGCGAAAAAACTAAAAGAACCAACTGCCTCAGTAAAAATCAAACGAGCCAAGGCTCTTGGGGAATTAAGCTTAAAGAAGTATTACGAATTTCTTCAAAAAAACGTCGGAAGAACCTCATTCGTCCTATTGTTACAAAAGACATTCAATGATTTTAGAGAAGGATTATTAGACAACCAACTGCCAATTTTTGTAAAAACTGAGTCCAAACAACCTACGCGGTTGATTGAGGCTAAAATTGTCGAATTTAAAAATGACAGGTTATTTGGTAGAATTATCTAATCAGGACGGTTAGCTCAGTTGGCTAGAGCGTCACATTGACATTGTGAAGGTCACAGGTTCAAGTCCTGTACCGTCCACAAATTAAGTTGGCTAGAGCGCCCCGCTGAGCGGGGAGGTCACAGGTTCAAGTCCTGTACCGTCCACAACGTA
>Ga0210018_1000117_pt1 | contig 35504 bp, 36 predicted proteins | sample CryGeyCG2014_010_2_FD_183967 | JGI IMG/M metagenome (GOLD analysis project Ga0210018, IMG submission 183967) | Groundwater microbial communities from aquifer - Crystal Geyser CG09_land_8/20/14_0.10 (SPAdes) (version 2) | ecosystem: Environmental > Aquatic > Deep subsurface > Groundwater | place...
TTCATATCTCATATTTATCAAGCCAAAAATGACCACCTTTCTCGTTTTCGCTTCAATTCTGGCGGAGTGAGTGTTGTATTTTAAAAATCTTATAGCCGCGATAATCCTTGAAAACATATTATTTTTTTATCTTGTCAAAAATCGTTACATCGCCTTTTTCATATTCACCCATCTCAAACCCGTCATAAACAAAATGATCCCCATCCTGATAAAAATATAAAGCGGTTTTCCCATCAATAATAATCATAAAATCGCGGCCAATCCCTGTTGGAATAAGATCGATGCGTTCGGTTCGGCTGAATAAATCATTCGCCTTGTCAAATATTGGATTAGCAATGCCCATTTGCTGAGAAAAATACCGCATCGCCATACTTGGCCATACCTGCAAAAGTAATTTCACAAACCAATTAATATTTGTTTCTTCGCGTTTTGTTTTCTTATTCATTTATTCATAATTTAATTTAATAGTAGCTAAGCTTATTGCTTATTCTCTAATTCGCGCGCCTGCCCCCGACTTGTCCGCCAAGTTTCCTGACTGCTTTTTTTATTCTTACAATGCAGCCATTCAAATCAGAGACAATATCGCGTTCCGGTAAACGAATAACAATCCAACCGTGCCGCCTAAGAAGAGCGTTTTTTATTTTATCTTTCTCTCGCTGGCGTAGGCCGAAATGAGCCTTTTTATTATCGCACTCGATAGCAATCGATCCTTGCCTACAAAACACAGCAAAATCAAGACAATATCGTTTTTTGCCGCTTAAAACGTAGTGCTGAGTAATTGCTTTGATGCCAGCCCGCCTCAAACCATCCTCTATGATCTGCTCTGTCGGAGCAACGTTGTAAAGTTGTAAAATGTTCTTTGATTTTAACAAACGATTTAATGTGGTAAAGCCGAAGGAGATACGGCGCGGTGTTGTGTTCCTGATTGGCCGAGGTAATTTTTTGACTTTACCAACGCGGACACGAAGATAATAATCATAAACTTTAGGATGATTTGACCCATCTGGCAACAAATCGCTCCTTCTCATAGTTTGATAATTTAGAACACGAGCATAATATCGAATACGTTTTCCTTGACGGCCGAACAGAACGGGTTGATAGAAGGCGAGATAGTTAAATTGTCGCGTCGGCGCATGCGCCACAGGAATTCGATACCAGTTTTTGGTCAAAAGAATATTAAGATCGCGCTTGTTTTTGAGTACGCCAACTAAAACGACTTTATCTATTTTACCTTTTATTATTTTCATTAAGCGGTTTTGCTTGCCCTGCTGCGCCTCGTTGATCCCGCTGTGACGGGATTCTTTGGGGTATATAGGCGCAATGGCGGGATTGTTCAAGGCTGGCCAATTAGCTTATATTCAACTATTCTCTAATTCACGCGCCTGCACGTCTGTGGCTTTCTTGCCTACCGAAGATTTATCGTATGCGGAAGCAAAAGACGGAAAGAAATCTATTGCGTGCGGGACATTCCAACATTCTCAAGAATGTGGGAATGTTTTATTTTAATTATTTCCTATTTCCAAAAAACAATTGCCAGGTTTTCTTTTTGATTATTGCTATGAAGTTTATTTTCCTAATTTTCTCGCCCTGTAGTGAGCTTTGCTCTACTACTGGTGTTTGTTGGCCAGTTAGGCATTTTGGGCCTTCCATAAATTCGAGGCATCAATAAATACAAAAGTTTTCTTGAAATTATTTTAACATAATTTATAGTAAGCTTGTCGAACCGTTCTCTTATTTCTGCCAAAGGCGGACAGGCGCGCTTGCCAGCCAAATCCAACTTCCCTACAGCAAGATTTTTCGTCTTCTAACTTCGGCTTGGCGTACCCGAACTTCGTCCATGCCGAAATGGTGGGCAATTTCGTGCCAAACGGTATTTTTTACCATTTCTTTAATATCTTTTTCATCGCGGGCCGCTGCTTCAATCGGCTTTTGGAAAATAGTTATTTTGTCGGGAAGCGCAGCGCTGTAATTCGTTCCCCGTTTTGCCTGCGGCACACCTTCATACAAACCAAACAATGTCCAACCCGGACGAAGATTCAATTTCTTTTTCTGGGCAAGCGTCGGTTCGTCCTCAATAACAATCGCCACATTATCCAATTTCAGCAAAAACTTTTCCGGGATTGCTTTTATCCCCTGTTTTACAATTTTCTCAAACTCTGTCCGACTTAACTTTTGCATAAATTATTTAGAACATCACTAAAAAAAACCATTCCAAAACATTCCAACATTCTCAAGAATGTGGAAATGTTTTTATAAATTTGACTAACTCTTTTCCGTAAGGAGAGAGTGAATGAATTACATTTCTACCCCGATATTTCTTATTCAAAAGACCGGCTTGAACTAATCGCCTCGTATGCTCGGAAATGGTTTTAAAATTTTTATTTAATTTTTCGGCAATTCCATCCACGGTGATGTCGGAATTTTCAAAAACTAAAAGCAAAATGTCAATTCGATGGTGATTTGCTACACCCTTAAAATGTCTTTCGAGTTGTTCCGCTGTTTTCATGTTTCTATTTATTATAGCATAATATAATATTCCGACATTCTCAAGAATGTTGGAGTATTACTATTTTAGATTAGGGCTGAAAAAGTTCCTCTGGTAGAAATCGAACATGTTGAACTTCCGAGAATTGTTTTGCTGTTGCCTCAATTTGGAACCATAATATACCTACCCGACATGAACCGCCACTGGTTTTATAATGAAGATCTTCAAATTCAAGCGTTAAAATACCATCTTTTGAAGAAACGCTTTTTAAAGAAAAACCTTCTAAAAGATATTCGGTAGTAATTCCTTGGGATTTTTCTTCTTTAGTAAGCTGGCCGGAAATTAAAAGCTCAATTGTGTCTTGAATTGGCATTTTGATTATTGGAATTTTTCGCCTTTCGCTTGGTAGAATCTCTAAAAAACACTCCTTGCGTCCTGCCGTAAATTTTGATATTCAAATGCTCTATATTATTTCCTCTTCTACTCTACTGTCACTGATTTTGCCAAATTTCTCGGTTTATCTATATCTAAACCCTTTAAGACACTGCAATAATAAGCAAAAAGTTGCAAAGCTATAACTGATAAAACCGGCGTCAGCATTTCCAAGGTTTTGGGGATATAAATTGTATCACTGGTAAGTTTTTTAATTTCTTTATTGCCCTCGGTGGCTAAGGCCAAAATCGAACCGCCCCGGGCTTTAATTTCTTCCAGATTGGAAATCATTTTTTCATAAACGCTGTTAGAAGTAGCGATATTAGTTTGTTTCAATATGTATTTTGATTGAGTTCTTTTAGACAACGGTGATGAGACTTCATCACCAAAACTTCTAACCGGATAAACGTTGTCCGACGGCGCAATGCCGAAAGTGGGAAAATTTTTATCAATTAAAGCAATAGGGCCATGCTTCATTTCGCCGCTAGCGCAGCCCTCGGCGTGAATATAGGAAACTTCTTTAAGTTTTAAAGCGCCTTCCAAGGCAATAGGATAATTATACTTTCTGCCCAAAAACAGAAAATTTTTAGCCTGGTAATATTTTTTAGCTAATTTTTTAATTAGTGGTGCTTGTTTTAAAACTTCTTCCGCTAAATCCGGTAAGCGCTTGATTTCTTTGGCAATTCTTTGACCTATTACCAAAGACATTTGGCGCTGTCTTCCTAAAAATAAAGTTAATAAAGCCAAAATTATTATTTGCGAGGTAAAAGCCTTGGTTGAGGCAACTGCCATTTCCGGACCAATATGATTATAAACGCCTGCGTCAGTTTCCCTGCTAATTGAAGAGCCAACCACATTAACAATACCCAAAGTCAAAATTCCTTTTCTTCTGGCTTCCCTTAAAGCTGCCAAAGTATCAGCTGTTTCTCCTGATTGGGAAATACAAAACAGAGCGGTTTTTTTATCCAAGATTGGTTTGCGATATCTGAATTCTGAAGCAAATTCCACTTCAACTGGTATTCCTGCGTATTCTTCCAACATATATTTACCCACCAGCCCGGCGAAATAAGATGTACCACAAGCCACAATAATCAATCTTTCAATTTTTCTTAATTGTTCCTGAACGTTTTCCAAGCCGCCTAATTTGGCCAGTCCCTCTCTTTCAATCAAGCGGCCCGCAATGGAATTTCTGATGGCCTCGGGCTGCTCAAAAATTTCTTTCAGCATAAAATGCGGATAACCGGCTTTCTGAGTTTTGTCTAAACCCTCACACCATAACGAGGATTGATATTTTTTGGTGCCATTGGCGCTTATCCTCGTTTGATGTAGGGGCAGGTCCCATTCTAATATTTCGGTTTTTTTCAAAAGATTTTCCAGAGCTAAATTAGTAAAACTTATTCCCTTTGGGGTGATAACAGCAATTTCTCCGTCGTTTAAGTAAATAACTTTTTTGGTATGAGTCAAAATCGCCGAAGCATCAGAAGCCACAAGATATTCGCCAGTGCCGACACCGATTAAAATCGGCGAAGAATTTCTGGCAACAACAATTTTTTCCGGGTCTTTTTTGGAAATAATCGCCAAGCCATAAGTGCCTCTAACAAGTTTGAGCGCTTTAATAACTGCTTCTTCTAAATTATTTTTGAAGAACTTCTCAATCAAATGAGCCAAAACTTCAGTATCTGTTTCTGAAACAAATTTATGACCTTGTTTAATCAGTTTTTCTTTCAGCTGGCGATAGTTTTCAATAATGCCGTTATGAACCAGAAAAATATTTTTTTGACAGTCAAAATGGGGGTGAGCGTTTTTCACGGTCACAGCGCCATGGGTTGCCCATCGACTATGCGCAATTCCCCAACTACCTTCTGGTATTTTCTTTTCCAATAAACTCGCTAGATTATCAAGCTTCCCAACGGCTTTTACAATAGAGATTTTATTATCAATACCAACTACACTCATTCCGCTGGAGTCATACCCTCTATACTCTAAACGTCGCAAGCCATCCAAAAGCAGAGGAGCGGCCTGTTTTTTGCCTAAATAACCAACAATGCCACACATAATTTTAATTTTGGTCGGGCTGTCCTTCTTTGTCCCTCGGCTAACTCGGGACTACGGATGGACACAAACGCTTTCCTTCATCCCTTGACTATCTCAAGACTACAGATAGGCGCGGATGCCCTTTTCCTACTTCGTTCCAGTCGGGCTGCCGGGAATCGAACCGGGGCTTCAGCCAGAGGCTGATCCGCCTCGGGCGGAAAATCCTCCTTGCCTCGCACTAAAAATTTTACATTCGGAGAGCCGGGATTCGAAAAAGACCCGGCTTCTTTTAATTTAATATTAATTTATAAACTCAAAATAGTAAACCCCGTTAGAGAGTTCCGCTCTCTAACGGGGTAAATTAAGATCTATGACCAATCTTAAAAAAGTTTTTTGTAAAAATTGTAAAAAGCCAATTTATCGAAGCGCCGGCCGATTTAATGAAAATTTAAAATTTGGGTGGAATTTCTATTGTTCAAAAAAATGCAAGTATCAATATAAAACAAAAAAACAAAAATTGATATGTGAGAATTGTAGCAAAGTTTTCAAACGAACACCCAGCGAAATCTCTCCGCATAATTATTGTTCTCGGTCTTGTGCCGTGATAGTAAATAATAAAAAAAGCCCAAAGAGAAAAGCACAATTAAAAACTTGTATAAAGTGCGGAAGGCATTTTAAAAAGGGTAATGGAAATCTAAAATATTGCTCTATAAAATGCCGAAGAGAAGCAAGGAGTTATACCTCTGAGCAACTTATAGATATCATAAAACAATTTACGCAGAAATTTGAAAGAGTTCCCGCGAGACGAGAGATGGAAGGAATTGTTAAGTCATGCATAAAAATTTTTGGTTCTTGGAATAATGCTATTCAGGCGGCAGGGTTTATCCCCAACCGCTCACACGATAATCGGATGTATAAGCGCGTTAGTACTAAGGCTATAGATGGTCATTTATGCGATTCCGTTTCAGAGCTTTTGATTGATAATTGGCTTTATAAAAACAATATCTTACATGAAAGAGATGTGTATTATCCAAAAACACACCATAAAGCGGATTGGGCAGTATCAATTAAAAACAAAAATAAAAAAATATTTGTTGAATATTTTGGATTAGCAAATGATAGTCCCAGATATGATCGGGCCATAAAAGAAAAAAAGAAACTTTGTCATAAAAACAAAATTTCTTTAGTACCAATTTATCCTCAAAACCTATATCCTAAGGAATTTTTAGAAGATAATCTAAAAGAAAAATTTAAAAACATAATTTAAAAATTACTTTTAAGTGTCGGGGACAGCAGAGTCGAACTGCTATATTCCTCGTCCCGAACGAGGCGCCTTACCATTAGGCCAGTCCCCGAAGCCGACGTCTTAGCTGCTAAACCACGCCCTGTTTTAGTTGTTTATACATAATACTTCCCTTTCATTTCTTGTTCAACCCCTTGTTCAAATTCTTCTTTTTGCTTTTTCGCTTTTTGCGCCAAGCGCTGCAAATCCTTGTCGGCAAGTTTGTGAAGTTCGCGCATGCGCGCTATAAGTTTTTCTTTATCATTTTTAAGCGGGTCAGACAGCACATCATCAAGCAATTCAGATAAAATCCATCCCACGCGCGGCCCGGGCTCAATGCCAAGCTCTTGCATTACGGTTTTGCCATTTACCGCAAGCATTTTCGGAGACACCGGATCGTGGCGCACTTTTTCAATCATAAAAAGCAAATGGCGAAGCTTGTACGGCAGTGCTTTTTTTACGCCCGACCCGATACGGTCAGCTTCACGAACTCGAATTAAATCGTCTAAATATTCAAGCCCTACGCGGCTGATAAACCTGCGCACGCCTGCCTCACTCACTTCGCCAACATTGTAATAAAACATATGGTATCTCACCAAATGCGATACTCGTTCAATCAGTTTTGCAGGAAAATGCAACCTTGCCAATGCTCGTTCCGCAACGCGGCTTCCCATCCGCTCGTGCCCGTAAAATGTCGCAAACTCTCCGTCCCCTGCTTTTGTTTTTGGCTTACTCACATCATGCAGCAACGCAGCCAACCGCACTTCAAGCGAGTACCCCTGCCGAGCTGCGTAATCTAATGTGCGGATGCTATGCTCCCACACAGAATACACGTGATGCCTGTTTTGGCTCACCCTAATGCCGTCGCGAAGCTCGGGCATAATAAATTGCAACAACCCAAACGCTTCCAACTGCACCATACCTTGAGCCGCATTTTCGCTCATCACAATCTTAATAAATTCATCGCGAATGCGTTCCTGGGCAATTTCTTTTAATAAATGCGCATTATGTATAATTGCGTCGCCCGTATCCTTTTCAATGGCAAATCCCAATTCTGTTGCAAATCGCACTGCACGCACCAACCGCAACGCATCTTCGCTAAAACGCTCATCGGGTTTGCCAACTGCGCGGATGATTTTTTTCTTTACATCCGCAATACCGCCAAACAAATCCAAAATATCGCCAAGACCGACTTCATTCTTTTTCATAACAAACGGAACAGCAAAAGCATCAAATGTAAAATCCCTGCGGCTCACATCTTCCTGAATTGTTTTTGCAAATTGAATGCTGTCAGGATGGCGCTTGTCTGAATACGCGCTTTCTGTGCGAAACGTGGTGATTTCAATATTGTGCTTGTGTAATCTCCTGCCCATTTCTTGAGTTTCAACCGTGTCGGCATCTTGTATGGTTTTGACAATAACAGTTCCGAATGTATTTTCATATACGCTGTTTGGAAATAATTGCATCATTTGCTCGGGTGTTGCATTGGTTGCCAAATCCCAATCCTCTGGCTCACGATTCAAAAAAAACACATCACGCACGCATCCGCCAACCAAATACGCTTCAAACCCATTGTCCACAAGGGTTTTACCTGTATGCAAAACAAATTCCGGAATTTTGGTTGCTTGTGCCATGTACAATTTCTGTTTTATGTTTTTATGTTCACTTTTGAAAAAATGAAAACTTACCTCCTTATCTTACAAGATTCTGTATGAATCGTATACTTTGTTGCATATCGTTCCATTTGCTATCTACTTCCAAAGTGACAATTCCCTGGTAGCGCGATTCTTTCAGGAGTATGAGAAAATCTCTTATTGGCAGATTGCCCTTGCCCAAGGGAAGATGCATTTCGAATATGCTGTTTTTGCAATCGCTAAGATGAATATTTATAATTCTATCCTGATTGTTTTTATAAAAATGAATGATGTTCCCGCCAGAATATCCCATATGGCTTGTATCAAGGGTGATGCCGAATTCAGTTTTTCTCACTGTTTCGGAAAAATGACTCTCGTCCCAACTGGCAGACCCACAAAAATTTGTAAAGAAATTTTTAATGCTGTTTTCTAACCCGATTTTTATCCCGTACTCGTTTTCTAAGAGTTTTAATTTATGAATAAAGTTTGGGTCATATATATTTTTACCCAGAGCAAATAAATGAATCACGATTAACTTTGCTGACAGTTTCTGGGCCGCTTTAAACAATTTAGCTATGGAATCAAAATCTATTTTCAGTATTTTTAATACAGGTTGATGAACACTAAGTACCGGAATGTTATTGCTCGCAAGAACTGATTTAACAAGATTCAAATTACTTTCGTGAGTATTGGCCGACAAGGCTACTTCTACTCCATCTATCATACATTCCCGTACGAGTTGCGAGATTTTTTCAAGAGACAGCTCACTTTTGACTGGAAACCCCCTGAGCAAATCTTCAAAAAAATTACTTTTTTCTTTCACAACATCTCCTGCTTTTATTGATAAAGAAATTTTCATACTTTTAGTTGATTATAAGATTATCGTATGCAAGATAGTGCCCTTTGTTTGAAAATGCGCGAACCTTTTTTGAGCGGAAACTGAACGAATGAAATCAGCCCGCCACCGCTTGACAGGTTCGCCACACCACAGAAAAATATTCTTTGCTCTTTTCTTTTTGCTTGCCCCGTAAGTCCCGCCGTGGCGGGGTCCTTCGGTGGGCGCCTGCTTGAAGAATGCGAGAAGTAATTGAAATTTCCTTGAATTTATAGTACTATTTTATTTGAAATATGACAAATATCAGTGACGAAATTTTAACTAGAAAATACCTTTAAGGCGATGAAAAATCGCTGGAAGTTCTCTTTGGGCGATATCTTAAACCAATCTACAGCTTTACTTATAGATATGTGGGGAGGCAGGATGCGGAAGATGTGACGCAAGAAGTGTTCGTGAAAGTTTGGCGAAATCTCAAAAAGTTTGACCAACAAAAAAGTTTCAAAACTTGGATTTTTAGTATTGCCAAAAACGCCTCATTAGATTATCTTAAAAAGAAAAAGGCAATCCCGTTTTCCGAATTTTCCGCCCGAGGCGGATCCGCCTTTGGCGGAGAAAACGTGGCTGGAGAAAATATGCTCGCGGAGACACTGGCTGATCCCGCTCCTCTACCGCAAGAGTTGCTTGAGCGCGCGGGAATAGCCCAAGTGCTCAATAAAACGATGGAAAAACTCTCCCCAAAATACCGCATGGTGCTGTTTTTGCGCTATAACGACCACTTCACTTTTAGGGAAATCGCGGAAACGCTCGGAGAGTCAATTGATACCGTAAAAAGCCGCAATCGTCGAGCGCTTATTAAAATTAGAAAACTGCTTTCTAAAATACAAAGGGTCGAAAAACAATAAAATTAATTTAAAAAATTATGACAATAATAGAAATTTTTGCAATTATTCTCGCCACATTGACCATAGCAAAGATAATAACTATCTTGATTAACCCTCGCGCTTGGATGAAATTAGTTGAACCGATGTTTAAGAATCCTGCTATAGCCACCATCATCTGTCTGATTTTAGCCGTGGTTACAGGATATTATGTCTTGCAGAGCATTTCGATTGTTGAGATTGGAGCAGTTATGTTATTTTTTGCCTTCTTAATTGGCGCGGGATTGATGTCATATTCTGAAACTCTTTTCAAATTACGTGAAGAAGTTATAGAAAAAGGAGTGAGAAAGGCGTGGCTACCTGTAATTATATGATTAGCGTTTGCATTATGGATATTGTATGCAGTATTTTCCGGCAGCTAATACCGGAAGTTTGTTTTTAAAACATTAAGAATTAAAAGGGATGCACCAAAATGCATCCCTTTGTCGTATTAGTTAAGTGGGGTATGAGAAAAGATTACGAAAAATTGTTTACTCATCTTGAGCCGCCGGAACCGCCGGCAGAGCTTCTTGATAGAATACTCTTCGCAATTAAACGGGAACAGGAACTGCGAAGCACTAAAAGGCTGGCATTTGGGTTTCTTGCTCTTTTGGTCGTCTCACTAACTGCCGCGCCGTTTTCTTGGGCGTTCTTTTTTGGGCAAATGGCCGAATCCGGAGTTTTCCAGTTTATATCAGCTACAACAAGTGATCCCGGAACTTTCCTTTCGCTCTGGCCTAATTCTATTATGGCAGTTGCAGAATCATTACCGGTTATGGGAATTACTGTATTTATCATCAACATGATCCTGGCAGTTTTCACCCTCCGTTTGTTTCTTTATAAAAAGAGGTTGCTGGTCGGCTATCTCTTGCAAAGCGTTTAATTAATAAAAGTATGAACCCCGTTAGACATTCATTTTTCATAAAAATTATATCTGGATGTCATGATGGGGCTCAGAAATATTATGACAGAAACATCACTAAAAATGTCTAACGGGGTGAACGAAGAAAAAATAAAAAAACTCTTTTCCGCCCTAGGCGGATCCGCCTTTGGCGGACACAATCGCGATGTTCTTAAATGGGTCATTATCGGACTTGCTGGATTTGTTGTTCTTATTTTGGTATTCGGGGCCGGCATGAAGGTCGGGGCTTTGAAAGCAAGATATTCGTATAGTTGGGCAGAAAACTACCAAAGAAACTTCGCCGGGTCCCGAAGCGGATTTTTGGAAAATTTCAGGCGGGGATTCGAAAACAGAGATTTTATCAACGCCCATGGAACTTTCGGTTCAATTATCAAAATTGATCCCTCGACAAGCTCGGGGCAAGCTACACTCATCATCAAAGGAAAGGATGATGTAGAAAAAATAGTTCTTGTTTCTGAAAAAACGGCGATCACCGCTCGTCGGGAATCACTAAAAGTGGGCGATCTCAAGGTTGACGATCAGGTAGTCATCATCGGCACTCCGAACGAGCAGGGTCAAATTGAAGCCAATCTCATTCGGCTGTTCCGCTAATCACACTATGAATTCAATTATTCAACACATTTTGAAAAGAAAAATGGTGAGCGGCGCAATCGCACTTTTGCTTATTGCCGGCGGATATTGGGGTTACACCAAAATTTTTAACAATGACAGCGCAGTCCGCTATGCCACCGCGCAAGTTCAAAATGGAACCCTTATTGTTTCCATTTCTGGAAGCGGCCAAGTGTCCGCTTCCAATCAGGTGGATGTCAAACCAAAAGCAAGCGGCGAGATAACATCTGTGTATATAAAAGCCGGGCAAGCAGTAGGCGCGGGTGCGATTTTAGCGGCGGTAGATTCTGCTGATGCGGAGCGAGTGGTACGCGATGCTGAAACCGCACTTGAAACTGCAAAACTGGAATTAGACAAAGCGCTTGAGCCGCTTGATGAACTCACATTGCTTCAAGCAGAGAATTCTCTGACACAGGCTAAGAATTCAAAACAAAAAGCAGAGGACAACATTAAAAAAGCGTACGAGGATGGGTTCAATACCGTTTCAAATGTTTTTCTTGATCTCCCTGGTATCATGGCCGGCTTGGATAATACGCTTTTCGGCAAAACTATTGATAACTTTCAAGACAACATTACTTGGTATATTAATCAGACCTCTATTCAAAATGACGAGCGCGACAAAGCAATTCGGTATGAAAATGATGTCTATGCCGCTTACAATAAAGCCCGCCTCGCTTACACAAAAGACTTTGACTCCTACAAGTCCGCTTCGCGAACCTCGGATGAGCAAGTTACTGAAGCATTGATCTCGGAGACCTATGATACGACTCAACTCATTGCCGAGGCAATAAAAGCAACCGATAACTATATCGATTTTGTACAAGATGCCTTAGAGCTTCGGCATATGCCTATTCCCTCGGCGGTTTCCACCCAGCAATCCAACATCAGCTCTTACACAGGCAAAACCAATGGTCATCTCTTGAGCCTTCTTTCCATAGAACGTACTTTTAAAGATTCACGCGAAGCGATCGCGGATGCTAACCAAACTATCAAAGAACGCGAACTGTCCCTCGCTAAAATAAAAAAGGGACCTGATGATCTTGATATCCGCGCAAAGAAAATAACCATCCAGCAAAGAGAAGATGCGCTTCTTACCGCAAAGCAAGCTCTGGCTGATCATTATGTCCGCGTTCCATTTGCCGGCGTCATCGCCAAAGTGAATGCCGAAAAAGGAGACACCGCGTCAGCCGGTACCGCGATTGCGACGCTTGTCACTAAGCAAAAAATCGCCGAGATTTCTTTAAACGAGATTGATGTTGCCAAAGTCAAAGCCGGCCAAAAAGTTACGCTCACTTTTGACGCGGTTCCCGACCTTACCATCACGGGACAAGTCGCCGAAGTGGACGCGGTGGGAACCGTCTCGCAGAGTGTTGTTACCTACACCGTCAAAATCGATTTTGACACGCAGGATGATCGGATAAAGAGTGCGATGAGCGTATCAGCCGCAGTTATTACTGAGGCAAAGCCAAATGTGCTTCTTGTCCCGAACTCGGCGGTGAAATCTCAGGGCAACGCGCAGTATGTGGAAATAGTAGAAGGTGATGATCGAAACCTGGCTCTTGCCGCAAACACAAGTGGGGCAATCCTTAAAAATTCTCCCCGTCGCCAGTCGATTGAGGTTGGAACTGCAAACGATGAATTCACAGAGATTACGAGCGGCCTTAAAGAGGGGGATGTGATTGTAACGAGAACCATTCAACCAACATCCGCTCAAACCACACAGACGCAACAGCAATCTGGGGGCCTAAGAATCCCCGGTCTTTCCGGCGGCGGAGGTTCTGGCCGTTAACACTATGATCGAGTGCAAAAACATCGCAAAAATTTATAAAAGCGGAGAGGTGGAAACCCACGCGCTTAAAAATGTTTCCTTCAAAATTAATGACGGTGAGTTCGTGGCTATCATGGGGCCTTCTGGTTCTGGCAAATCAACACTCATGCATATTATCGGATGCTTGGATACGCCAACAAACGGAGAGTACCTTCTCGACAATAAGGATGTGTCAAAACTTTCCGATGACGAGCTGGCCGACATTCGCATGCAAAAAATCGGATTTGTATTTCAGGCATATAATCTTCTCCCCCGCGCCACCGTGCTTCGCAATGTGACACTGCCCTTGGTATATGCCGGTGTCTCAAAAGAAGAACGAGAAAGTAAAGCGAAAGAAGCTCTGCACGGTTCAGCGTTCCCGGAAAACTTTTGGAATCATTATTCAAACCAGCTCTCTGGCGGAATGATGCAAAGGGTCGCCATTGCCCGAGCCCTCGTGAATAACCCGACGCTTGTGCTCGCCGATGAACCAACGGGCAATCTGGATACCAAAACTGGTGAAATAGTTCTTGATACTTTCCAGCGACTTCACCAAGAGCAAGGCCGAACCATTGTTTTAATCACCCATGAGCCATATGTCGCCGAACACGCCGAACGCGTCATTCATATTCGCGACGGGAATATCGTGGAAGATGGCAAAGTGAAAAATCGGCGTGTCATCAATAATCATAATCGCCCCGCACCAGAACAAGTTCGGTACGGGACAGACAACGCAAAATGACCCATTCGATAAACTCAGGGTCATGGTGAGTAGAACCGAACCATGAAAACCCAAGACATCCTTCAAGAAACATTTTTCGCTCTGCTGTCAAATAAAGCGCGTTCCGGGCTGACGATTCTCGGTATTGTCATCGGCATCGGTTCGGTTATCGCCATGGTTTCCGTGGGCCAAGGCGCGCAAAGTTCCATTGAATCAAGTATCCAATCTATCGGTTCAAATTTGGTTATGATAATGCCCGGAGTGCAGCGCGGAGTCGGAATGCAGGTAAGTTCAGGCAGGGGTTCGGCGCAGACGCTTACGCAAACGGACGCCGATGCTATCCAAAACGAAATTACTCTTGCTAAAGCCGTCGCTCCCGAACTTTCTGGCCGTTATCAGGTTACGGCAAAAGGCAAAAATACCAATACCTCGATTCTTGGGACAACTGCCGCGTACCCTGCGGTGCGAAACGTTAAAATTGATACAGGTTCTTTTATTTCCGACCAAAACGTAAGAAGCATGTCTAAGGTGGCGGTGATAGGCCCGGTGGCAAGAGACGACCTTTTTGGCGAAAACGCGAATCCAATCGGTCAGACAATTCGCATAAAAAAAGTTGATTTTAAGATTATCGGCATCACAAAAGCGAAAGGAGGAAGCGGCTTCAGTAATCAGGACGATATGATTTTTATTCCGCTTTCCACTGTCCAGCGTTTTCTGGCCGGCAGTGATTATGTGTCCACTATCAGCGTGCAGGCGATTGACCAAAATTCAATGACAACGATGCAGGAACAAATAACTTCGCTCCTATTAAGCCGCCACAATATTTCAAATCCCCAGCTTGCCGATTTCAGCATTATGAATCTAACCGACATTGTGGCCAGCGCTTCTTCAATAACTAATACTCTCACCATACTCCTTGGCTCAATTGCAGGCATTTCTCTAATTGTCGGCGGCATCGGAATTATGAATATGATGCTTACAACTGTTACCGAAAGGACGCGGGAAATAGGATTGCGTAAAGCCATCGGCGCCAAAAAGAAAGACATTAGTCTTCAGTTCTTAACCGAAGCGATAATGCTCACTTTTATTGGCGGAGTGGTCGGTGTCGCCCTCGGATGGATCATATCGATTCTTGTTTCCAGTTTCGCCGGGATAACAACGAGTATCTCGTTGTCCACGGTACTCTTGGCGTTCGGAGTATCGGCCGCAATTGGGATTATTTTCGGCTATTACCCGGCTCGGAAAGCTGCATCACTTAATCCGATTGAAGCATTGAGATATGAATAATATGATTCAAGTTTCTAATATTACAAAAAAATTCGGCGATCTTGTAGCGGTCGATAATATTTCATTTTCTGTTGCCGAGGGAGAAATTTTTGCTTTTCTTGGCCCTAATGGCGCGGGGAAGACGACGACCATAAAAATACTGACCACTCTGCTTCGCCCCACCGATGGAGCGGTGGCATTAAACGGCCGCGATCCGGCGCGTTATCCCGATATTGTAAGGCGAACATTCGGCATTGTTTTTCAAGACCCGAGTTTGGATGACGAATTGACTGCGCGGGAGAATATGGAATTTCATGGGGTACTCTATGATGTTCCCGATAAACTGCGCCGTGAACGCACGGAGCAACTGCTTAAATTTGTCGAGCTATGGGATCGCAAAGACAGTTTAGTTAAAGAATTTTCTGGCGGCATGAAACGGCGGCTCGAGATCGCTCGCGGTCTTCTCCATCGTCCGAAAATTCTATTTCTTGATGAACCAACGTTAGGACTTGATCCACAGACGCGAAATCATATATGGACATATCTCAAAGAGCTCAACAAGAACGAGGGTACTACAATATTTTTTACCACGCATTATATGGAAGAAGCAGATCGCATCGCTCAAAAAATCGCGATTATTGATCATGGAAAAATTATTGCCTCGGGAACATCGCAAGAATTAAAACAGCAAACTTCCACGGGGTCGCTTGAGGAGGCGTTTCTCGCGCTCACCGGGAAAACAATCCGCGATGAATCCGCCAGCTCGACCGATCATATGCGTACGATGCGTCGGATGCGGAGAAGATAATTTTTTACTGCTATGAAAAAGATTTACATACTTTGGCTGCGACAAATTAAAAGGTATTTGCGATCCAGGTCGCGTATTATCGGTTCGTTAGCCCAGCCGCTCCTATTCCTCTCGGCTTTGGGCTATGGCTTTGGCTCGATATTTCAGCAAGCCGGGCAAGGAAACTATCTCAACTTTCTCGTGCCTGGTATTATCGGTATGAGCATTATTTTTACAGCCATCTTTACCGGTATAGAAATAATCTGGGATCGCCAGTTCGGATTTCTTAAGGAAATAATGGTTGTCCCAATGTCGCGATTGAACATTATGATCGGGCGAACGCTTGGGGGGGCTACCGTTGCTACAATGCAAGGCATTATCGTGCTTGCGCTCTCGTTTCTTTTTGGATTTTACCCAGCGAGTTGGAGCGGGATTTTTCTGACAATACCAGTCATGTTTTTAGTAGCGCTTCTCTTTACATCGCTTGGTACGATGATTGCTTCACTTCTTGATGACATGCAGGGATTCCAACTAATCATGAATTTTCTGATTATGCCGCTCTTTTTTCTTTCCGGAGCTTTATTCCCGCTACTGGGTTTGCCAAAGACACTTACAATCATTACTCGCCTTGATCCGCTTTCCTATGGCATCGATGCTTTCCGCATCCTGCTTGTCAACTCTGGGCACTACGGTTTAAGAATGGATATTGCTGTTCTTGGAGTAGTTACTGCTATATTTTTATGGCTTGGAAGCTATTTCTTTAAAAGAATTCAAATTTAACTATCAAAAAAACAATCGATTAGTCGAGCGATTTGAAAATTAATAAAATATAAAAGTCGTATGAACAAATTAATCGCAATCGTTATCGCAACAGCAGTAGTGGTAGGCGGAGGCGCATTCTATGGCGGAATGAAGTACGCGCAAAGCAAAGCTTCGCAAGGTCGTCTTTCGCAGGCGGACTTTTCCGCCGGAGGCGGATCCGCCTTTGGCGGACAGAATCTGCAAAATCTTTCTCCAGAAGAACGTCAACAGCGGCTTCAGGAACTTGGCGGGAATGTTGGCGGCGCCCGCCTTCGCCAAGGCTTCGGCGGGCAAGGACTCGCGACAGGAGAGATTATCTCTAAAGACGACAAGAGTGTTACCGTAAAACTTCGCGACGGTGGTTCAAAAATTGTATTCCTCTCTGGCTCAATAGAAGTAACAAAATCTGTCAGCGGAACTCTTGTCGATCTTGAAGTCGGTAAAAATATCTCCGTAAATGGCACTGCCAATTCAGATGGAAGCATAACCGCACAGTCAATTCAATTGCGTCCTAACCTTCAATAGTTAAATAGTTAAATGATTAAATTTCAATTACTTCTCGCATTTTTCAAGCAACTGGTTTCCTTGGTCTGGTTTCGTTCAGCAATTTTTGATAAAATAGGTTCGAGCTTGATACAATAAAGACACCATCAACGAACTAAACGGTTTTTTGGAAGCCAAAATGCGAGACGCGCGAAGCGCGTCCCACTGATTCCCCCCCATTTTCCCAAACGAATTCAGAATTTTTGGTGCGCTTGCGCGCACTGATTTTTCGCCGAGGAGGAGGTGCCCTCACGAGGAATCGAACCCCGATGTCTAGTTCCGAAGACTAGCGCTCTATCCGTTGAGCCATGAGGGCATAAACAGCGGGCATGCGTTTTACTACAAGAGCGTTAAGCGAACGAAATGCTTGATGGCGTTGCTGTATTGTAACGAATAATGGAGATATACTCAATAATACCCGTATGCGCATATTTGTAACCGTCAAGCCGAACGCGCCAAAAACGTCAATTGAACAAATTGACCACTATCACTATCGTATCGCGGTTCGAGAACCGCCTATCCGGGGCAAGGCAAACGCAGCCGTCATTCACGCCTGCGCTGATTATTTCCACGTCCCCCAATCATCAATACACATCGTATCCGGATATACCTCACGAAACAAAATACTTGATATTGCGTAGTTTCCTTTCGTGGCACTTCGGCGTACAATAAAATAAACAAAGAAAAATAAAAAATAAATATATGCGAGGATACATTATCAATCTTGAAGAAAAAACACAGGAAAACAACACATTCCGGACCGTGCTATACACGACACGCCACAGCCAGCTTGTTGTCATGTCATTGCTTCCGGGACAAGATATCGGAAGCGAGATTCACAAAGACGTGGACCAATTTATCCGCGTTGAACGCGGCCAAGGCAAGGCAATTCTTAATAACGAGGAACACGACCTGCGCGACGGATACGCAGTCATGATTCCTGCGGGCACGGAACATAATATTATCAATACTCAATCGTCTGAATCTATGAAACTCTACACCGTGTATTCCCCGCCCGAACACAAAGACAAAACCGTACACGAAACAAAAGAAGAAGCGTTAACGCACGAAGAGCATTTTGACGGAAGCACCACGTAAGGAGCATAACGCATCACATTTTGTGCGTGCGGGCTTGTTCAATGGCGTGCGCCAATGCTTGTTTTTTCCTAAAAAACGCCGGAATAATAAATTGTTCACCGCCCGTTGTTCCAATCGTGACCGACGGCTGGAGTATCCCTCCGATTTCTATGGTTGCGATTTTATCCAAAGGAATATCTATGCGCCTGCCAAGCCCCCACCATGTTTGCAAAACCACGCGGTCAAAAAATACCTGAACCCGATGTCCCAAAACTGATGTTTCAAAAAGAGGCTTGTTATCCATAAATTTGTTATAACACCCTATTACTCATATCGCAATGCTTCAATCGGGTCTTTTTTCGCTGCTTGGCGCGCAGGATACAACCCAAATACAAATCCCACACCCGCAGAAACAACTAATTTTTGCAAGATTGCGTTTTATAATATACAATATAGCATTAGCCGTAAGATTTCATGGCGTTGTTTACACTTTTTTTCTTAAAAACATCTAAAAAGGGAGGGTGTAAACAACGCGGATAATTCTTACACATTAGCAGATAATTAAAAAATAACTTTTAAAAATATGGAAAAAACGCACAAAATATTTTTTGTACTCCTCGACGCTATTTTAATCTCTTTTGCCCTAACGGGTTTTGTCCTGGCCCAAACAGAATCTTTATCCCCTTCTCCCACGCCAACAATTGAAACAACCAATGAAATCGCAACGCCCGACGAACAGGAAGATGTTTCCGCTGCAAGCCTTGATGTAAAAGAACCTACACTTTTACCAGACAGCAAATTCTATTTTTTAAAAGAGTGGCAAAGGAATTTAAGGCTTGCTTTTGCCTTTAATCGAATTAAAAAAGCTGAAGTCAGGCAGGAAATAGTAAATGAAAAACTTATCGAATTAAAAGCCCTAGCGGCAAAGACTCAAGATCCAAAAATACTTGAAAAGGCAGCTGCTAATTCTCAAAAACACATTGAAAAATTAAAAGAGCAAATAGAAAAGTTTAAGGACAATGCCCAAGCTGACCCTGAAGTTAATAAATTCTTGGATAAATTTGTTCAGCAAGGACTTTTGCAGCAAAGGGTTTTAGAGCAATTGGAAGTCAAGGTTCCGCCCTCAATAATACAAAAAATCGAAGTTGTCAGAGAAAGACATCTGGAAATGTTTTGTGGGGTTATGTCAAAACTTGAAGACAAAGACAAGATCGCGGCCAGAATCAATAATGCTTTGGAAAATCAAATAGGAGACGACTTCAAGCAATTAAAAGATGTTCAGACCTTAAGAAGCATAGAAGAAAAGCTTCCGACTGAAATTCAAGACTCAATCAGACAATTACAGGAAAGAAATCTTAATATGTTTATGGAAAATCTGGAGAAAATGACTACAGAAAAACAAGAAAAGATTGGTGATTATTTACAAAAAATGGGCGGAGACAAAGAAAAACAATTGGAAATCCTTGAGACTTTAAAGCAGCAAGTTAAGTCTGAAGCAATACAGAATAAACTAGAACAGGCAAAAGATAAAATAATCCAAAAGATTGAACAGACTCCTCAAAACGAGAACTGCCCGTCTTGGGCAGCTCCAGCCCATGGCTTTTGCCAAGATGGAAGAATTGTTATAGATAAAGAAATCAAGACCGGTTGCAGATTGCCAGCAAAGTGCGTTCATGTTTCGGACCAGACTCCTTGCAAACCAATTTGCAGCAAAACTGGGACAGGATCGGAAGGCTGGTATAATTCCTGCACAAACGAACTGATAAACAAAAGCGAATGTAAAGTATGTAAAGCTGTTTGTGGCGAAATAGGTACAAGATCAGAGGGCTGGTATAATTCCTGCAATGGCGAACTTATTAAATGGGATAACTGCGCAAGGAAAGTGCCAACAAAACCTATCGGAGTTTGTATCACGCTTTGGAATCCAGTTTGCGGTTCGGACAATAAGACCTATTCTAATGATTGTTTTGCAAGAGCTGCTGGCGTTTCTGTAATTCATAAGGGAGTTTGCAAAGAAATGCCAGAAAAGCCGCCAGTGCCCTTTACTTCCCCATCGCCGCTACAACCCTCTTGTAAAAACATCTGGGCGTATGACAATGACCATAGATTCTGCCAGCAAAAGAAATACTGCGGAGCATATATGTATCTTGGCCTTCATACCTTTGGCACTAAAGAAGAGTGTGAAAAGAGTTTAAAAGAGAATAATGATAGTTCTGAGAATTTAACCTATTGCCAAAAAGACGAAGATTGCGTTTGCGGAGTGGAAAAGAAAACAAGAAAATGTTCTTTTGGGAACGTAAAATACATTGACAAGTCCATACGATGTCCAGACTTCTGCACTGGCATTACTGGAAAGCTAAAGATAATATGCGTTTCCAATATCTGCCAACAAACAGAATAAAAACATTTACACACAGACAGAAAACGACCATTTATCAAGCCGCTTTTCTCTTCCAATTATTTTATATCTGCTTATCTCGTACGTAAAATCTACGGAGCAGATTGGATTTTCAATTTCTTTGAACGCTTTTTGTCAATTTTGGGAATGCGGATAGTCAGGATGCTATTTTTCATAACAGCCTGTGCTTTATCAATGTCAACTTCGCTCGTAGGCAACGACACGGTGCGCGAAAACGACCCCCAATAACATTCCTGGTAAAAGAAATCTTTTTCATCAACTGTTTGCTCTTGCGCGCGCTTGCCGCGAATTGTAATCATATCCCCTTCCAAACTGATATCAATATCATTTTCGTCAACGCCCGCAATCGGAGATTGAATCACGATTTCGGTTGGTGTCTGATATACGTCAACCGCAAGCTCTCCTTCGAGTTCGGCAGCCGGAAGAAACACATCGCGCTGTTCTTTGTCTTGTTCTTTATCTTGTTGGTCTTCTTGTTTTAATTCGTTGTTTGTTTTTGGTGTTTTTGCCATACGAATATAAGAATTATTTTTTTATCTTTATAGTATAGCGCATACGCGCAAAATCGCAAATGCGCTTATTCTGGTTCCGCATATGCAACTTCAATGATGCGCTTGCCGCTTAATTGTTTAAGAACTTCAAAATCGCGCAAAAGCCAAATAGCCACGCCAAACATCATGCTTACGGCAATCACATACGCAAACTGGCCCAAAGAAAGCATAATAGCATTAAACGCGCTGTGAATAACAGTTGCCGCGGCAATTCCGCCAACGATATACGCAAACTGTTTTCGTTTCAAAATCCCCTGCGCCCACGCATATCCTACAATGCCGGATGCCAGCAAATGCAAAAAATTCGCGCCGATGAAACGCAAAATCACGGTCTGTGTTATGGCAAACACCGCGCCATGATACGGCAGCATTGCGTTGGTAATCACTACAACATTTTCTGCAAACGCAAACCCAAGCGCGACCACGATGCAATACACCATGGCGTCAACCGGCTGGTCAAACTCGGGATTGCGCATAATTAAAATCCGCGTCACGAAAAATTTCACGCATTCCTCAATCAACGCCACGCCAAGCACCATATACCAAAACGAATTGTAAATTTGCGATACCCCCGCGGCAAAAACCGCGCTTGACGTTTTAAGCGCGGCGTATTCCAGCGCCAAAGCAATGCCGGTTGCGCATACGCCGCCGAAAAACGCAAACACAACCAGGCGCGGCGGTTCAGGGTCCGTATCTTCGCGCAAATACAAAGCAAGCCATACGAAATTGGGAATGAAACTTACAATTAAAATAAATAATGCGCTCATATGCTATTTCCCAGTAGGCCACGATGCCTTTACAAGCAAGGGTTCTTCTTGTTTAAACATTTCCTGCCATAACGCCTCGGTCACAAACGGCATAAACGGATGCAAAAGTTTCAAACTTGTTGAAAATACATAGCGAAGAACAGAAAACACAACAACATCTCCTTGTTTCATCCTTGCTTTTGCCCGTTCGATGTATACATCAGCGAACTCGTGCCACATAAATTGATACAAATTTTCCGTCGCCCGCCCAAAACGAAAATTGTCCAAATCGTTTGTTGTATGTTTAATAAGTTTTTTAAATGAGACAAGAAGCTGCGTATCTTCCGGCGCCAATCCTTGCATCTTCTCGTTAAATGCAGGAATTTTTTTGTTATCTGGGCCCATAGAAATAAATCTTCCGATATTCCATAGTTTATTTGCGAAATTTCTCATTCCCTTCACTTTTTCGTCGCTCAAAGAAACATCACTCGCGGGAGCAACGCCCAACACAAGTGCCATGCGCAACGCATCAGCGCCGTATTGATTAATCATTATTGCTGGATCAATAACATTATTTTTGCTTTTACTCATCTTCTTTCCGAACTTATCTACAACTCGCGCATGCATATGCGCGATTTTAAACGGAACTTCACCGGTCAAATAAATTCCCAACATCATCATTCTGCCAACCCAGAAAAACAGAATATCCCACATCGTATCCAAAACGCTCGTGGGATAAAAATATTCAAAATCTCCCGGCCGCGACCTCAAAGTATTCACTGGCCATTGACCGCTCAAAAACCATGTATCAAATGTGTCTGTTTCCTGAATAACGTTACTTCCATGGCATCGTTCGCATTTCCCGTGATTTAACTGATACGAAGCATCTTTGGGTGCAGACAAAGATTGAAGCCCGGAATGTATTTCGTCAAACGAATATGTTTGTTTCACATTTTTATACGGGCCTGAAACTCTTTTTTTATTTTTATCAAGAAAACTCAACTGAACGGCTTCATTGCAATCCAAACAATACCATGCGGGAATGCGCGGACCCCACACAATCTGACGAGAAATATTCCAATCTTTGATTTTCTCCATCCAGTCAAAATATATTTTTTCGAATCGCCTCTTGGGAAAAATTTTCGTTTCTCCGTTTTTAACTGCTTGAATCGCCGGCCCAGCAAGAGGTTTGGTTTTAACAAACCATTGAGGAAATACCATCGGCTCAATAGTTGTCCCGCATTTATAACACGTAGCCACATTATGCATATAATTTTCATCCACATGGTCAATCAAATTCATCTCCTGCATTGCTTCAAAAACAGCTTGCCTTGCTTCATTCACTTTCATGCCGGAGAATCGTCCTGCCAATTCTGTCAATTTTCCATCCGTGCCAATAACTTTTTTAACCGGAAGATTATGGCGCTGGGCAATTTCAAAGTCTAAAGGGTCATGCCCGGGCGTAACCTTTTCAATGCCTGTTCCAAAATCAGGGTCAATCTCATCATCTGCCACTACTTTCACAGTAAAAGGTCCGTTTACACCCTGTATTTCTATTTCCTGATTCAAATACTTTTCATATCGCTTATCTCCTGGATGAAACGCAACTGCTGTATCGCCGAATTTCGTTTCGGGCCGGGTAGTCGCAAGAATAAACGGACCGTACTTAATATAATACAAAGAATCTTTCCGCTCGATGTAATTAATTTCCAAATCTGAAAATGCGGTCCCGCAACGAGTACAATAGTTTACAATTCGTTCCCCACGATAAATCAAGCCATCATGGTGGAGTTTCCGAAACGTTTCCAAAACCCTTTCAACAATTTCAGGCTCCAAGCTGTAATGATACCTGCTCCAATCAAGGGCAAACCCCAATTTTTTCAGTTGATTTTTATTGATTGCGCGATTTTCTTCGGCAAAATCCCAAAGTATCTTGTACAATGTCTCCCTGTCAAAATCGAACCGGCTTTTACCTTCTTTCGCCAACTTTTTTTCAAACATATACTGCGTTTCCATCCCCGCATGGTCAGCTCCAGGAATCCACAAGGTCGGATCACCTCGCATAATATGGTATCGCGTAAGGATATCCTCAATGACAAACATCGCATGCCCTATGTGCATTGGGTCGTTCGCGTTTGGAAGAGGAAGAATAATCGTAAAAGGTTTTTTATCTTTATCAATAACAGCTTGAAACGCTTTTTTATCTTCCCATAATTGATAAAGTTTCTCTTCATGCAAAGAGGCGTCAAATGTTTTTGGAAATGCTAATGCCATAGATGTATAAAGTATATTGTACCGTATGACATGCTCATTTGTGAAGCTCCGTGCGGATGACTTTCTCTTGAATGATTGCATTCGCATCGGGTTCCAAAGTTTTCCATGTGTCGCGCCTGCCTGATGCGTACGCAATGTACCCAGCTGCTGCGACCATAGCCGCGTTGTCCGTGATATACGCTCGCTTAGGAAATATGACCGGGTAATCAATATGCGCAATGCGAAACGCATTTTGCAAACCAGAATTTGCCGCAACACCTCCGCCAACCAAAATCGTTTTTACTTTGTATTGCTTTGCCGCAGCCAGAGTTTTAAAGACCAACACGCGCACAACCGCACGCTGAAACGACGCGGCAATGTCCGCACGCATACGTTCGCGCTTTGACGAAAGTTTTGTTTGCGAGAAAATAAGTTTGCGGTCGCGCAAAAAATACAGCATTGAAGTTTTCAATCCTGAAAAACTAAAATCAAAATTCTTCGCATGTATCATAGGAGACGGAAATATATACGCGCGTGCGTTGCCTGTTTTTGCCAACGTATCAATGATCGGTCCACCGGGATATCCCAAACCAAGCAAACGTGCGACTTTGTCAAAACATTCTCCTGCCGCGTCATCAAGCGTTTCGCCTATACGCGTGTATGAACCGTGATTTTTCATCAGCAGCAACTCCGTATGCCCGCCGCTTACAATTAACGCAAGCGCGGGAAACGAAGTGTGTTTGGAATTTGGTATTTTTAATTTTGATTTTACTCCAATTTGCTCTAACCAATTGGAATAAATATGTCCTTCCAAATGATTCACGCCAATAATCGGGATGTTTGAAAAATACGAAAGCGAACGCGCAAAATACACGCCAACCAACAATGATGGCATAAGCCCGGGACCGCGCGTCACGGCAATCAGATTTGGTTTGATATTGTTTCCTGCATATCGGCACGCAAGCTTGAATACGCGCCCAATGTTTTTACCGTGCTGACGCGCAGCCAAAAGCGGCATCACGCCTCCGTACGGCGCATGAAGTTTTACCTGCGACGATACCACATTGCTCAAAACTGAAAAACGCGGAGCGCGCAACCCGCCAGATGCTTTGACAAACGCAATTGATGTTTCATCGCAACTGGTTTCAATACCAAGAATAATCATGAAGCAACAGATAAACTTAATAAACTATATAAACAACGCATAAGCGCATCTCGCCCTGTAAAAAACGCGGTTTTGTTCAAGGTTTCAATACCAAGAATAATCATAGTATCCCATTGTAAACCTTGCTTCATAAACCCGCAACCAGGTTGCCTTTTTGGATTTTTCACTATACAATCAGCTGCAAGAAACAACCGTCCTTTTTCTTTCACCCTAGTACCAGACACCTACGTTACGGGACGGTATGTGGTTTCAGTTCCTTTTCCGAATAATAAAGACGCCCTTGAAGTTACTCTGTAGAGCTTCACGCCGCTATCGTCTAACGGCTAGGACAACGCCCTTTTCCGCCATAGGCGGATCCGCCGCTGGCGGACACGGCAGAAACACATTCTTAAATATACTTCAATGTATTACTTGTACGTCTTAAAAAGTAACGCAGTAACGCGAGAAATAGACAATATATCGGTATTACCGCAAACCTACTCAACCGCGTCAAAGAACATAATAGTGGAGAGGTGCAATCGACAAAGGCGTACAGACCATGGAAGCTAATATACAGAGAAACATTTGATACAAAAACGTATGCGAGGCGACGAGAAATATACCTGAAGAAAAATTATCTGGAAAGAAAAAGAATCTTTGACGCAGCAAAATAATTCATGGCCCTATCGTCTAGTCTGGTTAGGACAACGCCCTTTCACGGCGTAAACGCGGGTCCGAATCCCGCTGGGGCTACTAAAACTTCAGAAAAAAGCACTATTTTGAAAAATCGCATCGCAGCATAATATGATGGCTGAACAATCCTATCTGCATCTCGCACGCGCGCACGAACTTAAAGACAAAAAACAGCGGTTCCTGTACCGTTTTTTTGAAATGCTTCCCGGTGGACTCGCGTGGCTGACGCTTATTGGGCTTGTTGTTGCTTCGCGTTTCATTCCCGGACCAACCTCAATCGTATTGATTATATTCGTAATATTTTGGTTTTTCAGAACCATTTATTTTTCGTTCCATTTGAAATCCGGTTTTGACAAAACTCGCCAGGAACAGCGCAAAAATTGGAAGCAAAAACTTGAGGAGCTTTCATTTCCGCGACCGACCCTGCCAGACATAACATCATGGCGCGCCATATGGCATTTAATTATTTTTCCTTCATATCGGGAACCGTACGAAGTATTGCGCGACTCGTGTGAAGCGTTAAAAAACTCCGGCTACCCCCTGAACCGCATTATAGTCGTTTTGGCGCTTGAAGAACGCGAAGGCAAAATCGCGCGCGCAAAAGCAGAACGCATACAGGAAGCATACAAAAATACATTTGGACATCTACTCGTTACATTTCATTCAGACCGCGAAGGTGAAATCGCGGGCAAAGGCGCGAACGAAACGTATGCATGCAAAGAAACAATTGAACGCATTATCAAACCAGCAGCCATTCCGTACGAACATATTATTGTTTCAGCTTTTGACAGCGATACGCGTGCAACGCCGGGATTTTTTCATTGCCTGACATATCACTACCTCACATGCGAAAAACCCTTGCGTTCAAGCTTTCAGCCCGTGCCGCTATATACGAACAACATTTGGTGCGCGCCCGCAATCGCGCGCGTTCTTTCGTTTTCATCAACATTTTGGCAAATGATTCAACAAATCAGGCCCGAGATTCTGATTACCTATTCGTCACATTCCATGGGACTTGCGCCCTTGGTTGAAATTGGGTTTTGGCAAAAAAATGTTGTATCAGAAGATTCACGCATTTTTTACCAATGCTTTTTGCATTTTGACGGCGACTGGACAGTTATGCCGATTTACTTTCCGATTACCATGGATGCCAACATCGCGAAAACGCTATGGCAAACAATGAAAAACCAATATAAACAGCAACGCCGCTGGGCATACGGGGTTGAAAACATTCCTTACCTTTTGTTCGGCTATACAAAAAACAAATGTATTCCTTTTCGCAAAAAATTTCTTCACGCATGGAATATCGTAGAAGGGTTCCATTCGTGGACCACGCACTCTATTATTTTATTCGTGCTCGGATGGCTTCCTATTTGGTTCGGGCCAAAAGATTTCTCATTTACGATTTTGTCATACAATCTTCCACAAATCGCGGGGTTATTTATGCGCATTGCCATGCTCGGCATACTTATGACCGCATACTTGGCAACCATGCTCATGCCGCCACGCGAAAAAAAACCAACTGTATGGGAAAAAATCGGATTTTTCGCGCAATGGATTTTGTCACCGTTGGCGCTGTTTTTATCCACGATTCCAGCTTTGGATGCGGCAACGCGCCTGATGCTTGGCAAATACATGGAGTTTTGGGTTACGCCTAAACAGCGTATTGAAAAAACGTAAGAAACATCACTTTATTCCAAGTGGATTTCTGTTTTAAATTCCTTTATTCTTTCCTGTAACATCGGATACGATTCAAGCGTTGCGTCTTTTTTCAATATCGCTTCGGCATAGGTATGCGCGCACATCACGAGCTCAATATCGCGCAACGAATGCATGGCAAGGTCAGGAATGCCTGATTGTTTGACGCCGAAAAATTCCCCAGGGCCCCGAATCTGCAAATCTTGTTCCGCAAGTTTGAATCCGTCAAACGCTTTTGCAAAACCCTGCAAACGTTTTTGAATTCCCCCTGCATCCAATGACGAAAGTAAAAAACAATATGATTGGTATGCTCCTCTGCCAACTCTGCCGCGGAATTGGTGCAACTGCGCAAGCCCAAACCGGTCAGCGCCCTCAATGACCATCACGGCCGCGTTAGGTATATCAACCCCGACCTCAACAACCGACGTTGAAACTAACACATCTAATTCGCCTTGGCTGAATTTTTTCATCACATCTTCTTTGAGCTCGGACTTGAGTTTGCCATGAAGCAACCCCACACGCAAATCAGGAAAAACAATTTTTGACAACTTTTCGTATTCTTCCAACACTGCTTTTGTGTCCAAAGCCAAATACTGTGGTTCGCTCAATCCCTCATCCGGTTTTTCAATGCGCGGACAAATTACAAACGCCTGCCTTCCATCGCTCACTTGTTTTTTGATAAACGCGTACAGTTCTTCGCGCTGATAATCAAACAAGACCTTGCTGATAATTTTCTTTCTGCCTTGCGGCAATTCTCGAATAAACGAGATGTCTAAATCACCCCAGAGCGCCAACGCGAGTGTACGCGGAATGGGCGTTGCGGACATGCTCAAAAAATGCGGCGTCATACCGCGCCCCAAACTTCCAGAATGATTTTCTAACGTATCATGTAATTCTTTATGGAGAATTTTTTCAGATTGTCGCACATCCTGTTCGGATAATTCTGGCGTATGCGTATGATTTGAATTATGAAGCAGCGCCGCGCGCTGATTCACGCCAAACCGATGCTGTTCATCAACAATCACAAGCGCCAAATTGGAAAACAACACGTCTTTTTGAATAACCGCGTGCGTACCGATAACACACAAAGATTTATCCTGGCGAAGCATAGTTTTTAACGCCTGCTTGGTTATTGCGCCGTGCAGGCCTTCGGATGTAATGCGCGCCTCGTGCGAAACAAGCAGCGCAGTTTCTATAGCAAACGGCTCAAAGATTTTTGACAATTTTTCAAAATGCTGACGCGCCAAAATTTCTGTGGGCGCGAGTACCACTGCCTGATATCCTGCATGCACGGTTGCCGCAATGCCTAACGCAGCCACGATGGTTTTACCGGACCCCACGTCGCCGTTCAGCAACCTATTCATTGGATACGGGTTTGAGATGTCTTTGATAATGTCCCATGCAGCTTGCTTTTGCGTTTTGGTCAACTCAAACGGAAGCGATGCCAAAATCCGCTTAATAAATTCAATGTCTTGTTTGATTTCCGGCGCGTGCAGGGTTTGATTTTGCTTGCGGTATTGCAACAATGTAGTTTGCAACACGAATAATTCTTCAAAGGCAAACCTGCGTTTTGCTTCAGCAGCTAATTCCACGCTTTGAGGAAAATGGATTTCGCGCATTGCCTGGTCAAACGGCATCAGTTTCACTGAGCGAAGCACTGCTTTGGGAATTGAATCGTATGTTTTAGGAATTTTACCCAAAAGCGGTTTAATCAAAAACCTGATGCCCCGCGAAGTCAGCCCGCGCGTTTCCGGATACACAGGAATCAGGCCCGCGGTGTGTTTCAAATCTTCGGTTTTGAGTTCTTCAGCGGAAACGGTTCTGCCGTGGCGTTCAATAACCTCGTACGCCGGGCTTTGAAATAAAATCTTGTTGTCGCGCGCGACAACCTTACCCGACACGACCACTGCGCACCCCTGTGGAATACTGCGCGCCAAATACGGCTGGCCGAACCATATCACATCAATCGCACCGGTTTTATCATACAAAACGCCTTCGGTAATAAACATACGTTTATGCCATGCTCTGCGGGTTTTTATTTTTTCAACAATGCCGAGCGTTGAATACACTCCTGGCTCGCGGATGTCGCGGATGGAAACAAAATTGGAAAAATCCTCGTATCGATTCGGAAAATGCCACAACAAATCCCAAACGGTTTTGATGCCGAGTTTTGCGAGTTTTTTCACGTAATACGCGCCAACGCCTTTCAAATCAGAAATTGATTGTTCAAAAAACGCGTCCATTATATTCGTATAGCATTAATATTACACATAGTAAGCCAGGCGCGCGCTGACCCAAACCCTTTTTTGTTAATATGAAACGGCTGTACGCGCCTGGGATTTTGCAAAAATACTAAGACGCAATATTTTTTACCTTTCACCCAGTGATAAAAATAATTCAAATCGTCAGAGCCGATGCCGTCGTGTCCGCCGTATTTTTTCAGAATCTTTTTCATTCCAGAAAACGTCAAATCAGAAAACTCAATCACTTTTTGCACACGCGCCCGAACGGTTATTGGTTCTCCTGAGTTTTTAAAAAATACCGTGTCGCCAGAACGAACTTTCCCCCATGCTTCACATCGGCGCTTATACCATCGCGACTCAATAGTTTTTTTGCCCAACACAATCTTTTCAAGCAACTTCCATTGCTTTTTCATAATAGCTACGTGATGCATATATGCAGTATCGCACAAAATATATGCGAATGCACCAAAATTTACCGAAACAAATATAATGCCTAAACAGCTCTACTTAGCCATCTTCACCCCGTTTCGTCCGTGCTTTTTAACATCATACATGGCTTTGTCAGCTTGTTTAATCATATCCTCAAATGTTTTTTGTTTTGCAAAGCATGAAATACCGACACTGACGGTCAAGCTGATTTTCTTTTTCTTATACAGAAACTGCGACTGTTCGAATTCCTTACGAATATCATCTGCAACAACAAGAGATGCGCCGTATAAAATATCAGACAAAAACACCACGAATTCTTCACCCCCCCATCTGCCTACCATATCATATCCGCGAAGGCGATGCGAAAGCGTCTGCGCCACAAACCGGAGCGCCGCGTCGCCGGTATCATGGCCGTATGTATCATTAACCTGTTTGAAATAGTCTACATCAAAAAATAAAATTGAAAAATGAGCGTATGGACTTTTGTCATCGTCATGATTCCGCGCGTATACGCCGCGCGAAAAAATCTTTTCTGCGCGCATTAAAAATCCGCGGCGATTCAACACATCTGTTAAAGCATCGTAGTACGCGATTTCTTCCAAATTCACAATGCGCTTTTTCAGCTTTTTTATAATTGGATGCTGTTTATACAATTTACGCGTGATTTTTTGGGACATACAATTATGAATAGTTTTTTGCAATATCCTATTTCTTAATCCCCAAAACGAGCAACACCGCAATGCTTGCAGCAAGTAAAACCGAAATAACGATTGCAAAAACCCTGAACATTTTTTGGCCTTTTGACATATGAGCCCATAATTCGCTTTGCTGTTTCCAATCTTTCTTGCGCGCCAAACCAATAAGCATCAACGCCGCACCGATTCCAGAAAACGCATACGCGCCAAGCATCAACCCGAACGGAATCCACAAAATCCCCATCACAAACAGCATTTTATAATCCGTGGGCATAGGATACTTACGCCGCATTAGTATCGTCACCGCGCCCAACACAAATAATAAAATTCCGACAATAAACGCAACGATGTGTAGTAATGACATAGAAAATGTTTATTTTCCCATAGTATACCACGACTCTACACAAAACTCGCGTATGTAATATGCGTAAGTTTTTCAACGCGTTATATTGCTAAAACCGCTTCAAACGGTATAATAAAAAACAACTGCACTTTGTTGTTTTCTCTTTCGCTCAAATTAGCATTTGAGCTTCGGAAGGACAAGCAACTTATAACCAAACCACTGTTTGCCCATTGATGTGTCCTTTGTAGCTTTAGCGAAAGAGGAAGCTCTGGCGATAACCAGAGCGCAGTTGGGCCCCCATAGTTCAACGGATAGAATGCGAGTTTGCGGAACTTGCGATCGAGGTTCGATTCCTCGTGAGGGCACAAAAAACATTAACCCTGATTTTCTCCGGGAGTATCCGGAGACAAGTTAAGTTTTTCCCTGCCCGACGCGTCGCGCATGGTGTTAAGTATCAGACGTTTTAAAATTTCCTGAAACGAAATGCCGTACAAGTCAAGAATGCTTGCCAACGCCATATCAAGTTCCTTGGGCCCGAATGCGGGGTTACTGTTACTGTCAATGAAAAAATACCGTCCGGATTGGTCCATGCGAATATCAAATTTACTGTAATCGTCCATGCGCGTGATATCAAACGCTTTACGCACATACTCACGCAGCAGCGCATCGTCGTATTTTTGATATGAAAACGACCCGCGCGTCCACTGGTCTTCAAATGTTGCAAACACGTATTTTTCATCCTGCTTGTGAAAAACTTTTTCTGCCAAATATACTTTTTTGTTAAGCCCCTCAAGTAAAATGCCGGTCAATTCCCTGCCAGCAATAAATTCCTCAACAATCGCCGACCCTTTGTACGTTGCAATCAAATATTTCAATCGTTCGCGCAAATGCTTTTCGTTTTCCGAAATACTTTGTTTGGTAATTTCAACGCCTCCGTGAATTTCGTTCAGTTTTGAAATTAACGGAAACCGAAGTGTGGGATCCAGTATATCGTTGGCTGTAATGAACAATTGATAGCGCGGAACCGGCACGCCGTTTTGCTCCAATAATTTTTTAACCAAAAATTTGTTGTATACAAGCGATTCACCCAAAATCCCCGCGCCGGTGTACGGAATATTGAGCATTTCCAAAGTTCCGGGAATCGTAGCCGCAAGGTACTCAATGCCCCGAATGGACCCGACCAAATTAATAACCATATCGGGCTTGTCTATTCGCAATCGTTCGGTCAATGCTTCATTTCCCGGATATAAAATCGGACGAATAGCCATTTTTTCAAGATACGACGCAATAACCTGCGCGTCAGACAGCGCGTCTTTTTCAGTCAAATATTGCGCTTCCGTGGGAAAATATTCACGGCGCACATCGCTATATACGAGCCCCACGGTTGTGGGCAATTCCAGTCCGTTTCCGTTTGTCGTTTGCCCTGCCATATTGTTTTATCGTATGTATGATTGCATAGATTGCGCGGATTGCAATTGTGCATAGCGCGCTGCACGCGCAAAAAAATCAGCATCTGCTATAATGCCAACGTTGGTGGAGCGACTAAGTAAACCGCTTTACAGAGGCAATCCATAAATTAGCTAAAACTCTATGTATTGATTCGTCTCGTTTGAAACTCCCTGTTCCCGTCTCATAGTTTCATGGTATACTGGTTAAGTGACTGAGTTATATAGAAGAAACCCGAATACTAACTGTTTTGTTTGCAACAAACCCATCTATAAAAGACCGTATGAAATACAAAGAAATGGAGGACGGATCTCGTGGGAAACAATAATAGATCCATGTTTACGCTTTTTATACTAATTTGGGGCGTTGTTAACCTGTTTTTGGCTGTCCTTTCCGTATTTAAGATTAAGAGAAATAAAGAAAAGTGCGATTTTATCTACTGGTGGGGATTTATTGTCGGCGCTTTTGTTTGGGAGGATATGCTGGTGTTTAATTTGCTGCACGCCGGCATAGCTTTCGTCAGCTTATTGTTGAAGAATAATCTTGGCTGGCTGGTGGGTTTTTTGGTGTTTTGGATAGTGCGGAGCGCCGGAGAAACTCTTTATTTTTTTCTCCAGCAATTTATCGTCCCCTTGCACCATCCTCACAATATAGGTAAGCATTTTGGCCCCATAAGAAAACTATTCGGAAATATTTCAGACCAGAAGTGCTACATTCTCCTTCAGGCGGTGATGCAATCTATCCTAGTAATTAGCACCATGTGTTTAATTTACATCCTTAAAAACTATTCTTTTTGAAATAATCCTTTAGCTAAGGCGATTTAACGAAATCTTTGGAGAGGTCGGATAGTGGTTTATTCCACCGCACTTGAAATGCGGCATCCCGAAAGGGATCGCGAGTTCGAATCTCGCCCTCTCCGCTATCCTTCACCAAGGCTATCCGACGCTACTACGTAGCTATGGAATAGCGAAGCATAGCTTCGGAATAGCTGAAGTTATTGGCGAAGATTATCTTGGGGGCGCAAGTATTCCGAAGCTGTTCGTCGCAGAAAGCTATGGAACAGCGTAGGATACTCGCCCTCTCCGCCAGATGAGAAAAGTCAATGTTTCCGCCTCGCCCCGCCGCAGGCGGGGTGAGGCAATCCAGCTTAGCGGGACCCAAAATCCGAATTCTGAAAATTGGCGGTGCCTTTTGGTTAAAATCTTTACCCTGTAGTGAAACGAAGTTTCTACTATCGAGGCGAACTTCAATTAAAAACCGCCCCTGATTGAAGTGGTTTTTGTATATGCAATAGAATTTACCTTTTTACGAAAACAGATTATCAATCGAATCCAGTATGCTGTATTCGTGCTCTGACTGCGGCACGTATTGGTTAATAGTCAGCCGTATGTCTTCCGCTCGGTCAGCAGGCACGGGTATATAAATTTTTCCTTTCATCGGGTTGGTGAATTTGAATACGAAAACCTTTTTTCTGTGCCTGATTTCTTGAATGACCCAGAATTTCCGCATATCAATATATGCAAACAATTCATCCCCTATTTTAATGCCGGTTTCCATAACCAAAAATTCGTGAATCCTTGGTTTAACATCTATCATAACCAACACAATCATGCCCCACAAAACCAAAATAACTAAAAACAAAAAATTTGATTGCAACAATGCCCACACTGCCGTGGCAACGGACAACACCAACACCCATTTTTTGTGCTGTTTGAGTTTATTAATGTTGATGTGCTCTTGGCTGCGCCAGGAAAATAAAATCCGCTCGCCGTTTTCATCCACGCGTTCTTGCTGGACAATTTGTTTTTGTTCATCCGCTAATTCTGTTTGTTTTGTTTGTTCAAATGACATAAATATACAATACCACACAAGAACCATGTTTTGAATATGGAGTCCCACGAAGGATATGATTGTAAAACCCCATGAAGCTAAGGCTTCAAGGAGTGCAAAATGTATCTGGTATTATGCTGCAATGCCGCATCACAAGCACGTTTGTTCACACGCAAACTGTTGTTGCACATCTGCCGAAGATTTGCTCATGCAATTTTGCATGCACGATTTACATGTTTCAAACGCTGAATTTTTGATTTCACTGCACGCGCCGTTGATAATGCCGCACTGCGCGTGTTGCAAACACTTGTCGCCCAACTGATATTCCATAGTACACATAAGCGGCTCGCTAATTCCACACTTAATATTCAACCCGTGGCATGTAAGCAAGCGGCATGACTCGTTGGACGTCGGCGATACATGACCCAGCACCGCATACAACATCACAGACCCGCCGACACCCACTGTTGCTATTGCGATATATGCAAGAGTTCGAAGTTTCATATTTTTTTCTTCTTATTATAACACAGTCAGTAGGCGGATTAAACTCCGCAAGAGAGCTATTTCCCAACTGGCGGGCCACTCAGGTTCAGTACCCATAGGTGCAAGCCCTGTAAGGGTATTTTAGCATTCTTCGACGCGAAGCGCCGAGGCACTCGGGTCGAGACCCCGAATTAGCAAATGAGACGCTAGGATGAGATAGTGAAGTGTCTCATTTTAAAACATGACCATTATGCTGAATTCAAGTTTCCAACGCAATTTTTCGACCAGTGACGAGCTGGTAGAACTTTTCTGACGGCGTGTAGTAATCAAGTACTTTTCGCGGACGAGAATTCAACCGACGTTCGGCCTCCCTGATACT